>Ga0233425_10011399_pt1 | contig 10387 bp, 11 predicted proteins | sample Watercolumn_Towu_2_FD_181712 | JGI IMG/M metagenome (GOLD analysis project Ga0233425, IMG submission 181712) | Freshwater microbial communities from Lake Towuti, South Sulawesi, Indonesia - Watercolumn_Towuti2014_140_MG | ecosystem: Environmental > Aquatic > Freshwater > Lake | place... | reverse complement strand
GTCCTGAGCGCCGCGGTCAAGGCCCAGTATTACTGGCTGGCCGTGATCGGCGTCCTGAACAGCGTCGTGGCCGTCTACTACTACCTGCGGGTCGTCATGGCCATGTATTTCAAGGAATCCACCGGCGAGTACCGCCGGACCGACTTCTCCCCTGCCTATTCCCTGGTGATCATCATCAGCCTCTGGGCGCTCTTCCATATGGGCGTCTTCCCCCGCGACTTCCTGCTCATCGCCCAGAAGTCGATCGGCATCTTCATGTAAGCGCATCCCTCACATCTGTTGGAGGATGGGCATGACATACGAACGATCCAGGAACTATTGGGCCATAAGGATGTACGAACGACTATGATTTATACGCATGTCCTAAACCGTGGAGGACATGGTGTAAGGAGTCCGGTTGATAGTTTGTAGCTGTTGATGAAGCGTGTTATATGGTTTCCATATAACACGCAAGGTAGATTGACTATTTTGCTAAATTGCTTAAATAGCAAGGGTATATTGCCATTCAAGAGTTGTGTATTATAAGGAAGCAAATGGAGAAAGTGTTATTATCTGGAAACCATCTAAACAGTAGTTGGGCTAACATAATTGATTTCAGGAGGGCCCTATGAAAATACCATTCACCGTCGAGCAGTTCTTCGATGTTTTCGGAACTTACAACACGGCCATCTGGCCTGCCCAGGTGCTCGCGTACCTACTCGGCATTATTGCTCTTGCTACAGCCTTTCGTGAAACTAAACTGTCGGGGCGAATCGTTTCTGGGATTCTAGCCTTTTTCTGGATTTGGATGGGAGCTTTCTATCACATAGTTCATTTCAGTGTTATTAATTCGGCAGCCTGGATTTTTGGAATTTTCTATATTGTTCAAGGCTTACTTTTTTTATTAATCGGTACAATTCAGGACAAGCTCGCCTTTCGATTCTCCTCAAAACCGCTACCCATAATCGGGGCATGCCTCATTCTTTACGCGATGGTCGTTTACCCCCTTCTGGGTATGAGCTTCGGCCATTCGTACCCGAAAGCCCCAATGTTTGGTGTCGCTCCGTGCCCGACGACAATTTTCACTCTTGGAATATTGCTGTGGGCGACAAAATCGGTGCCTGCCTATCTCCTTGTCATTCCTTTGCTTTGGTCTATTGTTGGCGTGAGCGCAGCAGTAAACTTGCGGGTCCCTCAAGACTATGGGCTCGTGGTTGCCGGGGTTGTCGGGACGGCTTTGATCCTGATTCAGAATCGCCAAGCCAAGAAAATGGCCCAACCATAGTTTGCACGCGGATTGCCTACACGCTGGCGCGTTTCGGCAACCGGTGAAACTCACGTTGGGCTGAGCGAAGAGAGCGATGATCACCTCCAATATCATTCATCGGGTGTTTCGCATCCGATGCGGCCAATCAAGCGGGACGGCTTTCGCGGTCGATGTCGATGGTAGGCAGTACCTCATCACGGCTCGTCACGTGGTCGACAACCTGTCTGATGGTGCTGGAATCGCCATATTCAGCAATGGCGCATGGTGTCCGACCGCGATGCAGGCGGTGGGTCTGGGCTCTGGGCCGAGCGACGTCGCGGTGCTGGCCCCAGATCGCCGCCTCAGCCCCGCCGATCTTCCCGTGGAGGTCAGTAGCGCAGGCTTCACCTATGGGCAGGAGTGCTACTTCCTTGGATTCCCCTACGACTTTCTCGGCAACGTTGTCTTCACTGAAGCCGGATACCACCTGCCCTTTGTGAAGCGAGCGACGCTTTCATGCTTTGCGGGAGACGTCTACCTCCTTGATGGCCACAACAATCCTGGCTTCTCGGGTGGCCCTGTAGTCTTCGGCGATCCCGGTCGCCCGCCTACCAAGTTTGGGGCGGTCATCTCCGGTTACAAGTTTGCGCCTGAACCGGTCCTCGTAGGTAACGCGGTGACTAACCTGACCTACAAGTACAACACCGGCATCATTGTTTGCTACAAGATCGAGATCGCGATGAGTCTGATACACGCCAACCCGATCGGTGCGAGCGGGTGAGGGACAGCCCAACAACCGCTTGCAGCCGGCGGCGGCCGGTGGGATCCCGAGCCGCCGTGGCTGAAGCGGCACGTTATGTGACAAGAGAGGTAGGAAGGAACGATGCCGATTTCGGTCATTCTCGCACACCCAGACAGGTCTAGTTTCAACCATGCTATCGCTTCAACTTGTGTCGATGTGCTAAGGGCAAACGGTCATCCGGTCAAGTTTCATGATCTATACGCGGAGGGATTCGATCCGATCCTTCCGTTCGCCGAATTCGGAAAAGACGTTCCGTTACCCAGAGAAATTGAGGACCACTGTTCCGAGATTGCGGAGGCATCAGGCATCGTCATTGTCCACCCAAATTGGTGGGGACAGCCCCCCGCCATTCTCAAGGGATGGGTTGACAGAATCATTCGTCCCGGGGTTGCCTACGAATTTATTGAAGGCGACAAAGGCGAGGGAATACCGAGGGGTCTTCTCAAGGCGCGTTCTGCGGTCGTATTCAATACATCGAATACTGACGGGCGACGGGAAGCGGCGGTATTCGGAGACCCACTACAACTTATATGGAAGAACTGCGTATTTGATCTCTGCGGTGTCACCGAATTCCATAGAAGAACGTTCAGTGTCGTGGTAACGAGTACCAAGGAGCAACGAATATCGTGGCTCACAGAAGTCGAGGACGTTATTCGTGGCCTCTACCCAAGGATCACATAACCAGCGCATGAACTTCGGACTGTCGCTACTCTCCAGCCGAGTTATGCGCGCCGGTTAGGTGCCTCAACAAGAGTAATGATTAATCGGAGGACAAAAAAAATGGATTGGTCAAATCCGCTTGTCATAGTCGGAATCGTACAAGCCTTAGTCTATGCAGGAACTATTGGTGTCCTGATTTGGCAGATAAGGGTTCAAACGCGAGCTTTGCGTGACGCCGAATATGCAAAATGCTCGAGTGACTACTCGGCGCTTATCCGGATGATGATTGAGCAACCTGCGTTACAGTCAATTTACGATGACCTAGCAAAGATAGAGCCTCTTGATGCCAAGTGGCTGAATTACAATCCAGGACAGAAACTCTTATTCAATTATATAGAGCTTAATTTTGAGCTGTTCGAGCGTGTGTACTACCTACGGAAGTGGATAGACGATGAGACGTGGTCATGCTGGGAAAAGTGGCTGCAGTATCTCTCAAGACATCCAATATTCGATGATGTTAGATGTGGTAATATGGGAATGTTTGGGCAGGACTTTGAAAGGTATGTCAAAGATTTAATCGAGAAGCGCAAGAGCAGCACCTAACAAGTCGCTCAAGAGGGACGCGGCAAAAAACCGCCGCGCCCCTTAGCTTGAGCGTTGGGCCTGAATGATAGCGATTAAGGGGGAAGATATTTTGAATAATCAAAACGATGACACTGAAGACAAAAAATATGGGCTTCTTTTCGGTCTAATTGGTGCTGCTTTATTAGTGTGGGGCCTTTACTGGGTCTTCATAAATTACTTTCTTTTCCCGTGTACAGCTGACTTAAATTCCGTATACGCTGCGCGTGGTCAGTTTGGGGATATGTTCGGGGCCGTAAATGCCCTCTTTTCTGCCTTTGCGTTTGCTGGGTTGATATATGCTATTATTCTTCAGCGAACGGAGCTATCGGAACAGCGGCGGCAGTTCACTCTTTCAGCTAAAGCACAGCAAAAAACATATCAGCTGCAACTTGTAAAAGAAGCCTATGATTATATCATCAGAACACACAAAGAACGCACATTGCTCTTCAAGAACGCCCAATCAATAATGGCTATAAAGTCACTATCAGCGCTCAATCAATTCAAGGAGAATAATTCAGAACTATACGAAGCCCTACGTGAGGTCTCCAATTGTTATCACTACATAGGTTTTCTCATGCACATTGGGCTACTTGAAGCAAAAGAGATGTTGTTCGATGAAGGCGGAGAAACCATGTTAGGTGTTTGGCAGATAGTAGAACCAGTACTCAATATTGAAAGAGGAGAACCTAACCGTGGGCAATATAAGCGATACTTCTACACATTGATAAATGACCTCAAGCAGTACAGGGGAACAAACGTTTAGAAGCTAGCTCTGTCGACTCTTAGAGGTGGAGGACTACGGATTATTGAATTAGGCTTGAAATCTATGCAGGGAAACCGTGGCCCAACATTTTAGTGCACCGGACGCGCGCTTCTCGCGCCGGTGACTACGCCGTTGGGCCTTAACAAGGATGCTGTCATATGAAAGAACACATTCGAATTCTTGAACTTGCCTCGCGAGATGCACTCCCTGATGAGATCAATGAAGAGTCAGATATTCCCGTTTCCATCGTAAAGGAACTTGTCCAAGCTGGTTACCTGACCGCTATTGACGCCACTTCTTTTGATGGCATCGCGTACCTGGACCTGCACATCACGATTCCCGGACGTGAGTACCTACGACGATTACAGCAACGTGAGGCAGATGCACCGGAGAAGGAATTGATCGCAGATATCGAGCGGCTAAGAGGCATGTTGATCGCAGTGGCCACCGGTGGTCCACGCATTGATGACGTAAATGAGTCATACCGCGAACTCTATGCAAACGTTGACGCCGAGCTGAGAAAGCGGGGCATCAGTAACAACATCCCTTATCCAGATTTGTGGGACTGGTATGGAAGATGGCGGAGTGGGGATTTGCCTTCATATCAATCACGCCGTCAATTGATCACGGAAATTATTAGTCCCCTAATTGCCCAGGTTCGACAACTCGCAGCAGGCAAGCCTATGGTTCAGGTGGAACCAACGGGATGGCAAAGGGTGGACAGAACTATTGGGGAAATTCGTCGTCGTCTCGCAGAAGCCGTTGATGAAGAGCATTTCCAGGCAGTCGGACTCCTATGTAGAGAGGGACTCATTTCTCTGGCTCAAGCAGTGCATGATCCTGCAAAGCATCCACCGCTAGACGAAAAGCTACCGAGCGAAACTGACGCAAAGAGAATGTTAGATGCATACATCGCAGCCACACTTGCTGGATCGGCTCATGAAGTTGCAAGGCGTCATGCGCGTGCAGCCTATGATCTTGCAGTTGAGCTACAGCATCGGCGTACGGCCGAATTTCGAGGAGCCGCATTGTGCGTCGAGGCAACAAGTTCAGTTATCAATGTTATTGCCATTGTTTCTGGTCGTCGCGATCCGGCAGAAACATAGAGAAGCTGGCCCAACAAGGCAATCCAGCCGATCGCTACGCTCCGGCTGATTTCTGCGTTGGGCCTTTAAGTAAGGGGATCTGCGTATGACAAGAGTCACCATATCCAAGAAGGCGCTCTGGGACCTCTACTCCTTCGCCGTACTGAACCTGAGATCTCTTCAGAATGCCAAGGCTGCAGCATGGGTCCTTTCGGAGGGAAAGAAGCTGGTCTATTCAGTTGATTTCGCCGATATTTATCCCTTCCTTTTTCCTGGGCCAATGGCTGCGGACCTGGTTGGACCAGCCGAGGGCCAGCAGATCAGATCTCTGCACTTCCTGTGGGATGCCCTTCTGAGCACCGATAGTGACCAGCTTCCGTTCAAGCTCGCGATCACTCCCGCAACTCGGCTGGAGATTCTGGACTGCTTCCGACATCTAGAAGGCCGGGTAAGTTCCTTCCTCCAGCAACGCTTCCCAGCTGAACTTCGGAGCCTTTGGGAAAGAACCCCCTCGGAAGACATAGCGGGCCTCTCTGAACGCTTCAGCCAGGTTCTCAAGAGCCTCGACCCCTCGGAATTTCAGCGCCAGCTCCGCTTGATATCTCAGCTATCCACAAGTGGGCGTGAACCAGCGGATAAGCTTGCCGCGCTGCTTGAACGCAGAGTGGTGGATTACTTTGAGTCTGCTCTTGGCGACGCTAAGTTGGTCCACGCGCTTGCCGAGAGAGAGCTGGACGAGGAAGTCTTCCGGAGGACACTAGAGTTTCTTCAGGAGCGTCGACAGGAGAAACACACTCACTTCCACAATTGTGTCGATGCCCTCAACTTGTCCATGATACCGAACGCTCGCTCCCTGGGAGACAAGTGGTCCGTATATGCGACGTTCTTGACTCATTCTTGGCGAACACTCTCGGCAGGGGAACATATGTCTCCATCACAAGCGGACCCAATCGCACAGCATTCTGTAGCTGCCCTATACTTGGTGAAGGCCGCAGCACGGATTCATCGAAAGGAGCTGACTGAATACTTCTCTCACGGGGCGTATCTCGCGCGAGAAATACTTGCCGAGATGGAGTCGATTGAATCGCTTGCAGACATGAAGTTGATGTCTCGCCCTGGCAGCGAGAACCTGTTGACCGATGATCCCGATCCTTTCAGTACGCTCTCGGCACGGTTTTTTGATCGACTGCAGTTCTTCGTTTCCGAGTACTACGGAATCATTGACGAGTCCGTACTCGCTCCTCCCGCGGAGTCAGGCGCCGACGAGAACGACATAGCTGCGGGATCGATCTCCATTAGAGAGCTGACTGATTTGTTGGTCCATAGCAAGACAGTGTTTGAAGAGATTCGGCATTCGGCCAAGCGGTTGTTGAATGTCCTGGATCCGACTAGTAGCCCGTTGGGAGATCTATACCTGCCGAAGGGACCCGACTCGGAAGAGGTACTTGAGTGGTTAGGCAAGGTCTCAAGGGAGGAGGGTTGAGTCATGTGGTACGACACACTCTTCGAAGGTCTGTCCCATGTTATAAATCCATGGACTGTGCTCATCTTGGCGATGTGCGTGGTATTGAGAAAACAGATCTTTGGGCTGTTTTCGGAGCTGATCGGAATTCTGCGGCGAGCCAACGAGGTCAAAGTTAAAGGCGTTGTTCTGAAAGCCGGCAATCCACCACCCGATAGCAACCCCACCAGACCTTCACGGTTTCAGGCAGAACTGTTCGCGGTGGGGATCACAGGCGATCAGCTTTCCATAGAGACCCTCGAGAAGCATGTTGAGGCTATTCTTCACCAGATCTCAGTCCAGGAAGCAACAGTTCTGGTCACCCTATTCGACGAGTCAACCTCTATTGCTGTGACTTCCACATCTCCTCTGCAAGAGGCACTTGCGCATTTAGCGGAAGCAGAGGCCGTCGTGGAGGTCGCCAGGATTGCGGTTCCATTCTCAGATCGGTATGTAGTCCATTGGCGACTCTCGGCCATGGGTTTGGTCCTGCGCGATCGCCTGCGCCCAATCCTGCGATGACGGACCATATAAAGAAAAAACGAAGCCCAACAAATGAATTCACTCGGACGGGAATTCCGCTGCGCTTCATTCCCGCCGGTGATTCTGTCGTTGGGCAAAGACACAGAGACGATTATCATGAATGGATCATATGACCGACCGTGTGCTCTTGTAACAGGAGCTACCAGCGGTATTGGAGCAGCTTTTGCAAATCGTCTGGCCCAGGAAGGATTTGCTCTTATTCTCCATGGACGCAGGCAGAAGGAATTGATGGAGCGTGCCAAGAACCTGGAGAAAACCTATCGTACCTCGGTCGAAATCATGATTGCAGAACTCTCCCAAACTGAAGAAATGAAAAAGGTTGAAGAACGCATCAAGAGTCTGGAAAGGCTGGATATGCTCATCAACAATGCCGGTTACTGGGAGCCCGGCATTTTCTGGGAACACTCTCCTGATTCCCTAGAGGCCATGATAGTGGTTCATAATGTGGCACCAGTCAGATTCATCTGTGCTGCTTTGCCGCGTATGCTCGAGCGAGATAGAGGAGACATCATCAATGTTTCCTCAATAGGAGCCTATTTCAACATGGTCACCATGGAAAACTATTGTGCCACCAAGGCATATTTAGTCAGCTTCACCGAATCGCTGCATGTTGCCTTGATGGGGACAGGCATCCGCGTGCAAGTACTGGTTCCAGGATTCACTGTGACAGAGTTTCATTCACGATTGGGTGCAGACTTCACGAAAGATCAGAGGAGATGGATGCAGCCTGAAGAGGTGGTGGACAAGTCCTTTAGAGCATTGGGGAAAACACAGGTCTTGTGCATCCCTGGTTTCAGGCAACGGCTTATTGTGAAACTTTTCAGTGCAATGCCACGGCCTATTTATTACAGGGTGATGAAAGCTATTGGTGAGAAAGTTAAGAAAAGATGGGATGAAATTGAAAAGGCATGAGCTTGGTAGCCCACTTTGGATAGCGAAACGGCCGAAGTACTGAGAGCCGTTGACAACTGGGTTTGTGCGGTGGTTGGGGCTGCCCAACAACGTGTTGCAGCCGACCGGCGCTTCGCGCCTCACCAACGGGCACCCAAAACCAGTGTTCGTGGTGTCTCCGAAATGTCTTTTCTGGACGTTTAGCGCCGGCGGCTGAACACGGACGTTGGCGCCGCGCGATGCGCGTCGCCAACGGGGAAGCTAAGCTACCGCTTTTCAGCTCTTGGTTGGCGCTCGGATAGGATTATTAGCCGTTAAGCAGGATATAACAATTGGCCCAAGGGTTCATGGGCGCGGCGCCAACCAATCGCTGAAGCCGGTTGGCATTTCGCATGCAAAGGAAGCTTCGCTTCCAGCATGCTCATGCCACCGCTTAGCTTCGCCGTTAGGCGGCGGTTTGTGTAATCGAGGCAAGTAAAGAAAAAGATACAGAACGAAAAGCAAAATGAATCCATTATTTCCGTATGCTAACATCCTCACCGGCGCGTTGATTCTCATTGTGGGTTTTCTCTTCCACTGGATTGGCCAATTAGTCTCTGTTCTCAATTGGGACTTTGCTACGCGGCTCGGTCTCCAAGAAAAGAAGGCGCCACCGGAGTACAAAGCATACGAACATGGCATTGCCGTGGCTGATGTCGCACTTGGGTGGATATACGGGATTGCCGGCATTGGCCTTATCCTCGACACCGCCTGGGCTTTCAAGTTGGCGTGGTTTCCCGGAGTGATCCTGATTTATCATAGTATCAGTTACTGGTTTTGGACTAACAACCAGAAGCGAGCCGGTCATCAACTCCAAACCAATTCCTTTAGAATTGGCTGGTGTCTGGCAAATCTCATCCCTGGAGTTTTGGCTGTTCTGGTTGCGTGGAATGGGTGTTGATCAGTGACAGGCAAGAAGAACCTTGAGATAATGGGATTACAGTGCTTGAGGTCTGCACCGGAAACGTATTGGTACTATTGGGCCGCCTAACAACGGGATGAAGCCGACTGCCCTTACGCGCCTTTTTTCAAGCGTTCTTCGTCTGTTTGGCGTTTTGGTAGGCAAGCGTTCCTCGCTACAGTCGGGCAGCGGCTTATCCCGGCCGTTATGACGCAAAATGGATACCTGGTGATATTGGAGTGAACAGAAGCACTGTGAAGCTTCGGTGCCAATACTTGCGAGGTGGGAAATGAACAAGGCAGGATTATGGATCATCAGTTCGGTGATTATACTTATGGCGGTCTATTTTGCGATTGCAACTTTCCTTGTCGTCAGCGGTGGGCAAAGAAAACCAACTGAAGGCAAGGAACGTCTGGCTTTTGATGAGCTGCGTATCGACTACAAAGAATTGCCGCAGCTGAAAACCTATGCTGTAAGAGACGGCAAGCAGCTATCGTATCGGTTCTATCCGGCTCAATCAAACCGGGTTATCATCCTGTTGCATGGCTCGGGGTGGCATAGTCAGTATTTCTTGCCTTTAGCCAAATTCATCAGTTCTGCGGGCTTGGCCCAGGTATATACTCCCGATTTGCGAGGACACGGCCATAGTCCTGAAAGGCGAGGTGATATCGACTATATCGACCAATTGGAAGACGACTTATCGGATTTCGTTTCGATGGTTCGAAAGGATAACCCCGACTCGGTGCTCATCATGAGCGGTCACTCGTCCGGGGGTGGGCTTGCCATACGATTTGCAGGAAGCAGGTACGGACAACAGGCAGATGCCTACATGCTGTTGTCCCCATGGCTGAAATACGATGCACCAACAATCCGCCCGAATGGAGGGGGATGGGCACTGCCCTATACGCTCCGCACCATTGGGCTGACCATGTTAAACAATGTGGGAATAAAATGGTTCAATCATCTCACAGTCATCGACTTCGACATGCCGAAAAATGTGCGTAACGGGACTGAAACCCTGTCCTATTCCTACCGTCTTAACACGGGTTATGCGCCTCGTGACTACAAGAAGGATCTCAGCACGATAACACAGCCTTTGTTCGTTGTCGCCGGTACGTCCGACGAGGTCTTTGTAGTCGATCAGTTCGAACCGGTGATCTCCCAATTTACCAAGGTGAAGGTCAGACTCGTGCCGGGCCTATCGCACATGGGTGTGGTTGCCAACTCTGCCGTCCAGCCCGTTATCAAGGAATGGCTGGAGGGAATTGGTAAGCCCCACCCAAAGACCTCATAACGACGCCATACGCCTTCGTGTCAGCGGGCAAGCAATAATGCCCCGCGAGCAGGCTCACA
>Ga0233425_10011398_pt1 | contig 10388 bp, 8 predicted proteins | sample Watercolumn_Towu_2_FD_181712 | JGI IMG/M metagenome (GOLD analysis project Ga0233425, IMG submission 181712) | Freshwater microbial communities from Lake Towuti, South Sulawesi, Indonesia - Watercolumn_Towuti2014_140_MG | ecosystem: Environmental > Aquatic > Freshwater > Lake | place: Indonesia... | reverse complement strand
ATCGTCCAACACGTGCAGATCGAACGCCGGCTCCTCGTAAGGATGCGCCCTGCGCAGCGCCGACACCACCGCGTCACGGACGGACTGCGTCAGCCGCAATTCCATCCGCAATTCAGGAACCTCTTCAAGACGTCCGGATCGGCCCACTGCCGGATTCGAAGCCTTCGAGCCCCTGAATGTTCCCGTTCCCGCCACGCCAAACGAGCACTCGGAATACTCCCCTATCACTCCGGCTCCAGCCTCGCATACCGCGCTTCGGACCTTGGCCGCGTGCTTTGGCGGCACGAACACAACCAGTTTCAGATACTGATCTCGCGCGGTCTCAACCAGGAAACGTGGTTTCTCGAGCCCTGCCGCCTTGGCGAGAATGTCGTTGATTCCGCCTGGCACTGTGTCGAGGTTCGTGTGCGCCGCGTAAACCGCAAGACCGCGGCGCACCGCGAGAGCCGCGAGCGCGGCGTCCGGTTGCGACTCGTCAACGAGCGAAATCGGCGCCTTGAGCATGGGGTGGTGCGTCACCAGCATGTCGCACCGGGCCGCGCGCGCAGCGTCAAAGGTCGCGACACACGGGTCCAGCGCCACCATCAGCCGCCGCACGCGAGTCTTCGGGTTCCCGGCCTGCAGCCCTATATTGTCGCCCTTGTTGGCCATCCATGGCGGCGCGATCCGCTCCATCGCCAGAACAACGTCACTCACTCTAGTCATGGTTTCGATATCTCCTTGGCAGGCTGCCGCTCGCCGGTAGTTACGCGATCGACTTCGATCCATCTCCCTCGGCTGTCGGTTTCGTTCGGGCATGCTAGACCATACACAACGCTCCCGCAACATCCCTCCGGCTACCCTGTTGGATGTAACATGTGTTACATGATAACGGGTAATAGCCCAAGCGCTTTTTCCTTGCCCGCGCCGACGGGTTCTGACAGAAACGCGCCATGATTCAGGCGACGAACCACTGGCAGGCAGTCGGGATGCTGGCCGGCGGGCTTGGCCTTTTTCTGTACGGCATAGGAGTTCTTGCCGACGCGCTCCGCCAGAGCGCGGACACCGCCCTGCGCCGCGCGCTCTCCCGCGGCACGCGCTCGCCTTTCCACGGCATGCTGCTCGGCACCTTCGTGACCGGCGGTCTCCAGTCGTCGAGCGCAAGCACAGTCCTCATGGTCGGCCTGTGCAACGCCGGGCTGCTCTCGCTGAGGCAGTCCGTCGGCCTTGTGCTCGGCGCCGGGATCGGAGGCACGGTCACCGCGCAGTTGCTCACCGTGAACTGGCTCGCGGCGCTTGCGCCCTGGTGCGTGTGCGCAGGCGCTTTCCTCGCCCTCTTCACCCGGCGGCGCGCCGCGCGCCTCGCGGGCACGGCGCTTCTCGGGTTCGGCCTCGTCTTTGTCGGGTTCGACCTGATGCGCTTCGGCGTCGAGCCGTGGAAACCCTCGATAAGCGAATGGTTCCAGACCCTTGCGCAACCGGGCTTCCCGTACCTGCTCGCTTCGCTCGGGATAGGCATTGCGGCGACCATGGTCGTCCAGTCCGCCGCCGTGACGACCGGGATGGCGATCGCGCTCGCCGCCGGTGGCGCCATCACGAGCCTGCCCTCGGCCCTCGCGCTGATGATCGGCTGCAACATCGGCACGACGGTAACAACCGTCCTGGCCGCCGCGGGCGGCACAGCCGCGGCCCGCCAACTTGCGGCGGTCCACGTCATGTTCCGGGTCCTCGGCGGAGTCGTGTCGCTCCTTGCGATCCCGCTCTACGCGAGGTTCCTGGACGGTGCCATGCCCATGGACCGCGCCCTGGCCAACTTCCACACGCTGCACAACACGGTCAACGCGCTGCTGTTCCTCCCGCTCTCAGGCCTGCTTGCCTGGGCGGCCTTGCGTCTGGTCCCGCAACGCGACGACTTCTCGCCCGCCCCTCTGTTCCTCGATTTCAGCCGCCGCGGCACACCGGACGAGCGCTGCCGGCAGGCGCACCACGAGATCATGCGCCTCGCGGACCTCACCAGGTCAATGACGTCCGATGCCATCGCCGGCATGGCCAGCCGCAGGGAACGCCTGTTCGAGACGGTACTCGCCCGCGAGAAACAGGTCGACGCCCTGCACGCCACCATCGTCCAGTTCCTGCTTGCGGCCGACGACGAGGAAACGCAGCAGGACAGGACGCTCGCGCCCGCCTGCCTGCTGCAACTGGCGCACAACCTGGAACGGATCGGGGACCATGCCGAGAACCTCGTGGAACTTGCCGGGTTCTACCAGCCGCCCAAGCAACCCATGCACCCGGAACTCCAAGCCCACGTGCTCGAAGCCGGCCGCATGGTCGAAGCCATGTTCGCCGCTGCCGCCCCCGCGCTGTCCGGGTCCGACCCGAACACGGTCAACCGCCTTTCACACAGGCGCGAGGCGCTGAACGGGTTCATCGCCGGGAAGACCGACCGGGCCCGTGAAATGGTCAGGTCGGGCACGTGCCGCCCGATCGACGCGGCGCTGTTCGAGGACTTCCTCGCGAACCTGCAGAGCAGCGCCTCGCACATCGCTCGCGCCGCCGTGGCGGTGACAAACGACGCGTGAGTTCCGATGCCGTCTCATTCTGCGGCCAAAGCACTATGCGCGAAGCGTTTGCTTCGCGTTCCGTAATCCGAGTTCCGCAGTTCAGTGCCCCGAACCCCGGACTTGTCCGGCGATTCACTTTGCAGGATGATTCGCTCACCCATGCCCGACATAGTCCTTACAACTTTCAACGCCAAGTACATCCACCCGGCGCTCGGTCTGCGCTATCTCAAGGCGAACCTCGGCCCGCTGAAGGACCGCGCCGCGATCATGGAATTCGACCTGCGCTTCCCGCCGGCCGCCGCGGCTGAGCGGATCCTCGCAGCGAAACCCCGGATTGTCGGCATAGGCGTCTACATCTGGAACCTCATCCTGGTGCGGCAACTGGTCGCGTCCATCCGCGCGGGCGCCCCCTCGGTCGCGATCGTTCTCGGCGGCCCCGAGGCTGGATACGCGCCAGACGACGAACCGGCCGTCGGCGCCGCGGACCACGTCATCGCCGGCGAAGGGGAAGTTGCCTTCCGCGATCTGTGTTTCGCGTTCCTTACAGGGGAGAAGTCCGCGCAGCGTGTCTTCGGAGCGGAACGTGTGAACGTTCCGTCTCCTCCTTCTCCTGCTCGTGCCTTGCGACCCTCCTCTCTCTCTCCCAACACCGGAACCGTTACCGGTTCCGCTCCAGAAGACCACGAAACCGGCGATGGGGTTGGCAAACAAATGCACGCCGCACCGCCCGACCTTGCCGCCCTCGCCATGCCCTACGACTTGTACACCGATGACGACATCGCGCACAGGTTCATCTACGTCGAGGCCACCCGCGGATGCCCGTTCCGGTGCGAGTACTGCCTCTCCTCCCTGGAGCACGGGGTCAGGCGATTCCCGATGCCCGCCTTCCTGGCCGCCGTGGATCGCCTTCTGGAACGCGGCGCCCTGCGGTTCAAATTCGTTGACCGTTCCTTCAACGCCAACGGCCGGGTAAGTCTGGAAGTGCTCGACTTCTTCCTCGATCGCCTGCGACCGGGGCTGATGCTGCACTTCGAACTGGTGCCGGACAGGCTTCCGGCCGCAATACTGGCGCGCTTCCGTCGGTTCCCGCCCGGTGTCCTCAGGTTTGAGGTCGGAATCCAGAGCTTCAACCCGGCAGTCAACCGGCGCATAGGCCGGGTCCAGGACAACCGGATAGCCGCGTCGAACCTGCGCCTCCTGCGTCGAGAGACCGGCGCCCTGATACACGCCGATCTGATCGCGGGGCTGCCGGGCGAGGACATGGATTCATTCGGCAGGGGATTCGACAGGCTGATGGAACTGGCGCCTCACGAAATCCAGGTCGGCCCCCTGAAGAACCTGCGCGGCACAGCCATCGCACGCCATGCGAAGCGCTGGAACATGACCTTCAACACCGCGCCGCCATATGAAGTCCTTGAGACCAGATCCATCCCGCGCGCCGACATGGATCGCCTGCACCGCTTCGCGCGGTACTTCGGCATGTTCCACAACAGCGGGCATTTCGCGCGTTCGATGCCGCGGCTCTGGGCGCTCGGTCCCTCGCGGTTCGCCGTGTTCATGGCGTTCGGCGACTGGCTCTTCGCGCGGTTGGGGCGCGCCCACGCGATCCCCCTCAACGAACTTGCCGCCGCGCTCTTCGAGTATCTGCGCCTCAACGGCGACGATCCGGCCGGAGCCGAAACCGCCGTCCGCGCAGACTACGAACACAAGACGAGAAGGGAGCGTTTGCGGTTGCGATTGTGAACAGCCGGGAGTGCCCGGCAAATGCGGAGTTGGCGACGCGGAGCGCTGGATTGACCCCGAGAAGGTTGGCGGTCAGTTCTCTGTAACCTTCCTGAACGCCACGGGTCTAACTACTTACGGCAGACAGGCTGAAGCGGCGTGCAAAGTCTTTACTTTCAGCCCTACAAGGGGTTACATATGAACGTTAATCGTGTCCGGGCGCTGAGCGGCAGCGGGCGTATGGCAGGGAGACATGCATGAAGATAGTCATAGTGGGTGGAGTTGCGGCGGGAGCATCAACTGCGGCACGCCTCAGGCGTCTTGACGAAAAGGCGGAGATCGTTGTCCTGGAGAAGGGCGACCACGTTTCCTTCGCCAACTGCGGACTACCTTACCACATCGGGGGCGCGATCAAGGAGCGGGACAGCCTCCTCCTGCAGACACCGCAGAGCCTCAAGGCGTCGCTAAACCTCGACGTTCGCATCGGCCACGAGGCGAGGCGCATCGACCGTACCGGTCGCAAGGTGACAGTGTTCGACCGCAAGGCCGAGGTGGAATACGAGGAACCCTATGACAAACTGGTCCTCTGTCCGGGCGCCACGCCGGTCAGGCCGGCCCTGCCCGGCGCGGACCACCCGAAACTGCTGGCCCTGCGCAACGTGGAGGACATGGACCGGATCAAGGCGCTCGTGGACGGTGGTGCCAAGCGCGCGGTTGTCATCGGCGGCGGCTACATCGGCGTCGAGATGGCGGAGAACCTGCGCGAACGCGGGCTGGAGGTGAACCTGGTCGAGATGCTCGACCAACTCATGCCGCCGCTCGACCCCGAGATGGCGCACGACCTGCAGGTCCACATGCAGTCACACGGCGTCAAACTCCACCTCGGAACCGCGGCCGCCGCGTTCCGCAACCTCGGCGGCAACCTGCTCGTTGAACTCAAGAACGGCGAACTCCTGACCTGCGATCTTGGCATCCTCGCCGTAGGCGTGCGGCCGGACACCACGCTGGCCCGCAATGCCGGCATGGAACTCGGGCCGCGCGGCGGCATCAAGGTGGACGAACACCTGCGGACGTCCGACCCCGACATCTACGCCGCCGGCGACGCGATCGAGGTGGCCGACGCCGTCACTTCCGAGCCGGCCCTCATCCCGCTGGCCGGTCCGGCCAACCGACAGGGCCGCATCGTGGCGGAGAACATCGCCGGACGCGACTCACGCTACAAGGCCACCCAAGGTTCGGCGATCGTGAAGGTGTTCGACATGACAGGCGGCGGCACCGGCGCTTCGGAGAAGACGCTCAAGCGCCTCGGCCGGCCATACCGGAAGGTCTACCTCCATCCCTCCGGGCACGCCGGCTACTACCCCGGCACGGCGCCCATGCACATGAAGGTCCTCTTCACGCCGGACACAGGACGGCTTCTCGGTGCGCAGTTGGTCGGGTACGACGGGGTGGACAAGCGCCTCGACGTGCTGGCCACCGCCGTGCACACCGGCATGACGGTTCACGACCTCGAGATGCTGGAACTCGCCTACGCGCCTCCCTACGGGTCGGCCAGGGACCCGGTGAATATGGCCGGCTTCGTCGCGTCCAACCTGCTGCGCGGGGACGTCCGGTTCTGGTACTCCGAACAGTTCCCGGCCGATACGGACGGCGGGTTCATACTCGACGTCAGGAGTCAGGACGAGTTCAACCTGGACCACATCCCGGGCGCAGTGAACATCCCGCTCGGGAAACTGCGCAGCCGCCTCGCCGACCTGCCCCGGGACAAGAAGATGTTCATCTACTGCAAGGTCGGGTTCCGCAGCTACCTTGCCTACCGGCTGCTCGCCCAGAACGGCTTCGCCAACGCCACGACGCTGGCCGGCGGATTCCTCACCTTCCGGTGCTTCCACCGCAGCCGCACGGACACAGGGAAGGTTGAGAAGCCGTTCCTGGCCTATGCCGAGGAGAAGACAGCGCTGGCCCGTCCAAAGCCGTCAGGGAAGACCGTGAACCTGGACTGCACCGGCCTGCAGTGCCCGGGCCCCATCAAGCGGCTGGCCGACGAGATGGCGAAACTCTCGCCCGGCGACGAACTCGTGATGACCGCCACTGATCCCGGGTTCCAGTCGGACGCCAAGGTGTGGTGCGAGCGCAACGGTCACGAACTCACCGGGTGGCAGAGGACGGGCCCGAAACTCACCGCTCACATCCGCAAGGGCAGTTCCGCCCCAACTCAGGCGCCGGCCGCGGCAGACCGGTCGGACCGCAAGACTCTGGTCGTGTTCTCGGGTGACCTCGACAAGGTCCTGGCGGCCTTCGTCATCGCCAATGGCGCATCAACCATGGGCGCCAAGGTCAGCATGTTCTTCACCTTCTGGGGGTTGAACGCCCTGCGCAGGGAACAGCCGCCGCCGGTGGAGAAGGACGCTCTGTCGAAGATGTTCGGCATGATGATGCCGCGCGGCGCGGAACGCCTGAAACTCTCGAACCTGCACATGCTCGGGGCCGGCACGGCCATGATGAAGCACGTCATGAGCAGCAAGAACGTTGACAGCCTGCCAACGCTCATGGCGCATGCGCGCCACGCCGGGGTGCGGCTGATCGCCTGCTCGATGTCAATGGACGTGATGGGCATCAAGCGCGAGGAGTTGATCGACGGCGTGGAGGTCGGCGGAGTCGCCACGTTCCTCGGCGAGGCCGATCAGTCCGGCACGACACTGTTCATCTGACCCGACTAACCCGGATTAGCCATCCGGCCGATGAACAGTATCGAACCCGACGGGTTGTCGCGGATCAGGAACAGGAACGGGTGGTCCGCGTTGAACACCGGCAGGCGGGCAGGCGCGCTCTTGAGCCGCATTTCAACCGCCGTTGCCGCGGCTGCCTCGGAACCTTCCTCGTTGACCTCCACGAACGCCTTGTGGAGCACCGCCCCGATGCAGAGCCACTTCTGCCCATCCATGCCCGAAAAATCGGCGGTCATGCTGAAGGCGTCCCTGATTCCGAGCGATTGGAGCGCGCTGTCCAGGCGGAAGTCGCTTGTCGCCTTGAACCGCGGCAGCGATACGCGGACTTTGCGGAGTTTGGGGATCGGCTGGGTCCACTCGCGCAGCTTCTCAACGGTCAGCGACGCCTCCACGTCCGCCAGTCCGTCCTTGTCCTTGGGCAGGATGATCGTCATGCCGATCTCCCTGCCCGCGTAGGGCAGCCAGAGGACCTGAACACGGTCGAACTCTCCGTAGCCTCCATCGGTTTCCAGGTTCATCATCGGCACGGTCACCTCCTGGCCCGGCGCGACGTGGAAAGACGCATCGCGCGTGGCGGCCTTGTCGAACTTCTTGTCCCAGTCGGCCTTGAAGTGGATGGCGTTGACCAGGACAAGACGCGTGAGTTCGTCGATCACGCGCGGCGGAATGAGTTCGGTTATCCTCTTCTCCGTCTTCGCCTCGACCCACTCGTTGATGGTCGCGCGCGCCTTCTCGGGCCCGCCGGCATAGTCGAGCGGCGTGGCGACCGCGCCGAAACTCTGCTCCAGCAGCGACAGGTAGTCGGGCAGGAACTGGTATTTCTGCTGCGGCCACAGCGAGTTGACGAGGCTCAGCCTGACCTTGCCGCCGCGCTGCATTTCGTTCAGACGCCTGTTCGCCTCGGCGAATCCGGCAAACAGGTCCTTGTCCGCCAACTCGAAGCGCAGCGCCTTCCTCATCTCGGCCGCGGTTTCTCCGCGGGCGCCGGCATAGGTCATGGCAAGCGCCACGGATATGCTGTGCGGCGAACAGGCCAGGTTCCCCTGCCCGTCTCGCAGTTTGCCATAGAGGTCCATGGCGAACGCCGCGTTGTCCCTCGTGACCGGGGTCTGCCCTTTTGCCGGAACAGGCGCGTCGGGCGCCTGCGCGAAAACCGAACCAGCGACAAGAATACACACAAGGGCTGCCAGACTCTTCATGCTTCGCCTCCGTGCCGCGCCAATCACCCGAGCGGCGGCGATATCCTACACATGGCGCGGCGGCGCGGCAACCGCACTGTGAGCGCCGTGATCCTCGCATAAACGAGATCACCAGCAAATTGGAAGCACTTCGCGCCGCATATGGACGAGGTTGACATGAGGGAAGCCCTCTCTTCGCTATGTTCGAGCAAGTCTATATCGTCACAGAGGCGGCCAGAAGAGGCCAACCGTACCGCTTCTCCACAGGATTCCCGCGATGTTTCCACCAGTTTACGCGGCATTCCGCCGCAAGGCGGATGCCGCGTGGCAAACGGGTGCACGCACTTCGGTCCGCCGTCAGGCGGATTCACAAACGCAAGGGAAGTTTGGCCCGGATGCGGGTGCGCCGCGCGAAGACGTGCATACGCATGCCGTCGAGCGCGGGAAGCCCGCAGACGGGCCAAAATCCCCGCCGCGTTTGCGCAAGAAGTGCGTGCACCCATTCTATAGTCACAGCGCTGTCGATACCCGGACACTTCGCTCACGCAATGCTTAGGCGAGGATTTGAGAAGCGCCATGCGTGGATCGCGCGGCAGACGCCATTCGTCTTGAGTTAGCCGCATCCCGGGGACATAATGACGTGTAGAGGAAGAAGGTGTGGAACTTCACCAAGTTCCTGGTCGGCCGCGACGGCACCATCACCGCCCGTTTCGGCAGCATGACCGCACCGGAGAACGACAAGGTCATCGCGGCGATCGAGAAAGCCCTGGCGCCGTAGTCGCCCGGGCCATATCGCCAGGTATCATGCCGGCTCTGATGACTATCACGAACTGAGCAGCCACGCTGACGCTCCCGGCGCGAGGCGCATCCCTGCCGCGTGACATCTTCTCGTAATGGCCGGGGTTCATGTTCGCGATGCGATCCGGTCCTGAAGGAACCGCACCAGACCATCCGGGTCGTCGGTGCCGATGCGCACTGCCTGCGATCCCACACGCATCTCCACGCAATCGAATCCCCACAGGTTGAAAGTCCACCCGCGCCCGGGACCATAGTGGATCCCCCATCCGTCGAGCACCCTTGACCGCGCCCGCCTCACCTCCGTGATGTCGCGGTACGCGATCGCCTTGCGGAAGACCGACCACGGGCCGAACCGCACCGCCAGATGCTCGCCTTCATCCTGCACCGTCAGCGTCCTGAAACAGTACGCCGTCAGAAGCATCAGGACCGCGCCGGCAAAGACTGCGATGCGCGGGCCGGCCGGCGCGGGCGCCAGCAGGGCAATGGCCAGCAACAGAGCCGCCGCCGCGAACAGGATCAGGTACATCGGCGAACGCTGCGTGTGTAAGTATGTCATGTCAGTACCGGCTGTGCCATCGGCTCCCTTGCCATGCGCCATGCCCCCATGCCTGCAAAGTCAGGCCGCCAATGGGCATTAGTTTGCACCCGCACGGAGGCGTTGTCCACATGGAAAACGGCAGGTCGTGCGCCCCAGGGTGCACTTCAGTTCCGTACCAGTTCCTTTTCTGCCGGGGAAGTCAGCAGCGGGACTTCCCGGCGCCAAGTTCGCCCGTCGGTCTTCCGGTGGGGAAGTGGTCTCCCACAGCAGGTTCTGCTCCGAAGGACACGTGGGGACACACCGGGTAGCGATTTCGATCCGGTTTGGCGGGACGATTCGAGCAGCGGGAGGCTAGTCGAGTTGCCGCGCCTGGTCCGCACTGAAATCCAGCGGGCTGCCCACCTCTTTGATGGTCCGGCTCTTCACGGTGTGGGTGTATATCATCGTGGTGCGGATATCGCTGTGCCCAAGCAGTTGCTGAATGGTACGCATAGGGTGAGGCACTCGTTGAGCCGCAACCCGCACCCGTAAAGCAACTGGACGGCAAGGTGGTACGGGGCATGGAGCCGGGCGATTACCGCGTCGATTTCCGCACGCGACAGCACCACGGGAATATACCGAGTCCGGCGGGCGCGAACGACCGTGTCGCGCAACTCGTAGTCGGTCTTCAGGACGTGTCGGTAGAGGAAGAGCAACGCGTTGAATGCCTGGTTCTGAGTGCTGGCGACCACGCGACGATCCACGGCGAGGTGCGTCAGGAACCGGCGTGCATCATCGCTGTTCACTTGGGCAGTCGGCTTGTTCTCCAGAAACTTCTGGAACTGCCCGATCCACGTGGCGTAGGTCTGGAAGGTCTTCGGCGAGCCATTTCAGGTAGTCCGGA
>Ga0233425_10011397_pt1 | contig 10388 bp, 9 predicted proteins | sample Watercolumn_Towu_2_FD_181712 | JGI IMG/M metagenome (GOLD analysis project Ga0233425, IMG submission 181712) | Freshwater microbial communities from Lake Towuti, South Sulawesi, Indonesia - Watercolumn_Towuti2014_140_MG | ecosystem: Environmental > Aquatic > Freshwater > Lake | place: Indonesia... | reverse complement strand
CGAAGATCGCCTTCCAGTTTGTATGGCTGGATCCCGCGGTCGAATCGCCTGGATTGATCGAGATTGGGGTGTCGCGTCTCGTGCCCATGGGTCGAGTAGATGCGGTAAGAACAGATCCGTGCAGTGGAGCCGAGGGGAGTCGAACCCCTGTGCCGATCCCGATGACAAGCCGCTTCTACGCGTGTAGCTGCCCGTTCTTTCTCGGTCTCGGCTCTGTTGGACAGCGACATGCCTGAGACCATGGCATGCAAGTGTCTCGTTCCGCCGCGGCATGCCAGCCCATTGGAACCAGCCCGATTGTTGACGGTCCCTCGCCCCATCGGGCGTCAGGCGAGGTGACCGTGCAGCCTAATTAGGCCGCGAGTGCGTACTGCGTGTTGGCAGACGTGTTTGTGCATCCTTTTTTCGTGGCCTGGATGCTCCACGACGCGCGACGACAGGCCATACTGGGCCGGTCGAAGCCAGTTCGGCCCCGATTGTCAAAGAACCGAGGGAGCATACGCACCATCCCGTCGATGTGACTCGCGATGCGCGCCATATCCTCCTCTCCATGACCGCAGTTTCGCTAACAGTCGCAACCGCGCTCCTGCTGGGGTGCGGGGGCAACGGTGATGGCGCGAAGGAGGTGCCAAGCGTGGCCAACCAGCAATCGTCCCCAAAGGAACCCACGAAGTCCCGACGGCTCTCCCCCTCGGGCTACGACTTGAGACCAATCTCCGAGGCGCGTCTCAAGGAACTCGTCGCCAAGCTCGATCCGGAAGCGGCACGAGTCACCCAGCGAGCGGGAACCGAACCAGCTTTTTGCGGCAACCTCACGGACAACAAGAAGGATGGCACCTACTGCTGCATTGTCTGTGGGCTACCGCTGTTTTCGAGCGCATCAAAGTTCCACTCCGGCACTGGCTGGCCGAGTTTCTTTGCGCCGGTCGATCCCGAACATGTCGCCACGAGGCGCGATGAGTCGCATGGGATGGTTCGCGATGAAATCAACTGCGCTAGGTGCCGCGCGCATCTTGGCCATGTCTTCGACGACGGACCCAAGCCAACGGGGCTGCGGTTCTGCTTGAACAGCGCAGCGCTGAAGTTCTACGAGAAAGGCTCTTCGATGCCCCCCGAGTCGTACCCCGCCCATCTTGAGACCGCCTACTTCGCAGGCGGATGCTTCTGGGGAGTTGAGCACGCCTTTCAACTTGCGCCAGGCGTGGTTGATGCGGCTAGCGGGTACATGCAGGGGAGTACCGTCGACCCAACCTATAAGGATGTCTGCACAGACAAGACTGGCCACGCCGAGGCAGTCCGCGTCGTGTTCGATCCGCATGTCATCACCTTCGCGCAACTTCTCGATGGGTTCTTCCGGATGCACGATCCGACGGAACTCAATCGTCAAGGGCCTGATGTCGGCACGCAGTATCGAAGCGGCGTGTATTGCACGACCGACGCGCAGCTCGACGCGGCCAAGATGTTCGTCGTAACACTCGGAAAGTCAGGGAAGTTCGCAGATCCGATCGTGACGGAGGTTGCTCGTGCGGCCACCTTCTATCCCGCGGAGGAGTATCACCAGGACTATGTGGTGAAGACAGGGCGCGCATGCCACACCGGCAATCCCTGGCCAGAGGTGCTACAGCCCTCGAAGTAGCCATGATCGCTGCAGCCCTGTTAGCCGCCGCCGCGCTCGGCCAAGCACCGAGTGGATTCGCGGCGGAACTGATCCGGCACATCGATGCCGCGAGTCTCCGCCAGTGGCACGACTTGCTGGGCAGCGAACCGCATGTCGCCGGCACTGACGGCGATGCTCGGGAAGTCCGCCGACTTGAACTCGCCTTTCGAGAGATGGGCCTTGAAGTTGAGGTAGATGAGTTCTGGGCATATCTCGCTTATCCAGTTGCCGCGCGCGTCGAGATCACCTCACCCACAGATCCACAGCCGACACGACGCGGCGTGCTTCCGTTGATCGAGCGAAATCTCGCGGAAGATCCCGCCGCAGCGCACCCTGATCTGACTTGGGGCTGGAATGCCTACAGCGGCAGCGGAGAAGTCGAGGCGGAGGTCGTCTACGCCAACTACGGGACGCGCGCCGACTTCGATCGCCTGCGCGAGTTGGGCATTGATCCGAAGGGGAAGATCGTGATCGCGCGATACGGCGGAAACTTCCGCGGATTCAAGGCGCGGTTTGCCGAGGCGGCGGGAGCAGCGGGACTGCTCATCTACATCGACCCTGCCGACAGCGGCTTTGTCAAGGGAAGCGTCTATCCCACTGGACCGTGGGCAAATGACACTTGCATTCAGCGAGGCGCGGTTGGCACGCTCGCCTACCCGGGCGATCCATTGACCCCGATGGTGAGGGCGACGAAGGATGCGCAGCGCGCGGATCCCGCGACCGTTGACCTTCCACACATTCCGATTCAACCGATCGGCTACGCAGCAGCGGCGCAGATCCTCTCCAAGATGAAGGGACGCGAAGTCGTAGATGCCGCATGGAAGGGGGGACTCGAACTTCCCTATCGCCTTGAAGGCGGCGCGGAACTTCGTGTGCGTATGAAAGTCGAGCAGAAACGAGAGGTGCGCAAGACCGCGAATGTCATCGCGCGACTTCCCGGTACTCGCGGCGACGGTTCGATGGTCATCATTGGATGCCACCACGATGCTTGGGGATTCGGCGCGGCGGATCCGCTTGCTGGGACGATTGTCCTGATGGAGGCGGCGAAAGCATTCGCAGCGTGCGCACGCGCGGGGGCGCGTCCTGCCTGCGACATTCTCTTCTGCGCCTGGGGAGCGGAGGAGTACGGCATAATCGGATCGACGGAGTGGGTGGAGGGCAAGCGTGACGCACTCGGCGGCGCGCGCGCTTACATCAATCTAGACATGGCTTCGATGGGACCAAACCTCGGCGCGAGCGCATCGTCATCGCTGAAGGGGATCGTCGCGAATGCGAGCGGGTTGGAGCGAGCGAAGGTCGGCACGATCGGAGCGGGCAGCGATCACATCGGGTTCGCGTTCCACGCGGGCGTGCCATCGATTGGACTCGGTGCTTCCGGCGCCCCCGGGACGGCATACCACTCCAACTACGACACTACGGCTTGGTATCGGAAGTCAGTCGGCGAGGACTACGCCAGCGCCAGCACGGTTTCGCGAGCGACGCTGCAGATCGCCGCAGCGATCTCCGAGGCGTCGATCTGCCCAACTTCCGCGAGCGACCTCGTTGAGGATGTGCAGCACGCGTGCGCACCGATGGTGAGGGCCGGCGAGTCAAGCACGGATCCACTTGTCTTGGCGCGCGCTGAAGCTGCGAAGCGCGTCCAAGCGCGTTTCGCTCTCCTGCGGGAAGTAGCAGCCGACTTCGACCGCTGCTCAGCGGTTGCGTCAGAAGCGCCACGCCCATCACAGGAAGCGTGCACGCGCCTTGATGCGGCGGCGCGTGCGATCGACCGAACAATGCTCGATATTCGTGGAATCCCCGGCCGCCCTTGGTATCGCAACCTGTTGCTCGCAAGCGACAAGGACTCCGGATACGCGGTGACTGCCCTCCCCGGCCTTTCGGAGGCCGAAACGCCTTCGGATGCACGGTCCGCGGCCGACGCGCTCTGCGCGCGTGCGGACGCGCTGGGGGAGGTGCTTTCAGGGGCGGCCGGCCCCCCGTCTGCCAAGGGCGAGACTCTCGGCCAATAACCAATTCTCCCTGTAGTTTCCTTGTTTCTGCCGCGTGCGGGAGTACCTTTGCCTCGATCCGCGCGTATCGCCCACTACCCAAACCACACAAGAAAATGAAGCTAACCACAGCCATCTTCGCGTCACTCGCCATCGGGTCCGCTGCCGTCGCCGGCACCACCGCCATCAAGCCGAAGTTGGTGATCTCCACTGGCTTGACCTACCCGACTTTCATCACCGCGGCTCCTGACGATGAGACACGCATCTTCGTGCTTGAGAAGCGTGGCGCGATCCGCATCATCGACATCTCGGGCGCGACGCCGACGCTGCTCACCACCCCCTTCCTTGACATCGATTCGATCGTCACCGGCGGTTCAAGCGTGAGCGACGAGCAGGGACTGCTCGGACTTGCGTTCGATCCCGACTACACGAACAACGGTCAGTTCTATGTGTACTACACGGGCACGAGTACGAACAATGTCGCGCGGTACACGAGATCAGCCTCGAACCCAAACGTGGCCAACGCGACCGGCGTTGTGATGATGACTTGGTCGGATCCGTACACCAATCACAATGGCGGTTGGATAGGATTCCGTCCTGGCACGCGCCATCTTTTCATTGCCGTCGGCGATGGTGGCAGCGCGAACGATCCGGGCAATGTCGCGCAGACGCTGACGAGCAAGCTCGGCAAGATGCATCGCATCTCTCCGACCGTTGGCGGTGTGTCGCCTTACTACACGATTCCAACGACGAATCCCTTCTACGGCGGCGCCGTGACCACGGATGACACAGTCTGGTCGTACGGCCTTCGCAATCCCTGGCGCTGCTCTTTCGATCGCGCCACAGGTGATCTCTACATCGCGGATGTGGGGCAGAATGCGGTTGAGGAGGTTAACTACGAGCTAGCGACGGCAGCGGGCGGGCGCAACTATGGGTGGCGCTGCACCGAGGGGACCTCCTGCACCGGACTCACCGGCTGCACCTGCAACGGCACGACACTGACCGCGCCCGTTCGCACACACACACACACGGCCTCTGGCGGCTATTGCATCACAGGCGGCTATGTCTATCGAGGGTGCGCGATGCCGGACATGCAGGGCATCTACTTCTATGCCGACTACTCCACGAACAATTCGTGGTCGTTCCGCATGGTGAACAGCGTCGTCACCGAGTTTGTGACGCGCAATTCGGAACTTCAGGTGGCATTGGGCGGACAGACGGTCAACCAGATCGCCAGTTTCGGCGAAGACGCCAATGGCGAGATCTACATCGCAGACCACGGTGGCGGCATCTACAAGATCGTCCCCGCGACTGGCGAAGTCGCCTGCCAAGATCCGGTGCCAGGCGACCTGAACGGCGACGGCATCGTGAATGGTGCGGACATCACGATCATTCTCTCCTGCTGGGGCACCAACTGCGGCGATCTCAATGGGGACAGCACGACAGACGGTCAGGACATGACGGTCGTGCTTAGCAACTGGACGCCGTAAGGTTCGCGACGCAGGGGTGTAGGCACTCGCCCCTAGAAATCACGCGCGCTGTGCGCTCGTCTTGCGCCGCAGGCGAATGTTGATGAGTTCGACCCCGAGAGAGAACGCCATCGTGAAGTAAATCGCCCCCTTGGGAAAGGGCACATGCACTGACTCAAGGACGAGCGCCGCACCGATGAGTACAAGGAATGAGATGGCGAGTGTCTTGAGCGTCGGATGCCGCTGGATGACTCGCGACACCGCTCCCGCGAAGATCATCATCACTCCGACCGCGATGACGATTGCGGCAACCATGACCGCGATCTGATTCGCCATGCCCACGGCAGTGATCACGGAGTCGATCGAGAAGACGACGTCCATGATGCAGATCTGCGTGAGCACAGCAGCAAATCCACGCGTAGTTGGGATCGGGATTGTCGGATCGTGTGGAGCCTCGACTTGGTGGTGCATCTCGAGCACCGCTTTCACCATCAGAACCATTCCGCCGAGGCCGAGCATGAGATCGCGCACGCTCGGGGCGATCTCCACGCCAAGAATCGGCCACGCGAAGAGGGGATCAGTCAGTTTCGAGAGCCACCCAACACAGAGAAGCAGTCCAATCCGAATACCCATTGCCAACCCAAGGCCCCAGCGTCTCGCGAGATCGCGCCGCTCGGGTGGGAGTCGTTCGCAGAGAATCGCGATGTAAACAACATTGTCGATGCCGAGGACGATTTCGAGCGCACTCAGCGTCACGAGCGCGATGGCGTTGTCGATGGTGAAGAGTTCCACGGTGGCGGGCTACGATAGCGACCCCATGAAGCAAGTCACTGCGGCGCTGCTCCGCGTCATCCCGATGGCGCTTGCCATGATGGTGGCCACTCCACAGGCGGTCGCGCGCGGAGACACCCAGGCTCCACAAGTCTCACTGACGCCCGGGCAGATCGACTTCGGGAAGGTGGCTCCCGGCACGCGGCACGCGGGGTCATTCACGATTGCGAATCATGGGAGTTCCGCGATAACCGTGAAGTCGGTCGTGCCCAGTTGCAAGTGCACTGGTGTGACAGCGCTCGCGGGAACGGTGATTGCGCCGGGGGCAAGCGTGAAGCTTGATGCGACGCTCGATGTTCCGACAACGCCGGGCGAGAAGGACGCGAAGGTGTTCGTGACTTTCGACGGATACGCGCAGCCACTGATCGCGCTGCTCAAGGCCGACGCAACACTCCCGGTTCGGGCGACCCCGGCGTACATCGATGCATTGAAGGGGGTCGCGTCTGGCACGATTCGCCTCGTAAGCGAGGATGGACTGCCATTCAGAGTCTTGAGCGCCGGGGGGGTGGCGCCGGTGTATGAGGGATTCGACGCCGCACACGACGCCCCGCGCAGTCAGTACGCGCTGAAGTGGACAGCGCCGACGCAGCCCTGCGAGTCGATGCCTTTGTGGTGGATCGTTGAGACAGATCGCGCCGACTGTCCGATCATCGCTCTCCGCGTGCGCCACGAGTGCACTGGATCGCGCGCCGATCCCACGAAGGCGGATCGCTACTGGTTCTTCCCGGAGCCGATCGCAGTCGCGGGACGGTTGAACCCCGGAGCGTCAACGCTCGTGACGGTGACCATCGAACACTACAACCCGAAGGGGCGCGGGGCTGTCGTCCGCTCGGATTGGAGCGCGGTGAAGTCGGTGCGGGCACTCGCGCCGAGCGTGACCGCATCCCTTGAGAGCGCCCGTGCCGGTGCGCGCGATGACATGGCGCTTGTGATTCGCGTCGCCGCCGCCGCCGATGCGAGCGGACTGCTCGTCGTACCGGTAGAGGTAGTGACCGCAACGGGTCGCGGCGTGGTCCCGGTGGTCATGCAGGTCGGCGCAGGAAGCGCGAAGTGACGCTGCCGCGCGTCAACTTCGTCGATGCCGATGAAGTGATCTCGGTCCTCGAAGCAGGAGCGGACGCGCTCGTCGGCTCCACGCAGCGGCGTGGTTCCAGCGTTATGTTGGGCGCGCAAGGGAAAATGCTCTTCTCTGGGGACATTCACGACTACCCCGGGCACCTCGAAGCGATCGTCCGACTCGCGGAACTTGAGGCATCGGAGCAGAATCATGTGATCCTCCACGAGCTGATTCACGGAGATCGGCTGCTCGATGGAATGGATCTGTCGTACCGAAATCTCGCGACGGTGGCTGCGCTCGTCGCCAGGCATCCGGGGCAGGTGCACCCGATGCTCGCAAACCATGAACTGGCGCAGTGCTTTCGAATCGCGGTGAGCAAGGGGGGCGGGGATCAGGTCGCGATGTTCGACGCGGGGCTCGATTATGTCTTCAGCGATCGCTCTGAGGAGGTGGCGACGGCAATCCGCGACTTCGTGCTCGCGCTGCCTCTGGCGGTGCGCGCCGCGAACGGAGTTTGGTGCATGCACTCGATTCCCTCGAATCGCGAATGCGACGCCGCGCTGTTCGATAGATCGCTCGTTGAGGCGGACTATCGCGGCCCCGGCGGAGGCGCATGGAATGTTGTGTGGGGGCGACATCAGGCGCCGGATCATGTCCGCCTGCTGCTCGATCGCTTCGGCGCGCGGCTCTTTCTCGTTGGGCACTGTCACGCTGAGATGGGGATAGAGAGTCCAGCCGATGGCCTTGTCGTCGTGAACAGCGATCATGAGCGGGGGGCGGTCGTGTCGATCGACCTCGCCGCGCCTGCACCAACAGCGAAGGAAGTCGTCGCAAGCGCGATAGCGCTTGGACTCCACCGCGACGCTATGTGATGCGAGGACTCATCGCCATCGAGAGCAGCCAACGCACCGTTGGCGTGGCGTTGGACTTGGGCGGCGAAGTGATTTCCGTTGAGGTCGCAGGCGATCCACGCGAGCGGGATCTGCTCTTGCCGGCGATTGACGAAGTCTGTCGGCGTGCCCAGATCGTCGCGGCGGAGTTGACCGCGGTCGCTGTTTCAACTGGCCCCGGTGGTTTCACGGGACTCCGCGTCGCGATCGCGACCGCAAAGGGGATCTGTGTGGCGTGCGGGATTCCAGCGATCGATGTGCCGTCTGCGCTTGTTGCCACAGAGGCAACGCGAGCGGCGTGGATGGCTCATGGAGAAAGGGCCATCGTCGCACTCGCGTCGAAGGGTGAGCGTTGCTGGGTTGCCGAGGTCTCCGCGACGCACGGACCCGTCACCCTGGCGAAGGAAGGTGCTGCGGGGATTGAGGATCTTGTCGCTATGGCTCCACGAGTCGTCGTTGCCGATGAACACTTGCCGCTCGCGATGCGGCATTGGTGCGAGGCGAGTGGCGTACCGATTGTGCCGCCGGTCTTCTGCGCGAAGGCGTGCTTGGTTGTGGCGCGCGAGAGCTTCCGCCGCGGCGATGTGGTCGACGCACTGCGGCTTGCCCCTCGCTACCCGCGCGAGCCAGAGGCAGTCACGGTTTGGCGAGCGCGCAAGGGGAGATAATCGGGGGAGATTGCAGCGGAATGGAGTGAAGTAGGGGAGGCATTGGGTCGATGCCCAAAGAGGCACCCCAATGAACGCACGCACTCTCAATCCTCGAACGCTCGGTCGCGCCAATGTGCTGCTCGTCGGATCCACTTGCGCACCGGCGGCTGGTCCACTCGAAGTCGTCTGCTCGCGCGAGGGTTGGGATCTGCGCATCGACCGCGCCCCCTCGGTCAACGAGGCAATCCGCTCACTGCGCGCGCGCGGTGCTGATCTCGTTGTCGTGGACTTTGACTGCTTGGGCACGCGCGGCCGCTGGATGGCGCTTGCGGCGCGACTCGCCCAGCCGAATGCTGCGACTATCGCCGTTGGGGAGCGGCCATCCGCGTCATCGCTGAAGTCTTGTCTGCGCGCGGGCGTAGCAGAGTGGGTCGATGCTGAAGAGTGGACTGTCGAAGACGCGCTGATCGAACGGCTCTGCGCCTTACTCACGCGCGCGGTCACGCAGCGTGTCGGTGCCGATCGAATCACCGTTCTTGAGAGCGCTTGTCGCCGACTCTCGGAGGAGCGCGCGAGCCTCCAGAAGCAACTTGGCGGCGCATGCGCGTCACTTGCTGGCGCCGAGGATGCCATTCGCGATCGTGAGGCGATCGCCGCGATGCAGGCGGAGTGCCGCACCCTCTTCGCACAAGAGACGGAGTCCGAGGCAATCGTCGAACTGGCTGCGAACTACATCGTCTCGCGCGTCGGGCCGACCAACGCCGCGCTGCTGGTTGGCGACGGAGAGCGATATCGCCTTGCCGCGTATGTGCGGGACGACATGGCGCGCAGAAGCGCGGGCGGAATCATCGAACATATCTCGTCGCAGTGGGCTTCGTGTATTGCGGCGGAGTCAGAGCCAATCGTCATCAATGAAGGGCGCGCATCGCATCAAGGCTTTGAGGGACTCATTGGAGTGCTGCCCGGGCGAGCCGCGCTTGCGTTTGCCGGAGGCGCTGGATCAGGGGCGCAGGCGCGCGCGTGCGTGGCACTCTTTCGCGACGCAGCGAGGCCATTCGGTCCCTCGGACACGCTCGTTGCGAAGGCTGTCGGCGGTGCGCTCCAGGATGCGCTCGAGCGCACAGATCGGATTCTCAATCGAGCCAAGCCCGGATGGCCTACTGAGTCGCCGGAGCCGGGCGAGGCTTGAGTGTTACGCGAGCGTCTCGCGATGGGGGGAAGGCGCGAGGTCTAGCGTGCGGCGCGCAGTCGCACGAGGGTGGTTACGCCGCCGCGCACTCGGTCTCCCTTAGCCACACGAAGCGACTCGACGGATGACCGCGGAACGATCAACTCCGTGGTGGAGCCAAACTTGATCATCCCGAAGCGCTCCGCGCGGGCAAGGCAGTCGCCAGGCCGCAATGGGCAGACGATTCTCCGCGCAATCGCTCCCGAGACCTGTCGCACGCCAATGCGGAGCCCATCTTTGAGCTTCAACTGGATGATGTTGGACTCGTTGACTCGGGCGCTCTCCTCGGTGCGGGCATCGAGAAACTTGCCGGGTGTATGCCGGAGTGCGACAACCTCAGCGTCGCATGGGGAGCGATTGATGTGAACATCCAGCACGCTCAGGAAAATCCGCACGATTAGCGCGGGACCTTCGACGGCGTCATGCTGTTCGGTCTCGACGATGGCAGAGACAACGCCATCGGCGGGACTCACCAGATCGCGCGGATCACTCGAAGTTGGTCGACGGAATCGCGGGTCGCGAAAGAACCCGGCGACCGCGACCCAGAGCAATCCAGTCGCACCAAGAATCCATGGGTTTGGCCAGAACCAAACCCCAATCACGACAGCGGCTGCGGTC
>Ga0233425_10011396_pt1 | contig 10388 bp, 12 predicted proteins | sample Watercolumn_Towu_2_FD_181712 | JGI IMG/M metagenome (GOLD analysis project Ga0233425, IMG submission 181712) | Freshwater microbial communities from Lake Towuti, South Sulawesi, Indonesia - Watercolumn_Towuti2014_140_MG | ecosystem: Environmental > Aquatic > Freshwater > Lake | place... | reverse complement strand
GTGTGAGCAGGTCAAAGCCCGGCCGCGCGCACGGGGCCATTCCGTCGATTGTAGGGTTTCCGTTGCTGAGATAACTTCTGAATCCTAAGATATTTGTGGGGAAGCCGGGATGGGGAGGGAAAGGTCTTTCGCGATGCGGTTCACTTCTGGCAGCGGTTCCCTTCTTGGCGTTCTGATTCTAGCAATTGTGCGGCCTGCGCTGGCGGAAATCACGGACGAGCAGGTGCGCACGGCCATCGACCGCGGCGTGGAGTTTCTCCGGAGCCAGCAGCGCGCGGACGGCAGTTGGCGCGAAAACACGCAGTATCCGGGGGGCATTTCCGCTCTCTGCGTGTTGTCCTTGCTCAGCGCCGGCGTCGAACCGGCCGATCCCAAGATGCAGCTTGCGCTGAGCTATCTGCGCGGGCTGCCGGCGCCGACAATGGTCTACACCGGAGCGTTGCAGACGATGGTCTTCTGTGCCGCGGAACCGAACAAGGATGCCGCTTTGATCCGGCGCAATGTGGAGTGGCTGCAGAGCGTGCAGTTGACCGAGGGAACGCGCAGAGGCGCCTGGGGCTACTCCGGCGGGCGTGGCAACGGCGATAACTCCAATTCGCAGTTCGCGGTGCTGGCGTTGCACGAAGCCGAGCGCGCGGGCATCGCCATTCGCCCGGAAGTCTGGCGGAATGCCTGGGATTATTGGGTGCAGGATCAGAAACCGGATGGCTCGTGGGGCTACTTCGCCGGTGAACCCTCCACGGGCAGCATGACCAGCGCCGGCATTGCCTCGTTGATCATGTGTGCCGGTCGCGTCTCCGCAGGGGATGCCCAGGTCGTGAACGGAGCCGTCCAATGCTGCAGCGAACAGGCGGATAACGAAGCCGTTGAGCGCGGTCTGCAATGGCTCGGCAGCAAGTTCTCCGCGGCGCGCAATCCCAGCCCCATCAACCTGCCGAGTTCCTACTATTACTACTATCTCTACGGCATCGAACGCGTGGGACGGATGTCCGGACGGCGATTTCTGGGCCGGCACGACTGGTACCGCGCGGGAGCGGAAGTGCTGGTCAGCCAGCAGGACTCGCTGCGCGGATTGTGGGTGGGCAATGCGGCAGCGGAAGCCAACCCGCTCATCTCCACCTCGTTCGCGCTGTTGTTTCTCGCCAAGGGCCGGCGCCCCGTGGTGTTGGCAAGACTCCAGTACGGCGAAGGACGCGAGTGGAATCTGCACCGCGAGGCCGTGGGAAATCTGACGCGCCGCGTGGAAAGCCGCTGGCAGCGCGACCTGACCTGGCAGACAATCGACGTGCGCGCAGCCACCGTCGAGAACCTCCTGGAAGCCCCCGTGCTGTTCATCAGCGGCCGCAACGGTTTGGATCTGTCCACCGAACAACGAGAGAACCTGCGCGGTTATGTCAATCAGGGAGGTTTCCTGTTCGTGGAGGCCTGTTGCGAGGGCGGGGATTTTGACCGCGATTTCCGCTCGCTGGCCAAGCAGATATTTCCCGACAGCCCGCTGCGTCTGCTGCCCCCCGACCATCCCGTGTGGTGGGCCGAAGAACGGGTGGATGCCAAGTTCATGCGGCCACTCTACGGTATCGATGCCTGCTGCCGCACGAGCGTGGTCTATTGCCCGCAGAACCTGTCTTGCTACTGGGAACTGAGTTCCGGGACCCGCCCCGCTGAGTATCCGGCACCCATTGCCGCGGAAATCGAGGCGTGTTTGCGCACCGGTGTGAATGTCGTCACCTATGCCACGAACCGTGAACTCAAGAACAAACTTGATCGTCCCCGGCTTATGCCGGAACGTACGGCCGGTGAGCAGGCGTCACGCGGCGTGTTGCAGCTTCCAAAATTGCTCCACAGCGGTGGCGGCGACGATGCCCCCAACGCGCTGCCGAACCTGCTGGCGATCCTCGGCGCGCAAGGCGCCCTGCGCGTCGATGCGCAGAACCGACTCGTCTCCGCCGAGGACCCCGGACTCTACGAATATCCCCTGCTCTTCCTGCACGGGCGCCGCGGGTTCCGGTTCAGCGCGCCGCAACGCAAGGCACTGGCCGCTTATGTGGAGCGCGGCGGAGTCATTTTCGCGGACTCCATTTGTGCCAGTGTGGAGTTCACCAGTGCCTTCCGCCGCGAGTTCGAGGCGATCTTCCCCGACCGGAAACTGACGCGCATCGCGCCGGAACATCCGCTCTTCACCAGGCAGGCGCGCGGCTTCGATCTCAAGAGCGTCACCCTGCGTGATCCACAACTGCGCTCCGGTGATGATCCGCTGAAAGCCGACCTCGTGCAGACGACCCCGCTGCTCGAAGGCCTGGAGATCGACGGGCGTCTGGCCGTGATCTTCTCACCCTACGACATCAGTTGCGCGCTGGAAAGCGGCGCTTCACTGCAGTGCAAAGGGTATATCAAGGAAGACGCCGCCAAGATTGGCATCAATATCATTCTGTACGCGCTGCAGGAGTAGCCTGCTGCCAGGAACGCGGCGTGAATATTGATCGCGAAAGCGCGAAAGGGGAGACCATGGAGTTTCTCACGTAAGGCATCACGCAAAGACGCAAAGCTGCAAAGGGCAAGACTTGATCCACGCCGAGCGGGGCCGACTTCTTTCTCGGCGTCTTGGCGTGAGAGCCCAGTCAGAGATCCTCGCATGCAGCGTCGAAAGACCTCTCCAGTCGGGTCCAAAGAGACTATCGGTGAGTTACGAACGTCAGAGTATTGGTTCATCTCGGCGCCGCGGTAACCCACCGGATCCCTCCCCACAAACCTCCCCAACTCAGCCGCCAGACTCCGATGCCGGCAATGGTACAGCCCCGTTTCCGCGTCCCGTTCTCGGCCGGTGTACAAGACGACGTTGGCGTAACTGGACGTGCTGCGCACGTTGGCCCAGGAGCCGTCATACATCGTCACCTTCCCGTACGGCTCGTACAGATGCCGCTCGAGCGCATCTCCGACCGTATCCACGAGCGTGGTTACGTTGAAGTTCGCATCGCCCAGGTAGTACCGCCGCTCATCGTTGCAGAGGCCATCCGCATCACCGTGCGCGCAGAGCCGAGTAACACCTCGGCAGGTGAAGGCACATTGCCAAACTGTGCAAGTGGCGCACACCCGAGTGAATTCCGAGATGACTCTTGCGGCACCAGGAGGCGGCACCAGGAGATAGGAAGTGCCCCCTGTTGGAGTCGAACCAACGACCTACTGATTAAGGGTCAATGGGCTGAGTCGCGTAAATAGTGATAGCGTCTAGGGATAGGGCGAACTGAAAAACGCCTGGTGCCGACAATGGTGCCGAGAGATTTCGCGGGGTGTCGCCGCCTCCCAGCGACGCTTCGTGGTTGACGCTCCCCGTCGCGCGACGCGCGCGGAACCGGCCCGCACAGTGCGTTTCCCGCCGATCGGTCCACGGCACGGAGAAGCTTGGTATGATTGGGTCTGAGGAGAGCTTGCCCTATGACTACCACCATCCATGCCATTTATGAGAACGGTGTCTTCCGTCCGACACAGCCGGTGGATCTGCCGGAACGGTGCGAGGTGGAAGTGGAAGTGCGGGAGGTGAAGCCGGATCACAACGCGCCGACGCTTGATGATGTTTACGCGATTCTGAGCGAACGGTTCCACTCCGGGGCACATGACGTGGCGGCCCGGCATGACGAGCACCAACCATGACGGCGGTATTTCTCGATACCGTGGGCCTGATTGCCTTGTGGGATACTGCGGACCAATGGCACTCAGCAGCCGAAGATGCCTTTTCATCCATTGCCTCTCAGCGCAAACGGATGGTGACGACCAGTCTTGTGCTGCTGGAATGTGGCAACAGCGCCGCAAGACGGCCCTATCGGAATCAGATTTCTCTTCTTCGCCGGACGCTGGAAGACCGCAACGAGCTGATCGTGCCTTCTGAACAGGATTGGCGGGATGCCTGGGACGGATATGAACGGCAGTCGTGCGGTGCTGCCGGAATTGTCGATCACGTCTCGTTCGCCGTGATGCGGCGGATGAGGATCAGCGAAGCCTTCACTAATGACCAACATTTCGTGTCCGCGGGCTTCTCGGTTCTATTCTGACTTCTGCTGCCCGCGCTTCGGACTGTCATCGGCACCACGCAATGCACGTCGTCCTCCGACCCTGGCAGTTCTTCTTCGTTATTCTGGCCGCCTGGATCAACCGGCAGCAGCAGGAAGCCATCGAGTACCTGCGCACCGAAAACACCGTGCTCAAGGAACTGCACGGTCCGAAACGGATCCTGCTCAACGACGATCAGCGGCGGAGACTGGCCGTCAAAGGGAAAGTACTCGGCCGCAAGCGGCTCGAGGAAGTCGGGACTCTTTTCACTCCCGACACGATCCTTCGCTGGCATCGGACGCTCGTCGCGCAGAAATGGGACCACAGCGACAAGCGCAAACCCGTCGGCCGTCCACCGGTGCCCGAGGAAGTCGTCGAGTTGGTAGTCCGCATGGCCCGCGAGAATCCGTCGTGGGGTCACGACCGCATCCAAGGCGCATTGGCCAATCTCGGCCACGAGATCTCCGACCAGACCGTCGGCAACATTCTGAAAGACCACGGCATTGAACCGACACGCGACCGAAAGCGGCAGACTACCTGGGCGACGTTCATCAAGGCCCACCGGGACGTGCTGGCGTCAATCGACTTCACGACCATCGAGGTCTGGACCAAAGGTGGCCTGGTGACCTTCTATCTCCTGTTCGTCATGGAGATCAAGTCCCGCCGCGTCCACTTCGCTGGCTGCACAACGAGTCCCGATACTGCCTGGATGAAGCAGGTGGCCAGGAATGTCACGGATGCCGAAGATGGCTTCCTCAATGGCAAGCGGTACATCCTCATGGATCGGGACACCAAGTTCTGCGAGGCATTCCGTGAGATCCTCGAGTCATCCGGTGTGGAGCCCGTGCTCCTGCCGCCGCGAAGCCCAAATCTCAACGCTCATCTCGAGCGATTTTTCTTGTCCCTGAAATCCGAGTGTCTCGAACGCATGATCTTCTTCGGCGAGCGATCACTGCGGAACGCCGTTACTGAGTTCGTTGCCCATTTCCACACAGAACGGAATCACCAGGGTCTGGAGAACCGAATCATCGACCCTGGCGCGGAAGTTGGCGGAAGCATCGGTGAAGTTCGAGCCCGTGAGCGACTCGGCGGGCTACTGAATTACTACCGCCGACAGGCCGCGTGACCGATCGCCACGGTTCGCGTCCCGCGCTCGCTGTGCGCGCCCCGCCCGCCGCGAGTCGTGCGTCGCACCAATTCACTGCGTTCCAGCGTGCGTGCCTCGACCGAAATCCGCCCCGCCACCTTGCGCCAAAACCAGATTGTCAGAGACCTTCGCCACGGGCTGAATATTTTGACTGGACGGGGTACAAAACCAGGTACACGGCAGCCGACCCCAGAAACGACGAAAGCCGCAAACCCTTTTGGATTCACGGCTTACTGAGTGCCCCCTGTTGGAGTCGAACCAACGACCTACTGATTAAGAGTCAATGGGCTGAATTGCGTAAATACTTACAAAATCTAGGGATATGGCGAACTGAAAAACGCTTGGTGCCGTCAGTGGTGCCGAGAGATTTCGCGGGGTGTCGCTGCCTTCCGGTGACGCATCGTGGATCGACAATCGTCGCCGCTCGACGCGTGCGGAACCGGCCCACACAGTGCGTTTCCCGCCGATCGGTCCACGGCACGGAGAAGCTTGGTATGATTGGGTCTGAGGGGGATTTGTCGTTTGAGGGCCGCCGTTCAGGGCCTGATTGAGAACGGGTTCTTTCGGCGGGATGAGCGGGCGACGCGCTGCTGTGGCGACTGCCAACTGCCGGGACCTTGTCCTCTTGGCCGGACTGTAGTGCAAACTCGACCGGTATCATGGAGGCTCACGCGGGAGCAACAATATGGTGTCCATCAATGTCCAACTGGACGACAACCTCGCGTCGCAACTCCGCCAGTTGGCGGCGGCACAGCAGCGTAGCGAGAACGATGTCGTGCGAGATGCCCTTGTCGCGTACACCCAATCACGTCCGCCGATACCCAAGGGAGTGGGCCAGTACCACAGCGGTGATTCCCACGGATCTCAGCACGCGCGCCAGATACTGCGCGAAGCCGCAAGGACCAATGAATGGCCGTGATTTGTGACACGGGAGCCGTCTATGCGCTCTACGACGCCGATGACGCACACCATCAATCGGTTCGCGCGCAAATCGAGGCCGAGTTCGGTCCCTTCCTGCTGCCGGTGATCTTGCTCGCAGAGATTGACTATCTGCTCACAGCTCGGTTGGGTGCTAAGGCCGCGATCGACTTCGTGGAGAGCATTGAACAGGGGTCGTTCGAATTGGTGTTACCGGAACCCAGTGATTTGACGAGAATCCATGAGTTAATGACGACGTACGGGGATCTGCGGTTGGGCATCGCCGATGCATCGGTGGTGGCGACGGCGGAGCGACTGAATGTGGACCGAATTCTGACCCTCGATCACCGTCATTTCCGCGTTATCCAGCCGCGAGGCATGGCTCACTTCGTTCTCCTGCCGACCGATCGGACATAGTTAGTTTGTGTTCTTTCGCCTGTAGATAACGCAATCTGCGGTATGCCGACGTGGGTTTGCGTGGTTCAGGGATTGGCGAACAAGATCATTGATCCCGGTCAGGAAGTCGGCCGGACATCGGGTGAAGTGGAATGCCGAGAGCGGATCGGTGGGATGCTCCGCTACTACCACAGGCAGGCCGCGTGACCGATCGCCACGGTTCGCATTCCGCGCTCGCGGTGCGCGCCCCGCCCGCCGCGAGTCGTGCGTCGCACCAATTCACTGCGTTCCAGCGTGCGTGCCTCGACCGAAATCCGCCCCGCAACCTTGCGCCAAAACCAGATTGTCAGAGACCTTCGCCACGGGCTGAATATTTTTGACTGGACGCCGTTACACCGAAGGCATCGACGGATGCGTTACGTCTGCCGCCGCTCCGCTTACGGCAACCGGAGTCACGGGCGAACGTCGTTCCATGCCGCGAGCCCCTCGGCGGCCTGTCGAAATGCTACCACCGACAGGCTGCGTGACTGGTCGTCCTGATGTGCGTTCGCCTGTCGCGGTGCGCGTCCTATCTGCCCATTTCGCCACGGCTGGCGCGCGTCGCGATTTGCCTTGCTCCGCCATCGTTCACTCACTTCACCCTTCCGGCTCCGTCCGCTACTTCTGGTCCATTTGCCTGTTTTTCTTGCGAACGGTTATGTTCCGGGAGGCGGAGGACCTTCAACTTTCTTGGGCTGAACGACCGTACCATCCATCAATACAATCACGAACAGAGTAGGCGCTTGCCCTGCAAGACCCCCTCGCTGCGGGTACCACTCGTACTCGACACACCAGTACCACTTTTCGTCGGCAGCAGGCGTCAGCACTAGCCCACGCAAGTGACGAGACCAGTCATTAGACCACTCCCCTGCGAGCTGTTCCATGCGTGTGACGAGGTTGTTTGCCGCATGAAGAGCCTGTTTTGCACCGAGGGGCGGATCGTCTGTGTCGACCAACCATCGTGGCGTTTTCCGCAACATCTTCGGGCTCACTTCTGTGACAAAGAAACTCCCAAACGCACAGCCGGGTCTCGACTCGCCATCCATTTCGCTCGGGAGTTGCCCGACGCCCATTGAAGCGACTATCAGTATCCATGCTTTGAGCATTGCATTGTCTCCGTCCCTCTGGGCTGAATTACGTGCTGCACAAACTGCGGGCGGCAGGGACAACAGTTCCAATAAGCGCTAATGTACCTACGGCCATGACCCTCACTTCTTAAGGACCCTACCCACCACCAGAATGGCACCCAACCCGGATCGGTTGGGAACGACCATAGGACACCGGGAGTTGTCGTGCACCTGCCTGAGCCGTAGACAACTCCTCGCCGCCAGCGCACCACCGGTGTCAAATCACGATTGCAGAAGAACTTGATTTCACCGCTTTGTCTCCAATAGCCGCAGGAGTCGTTGTGGGTATGCACTCGGCCTGTGTCTCGCACACCGACGCCTGTGCTGCCAATGGGCACAGGCCATGCCTCCAGATACGAGAATTCCTGCGTTGGAGCCGAAGACGAGAACGGGGCGCACGCCATGCAGTCGGTGATCGTACACCGAACGTGAACTTGTTGGACAATCCAACCGCGACATGGTGCGGGCTCGCTCAGGCGAAAATCCCATACGCCCCGGACCCACCAGCCGCACGGGACCGTATGCTGGTCCGGCACATTTGACACAAGTGTTACGCTAATTGATCCACTCGGGTCGCCATTCACTGCCGGGTTTGATCTCGCGTACGAGTACAGGCCAACCCCATCCATGAACTCGTTCGGATCGCGCGACAAGAAACGTCCAAACTCGGATGAATAGTGACGACGCCGACAATGACAGAGCCCGGTTTCGGGATCACGTTCTCGCCCGGTGTACAACACGACGTTGGCGCAACTGGATGCACTGCGCACGTTGGCCCAGGAGCCATCGTACATCGTCACCTTCCCGTACGGCTCGTACAGGTATCGCTCGACCGCATCGCCACTGGTATCCACCAGCGTCGTCACGTTGAAGTTGGCATCGTTGAGGTAGTACAGCCGCTCATCGTCGCACAGGCCATCGGCATCGGTGTTCCGATCCCGCAGCACGGGCGCGTCGATGTAGCGGGGCGACCAGACGTACTGCCAGTCCGGCTGCAGAGTTTCCGGCGGCGCGCTTTCGGTCGTGGTATCCCGCGTTTCCAGGACTTGCCAGGCCGAGTTGTAGAAGTAATGGACGTAGGTGTCCACGCCGTTGGGGTTGTCCGGGGCCTGGCTGTCGATGTGGCGCTTGATCCTGCGATGGAGGGCATCGTACTCGTAGATCCCGATCACCGTTTGGCCGTCCTTGGCCTCCACCAGCCGGTTCCACGCATCCCACTTGAGCGTCAAGCTGCTGGAGAGAGACGCTGGCTTCGGCACGCCGGTCATGTTCCCCGCCCGATCATGCACCGGCGTGGCCCACGCCGTGCCCGTCGTCTCGGAGATATCCGTGATCTCGTTGACTTCATTGTGCGAACGGTCCTGATCGAGATCCGTGGTTCCCGACGTCTTCTGCAGGTACCCGGCCCAGTTGCCGGTCATGTCGAGGTTCCAGTCCTCTTCACGCACGGGCGTGCCCGAGATGGCCGTCTTGCCGGCGTTCAAGTCGCCGCGATCGAACGTCTCCAGGCGATTGACACCATCATAGGAGTAGAACTCATCTTTGCCGCTGGCCGTGGTGTTCTCGCGATACAGCCGATTGCTGGCTCGATCATACCCATAGGTGTAACGATCCCGATCGGCACTGGCCCCATAGTCATACCACCGCTGATCCACCACCCGGCCGAAGCGATCGAACCCGGCGTAGCTACTGTCAAAGAAGTACTCCAGCCGCACGTCGGGCTGCGGGTAATCTTCGATCACGATCGTCCCTAGGCCGAGGTACGTGTAGCTGGCCAGCGTGTCCCCGGGACTGCCGCCGCTATCATCCTGGATGGCAGCCAGCCGATTCAAGACGTCGGCCGTGCTGTCGGCACTGCCGTAGGTCAGATGCACGAGCCGGCCATTGGGATAACGGACCGACGAGGGACGAACGCCCTTGGTGAACTTCCCACCACTGGCCGACTCGTCGAAGTGGTACTCGACGTACAGCGTATTTACGTCCTGGGCACCCTCGTGCTCCTGGTACTCTTTCACGAGTTGGCCCAGGTCGCCGTACTCGAACACCACTTCGTTGACGACGCTGCCCACCGTCGCGTGATCGTAATGGGTGACTTTCTCCCGCATGCCACGCACCTCATAGGTCGTGGATGTGCGCCGCACCAAGCCGTCGATCCCGGTGCCCAGCGTGGTTACGCCATCGTGCAGCACACGGCCGAGCAGATCGAACTGGTACGCATGCACCGTGCCATTCTGGTCATTTTTTTCTCGACGCGTGTCAGATGTAAATGTACCTTCTATTTCCGATCTCTCGGCTCACTGCTTATTCTCCAGTCCCAGTACTCTCTCCACGCTGCCTGCGCAAGGCGGCCGTCCGCAGAATTGGACGGCCACATGTTTATGCCCTTCGGGGCTCCGCCAATAATTCTCGTCAGCAAATCAGATGCGCACCGTCCAATGGGTATGCAGGTAAGATGGTGCGGGTGAGCGGCCGGCAACTGCCCCACTACCATCCGAGTAAAACGTTGATCACCAACCGCATCTATCAAGACTGGCACGGCGTCCTCCCCTATCGCGAGGAGTTGCTCTGCCGGTGACAGATAGCCGGGACTCGCATTGTCATATCCCAAGAACACGTCAGTCGTCATATCCAGACTCGTTTGGTCTCTCAGATAGTGGTTCTTCGACAGAATTCGTGGGTAGATTATAGGCGCATATGAAGGGAGTTCTGCTGGTAGA
>Ga0233425_10011395_pt1 | contig 10389 bp, 9 predicted proteins | sample Watercolumn_Towu_2_FD_181712 | JGI IMG/M metagenome (GOLD analysis project Ga0233425, IMG submission 181712) | Freshwater microbial communities from Lake Towuti, South Sulawesi, Indonesia - Watercolumn_Towuti2014_140_MG | ecosystem: Environmental > Aquatic > Freshwater > Lake | place: Indonesia... | reverse complement strand
GCTCCAGCGCGGGGATGAGTTCGTGGTAAATCTGCTCGCCCGCCGCAATATGCATGGCGGTGGGAAAACTGTCATTCGAGGACTGGCCGTAATTCACATGGTCATTCGGATGCACCGGTTTCTTGCTGCCGATGGTTCCGCCCAGCATCTCGATGGCGCGGTTGGCAATCACCTCGTTCACATTCATGTTGGTCTGCGTGCCCGATCCCGTTTGCCAGATAACAAGCGGGAAGTGGTCATGCAAACGGCCATCAATCACTTCATCCGCCGCTGCTGCCACAGCCTCGCCCACCGTCTTGTCCAGTGCCCCAATATCCATGTTGGTCAGGGCCGCGGCCTTCTTCACAATGCCGAAAGCGCGGATGAGAGGTTGCGGCATGCGCTCGCCCCCGATTCTGAAGTTTTGCACGCTGCGCTGGGTCTGCGCCCCCCAGTATTTGTCGGCGGGCACGGGAACCTCGCCCATTGAATCTGTTTCAATACGGGTATTTGGCAGAGCTTCTTTTGCTTTGGGCTGAGCGGTCATGGGTGAATCTCCTCGTGAAATAATGTTCTAACACTTCGCAGATGAAGCGACAATTGACCTTACCACTGCACACAAAAAAGGCATTTTATAACATTTTGCTAAAATTTGACTCGACTCAGTCCTGATTTCTTGTTTGACTGAAGCACAGGCGCAACATCAGCAGGAGGTTATGAGCATGACCACTACCCAGATCCTTCCTACCGATGCCCACTTGGTTGCGGCGGAGGCAACACTGGCGGAAGCCCTGATTGCACGGGCACCTTTCATCTTTCCGAGACTGTCCTCGCCGGATGAAATCCGGGAAGTTGTAATGAGGCTTCTCAGCTTTGCCCAAATCAAGCTGCTGGAGCTGCCCGTCCGCCGCGAAGTGCGCGAGATGACGGGCGAGGCCCTGCGTGACATCGGCTGCTGTGTGCGTGGTGAAGACCGCGACCATACCGCCGGCATGGCGGCCCTGCGGCTGGTTGAATCCGTTCTGGCCCATGCGGGCGAGGCGGATCTGGCCGATGCCATCAGCTGCGGTGTCCGCACCCTGTGTCACCGCATGAAAGTGAACTGATCCTGTTTTCTCCAGAGAGCAGCACAACTTCCGCCCGCCACCACCTGCGGGCGGATTTTTTTGTTGCCATCCTGCACTTATGGCGCTAGGTTTTGACTGTGTGGAACAGCAAATCAGCTTTGGCTGGTTATGTCTGCTCCGTGTGCAACGTCTATCCGCAAAGCGGATAAGAAAAGGATGCCGTGAGCCATGACACGCCCTTACCGTGAAGTTCTTGCCCGCCAGCAGACAGTTCTGTGGGGGGATCGTTACGCCCGCACCATGGCGCAGGCCCTGTTCAGCGCCGGGCTGCACAACACCCCCGCCACTTTCCAGGCCTATATCCGCAAACCGCCCTTTGGTGGCAGCTACCTTGTCAGCGCAGGGCAAGGCATTGTGGGTGACTGGCTGAAACACCAGTGGCGCTTTGACGAAGAGACGCTGGATTTTCTCCGCGAGGAAACAGTAATCAACCCGGCTACCGGCCAGCCGCAGCGCCTGTTTACGGATGACTTTCTCGCCATGCTGGCCGACAGCAAGCCGGAACTGGAGATAGAAGCCCTGCCTGAAGGAGGGCTGGCTTTTCCGGACGAACCCGTTTACCGCGTCACCGGTCCGGCTTGGCAGGCTTTGTGGGTTGAAACAGCCATCACCAACTCGCTCAATTCCCAGTCGCTTTTTGCCACGCTGGCCTCCCGCATGGTCGAGACGGCGGGTGGCGAGCCGGTGACGGAATACGGCTTGCGCCGCGCCCATTCCATTGGCGGTCTGGCTGAAAGCCGCGCTGCCTGGATTGGCGGTGTCGCGGGCACGTCAAACGATCAGGCCACGTTTTATTATCACATCCCGGCTTCCGGCACGATGGCTCATGCCTTTGTCATGTTCTTTGACAGCGAGGTGGAGGCTTTCAAAAGCTACCTTTCTGCCATGCCGCACAACAGCGTGTTGCTGGTGGATACGTTTGACACGCTGAACGGCGTGAAGAATGCCATCAGTGCAGCGCAGGAAACAGGCGTGAAACTGAAAGGGGTACGGCTGGATTCAGGCGATCTGGCTTCGCTCTCGCTTGAGGTGCGGCAGATGCTGGATGCGGCGGGATTCACCGACACCAGAATCATCGCCTCGAACAATCTGGACGAATACAAAATCAGCCAGATGAAGGCAGAGGACAAAAACGCCATCGAGGTCTGGGCTGTTGGCACGCGCCTCACGACAACAGATCGGGACGGCACGACACCGGCCGAGGCCTCGCTGGGCGCAGTCTACAAACTCGTCAATGTCGCGCCGGGATTGAGCATGGAAAAGCTCAACCATCTGCGCGATGAAGCAAGGCAGGGCAAAGTGGTTGATCTGGCGGCTGTGCGGGACCGGCTCAAACTGTCGGAAACCATGGAAAAAAGCTCGCTTCCGGGTGAACTTGTCCCGCTGCGCCACTATGCCGAAAATGGCCAGCTTGTCGGCAGCACCCTCCTGTCGGGTTTCGCCGAAAGCCCGGTTGATGCGCTGGGGCGGCTGACCCGTGATATCGTGTCAGTCAACAAGACCAACCCCGGTGAGCGGATTGTGTATCCGAAAGGCAGCAAGGCCGTGTTGCCGCTGCGCCCGCTTGCGGCGTTTAATGAAACCATCCACGAAGCCCGCACAAGAGCGCGAGAAGAACTGGCCAGCCTGCCGGAAGTTTACCGCCAGCTGGTGGGCGCACCGCGGTTTCCGGCAGGCCTTGACGAGACTCTGTTTACTCTCTGGCATAAACAGGCTGCCGCCGTGCGGTCAAAAACGCACGTGCGCCCAAGCCATATCCAGGGTTCCCTTGCCCTGAAGGGATAAGGTCTGCCAATCTGTTCCAGATGGTTGTGGTCTGTGCCGGAGCGTGTGCAGAGTTTGTAATGTCGGACAGGATGCCTGCAACGTGAAAGTCCATGATGACACGCGTATACTTCCACAATGCGCCAAAGGTATTTTCTGCCAGTTCCTGTTCGACAATTGTGCGCATGGCCGAAGCCGGATCATTATTGGTTGTCTGATTTCTCATTTGTTCCTCCCTGAATGGCAAGGTCAAAAGGCATGAACATAACCGCAAGACGCGCTTATGTCCCCTTGCTGCGCCCCTGACTCTGTCGAGGTTACGGTGATTCCTGGTTAATATAATGCTAATTTTTTAGGGAATCGCTGCGGCAGGGGTGATTTTGCAGCTGACTCTTGGCGCGGGCGCAAGTTTGGGCCACACTGTGCACCAGATTGGGTTTGCCTGAGGCAGGGCCAATCTGGCTCCATTTTTGACGCAAATGCGTCGTCAAAGATGGAATCTGGCGATTCCATCTTTTCGGGATTTGCTGCATGGGACAGGTTGATGACGGTTTCATACTCCATATTTCCGGGCTGCTGCAGCCGTGGTCTGTCATCAGCCCGCGGCGCATGTTCGGTGGCTGGGGGCTTTACCGCGGGGCGCTGATGTTTGCCCTTGTTGCGGAGGATGTGCTGTATGTGAAAAACGGCAGCGCCCTGAAGGACGTGGCGGGCACACGCGAGTTGCAGCCCTTTACCTATGAAAAACCGGTCGCCAAGGGCAAAAAGAAAAAAATCGTGATGAGCTATGCCGCTGTTCCGGCGGATGTGCTGGAAGATGGCGCTTTGCTTTGCCGCTGGGCCGAAGCCGCTTTTCAGGATGCGCTGTCCGGTCGCCGTCTGGCCGCCACGCCCAAGCGCAAATCCGCTCTCAAGAAACGCTAGGGTCAGTCCTCATCAAATAGTGAATCTTTTTGATGTCATTCCCGCGAAAGCGGGAATCCAGCGAGAGGCGCGTAGCGCCAACACGACTTTACTTGCTCGCTGAACGCTCGCAAAAACCGGACTCCCGCTTCCGCGGGAGTGACGACAACAGGAGAGAATGAGTCCTGAGCCTAGGGCATCAGCCTTCCCCGGTTTCGTTATCCTTCGGCGCATGCTTGGCCAGAATGCGTTGCAGGGTGCGGCGGTGCATCTTGAGGCGGCGGGCTGTTTCCGACACATTGCGGTCGCACTGTTCAAACACGCGGTTGATGTGTTCCCAGCGCACCCGGTCAGCCGACATCGGGTTTTCCGGCGGCACGGGCAGACTGCGGCCATCGGCCAGAAGTGCCCGCTCCACTGCATCGGCATCAGTCGGTTTGGAGAGATAGTCAATCGCCCCGGCTTTCACGGCGGCCACGGCGGTAGCGATGTTGCCGTAACCGGTCAGCATCACGATGCGGCAGTCAGCACTCGCTTTGCGCACGGCTTCCACCACATCAAGACCGCTGCCATCAGCAAGGCGCAGGTCAAGAACGGCAAAGGCGGGCGGGTGGTTGCGGGCAATGTCCATGCCCTGGGTCACGCTGCCAACCGACACAACATCAAAGCCGCGCTTCTCCATGGCGCGGGCAAGGCGCTGGCGAAACACCGTGTCATCATCCACGATAAGCAGGCTGCGGGCCGGATCACCGGAAAAGCTCAGCTTCTCTGCCGACTGGGACATTACCGGTTCGGGACTGCTCATGTTGTTCCTCCTCCATGCATGACAAAAATCGGGGCCTGTCTCGGCCATTCCACAATGACGCGGGCACCGCCTCCGGGTCTATTGCCAAAAATGACGCGACCCTTGGTGCGCTCCAGCAGGGTTTTGGCAATAAAAACCCCAAGCCCCATATGGCCACCGCCAAGGCCAGCCCTTGTGGAGATATAGGGTTCCCCCACCTTCTGAAGCAAGCCTGACGGAAAGCCCGGCCCGTCATCTGTTACGGTAATCAGCACCTTTTCGCCTGTCCAGTCGAGCAGGATATCCACCCCGGTTTTGGCAAACTGGAAGGCATTTTGCACAATGTTTCCAAGCCCGTGGACAAGTTCCGGGCGGCGGCTGACAAGCAATACGGGCGGCTGGCCGGGATTGGCTGCGACATTCAGCCCTATGCCTACAAGCCTGTGCGGTCCGGCGGCTTCCTCAACAAGGGCCAGAAAAGGCACAATGCGGTAAGGATCGCCGCCCTCGGCAGAGGGGTTGCGCGAAAAATCCGCCAGCACTTGCCGGCAGCGCTCTGACTGGCTGACGAGAAGCTCCACATCCTCGCGGATGGGGGAATTCTGTTTTGTCTCCCGCAGCAGTTCATGGGACACAAGCGAGATTGTGGCAAGCGGGGTTCCCAGTTCATGGGCCACGGCGGCGGCCAGTGCGCCCATGGCTGTCATCTGGCTGGCGCTGGCCAGTTCCATCTGCGCGGCGTTGAGGGCGCTGCGCATCCGCCTGGCTTCCCGTGCCACGCTCCAGGAATAGGCGGCAATGAATACGACGCTGAGCGAGAGCGACAGCCACACCACCCAGCCATAGCGTGGCGGCAAATCAAGCGAGCCATAGGGCCAAGGCAGGGGAAGATGCCAGATGGCATTAAGCGTGAGGCACAGCACGGTCAGCGCTGTCAAGCCCGCAATAGATCCAAAGCGCAGCAGTCCGGCCGCCACAGCCACCGGCGCAACCAGGAACATGGAAAACGGGTTGTCCAGCCCGCCGGTCAGATAAAGGAGAAGGGAAAGCTGCAGGACATCAAAGGCAAGATAGAGCGTGGCTTGCTGCTCGTTGAGGCGTGATCGCTGGCGGCGATTCCAGACCGCAGCCAGATTCATCACGATGGCGGCAACAATGGTGGCAAGGCAGGCGGGCAGGCTCAGATTGGCCTCAAACCAGTAAAAAGCCGTCAGGATGCTGAACAACTGGCCGGTAATGGACACCCAGCGGATTGTGACCAGCGCACGCGATGCAACCACGCCCTCGCCGGGTTCGCTCTGGTCAACAAGGGTCAGGGAGGGGGTCGTCATTCCGGGGGCAAAGATTGGAGCAAATCCCGAAAAGGTGGAATCACCAGATTCCACCTTTGACGACGTATTTGCGTCAAAAGAGAGGGGAGAGAGGTTCTACGCAAAGTGGAGACACTCTAAAGCCTTTTCCGGAAAATCAAAGACTTAAATCAGGCCGGACAAAGACCTTGCCCTCCCGCGCCGTGTTGCGCTAGACCTGACAAATTAAACTTTTAAGGGAGTTCAGAATGAGCAACAGGGAAAATCCATCCATACTTGCCCCTTCGGATCTGGCGCAGATCATCTACAGCTGCCAGAAGGAAAATCCGTCCCTCGGCGGACAGGCAGAAGCGGTTCTTGCCATTCACCATTATCATGGTGGCAAAATCATGTCGGTTCCGGCCGTGATTCTTCCGGAACAGCGCAGCACAACGGTGTTGTTCAACCGCATTGGCCACAAGGATGTTTTTTCTCCGGGGTTCAATGCCACAATTTATCCGGAACATGTCCATCTGGTGGTGGATGGCATGTCAAATGACCAGAAAGCCATTGCCAGACTGACGGAGGCTTGTGAGCAGTCACACGGCCATTATACGCCGGAGCAATATTTGCTCAGCCAGAAGCCGATTGAAGACAACTACAAAAACCTGATGCGGACACTCGGAAAAATCGTCAGACCGCCAGTGCAGAAAACCCCCTGATCCGGGTTAGCGACAAGGCAGATGCCAGTCCTTCGCTGTCAGCAATCTCCGGTTCCATTGCCTGAGCGGAAGCGCAGTGTGCGAGAGAGTCGCGGGAGAGGCGGGCCAGAACTTCTGCCGCCGCTTCGGCAGCCAGCCCGTCCAGCAGCACGGGCATTTTGGCCAGACGTGCTGCCAGAATGGCTCCCACAATGGCGCACACTTCACGCCCGCCAAAGCGGGCCAAGGTTTCAAGCGGTGTGTCCGACTCCCGCACCGCGTCAGTCAGGGCTTTGTGAGCCAGTTCCCCGCCAGTGCCAAACCCGGCCAGTGCCAGAAGCTGAACCCCCGGCTCGACCGCCATCATGCCATAAGCCATGGCATGGGCGGCTTCTTCCTCTGTCAAAGCGGGGCTGATGCCGAAATCAGCCGTCGGTGTGGCGAGGTCAAGTTCATAGACGCGCAAATCGGCATCCGCTTCCCCGACAATGCGGGCGAGCGGGCTGGTGCCCTGTGTCAGGATCTCCAGTTTTTCCCGTGTTTTTTCCGTGCTGTTGGCTGCGCAGCCATGCGCTCCGGCAAAAAGGGCAAGGCGCATGTGGCGCACTTCCGGCTTGCGGCCCTGCGCCCGCGCCAGCCACGCGATCCAGTCCGCCAGTTTTCCGCAAGGCGGAAGATCAGGCAGCACAACAGGCTCCAGCCGCGGCAGGTGCAGCACGAGATTGCGGATTTCGGCAAAGCTGACCGCAGGCCGGGGAAGAGGAACACTCACCGGAATTTCCCTTTGCGGATGAAACGCACGGTCGGGTCAATCACTTTCCGGCTGAGGGGCAGGAAGGAATGATTGACCGGAACTTCAAGATAATCCTTCATCTGCCCGTCCAGCCGTGCACTGGCCACTTCCACCGTACCGTCATGGAGTTCATCACCCAGCACCCTCCGGTTAAGCCATGAAACAGGGTTGAAGGGGCTGAGCTGCTCCACCCCCGCTACCACGCCAATCTCCATCGGCGGCAGGCCCAGCGCGGCAATGGCGGGGGAATCCGCCTCCAGCTCGCGGATGATGCGCGGAATGCGTTTGTGGTTGAACAGGGCCGGATTGCGGTTGATGACACTGGCTCCCTTGTGCGGCGTGCCGAGGAATACGATGCGCCCCAGCGGCAGACCTGTTTTTTCGGTCAGCAAGCCGCGCAAAATCAGCCCGCCCAGTGAATGCCCGACGGCATGGACTTTTGTATAGCCTTTCAGTTCCAGCAACCGCAGGCGCAAATCGGTCACCTTGTCCTCAATGCCACCGACGAAGCTTTTGTAGCCCCAGTTCTTGACGGCATAGCCCTCGCGGCGCAGCGCCTGCGCAAGACGGAGCATGGACAGGGGCGATCGCCCCAGTCCGTGCAATACAACAACAACTTCAGGAATCCGGCTCATGGCGCGGGACTATATCGGAAACAAAAGAAAGTATCTATAGTGCCGGAATGAGCGTTTTGGCCTCTGAAACCGTGTCCCATTCCACCTTGTCTGCCCTTGTGGTGGACGGGGGTGGGGCGGTGCTGGTCAGTGACGCGGGGGAAGTGGAAAAACTTCCCTTGGCCCGCGCCCGCACAGCAGCGGCGGGGCGCACCGTCCTTGTCTGCCATGCCAAACTCACCGCCAACCGGCTGGGGGTTGAAAGCCTTGAGGCGCTCGACATTCTGGAACTTTTTGCCTTTGTCCGTCCGGGGCGGTTTTGTGTGCCCACGCCGCGGGGTCTTGCGCAAGTGCTGGACTTCACGCCGCCCCGCGGGGCGGAAAGTGCGGCGCTTACCCTGTGGCGGGCACGGGAATCGCTGCTGGATGAACTGGCTGACTTGTCCGGCGAAGCCGCCCGCCGGGCTGCGGCGCTGGCGCGGGTCATGCAGCGCGGCGGCTGGAAATGGGCGAGGGACGTATTGTCCGCCCTTGGCCATGTGCCGTCGGAGGAAGATACCGCCAAGGCGCTGGCCGTATGGAACCATTTGCCGGAATGGGAGGAAATTGTCCCGCCCAATGAAACACCGGCCCATGTGGAACCTGCCACTGCCCGCCAGCATCTCGCCCGGTTGCTTGAGAAAGTCACACATGGCGAGCCGCGTCCGCAGCAGAGTGATTATGCCAGCGCGGTGAGCGCAGCCTTTGCCGCGCCTGCGGAACACCCGCATCTGGTATTGGCCGAGGCGGGCACGGGCGTGGGCAAAACGCTGGGCTATCTCGCACCCGCCAGCCTGTGGGCAAAAGAAAGCGGCAAACCGGTCTGGATTTCAACCTATACCCGCAACCTCCAGCGCCAGATTGAAGCCGAGTGTCGCCGCTTGCCGGAGGTGAAAGCCACTCTCCGCAAAGGGCGGGAGAATTATTTGTGCCTTCTCAATTACGAAGAGGCCGTCCGCGCCAGTCTGGCCAATCTCCAGAGCCTTGTGCCGCTCGGCCTTCTGGCGCGGTGGCTGGACGTGACGCAGGATGGCGACATTCGCGGCGGCGACCTGCCCGGCTGGATGGCGGATGTGGTGGGGCGCAGCCGCTTGTTCTGGCTGGCCGATCGGCGCGGTGAGTGCCTGCACGGGGCCTGCCCGCATTGCAAAAAATGCTTTATCGAGCGCTCGGTGCGGGCGGCGCGTCATGCCGATATTGTCATTGCCAATCACGCGCTGGTGTTCAGCGCGGCGGCCAAGGGCGGGGTGGATGAGCAGTTCCCGCCTTCGCGCTTTGTCTTTGACGAGGGGCATCATGTTTTTCAGGCGGCAGACAGTGCCTTCGGGGCGGATTTGTCAGGCGCGGCCACGCATGAGTTGCGGCGCTGGCTGCTGGGCGGTGAAGGCCGCAGCAAAAACCGTGTGCGCGGCTTGTCCAAACGGGCCGAGCCTTTGTTGCCGGATGGCGAGGAAGGGCCAGCCTTGCTGGATTCCATCAAACAACACGCAGTTGTGCTGCCGGGCGAAGGCTGGCTGAAACGGCTGGAGGAAGGCCAGCCCAAAGGCGCGGCCGAGCGTTTTCTCCTTGCCCTTGCCATGATGGTGCAGGAGCGTGATCCGGACAGTGCCTCGCCCTACAGTCTTGAATGCCCCTCCCATGACCCGACACAGGAAGTGGCTGAATGTGCGGCTCGTCTGGCGCTGGAACTGAAGGGGCTGATTGAGCCTGTGCGCGAGTTCCGGAAACTGCTTGATAATCGCCAGACCGAAAGAGAACAGGATACGGAAACAAACACCCGCCTTGCCAGCATTATCCGCACGCTTGATACATATGTGCTGGAGCAGCTGGACGCGTGGCGGACCATGCTGGCTGCCTTTATTCCCTCCCCCGCGAACAGCGGGGGAGGGTCAGGGAGGGGGCAAGAGAAAACGGAATACGTTGACTGGTGCGGAGTCGAACGGGTGGAAGGCCGCATGCTGGATGCAGGCCTTTACCGCCGTTTCCTTGACCCGACCAAGCCGATGGCGGAATCCCTGCAGCATCAGGCCAGCGGCCTTGTTTTTACCTCGGCTACGCTGACCGATCCCGGCAGCGACAGCGAAAACGGCTGGAGCCGCGCCGAGGCGGAATGCGGCGTGCCGCACTTTCCCGCGCCAGCTGTTCGCGCCCGTGTGCCCTCGCCTTTTGACTATGCGAAACAGACCAGAGTTCTGGTCGTCACGGATGTGAGTCCGAAGGATGACGCGGCGGTGACCCGCGCTTATCGGGATTTGTTTCTGGCGGCAGGTGGCGGGGCGCTGGGGCTTTTTACGGCTATCGAACGGCTGAAGCGCGTCCATGCCGGGCTGAAAGCACCGCTGGCGGAAGCGGGATTGCCGCTTTATGCCCAGCATCTTGACGGGCTGGAGCCGAAT
>Ga0233425_10011394_pt1 | contig 10389 bp, 9 predicted proteins | sample Watercolumn_Towu_2_FD_181712 | JGI IMG/M metagenome (GOLD analysis project Ga0233425, IMG submission 181712) | Freshwater microbial communities from Lake Towuti, South Sulawesi, Indonesia - Watercolumn_Towuti2014_140_MG | ecosystem: Environmental > Aquatic > Freshwater > Lake | place: Indonesia... | reverse complement strand
CGCGCGCCGGCCTCCGCCGGAAAGCGGCGCCGCGGCTTACGCGGCCGGCACGATCGTGATGCTCTCGACCGCCACGCGCTCGATCGGCGTGCTCTTCTCGTTGCCCCCGCTCGAACGGGTGGGCACGCTGGCGAGCTTCTCGAGCACGTCATCGCCCTTCACGAGCTGGCCGAACGCGGTGTACTGCCGATCGAGAAACTTGGCGTCGCCGTGGCAGATGAAAAACTGGCAGCCGGCCGAATTTGGATCGGACGAGCGCGCCATCGAGATGACTCCCCGCACGTGGGACCGCGCGTTGAATTCCGCCTTGAGCTTGTAGCCCGGGTCGCCCGTGCCCGGCAGGCCCCGCGCGCCGGCCTTGGTGTTCGGGCAGCCGCCCTGAATCATGAACCCCCTGATGATCCGGTGGAACGCGGTGCCGTGGTAAAATCCTTCGCGGGCAAGTTTCTTGAAGTTCTCGACCGTCTTCGGCGCGACATCGGGCCAAAAGGCGAGCGTCATTTCGCCGTAGCTGGTTTTGATCACGGCGTGTTCGGTGGCGGGGGCGGGAGTGCTCATGGAAGTGCGCCAGCCAAGGCCCCCGCTCCGAATGCGCAAGGTTTTTGCTGGGCCACCGCGTTGTGGTCCACCGCAACCCCGGAGATTCGCTCTCTCAGGGTGCCCGCGGCGCAAACTCGGCATCGATGCGCTCGCAGAAATGGTGGATGAGAAACAGATGAGCCTCCTGGGCGGCCGCGCCACTCGAGCCGGGCATGATCAGTTCGCAGGTTGCAAGCCCCTTCGCCTGCCCTCCGCCGCGACCGAGCAAGGCGATGCTCTCGAGGCCGAGCCGGCCCGCCTCGCGCAGGGCCGCGATGATATTGGGGGAATTCCCGCTCGAGGTAAGCACGACCAGCAGGTCGCCCGGTTGCGCCAGGCCGGCCACCTGCCGCGCAAACACCTGTTCGTAACCGAAATCGTTGCCGATGCACGAAAGCAGCGAGCCGTCGGACGCCAGTGCCACCGCCGGCAGCGACCGCCTCGTCTGGGCGTAGCGGCCGACCAGTTCCGTCGCGAAGTGCGCCGCCTCCGCCGCACTCCCGCCATTGCCGCAGATGAGCAGCTTCCCTCCGCGCCGCAAGGTGGCGAGAATCAGATCGCCCGCCCGCGCAATCGCGGGCCGCAGCTCCGGCAGCGCCTGGAAGGTGCGCAGCGTCTCGGTCAGCGAAGCGTCAAAGGTCATGGGTGGTGCGGCGACGCCGGAACGACAGGAAGCGCCCGGTCGGGCTACAGCGTACGACCCTCGCGCAGCTCCGGCTTCAGATACTGATTCGCGTCCGCCTCGTTGGTGATGCGCAGATTCTTCCAGTCGAATTCGAGGCTCTTGCGCGCTCGCAGGGCGACGTTGCCCATCAGGGTGAACTCGGTGAGCGGACCGGAGTAGTCGAAGTTGTTGCTCGCCTTGCCCCGGCCGTGGCAGGCGTCGAGCCAGTCGCGGTGATGCCCGGCGACCCGCGGCAGGGTCTTCGGCGGGCGCTGGTACTCCTTCATCTTGCTTTCCGGAATGATCCGGGGCGAGCGACTCCAGCCTCCACCCAGAATCGTCCCCCGGGTGCCGATGTACATGATCCCGTTGTCACCCAGGCTCCGTCCCGCCTCGAGCTCGGCCGGGCGCGGCGGCAGCAGCCCGCCCTCGTACCAGTGGATCCGCAACGGCGGCAGGCCCGCCCGCGCCGGAAAGTCGAAGTAGACCAGCGACGCCGCCGGGCAGACTTCCTTGGTCGCGCCGTAGGAACTGGCCTCGACCCGAAACCTCTCCACCTGGTCCAGCTTCAGCGCCCAGAAGGCCGGATCGAGATGGTGGCACGCGAAGTCCCCGATCGTTCCCGAGCCGAATTGCCACCACGCCCTCCAGCGCACCGGCGCATAGTCGGGGTGATACGCGCGCGCCGGTCCCGGTTCAAGCCAGCGCTCCCAGTCGAAACCCGCCGGCACCGGCGGCGAATCCTCCGGCCGGTCGGTCAAATTGGTCCAGCGGCGCGCCCCGGTGCTCGTCCAGGCATGCACCTCGCGAATGTCGCCGATCGCGCCGTCCCAAATCCACTCGCACAGCGTGCGGATATCTTCGCTCGAGTGGCCATAGTTGCCGAGTTGCGTGGCGACCCCGGCCTGGCGCGCCGCCTCGGTGACGATCCGCGTCTCGTCCACCGTGCGGCAGAGCGGCTTCTCGCAGTACAGGTGCCGGCCCGAGCGAATCACCGCGAGCGAGATCATCGCGTGCGAATGGTCCGGCGTGGCCACCAGCACGGCGTCGATGTCCTTTCGCTCGAGCATCTCGCGGTAGTCCCGGTAAGTCGGGCACGCCTCGCCAGCCTTCTCCGCGACCAGCTTCAGCGCGGGCTTCAGCCCGGCGGTGCCGCCGTAGTAGAACGCACGGTAATCGCTTTCGTCGTTGAGATCGCAGAGGGCCGCGATGTGGACGTCCGGCTCGGTGAGCAACTGCTTCAGGTTGACGATCCCCTGCCCACCCGTGCCGATCACCGCCACATTGATCCGGGCGCTGGGGGCGGGCCGGGCAGTACCGCCCATGACATGGCGGGGAATGATGCTGAACGCGGAGGCCGCGGCGGCTTTTTGCAGAAATCTCCGGCGGGTGGGCTGGCACGTGGTTCGATTCATGGCGGTCGCGCGAGCACTCTTGGTTTGGATTCCCACGGAAGGCAAACCCCGGATCCTGGGTGCCGGAGCTCCCGGCTACTTCTTCGCCGGCGGCGTGGCGGCTCCGGCCTTGATGTCGAGCAGTTCGACGTCGAAAATCAGCGTCGAACCCGGCGGAATCCCGGGCCGACCGTCGTCGCCGTAGGCGAGGTGCGGCGGCACGTAGAGCTTAATCTTCCCGCCCTTGTTCATCTTCTGGATCCCCTCCGTCCACCCGGCGATCACCTGGTCGAGGGGAAACTCCGCCGGCTCGCCGCGCTTGACGGAGCTGTCGAACTCCGTGCCGTCGATCAACCGCCCCACATAGTGCACCCGCACGGTGTCGGTGGCCTTCGGCGAAGGGCCCGACCCCGGTGCGACGATCTCGTAGCGCAGGCCGCTCGGCAACTCGACCACCGCCTTGTTTTCCTTCAGCTTGGTGAAGAAATCGAGGTTCACCGACTGGTTCTTGTTCTTCAGCCGGTCGACGTAGGCGGCCTGCTTCGTCTGAATGAACTTGTCCATCGCCGGCCCGATCTGGTCGAGCGCGTAGGGCGAGTCCTTTCCCGCCGCTGCCTGTGCGATGCCTTTCAGCAGCAGCTCGACCTCGGCCGGCTTGAATTCGAGTTCGGTCAAGCCCACCCGCTTGCCGATGAACCAACCGAATTCCTCGATCAGTTGCGCTTCGGAAAACGCCGGGGCGGGGGCCTTGGCCTCCGGCGACGGTGCGGCGGCGAAGCCGAGGGCGGGAAGGCCGAGCAGGGCGAGTTGTTTCAGTTTCATGCGGGGAGTGGATTGAGTGGGTGGCGTCGACGCCGGATTCCGGCGATAAAACCCCCCGCAATGGCAGCCCCCCCGGGCGAAAGCAATCTCGATCTCCCCGCTTGAGTCGCACCGCTCCCTCCGGCATCAGTGGGCCTCTCTTCGCATGCACCCCGATCAATTTTGGGCCAGCCAGGACGGCCAGATTCTCACCGTCAAGAACAAGGACGACCGCTCCGTTTCCCTCGTCCTCGCCTTCTGGCCGCGCCACCCGGCCGAGTTCGACTTCATGAAGGCGCAGCTCGCCGGCCTGCGCTTCTCCGAACGCAGCTCGCTCGCGCGCATCGGCATCGAGATGATCCTGCACGACGGCCTCCGGCTGGACGGCAATCGCCTCGAACTCGCCGCCGAGGCCTTCATCTTCGACGGCAACTTCCCCCACGCCGCCTACTGGAAGAAGCTCCTGCGCGTCGGCGCTCCGGTCGGCCGGATCTACCACGCGCCCGCCGCGGCCAAGCTGTCCACCGGGGAGATCTGGGATGCCCTCAAGGAGAACCGGATCAAGCTGCCCAACACCATCAGCATCGATTCGCAGGGCCGGGTCTTCCTCACCCCGCACCACCTCAGCTACACCCTCAGTCCCAAGCTGCAGCGGTCCGACTTCGAGCGCGTGGTCGGCGGGCACGCCGGACGCGGCTTCCTCGACCGCGTGCAGGTGCGCCACGACGCCTCGCCCCTCTCCGTGCCGCCGCGCTCCGGCATCCTCACAAGCTGCTCGATGTACCTGAAGGAGCACTACGTCGTGCTCAACCAGGGCGCCGGCAACTTCGGCATCCACACCAGCGCCGTGTTGCTCGATCCGATCAAGACCTTCGGCACGAACATCATGCTCGAGATCTACAACCCCGGCGACCAACCGGTGGTCAACCCGGTCGTCTCGGTCGACGTCTTCCGCTCCCCGCCCCAGGTCGACGATCCCGAGTTCAAGTCGCTCGCCAAGAAACGCACCCGGCTCCTCGCCACCGCGCGCGGCCTCTACAAGTGCCTCGACGACAGCCCGCCGCACGACCACGGCGAGGCCAAGCTGCGCACCCGCATCACCGTGCGCGGCCAGAGCGGAGCCATGGAAAATCGCGCCGTTTTCGTCCGCGCCAACGAGGACCTGCGCAAGTTCCTCGAGGGCGGCGCCTGCCCTGTCGGCAGCCGCACGATGATCCAGGCCCTCGACCACGCCCCGGACCACGCGGACACCCTCCTCCTCGATTGCTTCCCCGACCTCCTCGAGCAGATCGAGCTGCTCACCCGCATTCCCGAACTGAAGCTCCGGCGCCTGATCTTCCGCAAGGCCTCGCGCACCCACGGCTACTTCTTCTCGAGCCACGCCCACGGGCGCCTCGACACCCTGAACTCGATCGGCGTCCAGGTCTACTGGTACGACGAGCTGACGAAGGATCTCTACCTGCACACCTACAAGAAGGATCACGGTTTCTTTGTGCGGGAGGAAGTCGCCCGCCGCTTCGACGAAGCCACCATCCTCGCGTTCTACGGCTCCGCGGTGGGCCTGGAGAAGGAGGACGTCGATCGCATCTCCTCCCTCGTCGACAAGCTGACCGCGTTCATCGGGACCAACCTCGGGGTGCTGACCGGCGGCGGCGGCGGGGTCATGCGCCTGGCGACCGATCAAGCGCGCGGCAAGGGCGCCCTGACCGGCGCGTGTTTTCTCGAACTCGAAGCCCAGCCGCCCGAACTCGGCGTCGATTTCTTCAACACCTTCCAGGAGTCGTCGCGCCACTTCCGGCAAAAGTGGTTCGAAGCGGCCGATTTCTGCATCTTCAACGTCGGCGGCGTCGGCACCCTCGAGGAGGCCGGCATCGAAATGTGCAACCTCAAACTCGGCATCCGCCCGCGCGTGCCCTATGTCTTCTTCAACGCCCGGTTCTGGACCGACCTCCGCCGGCAAATCCGCACGATGATTCAGACCAAGCGCGCCCCGGCCTGGATGGCCGACTACATCCTCTTCACCGACGATCCCGACGAAGTCGTGGCCTTCTACCGCAAGATGCTCCAGGTGCTGTAGCCCACCGTTTCATGGCTCTCCTTCCCCGTTCCGTTCTTGTCGTCGGCTCCGGCGGGCGCGAGCACGCGCTGGTGCGCGCCCTGCTCGCCTCGCCCTCCCGCCCCCGCGTGGTCTGCGCGCCCGGCAACGCGGGCATCGCCCTCGACACCGCGTGCTTCCCCGTCGCCGCCGACAACCTCGACGGCCTCGTCGCCCTGGCTCAGCGCGAGCGCCTCGAGTTCGTCGTCGTCGGGCCGGAGATTCCTCTCGCGCTCGGGCTGGCCGATCGGCTGCTCGCCACCGGCATCCCCGTGTACGGACCAAAAGCCGACGGCGCCCGCCTCGAGTCCTCCAAAATCTTCACCAAGGAGATCCTGCTCCGGCATCGCATTCCCACCGCGCCCGCGGCGTTCTTCGACGCCGTCGCCCCGGCGCTCGCCTATTTGCGGGGCCGCTCGCTGCCGATCGTGATCAAGGCCGACGGCCTCGCCGCCGGCAAAGGTGTGATCGTCGCGGCCACCCTGGCCGAAGCGGAAACCGCCGTGCGGGACATGCTCGCGGGCGATCGGTTTGGCGCCGCCGGCCGGCGCATTCTGGTCGAAGACTGCCTCTTCGGCGAGGAGACGTCGATTCTCGTGGTGGTCTCCGGGCACGACTACGTCATTCTGCCCACCTCCCAGGATCACAAGCGCGCCGGCGATGGCGACACCGGGCCCAACACCGGCGGGATGGGCACCTACTCGCCGGCCGAGATCGTGACGCCGGATCTGCTCCGCCGCATCGAAGATGAGATCGTGCGACCATCTGTCGAGGCGATCGCCGCCGAGGGCATCGACTACCGCGGCACGCTCTACATCGGGCTGATGCTGACGACGGAAGGCCCCAAGATCATCGAGTACAACGCGCGCTTCGGCGATCCGGAGACGCAGGTCGTGCTGCCGCGCGTCGCGGATGACGTTCTCGCGCTGCTCTGGGCCGCCACCTGCGGGCGGCTGGCGGGCTGGGCGATTTCCACCCGGCCCGAGCACGCGATCTGCGTCGTGATCGCCGCGCGCGGCTACCCTGAGTCGTATCCGAAGGGCGATCCGATCGATCTCCCGGCCTCGCTGCCGGCGGGGGTTTCCGTTCTGCATGCCGGCACCGCCACCAATGCGGCCGGGCGGATCGTGACGAACGGCGGGCGCGTGCTCGGCGTGACGGCCCTCGCGCCCACCCTCCAGCGCGCCGCGGATCTCGCGTACGAGGTCTGCGAGCGGATTGGCTGCGCCAGCAAGTATTACCGCCGCGACATCGGCGCCCGGCAACTGACGCGAAACCGCCCGGCGTAGCGCCATCCCTCCGTTCGATCTCACCTTCCCCCTCACTCTCACTTTCACTCTTCCTCTCACTCCGTCCGATGCCCGCCACCAAAAGCACTCGTCCCGTTGCCGTCGTCACCGGCGCCGCGTCCGGCGTTGGCCGCGCCACGGCGCTCAAGTTCGCCGCCGAAGGTTGGCGCGTGGTCGTCACGGGCCGCCGCCTCGAGGGGGTGACCGGAACCGTGCGACTCGCGCCGCCCGCCACGCGCCGCCGCTTGCTGGCCGTGCCGTGCGACCTCGGCGATGCCCGGGCGATCGCCGGGCTCGCGGCGACCACGCTCGCCCGCTGTGGCCGCGTCGACGTGCTGGTCAACGCCGCGGGGCACAACATTCCGCGCCGCTCCCTCGACGAGTTGTCGTACGCCGATTACACCGCCGTGATGGATGCCAACCTCAACGGCGCGCTGCGATTGATCCAGGCCTTCCTGCCGGCGATGCGGACGGCGGGCGCCGGGACGATCATCAACATCAGTTCCGAGGCGGGCAAACAGGCCTCCGCCAAGTCGGGGGCCGCCTATGTCGTGTCGAAATTCGGCATGACCGGCCTCACGCAGACGATCAACGCCGAGGAACGGTCCAACGGCATCCGGGCGTGCTGCATCTTCCCGGGCGATATCGACACGCCGATCCTCGAGAAGCGCCCGGTGCCTCCGACGCCCGAGGCGCGCGCCCGCATGATGCGGCCCGAAGACATCGCGGCATGCGTCTGGTTCGCCGCCACCCTCCCCGCCCGCGCCACGGTCGAGGAAATCCTCATCCGCCCATCCCGGTAGCCTGCGTGCATCGCAGCGCGGCGAGACGCCGCAACCCAAGAGCGTACCCGGACTGGCGTCGCGCCGGGAGGGAGGAGTCAGCGGTATTTCCAATTCCGCGACTTGCCCTTGGAAAGCCATGCAAGCGTTGTCGCCAAACGCCGCGCCCGGGTTTCCCCACGTTTCGCCTCCTCGATCCACTCGAGGTATTCCCGCCGATGACTTGGGCTCAAGTCGCGGAAGGCCTGCGCAGCCGCCGCGTTTTTCGCCAGGGCCACCGCCAGATCCGCTGGAACCGCCCGTTCCTTCCGGGCGCTTCGCGGCGGCGGTCGCGCCGGCGTACCGGAGTCGATTAGCTTCATCGCGGCGCGAAGGTGCCGGTGCATGACCGCCGCCGGCGGCAGATCCGCCAGCCCCGCGATTCTCCCCAGGTTGCCCATGGCCGTCGCCGCCTTCCTTCCATGCACCCCCAGGACCTTTTCCATGCCCTGGTGCCAGTATCCAAACGTGCAATGCTGCTTAAACCCCGCCATCCCGCAGAGAATCGAGCCGCCGTACAGGAAGTGCGGCATGCCCCACTTGAGCGTCTCGACTGCGCCGGGGCAGGCCCGGTGCACGCGACGGCGCAACTCGCGCAGCACCGGTTGCGCGAATGCCGCCGAACGCTCGATGTACCCCTCGAACCGGGGGTCCAGGTTTGCGGTCATGGGGTCGGGGCCGTCGCCCCGTCTAGAAACCCGTCTGGATCGAAAGCGAGGCGCGGTTGCCCTGTTTCCCTTTCGAACGAACGTCGGCGGCATAACCGAGCGACACGCTCCAGTTCTTCGCCAGGAACAGGCTCGCCGCGCCGCCCAGCTCGAATCCGCCGCCGTCGCCATCCTCGAGCGCCACGGTGGTCGGGCGGGTGAAGTTGTTCGCTAGCCGGCCGGCCACACCCCGCGTCTTCGAGCCGATCTCGTCGCGCCACGCTCCGCGGAGATCGAACCGCAGCGTGTACCCGTCGAGCTTCCAAGAGAACGCCGCATCAACCCCCGCGGCCCCCGCCGTGCTCTTGGCCTCCTGCGCGGCAAAATCCATTGTCAACGACGCGATATCCCGCTCGGAAAACGCGTCGAGCTGCACGCGGTGGGTGCGCAAGCCGGCCCAGGGACGCACGCTGGTGCCGCCCAGGTCGATCGCCCACGCCGCCTTGAGGCCCACCCCCCAATGATCGCCGCCGGTCTTCGAGTTGGCCGTGAGGCCGCCCAGCGCCGTGCTTCGGTGCATGCCCTTCACGTTGAGCGTGCCGTAATCGCCGTCGACCAACAATGACACCGGCCCGCCGCGCCAGATTGCATAAAGGCGCGCGCCCGCATCCTCGACGGTGAAGTCCCCCCGCCCGCGACCCACCGTCGCGGCCAGCCGGCCCAGGTTCAACGCCCCCCCGGCAAAGAACCCGTCGCTCACCCGCCAGTCCGCCCCCGCCGTGGTCACCTGGGCCTTGTATTCGAACTTCGGCCGCCAGCCGTCGCGCACGCGCTCGCCATCCGCGTAGTTGAAGCTCGCGTACGCTTCGCCCCGTCCCGGGTCCCGCGGGACCGCCGCCAACTGGCTGGCCCGCGCATCGAGGGCGGTGGCACCCAGCCCCTGCAGGACGAGCGCGGCGCTGCCCAGGGTGCCGGCAAAGCCGACCACCGGCTCGGGGTTCAGCGCCTCGAGCACGATTTCGGCGAGGAGCGTGTGCGCCCGCGCCGAGGGGTGGATGCCGTCGAAAAAGACATAGCCGTTGGGATCGCCCCCGCCGCCCGCGCTCGCCGGCATGGTGAGGCCGGCATTCGCGTTGGCAAACCCCAGCAGCCGGTAGTCGCGCTGCATTTGCGCGATCAGGGCGGCGGCGTCGATGCGAGTAATCGTCACATCGGACGCGCCCGCCGCGATGGCCCGGAGACGGGCGTCGAACTCGGCGTTGTAGGCGAGCGAACCGCGGGTGAGAAACGCGCCCGCGCCCGAGCTGAGGCCGGCCGGTGTCAGCCCGATGTCGGGCATGTTTAGGACAAGGATGTTCTTGGCGCCAAGGCCGATCAGCGTTTGCAGCGCATTGGCGGTCGCGCCCGCCGCGTTGATCCCGGCGGCATCCATCGCCGCAGGATTGGTCGGGGTGGTCGGAATCGCCGCGGTGTTCATGATGTCGTTGGCCCCCATCCACACGGTGAACAGATCCGTGCGCTGGATCGTGATGCCGCGCGCCTGGAACAGCTGCAGTTGCGCCGGCAGCGGCGGGAAGGGCACCGCGCTCAACGCCGGCACGGCCGTGGCGCCGCCGAACGCGAAATCCAGGCTGGAGCGCACCGTGGCCGGAGCTGTCGCCCCGACCGCCAGGGTATTGCCGAGCTGCTCCACAAACGTGCGCCCGTTCGACCAGCGGCCGCCGAAATTGGCCGGCGCCGTGTTGATTGTGCCCAGGCTGGCGGCAAAGGCGTTGCCATTGTCACTCAAGCTGTCGCCAAAGGAGTACTGGTTGGTGAACGCCCGATTCTGGGCGTGGGCCGCGACCGCCAGCAGGGCGGCTCCGGCGAGGCTGGATACGACGCGGAGGCGTAAGTGCGTTTTCATGGGGGAGCTGGAGGGAAGCAAGAACGGGAGCGCCCCGCGGAGCAAGCCTCCTTGCGCCCGGCGTCGCTTGCGATTTCCCGCGCATCGTTTGTCGGAGTCCGCGCCAGACTTGCCCCGCGGCGGCCGCCGTCTACCGTGGTGCCACATGCTCGCCGCAATTGCAGATCGCACCTGGCTCTGGGCAGCCGCCGGG
>Ga0233425_10011393_pt1 | contig 10389 bp, 7 predicted proteins | sample Watercolumn_Towu_2_FD_181712 | JGI IMG/M metagenome (GOLD analysis project Ga0233425, IMG submission 181712) | Freshwater microbial communities from Lake Towuti, South Sulawesi, Indonesia - Watercolumn_Towuti2014_140_MG | ecosystem: Environmental > Aquatic > Freshwater > Lake | place: Indonesia... | reverse complement strand
GCGGGACGGTCCGCATCGACGGCAAGATGGAAGGGGAAATCATCACCGACGGCACCGTGCTGATCGGCCGGGGCGCCGTGATCTTCGCGCAAGTCCAGGCCCGCAAGGTGCTTTGCCTGGGGCAGATCACCGGCGACATCCTGGCCACCGAGAAAGTCCGGTTCCTGGCCCCGGCCGTGTTGACCGGCTCGGTCACGGCGCCCGTCGTGGCGATGGAGGAGGGGGTCCTGTTCAGCGGCACCTTGGAAATGCGGCAGGCAGACCAGCCCTCGGCAAAGCCCACCGTGGTCAGGGAAGCGCCCCGGGATCGGGACTCACTCCTGCTGGCTGCGGGTAACGGCCGGGCAGTGGCCGCCAGCTAAGCGACGAGCGAACGATCGTGTTGTGGCGATGGGGCCCGAGACATCTGCGTCTCGCGGCCCCGACGTCGTGCGGAAGTTGAATCAGGGTGGAATTACGAAGGGTCGTCGGAAGCCGTCCGCAAGGACGAGGCGAGCCCGACCAGGGACAGGGTATAGATCAGCCACTTGGACGGGTCGAAATTGTACCAGCGGGGCCCGTTGCGGTAGTCGCTCTGATAGGTATGGTGATAGTTGTGGTACCCCTCGCCGAACGTCAGGAGAGACACCCACCAACTGTCCCGACTGGAGTCCGCCGCCCCATATTTCTGGCTGCCCCAGAGGTGGCAGACGGAATTGATGCAGAAAGTCGAGTTGAGCACGAAGAAGGTCCGGCCCACCCCCGCTAAGAGGAAGCAGCCCACCCCGCCGCGCCACCCGTTGTAGAGATAGCCGACGGCAAACGGCAGCGCCAGGCCCGAGAGCACGATCGGCACGTACCACCGGTATTGCCACATCACCACGGCGTCCTGCCGCAAGCGGCTCACATACTTCTCGTCCTGATCGCGATAGGGATCTTTCAACACCACCCAGCCGCAGTGACTGAACCAGAAGCCCCGTTGGGCATTGTAGGGGTCTTCGTCTTCGTCGCAGCGGGCATGGTGCCGGATATGCGCGGCGGCCCATTTGAGCGCCGTGTTCTCCAGGGCCCAGCCGCCGGCGACGAGCAGCGCCCCCTTCACCCAATCGGGACAGGTAAAGCTCCGGTGCGCGAGCAACCGATGGTAGCCCACCGTGATCCCCAGGCCGGTCACCACGTAGAGGAGGCCGAACATGGCCCAGTCCACCCAGCTGTACCCGACGTAGTAGCCGTAAGCGGGCACCCCGACCAGCGCCACGAGGCAGACCAGGGCAAAGAGGAACGACGCGCCGAAACTGACGCGACGCGGAGCAAAGGCACCGGCAGTGGTGGAAGGTAAGGTCATTGGGCTGAAGCCCCCCTTAGATACGAGGTATGCGTGACACGAGTGGTGCGCGAACCAGCGAGAGAAGCGGGGGCGCCTCGTTTAGGAGGCGCCCCCGGCACGATGCAAACGACGGGAGCGTTAGAAGCGGCCGCCGCGACCACCGCGGTCGCCGCCGCCACCGAATCCGCCACGACCGCCGCCGCCACCGGAGCGCGGCTCCTGCGGCTTGGCTTCGTTGACGGTCAGCGTCCGGCCGCCCATCTGGGTCGCGTTCAACGCCGCGATCGCCTTCTTGGCATCCTCTTCGGTGGCCATTTCCACGAACCCGAACCCACGGGACTGGCCCGTGAACTTATCCGTGATCACACGCGCCGATTCAACGGTGCCGTGCTGGGCAAACAGCTCGCTGAGCTGCTGCTCGGTTGCGGAATACGGTAAGCCACCCACATAAATCTTCGAACCCATTGGGGTCCCTCCTCGCTAATGATATTGTCTTGGACTCGAGAAAAAAGCACGATAGGAAGGAACGGGCCGAAGGCGCGAAACGTGAAGGCGACTTGGTCTGGCTTCCGATCAGATTCCCGGGGCAAAACAACATCTGGTTCCGGGCCTTGCTATTTGATGCTGCAGTGCCAGGCCCTAACACTACAGCGTGCTCACTCTACCACAGGCCTATCGGGAACGCAAGCACGAATCCGCCCCCCGCCGCCCCGGGCGACAATCCCCCTCAGCGGCGCTCCTCGGTCTGCGCCTGGCGGACCTGCCGCGTCGGCTGGTGGCACTCCAGAAAATGGCCGATCTGGACCCCGATGGAACTCAACATCTGCAACAGGTCCTGGTCCGGCTGCCGGACGTCGTGGCTGAAGAACTCCAGCACGCCCAGCACCCGTTCGCCGCTCAGGACGGGAAAGGCGAAGGCGCCGTGCAGGCGCGCCTGTTCCGCCATCGGCGCGCGGGGGAAATTGCTGTCCCGCGTGACGTCTGAAATCCAGGCCGGTTTTTTCGACGCCCAGACCCGGCCGGGCAGGCCGATGCCGGGGGAAAAGGCCGTGCCCCGGCTGGCCGTTTCAAAGGCCGGGACCGTGTCGGCCGGCCCGTGCCAGAACTCGACGAACTCCAACTGGTTCGCCGCCTCGTCCACCGTCCACATGAGCCCCACCGCCCAGTTCAGGCCGACGCAGATCGTTTCCAGGATGCGGGGCGCCGCGTCGTCCAAGATGGCGGACTCGGCCAGGACTTTCGTCACCGCATACTGCGCTTCCCGACGCCGTTCGATCTTGGTCCGCTCGGTGATATCCCGCAAGGCCATCAGCGCGCCGATCAGCTTGCCGGCGTCGTCCCGAATCGGCGACATCGTCCCTTCCACCATGACCTCCCGGCCCTGCTTGGACTCCAGGACGAGGGGCGGCAGCGATTTGGCCGTTCCGTGGAGCGCCGGCTCGATCAGGCTGTCCAGCGGCTCATCGGTTTTCCCCTGCCGGAACGTAATGGCCTCGTGGATTTTCTTGCCGAACAATTCTTCCGGGCTCCAGCCGATCAGCGCCCGGGCGGCGCGGTTCACGGACGTCACGAGGCCGGCCTGGTCGGTCACGAGGACGGCATCGGCCGTGCTGGCCAGGGTGGCGGCGAGCTGCGCTTCGTGCTTGAGGATGCGGGCCCATTCCTTGCGCAAGCGCAGGGAGGTCCAGAAGAGCAGGGCCAGCAGGGGCAGGCCCACGGCGGCGCCGGCCACCCCCACCTCGCCCATGATACCGTAGATGGGCCGGAGCACGTCCTTCCGCGCCACGTGCACGAGCACGCCCCATTGCAGTCCGGGAAACCGCCCATAGCCTTCGGTCCGCGCATAGCCGGTCACGACTTTCACCCGCCGCGGAACGTGGTCCTCCTCGACATAGCCGGCGGGAGCGGTCGAGGCGAGCAGCAGCGCGGAGGGCTGCCCGCGTTGCACCAGGTTCTCCCGGTCCGCCCGGCCCAGGGAGGAATCGAACAACAGCGATCCGTCCTTGGCCAGCAACCGCCATTCCACCTCGCCGCTGATCCCCCGCTCCAGCTGGAACAGACGGACCGTCCGGGCGAACACCCCTTCCATCGCCGGCAACCCCACGCGCAAGCTCACCGCGCCCAGGAACTTGCCGTCCGCGCTTTTGATCGGGGCCGTGAACGAAAGCGCCACCGCCCCGCCGGCTTCGGGAGAGACCTTGGCGTCTTCCACCAGGACCTCGTCCTTCTCCCGCACCGCCAGGAACCAACGGTCCTTGCTGCGATCCTGCCCGACGTGTTGCAGATCGGTGGCCGCCACCAGCCGCCCCCCCGCGTCCGTCACCCCGATCCAGAGATAGGCCGGGTGAACCTGCTGCCATGTCGAGAGGTGTTTGGTTAAATGTTGGGAATCGGATATGGTGACACCCAGCGCCCCGGCCAGGATCTGAGCCTCGCTGTAATGCTCGAACAGGAGCAGGTCCAGCTTGTCCGCGATATCGGTGGCTGCGATCGACAGGCTCTCGCCGGCAAAGGCCACCAACTCGGTTTCCAGGTGGTGCAGGGCCAGGGCGCCCACGGCCAGCGCCACCACCGTCATGATGACGATCAGCCCCGGCAGCCAGGCATAGAGCTCGGCCCGTCGCTTGCGCATCTGCATGGAGGCACTGTAGCAGATTCGGCTGGTCATTTGGAAACCGATACCCCTCGCGGACGCCCCGCCCGAGGCAGGCCGGTGAGGACTAGGCAGGAGGACGCTGACAAGCGAGCGCGGGACGGTTATACTCCCCTCTGCGCAGGAGGCGGGCCGTCGCCCGCAGACAGAGGAGCCTCCGAATGAACCAGCATCCGCGCGCCGGGCTGCCGGCCCTCCCCGAGCAGCTCATCGACGTGGCGCGGCTCGAACAGGAGTACGAGACGCGCCGGCCCGATCCGGCCGATCCGCAGCAGCGGGTCAGCTTCGGCACCAGCGGGCACAGGGGCTCGGCCCTGCGCGGCACCTTCAACGAAGCCCACATCCTGGCCGTCACGCAAGCCATCTGCGAACAGCGGCGCCGGGCCGGCGTCACCGGCCCCCTCTACCTCGGCAAGGACACCCACGCCCTCTCCGGGCCGGCGTTTCGGACCGCGTTGGAAGTCCTGGCGGCCAACGGCGTCGCCGCCCGCATCGACCGGGAGGGAGGGTACACGCCCACCCCGGTCATTTCCCACGCCATCCTCACCTATAACCGGGGCCGCAAGGCCGGCCTGGCCGACGGCATCGTCATCACCCCCTCGCACAACCCGCCCGAGGACGGGGGCATCAAATACAACCCGCCCCACGGAGGCCCGGCGGACAGCCAGATGACCAAAGCCATCGAAAACCTGGCCAATGACCTGCTGGCCGCCAACCTGGCCGGCGTCGCCCGCCTGCCCTACGCCCAGGCGACCAAAGCCGCCAGCACCGAGCCGCACGACTATGTGGGGACCTACCTGGCGGACCTCGCCAACGTCGTGGATATGGAGCGCATCCGCGGCGCCAAACTGAAGATCGGCCTGGACCCGCTCGGCGGCGCGGCCGTCGCCTACTGGAAGCCGCTGGCCGACCGCTACGGCCTCGACCTCCGGGTCGTGAACGACCGCGTGGACCCGACCTTCCGGTTCATGACGCTCGACTGGGACGGCAAGATCCGCATGGACTGCTCCTCCCCCTACGCCATGGCCTCGCTCATCGCGCTCAAAGACCGGTTCGACCTGGCCTGCGGCAACGACACGGACTCGGACCGCCACGGCATCGTCACGCGGTCCGGCGGCCTCATGAACCCCAACCACTTCCTCGCCGTCGCCATCGACTACCTCTTCGCCAACCGGCCCGGCTGGCGGGCGGAGGCGGCCGTCGGCAAGACCTGCGTCAGCAGCAGCATGATCGACCGCGTCGCCGCCAAGGCGGGGCGCCGCCTGCTGGAAGTGCCGGTCGGGTTCAAGTGGTTCGTGCAAGGCCTGCTCGACGGCTCGCTCGGGTTCGGCGGCGAAGAGAGCGCGGGCGCGGCCTTCCTCCGCCGCGACGGCACCGTGTGGGTCACCGACAAGGACGGCCTCATCATGGACCTCCTGGCCGCGGAGATCATGGCCGCCACGGGACGCGATCCCGCCGAGCGCTACCAGGAACTCGCGCAGACGCTGGGAGACCCGGCCTACGAACGGATCGACGCCCCGGTCACCCAGGCACAGAAAGCCATCCTGCAGAAGTTGTCGCCGCAGCAAATATCGGTCACCGAGCTGGCGGGGGAGCCCGTCACCGCCATCCTGACCCAGGCTCCCGGCAACGGCGGCGCCATCGGGGGCATCAAAGTCGTCACCGCGCAAGGCTGGTTCGCCGCCAGGCCCAGCGGCACCGAAGAGGTGTATAAGCTCTATGCGGAAAGTTTCCGCGGCCCGGCGCACCTGCGGCTCATCCAGGAGGAGGCGCAAGCCCTGATCGCCAAGGCGTTTGCCGCGGCGGGCGCAGGCCGGTGAGGCCCCGCCCGGCGGAGAGATGGCATGAGCAGCAGGAAGCCGATGCAATGCCCCATCTGCAAAAAACTGGCGAGCTGGGAGGGGAGCCACTGGCGCCCCTTCTGCTCGGAACGGTGCCAGCTCATCGACCTGGGCGCCTGGGCCTCGGAGGAGTATCGCGTGCCGGGCCAGAGCCTCCTCATCACCCCGTCCGAGCTGGACGACCCGGAGGACCAATCGTAGACTGGCGGTAGCTTCGTCACATCCGTCGACAGCAGGAGGTTGAGACATGCTCCCTACCCGAGGATATGCCGCACTGGGCCCCGCGTCGAAGCTCGCACCCTTCGCCTTCGAGCGGCGCGAGCCGGGGCCCGGCGACGTGCTCATCGAGATCGCCTATTGCGGCATCTGCCACTCCGACATCCACCAGGCCCGCGACGAATGGGGCGGGGCCATCTTCCCGATGGTGCCGGGGCACGAGATCGTCGGCCGCGTCACCCGCGTCGGCAATGCCGTGACCCGCTTCAAGGTCGGCGATCTAGCCGGGGTCGGCTGTTTCGTGGACTCCTGCGGCGCCTGCGAGAGTTGCCGCGCAGGCGAGCAGCAATATTGCGACGCGATGCCGGTCTGGACCTACAACGCCAAGGACAAGAGCGGCACGCCGACCCTCGGCGGCTACTCCAATCAGATCGTCGTGGACGAACCCTTTTGCCTGAAGATGCCCGCCGGCCTCGCGCCGGCCGGCGCGGCGCCGCTCCTCTGCGCCGGCATCACGACCTACTCGCCCCTGCGCCACTGGGGCGTCGGCAAGGGCCACAAGCTGGCGGTGGTCGGCCTGGGCGGGCTGGGCCACATGGGGGTCAAGTTCGGCAAGGCCTTCGGCGCGGAGGTGACCGTGCTCAGCCGCTCCGACGACAAAAAGCAGGACGCCCTGCGCCTCGGCGCAGCCGACCATCAGGCCACGGGCAATCCGGAGACCTTCGCGAAGCTCGCCCGGCGGTTCGACTTCATCCTCGACACGGTCTCGGCCCCGCACGACTTCAACGCGTATTTGGAACTGCTCAAGACGGACGGCACCATGATCCTGGTCGGGGCGCCGCCGGCGCCGACGCCGCTGTCCTCCTTCTCGCTCGTCCTGCGCCGCCGGCGGCTGGTCGGCTCGCTCATCGGCGGCATCCGCGAAACGCAGGAGATGCTCGACTTCTGCGGCCAGCGCGGCATCGTCTGCGACATCGAGACCATCCCGATCCGGCAGGTCAACGAGGCCTACGAACGGGTGCTGAAAGGCGACGTGCGCTACCGCTTCGTCATCGACATGAGCACCCTGTGACGGGCCCGACTCGGTACGGTCCGGCCCTCGTCTTCCTGGCCCTGGCCGGCTGCGCGCAGCCGCAGCAACCGACGCCGCCGATCTATCCGGGGTTGGGCGAAGCGCCCCCGCCCCTCTCGCAGGCCGCGCCCCCGGCGACGGCGGAGGGGATCGCCTCGGTGGACTACTGGCGGGACGTGCAGCCGATCCTCGAACAGCGCTGCGTCGTCTGTCACGGCTGCTACGACGCGCCCTGCCAGTTGAACCTCAGCGCCTACGAGGGCCTGGCCCGGGGCGCGCACAAGAAACCGGTCTACGACACCACCAGGCTGCTCAAGGCTGAGCCGACACGCCTGTTCATGGACGCCCAGTCGCTCGCGGACTGGCGCAAGAAAGACTTCTTCCCCGTTCTGGCCGAACAGGAACAGCCGACCGAGGAGGCGCGCCGGGCCGGGGTGCTAGCGCGCATGCTGGCGCTCAAGCGGGCCCATCCCCTGCCGGCCCAGTCGCCCCTGCCCGACTCCTTCGACTTCTCGTTGAACCGCGACCAGCAATGTCCCACCGAAACCCAGTTCGACGGCTTCGCCGAGAAGCATCCGCTCTGGGGCATGCCCTACGGCCTGCCGGGGCTCACCGAGCGCGAACACGAGACCCTGATGCGCTGGGTCGGCCAGGGCGCCCCCTACCGGGAGCCGGCCCCCCCACCGTCCGACTATGACGCGCCAGTCCGAGACTGGGAGGCCTTCCTCAACGGCGAGCAGCCCAAGCAGCGGTTGATGAGCCGCTACCTCTACGAGCACCTGCACCTGACCCACTTGTATTTCGAGGGCCTCCCCGACCGGCGCTGGTTCCGCCTGGTCCGCTCCCGCACGGCGCCGGGCCAGCCCATCGACCCAATCGCCACGCACCGCCCCTACGACGATCCCGGCCCGGGCCGCTTCTACTACCGGCTCCAGTTGGACCGGTCCAGCCTGCTGGCCAAGACGCACATTCCCTATGCGCTCGGTCCGGCGCGCAAGCAGCGGTATCAGGAGCTGTTCCTCGACGTCCCCTACGACGTCCGCTCGCTCCCTTCCTACGATCCGACCGTCGCCTCCAATCCCTTCATCACTTTCCAGGCGCTGCCCGTCCGCTCGCGCTACAAGTTTCTGCTCGACGACGCCCACACCTTCGTCATGCAGTTCATCAAGGGGCCCGTCTGCCGGGGCCCGGTCGCGCTGGATGTCATCGAAGACCGGTTCTGGGTCTTCTTCGTGGACCCGGACAGCGCCGCCCTCAACCACATCGAGGACTTCCTGGCCCGCGAGAGCAAGCACCTCTACCTGCCGACCGAGGAGGGGACGACGAGGCTGGGGCTCGTCTCCTGGCTCAAATATTCCACCATGCAGAACGAGTTCCTCCAGGCCAAGCAGGCCTACCTCGAAAACCTGCAACTGAACGACGAGGCGGCCGACCTGGCTTTCATCTGGGACGGACGGGGGACCAACCAGAATGCGGCCCTGACCGTCTTCCGCCACGCCGACAGCGCCTCCGTCGTCAAGGGCTTCGTCGGCGACAATCCGAAAACCGCCTGGCTCGTCTCCTACGACCTGTTCGAGCGTGTCTACTACCTGCTGGTCGCCGGCTTCGACGTCTTCGGCTTCGCCGGGCACCAGCTCGACACGCGCCTCTACATGGACTTCCTGCGCATGGAGGGAGAATTCAACTTCCTGCTGCTCCTGCCCATGAAGATGCGGGAGAAGGAGAGGGACTACTGGTACCGGGACGCGCACCAGTCGGTGAAGGACTATGTCTACGGCAGCCGCATCCACTTCGACTACGAAAGCGGCATCCCCTACCGGACCAACAGGCCCAAAGAAGAACTCTTCGACCTCCTGCGCCAGCGGCTCGGCGGCTCGCTGAACCAGGCCTACGACCTTGACGGCGAACCGGACAAGGACCTGCGCGCGCAGTTGACCGACCTGGCGCGGATCAGGGGGCGGACGCTGAAATGGCTGCCGGAGGTGGCCGTCCTGGCCGTCACGGAAGGGGCGGGATCGGAGAATCGCCCGGAGAATCGGCAAGAGATTCGGAACGACCGCATCTACACGCTGATCCACAACGACGGCTACAGCAACATCGCCTCGCTGTTCAACCAGGAGGAGCGCCGTCTGCCGGACGAGGACGCCCTCACCGTCGCGCGCGGCTTCATCGGCGCCTACCCCAACGCCTTCTATCGGGTGGATCGGGCGAGCCTGCCCGAGTTCATCACGGCCGTCGCGTCACTGGCAAGCGAGGAGGATTATCGGAAGTTCGTCGAACGATTCGGCGTGCGCCGCACCAGTCAGGACTTCTGGCCGCACAGCGACCGGCTGCACGAAGCCTACCGCAAGACCGCCCCGATCGAATCGGGCCTGTTCGACTACAACCGGATGGAGAATCGGTAGAAAAGAAGGGACTTGGGGCGAAGAAGCATGGCACGGGAGGAGCACTTGCCGGCAGAAAGACTCTCGGAGTCTTTATTGGCCTATGATCATATTCAAGAGCCGCATCCAGATCGGGCGTCGGGATACCGACAATCGCGATCCATTTGAATTCGACAGGCAGCTTCCTTCGACTTCCACCCGCCCATCCTCAAGATTGCGCACCCCGCCGCACAGGCCCTTTTCAACTGCCACCCGCTGCGTGAAGGCACGGTAGCCGACCCCCTGCACACCGCCACTGACCCAGATATGCGCCCTGACGACGGCTGGTGACGGCATGACCACGAGGCCATTCTTCCTAGATCCAAAGAGCATCAGGATAGAGGAGCGTGAGGAAAAAGACAATGGAGGAAGGATGAGGCCTGCCACCAGAAGATCTAGAAACAGGCCGCGCAGGGATTTACTGGATGTGCTTCTCCGCTTGCCCATTCGCTTGCCGTGCCTTGCACATCCGCATCCAGCAACAGCACGCGAGTTCCCTGCTCTGCCAACGCCATCGCGGTCGCAATCGCCAGTGTCGTCTTTCCCGTGCCGCCCTTTTGGTAGAGAAACGCAACCGTGCGCATGGATCCCGCTCACGCGGCGAGTGGCCACCGATATCGAATCCGCCCCCCGACGACGGTCATCATCACCCGACCCCGCACCGGCCATCCGGCAAACGGCGTATTCCGCCCTTTCGACAGAAACTGTTCGGGATCCACCACCCATTCGTGGGCGCGATCCACGACGACGATTGACCTGGCCGGGCCAATTGGGTCCAGGGTGAATGTTAGACTGGACCGTCACCGGGGAGGTCAGGATCATGCCCAAGAAACGGTATACGCCTGAGGAGATTATCCTACATCTGCGGACGGTTGAGC
>Ga0233425_10011392_pt1 | contig 10391 bp, 4 predicted proteins | sample Watercolumn_Towu_2_FD_181712 | JGI IMG/M metagenome (GOLD analysis project Ga0233425, IMG submission 181712) | Freshwater microbial communities from Lake Towuti, South Sulawesi, Indonesia - Watercolumn_Towuti2014_140_MG | ecosystem: Environmental > Aquatic > Freshwater > Lake | place: Indonesia... | reverse complement strand
AAACCGCCGTATACCGAACGGTACGTACGGTGGTGTGAGAGGTCGGAAAATAAAATAGGAGGAAGACCTATTTTATTTTCCTCCTACTCGATTTTTAAAATTTTTTTTTCAGAAACTTACTTTTCTAAAAAATTTTGATTTAATTTTGGGATAGAATTTTCATTTGCTTTAGTTTTCAATTGCATTTGTTTCGTTTTCAATTTGCTTCCTTTATTTTAATTACGAGGGCTTGAAAATCACCGGAAGCAAAAACGAAATGGAAAGGGCTTCCAAACACGTTGAAGCCGGACAACAGTTTATTCATTAATTAACTTAAAAAATGTGCTATGAAAGTTGTTACTAAATTAAGTGGGCTAATGTTGACATTTTTGTTTATGTTAGCCATTGTTGTGGGTCAATCACAACAAAGCTCAATAAATGATCTGAAACCTGTTCCCAGCATCGGGCTTTCTGACCAGGGAGCTGAAGCTGTTATTGGTGACCAGAATTTTGGTCCGATAGCATCTCAGCTGACACCAAAATCAGGTGATAATACCGATGCTTATTCAGCCTGGGTTTTACTCACCGGTGCTAACGGATACTCGCAGAACAGCAGGGCACCCAGCAACTACTGGAAATATCAAAGGACTGTCTATCTGCTTACTGCTGCTGAAATGGCAACAGCGGGATTTACCGCCGGCGAAGTTTTAAATTCTATTGGTTGGTACAATTTGTACGACGGTAATGGAACCCTGGCAGGCAACCTGGATATTTATTTATTTAACACCACTGATGTGTCCTTTAATGCTTCTTACGCAACATGGGCGAACATGCAGGCTGCATTTACCAAAGTGAGTGCGTTAACTTCATGGACAGTTCCGATTGAAGATTATGCATGGAACGCAATTTTCTCTTTGACAAATTACAACTACACAGGCGGCGGGCTTTATGTTGCATGGGAATTCCAGTCACCGACCGGTACTTCAGGAACATACCCGGTTGCGCATTATACCAATAGCGGTACTGCCGGTTTACTTTACGGCGGAAGAAGTAATACAGGTGTTCCAGCCTCTCTTTCTGCATCTGCCTTCAGACCGATTACATGGTTAAGCAGTGCAACTCCAAACGCAGATATTGTAAAGATTACAAATATCTATACCAATGAAATCGATGCACATCCGTACGGTGTACCTACACCAGTTAAAGTACAGGTGTACAATGTTTCTGCTTCTGCCGTGACCTTCGATTTGACACTCCAGTGTACTGACGGTTACAGCCAAACGGTTACAGTAACCGGTCTTGCCGGAAACACCGGTCAGACTGTTGCTTTCCCGAACTGGAGCCCGTCAGTTGATGGCAATTATACATTCACTGCCTCAACTTCTGTGATAGCCGGCGAAGGTTTTACGGAGAACAACTCGTACCTGATTGATGTAAATGTAAATACATCAGAGGTTTCGTACAGTTATTATGCGGGTCCATATAGCTATGGATGGACCTATCCCGGATTTGGGATTTTTTCGGAGAAACATCACATGAACGGTTCTGGAATCATTACCGGAGCCGCCCTTGGAATAGCTTCTTCTACAACAAATACCGGAAACACGGTATATGGCGTCGTACTGAATAGTGCAGGAACAATTGTGGCAACTTCGGCAGGTCATGTCATTCTTGCAACGGAACTTAATACTGTCATCGCCGTTGCTTTTGCTACTCCACCGGTATTTACCGATGAAGATTATTATGTCGGCATGTTGACAAGTGCCGGAACCGTGCAGCATTATCCGATGATGGCACAAACAGAAACTCCTAACAGACCGGATGGCTTCTTCAATTTTGCATCCACAGGAGGTACACCTACTGCAGCAACATGGAGATACATCCTTGGAGCATTAGTTGCTCCTTATGTGCCATGTGCTTCTCCAACAGGATTGAATGTAGCAAACATCACTGCTACCACCACCGATCTGATCTGGACATCAGGTTCAGGAACTTCACAGGTTGAATGGGGCTTAACAGGTTTTATACCTACTGGAATACCTTCCTATACAGGAACAAGTCCTTATACAATCCCGACCTCTCCAAACACAGGGTATGATTTTTATGTACGTGATGTATGTGCAGGTCCGGTATATAGCCCATGGGTATTAAAAACCTTCTGGACCTTCTGCGAAGACTGTCCTCCTGGCGGAATTGCCGAGGGAGAACCACAGTTACCTGATGGATCTGACGGCTCCGGAATCAATGGCGGTTGTGCTGTAGGTGATCCTCTGCTGACGCTGCCTATCGCACCGGGTCAAACTTATTGCGGTCAGTCGAATTCATTCATCAATAATGTCGGCGCCAATGCCCGTGATAACGACTACTATGTAATGGATCTGACAACCCCGGCTAATGTTTACTGGAATGTTAAAGCCACGATAAAAGGAAATGGCTTGTACAATATGACCCTGTTTAATGCAGGCGCCATGGATTGCAATATCAGTGCTTATGCCACGGTGACGACGACTGCAGGATGTCAACTGGGAAGCATTGACGTAGACGTGCCATCGGGAATGTATTATGTAGTTGCACGCGTTGCTACCTCTGCAGGAAACCAGTGGCCCTATGGAACCGGTCCATGGCAGTATGTAATGACCGTGACCAGCGCCACTCCGCTTGGAGCGCCGAACATCGACCCGGATCCGGCTCCTATCACTGTTCTTGTTAATCCCGGATCAAAGTACTCACAAAATATGGTCATCGGGAATATCGGTGGTTATCCGCTGGATTATGCAGCTTCGACATCTGGAACTTTCACTACTTCGTTCTTCGATGCTTTTGATACTTATGTAGCGGGCGTTCAGCTTGCCCTTCAGGTTGGCGACCTGACCAAGTGGACTACCTGGAGTAATGCTCCCGGAAGCGCTGAAGACCCGGTCGTTTCTACCGATTTCGCTTTCAGCGGACCCAATTCGGTTTTGATCACAGGATCGAACGACTGCGTGCATCCCTTCCCGAATTATACTACCGGTAGTTACAAGCTCAGCTTCAAAATGTATATTCCTACGGGATTCGACGGATATTTCAATGTACTCCAGCTCTTCAATGGTACAAACAGCGAATGGGGATTCCAGGCTTACTTCGATGCAGGCGGAGCAGGAAGCTGCGATGCTGGCGGAGCAAGCTCAGGGACCTGGACATTCGCTTATGATACCTGGCTGACCAATGAGGTTTATATTGACCTTGATGGCGACTATGCAGAATTCTGGTTCGATGGCGTCTTTGTTGTTAGCTGGCAGTGGAGCACCGGTACATTCGGAAGCGGAACCCTGAAACAGCTTGGTGGAGTTAACCTCTATGCCTACACCGGAACTCAAACTCCGAAATACTATTTCGATGACTTTACGTTTGAAACTGCTGTCAACGACTGGTTAACACTTGACGGCGGACTTGGTGTCAGCGGTACAGTGGGTGTTGGGGCTCCGGCAATTAATGTTGTATTGGGATTTGACAGTTCGAAACCTGTAGGTACCTACACAAAGACTATTAATCTTACGACCAATGAACTGGGAGCAAAGACCTCTTATGCGATTCCGGTAACCATGATGGTAGGATATGCTTTGTCAGGTAATGTTTATTATGGCATTACCGGTACTTCAAAGCCGATGCAGACCAATACGAATGTTATCTGTACACCGGGTCCGACTGTTCCGACAGGAGCGGGAGGCGCTTACACGATCCGTCCGCTTGCAAACGGAAATTACGGACTTAGTGGTTCCACAACCAAGCCTTACGGCGGGTTGCAGGCTCTCGATGCCATCCAGGTACAAAGATTCGTAGCTGGCGCTATAACATTTACTAATCTCCAGAAACGTTCGGCTGACGTAAATAAATCGAGTTCTGTACAAAATCTCGATGCTACATTCATCAGAAGGAGAGTTTCCAGTATTGCAGTTCCGCAATGGATTGCACCCGACTGGATCTTCGACGGACCATTCGGCACTCCACCGGCATTGCAGGATTATCCTGTGACAATTTCAGGAAGCAACGTTACTCTCCTATTCAGGACGGTTTGCTCCGGCGATGTCAATGGCAGCTACAGTCCTCCGGCTGAATAACAGATAAATTATTTGTAAATACACGCTTATACGAACGCCACAGGATGTGGCGTTCTTTTATTTTCCAGCCTTTAAAAGCCTTTATGGACGGAAACAGTTTATCGGTATAAATCAAAGAAAAGCTACCCGGATTCACTATATATTAATGTATAAATATAAAACCGGAAACATTAACACATTTTTAACAGCCTCCTTTTAATTGCAATAGTTTTTTTTATAATTTTACATCAGTTTTAAAAAAAATCTTGCTTTTGTGGATTTTTAGTTATATTTGCAAGGTGAAGTATAATTCCCTTTAAAGAGAATTTCAGGTTGTTCGATCAATTTATTTTTATGATAGTCAGGTTGTTATTTTATAACATCAGGAAATTATCGCCCGGAACTAATCTGGATTTTGCAATGATAATAAGCCATTTTAATCACTAAAAGATCTGAACAGTATTTGATAATTTATAATATTTTGTTTAACCTAAATTTTATGAGTATGAGAATGATTACAAATCTAACAAAGATGCTGATGATCTTAGTATTGTCATCATCAATTGCTTTTGCTCAAAAACAGGTTGCTCCTTTTAAGAAGGCGATCAACACCGAATCGCTGACGTCTTCTTACCAGATGGAACCTGTGGCGAAAGTTGCGCTAAAAGCTGCTGGGGAAGTTTCTTCTCAGGCAGTTGTGAACCAGGTTAACGGTAAAGTAACCAAACCTGAACTTAGTACCAATAAAGAAATCAAAGTTTTGCCGTCTTCACCCATGGGCACGGATGCTGTTTTATGGTCGCAAATGACGCCTATTGGCGGTTTCTATGCAACACAGGACTTTGAAACCGTTTACGATGCCTATGACTGCAATGCCTCAGATGACTTTATTGTTACTGCTGGACCCTGGAACATCAATGCCATAAGGTTTTATGGAGGGTACTGGAACGGCGCAGGTCCTGCTGTTGGTATTAATATAGAATTTTACAACGACAATGCCGGAGTTCCCGGAACTTCGATACAAGCCTTTCCGGCACTGGCGTATTCTGTTGCCGGTAGTCTTTTCACAGTTGCATTACCCTCAACAGTAACACTGGCGAATGGAACTTACTGGGTGAGCATCCAGGCAAGAATGGACTTTGGCGTAGGAGGTCAATTCGGTATCAATGCAATGGATATACCGGTAATCAGCTATGAAGGCAAATGGATCAACCCGGGCGACGGTTTTGGCAGTGGTGCCACAACCTGGACAAATATGACTACTGCATTGGGAATTACTTATCCGAACTGGTGTTTCGAATTGCTGGATGCAGTACCAGTTCCGTCCATTGCTCCTCAGCCCTATTGCCAGAAAATCAACGGAACTTATGCAGCGGGCGGAGGCAGCATGATGTATGAAATGTATCTCTATGCCGGACAAACCTACAATTTCAGCATTTGCAATTTGGATCTATGCTGTGGTGGCAACAATGTAACCAGCGGTGACGGTGACTTTACCATGTATGATGCTGCTATGACACAATTATGGTACATCGATGGAAATTCAGGCTGCGGATGGAATGCTACGACTTATGGTTCAAGTTATGAAAGCTGGTCTCCTGCAGCCGATGGCTATTATTACCTTGTTATTGATGATTACTACGGAACTTACCAGGGAGATTTTACCCTTGCATATTCCAGCGGTGGTGCAGTGGATCTCGCTGTTTCAACGTCGTGTACAACGGTACCAGGATCTTTTGTTGCCGGCAGCGGTGTTTGGTACAGTATATCTATGGATTTAGGGAGCTACTATAACTTCTCTCTTTGCTATACTGATCCTTGCCCTGGAACTTATACTTCCGGCGGCGGTGGCGACGGTGATTTTTATTTTTATGATAACACCGGTACGCTTATATTTTACATAGATGGTGCATCAGCTTGCAACTGGGCAGCAAGCACCTACGGAACCGCCTACGAAAACTTCGCCCCGACTTATACAGGGTGCTATTATTTATATGTAACCGATTATGTCGGCGCTTCAGGGACCTTTGACCTGGCTTCCATAAAAACAGTTCCAGCAGTACCGCCAAACGATGATTGCGTTAATGCTGAAATCGTTACCGGACCTTATCCTGTTATTGGAATTACCGGTACTACTTTGGGTTCGACACTTGACTGCCCCGGTTATCTGGATGCTCCTGGCGTTTGGTATGCTATCGATTTACCCTATGCTCTAAACAAGGTGGTTATCGATCTTTGCGCAACGACACTGGATAATTGCTGGATCGTTGCCTTCCCTGATTGCAGTTGCGGTGCAGGGGGTACTTATGTTGCAGCATCATGGACTTTCACTCCTCCCTGTGTTTATGATATGACATGGAATGAGGTACCCGGACCGGGAACATTCTATTATAATGTATGGACAGGTTCCGTTCAGTCCAATTTCACAATGGATGTTGACGTAACTGAAGCATCTCCTTGTGTGGTTACTTGCCCTCCGGGAGCAACGGATGAAAATGAGCCGGATATTCCTGACGAAGGGTATGATGTAACCAACGGCGGATGTAACTCAGCTCCTCCGGTATTCCTGCCCATTGCACTGGGTCAGACCTATTGCGGAAAGTGCAATACTTACATGTTTGGCGGATCAAACTACCGCGACACCGACTGGTACCGCATACAAACCACCAGTTTTATGGATTTAACCTGGTCAGGAGAAGCCGAATTCCCGCTGTATCTCTTTATCATTAATGGCGGTGATCCGGATTGCTCTGTAAATACGATTATTGCAAGCAATTCAGCCGACAAGTGCGTTCCGGTTTCTGTGAGTGCCTTTGCTTTGCCTCCGGGAACATATTACCTATGGATCGGTCCTTCGGTATTCGCCGGATACCCGGCTGCAACCGGACCTCATGACTATTATGCAACCCTGACAGGAGTGGATTTGGGAGCACCTCTCGCCAATATTACACCTTCATCCTTCGAAAAGAAGGTTGATCCGGGTGCCAGTACTTCCGATATCCTGAATATCGGTAATGTGGGAACATATACTATGGATTATACAGCCACGGTTGTTTATCCCTCAACTACTGTTACAGCTTATCCGAACAATGCTGCCTATAACACAGGAACTTGTGATGCCACTACATTTACCCAAACCAGTATTATGAACGGGATGGGATATGAAACCGGATTTGCGAAATTTAATATTTCAGCAATTCCTGCAGGCTCTATCATCACAAGCGTTACCTTCTGGGGTTATCTGACTGCGAATTCATGGCCCTACTGGTCAATTACTTCATTGCCGTATGATCCGCTGGTTGCTTCTGCCACTGATATGAATACATGGATTACCACGAATTATGCGAGTGGATATAGTGTTAATTACGAAAGCGGCACTTTACCAACAGGCTGGCTGTCGAGATCTTTGGGCGGAACCGCCGTTTCCGATCTTCAGACAGCAGTGAATATTTCACAAGGCTGGTTCTCGATCGGAATTACCGATTTCGACTTCTATACTGCTTATTACGTTACTTTCGACGGCTGGGCTGAAGCCAATAAACCGTACCTGGAAATTCACTATGCAACGGCACCGGCGCCCTGGCTCACGATTGACGGTACGTCGAGTGTTGCCGGCTCTGTAGCTCCTGGTTCTTCCAATCCTCATACAATTGGATTCAGCTCCTCCGGTTTGCCGGTAGGAACCTACACGGCTGATATCAGCGTTGTTACCAATGAAGCCGGCCCAAAGGCTACTCACCTGATCCCGGTTACATTATATGTGGGTTATGCCCTGAGTGGTAATGTGTATTATGGTCCTACAGGAACAAGTAAGCCAATGGCAACCAATACATCGGTTATCTGTACTCCTGGTCCGACCGTTCCGACCGGAGCGCTTGGAGCATACACTGTAAGACCATTAGCAAATGGAAACTATACGCTGAATGGAAGTACTACAAAACCCTGGGGCGGACTTCAGGCTCTGGATGCTATCCAGGTACAGCGGTTTGTTTCAGGTGCTATAACTTTCACGAATCTGCAGAGACGTGCAGGCGACGTTAATAAATCCAGTTCAGTACAGAATCTTGATGCAACATTCATCAGAAGGAGAGTATCGAGTATTCCCGTTCCGCAATGGACAGCACCTAACTGGATATTCGACGGACCATTCGGAACACCTCCGGCTTTACAGGAATATCCGTTTACTATTGCAGGAAGCGATCTGATTATCGTGTTCAGGACGCTATGCTCCGGCGATGTCAATGGAAGTTATAGTCCACCGGTAGAATAACAAAATAATTAAAGTTTAAATAATCTGAAAATTTTTATGAAGAAAAGGATAACATTGGTTCAATAATCTCGTATTAGAGGAAGCTTTGAGCAATGTTATCCTTTGTTCATGATTATTTAAGAAAAAATATTAAAAAAAAATTTGGTTATTATTTGCGAAGATGTTACTTTTGTAATTGTTAATCACTAAATGCAGGTAATATATTCAGTAAAATAAAAATTGAAAAACAAAGTAAAATGAAAAAGTTCTATGTTATCTTCGCACTGCTTTCGTTAGTTGTTTTAACGGTACATGCACAACCTCAGCTGAGTTGGAGGTTCAACAATGCAGAGGTAATCAATGCCGGAACCCAGCTTCAGTTTGATGTTGAGGTTAAGGCTAGTGTAGCGGGTTCTTACCAGCGCGACCTACAAATTTATTTCGATTACAACACCCTTGGTTTTGGATCGAATATCGTCGCTAACGGAAAGATCACCTACAGCCCTCTTACGCTTATGGATGCTACCAAGTATGTAGTTGTAAACATGGCTGACAACACCAGTTCAAAGTTTGCTATCATTACCGAAGCAATCAATGAAATGACACAGCCCGGTTCAGCAACCTATTACAAGGAAGTCACTACTACCTATCAGGGAGTCTTAAGGTTTACCATTACTATTGCCGGTGGCGGCAACACACAACTTGCCGGTATCGCCTTCGATCAGACATTGATGAATGGCGGGCAATACTACCAGAGCACTTCAAACACCGATCCGATAAAGTACATGGATCCGAGTTTGTATGAAAACAATTTGTCTTCACTTAAGCTCAGCAGTTTCTATGGTACTACCGTTTACGCTAAAGCCACTCCGGTAGTTTTGAATGGCTGCACGGTTGATATGTATTCAGGCGCAACCCTGATCGATACCTATGCTACCGGAACTGCCAATATTTACTACTTTACCGGAATGGCTGATGGTGGATATACGTTGAAGGGCACAAGCAGTAAACCTTATGGCGGATTACAAGCGCTTGATGCTATTCAGGTTCAGCGCTTCGTTTCCGGTTCTCTTACCTTTACCGATCTGCAAAAAAGGGCAGCCGACGTTAATTTATCCAGTTCGGTTCAAAATCTCGATGCTACTTTCATCAGAAGAAGAGTATCAAGTATACCCGTTCCTCAGTGGACAGCTCCCAATTGGATTTTCGACGGTCCTTTTGGTACTCCTCCCGCTTTACAGGGATATCCGATTACCGTTGCAAGCGGTTTGGGAACAGCTGTGTTTAAAGCATTATGCTCTGGAGATGTTAATGCTTCATACACGCCACCGGCTGAATAATCAGTTTAGTTTAGAAAAATTTGTCAATCTTATTATTCTTAATTAGTAATTTAATAATTAAAAATTTGGAAAATGAAAAAACTACTATTAACAATTAGTCTGTTTATCTGCGCAAACCTCATGTTTGCATCAAACATTACCTTATCCGTAGGGAATGTTGACGTTACCGGTAAAGTTCCGGGAGATAAAATTTACATTCCTATTACGATTGATGCCATTACACTGGGAGAAGAAATCTCAGGATGGCAGTTCTTTATCTGGCACGATCAGTCAATCATTACCTGGGACGGAACCACAGCAAATCCAACTCCGGGTATTCATTACCTGAATCCAAAGTTCCCGAACTCTGCAGCTGCTATGTATAATGTTAATCCAGGTTCAGAGTTTGTTTACCTGTGGGGTGACGGTAGCGCATTCGCTAATCTTACCGGCGATCCTTTCCCGGTTATGATTATTGAACTTACCTTTACATATCATGGTGGTATTGGTCTCGGCGGATCAAGCCCTTTGATTTGGGGAACTTCCGGAAAGATTGCCGGCGACGTGATGGAAAAAGGTACAACCGAAGTTTATACCTGGGACGAGTTTGATTATTTCGTGCTTACCCTAAACAACGGTTCATTGTACATACCTGGCGCTACAAATAAAGTATGGACAGGTCTTGGAGATGGTACTACCTGGTTTGATGGTAACAACTGGTCACCTGTTGGATACCCGACAACTGAGGATGTAATCATCAATGCA
>Ga0233425_10011391_pt1 | contig 10392 bp, 10 predicted proteins | sample Watercolumn_Towu_2_FD_181712 | JGI IMG/M metagenome (GOLD analysis project Ga0233425, IMG submission 181712) | Freshwater microbial communities from Lake Towuti, South Sulawesi, Indonesia - Watercolumn_Towuti2014_140_MG | ecosystem: Environmental > Aquatic > Freshwater > Lake | place... | reverse complement strand
CCCTCCCTTGCCGCATGGTTTATGGCAATCCAGTTATTAAAAACTATTCCAAACTGAAATATCCCGAATATTAAAAATGCAAGGGGCAGAAACAATAGCGCAAACTCTACTGCACTTGCTCCGTTTTCTCTTTTAAAAACCATTCTTTTTCTAAAAAAAGAATGAAAATTTATTTTTTTAAACACTTTAATTTAAAATCAAAAATAAGGAGTATACCAACATCCTGTGCTGAATAAGTAAAAATCAGCACAGGATGTTTTCTTTAAAATTTTTTTAATGCTCTCTGGGAAGTTTTTGTATAATATATTTTAGCTGGCGGGCAATTCAGCATTTATCTTACCGAAAGCGATATTGACTCTTGTACCAAGTGTAGACACAGCGGCGATTATCACAGCAGCAATAAGTGCAACCATTATTCCGTATTCAACTGCAGTTGCGCCCCTTTCGCTATATCTTATTCTAAGATACAATCTTAATAATTTTTCGCTGATTTTATTCATTTTTTCCACCTCCTCTAAGAATATACAAAAATTTAATAATTTACTGTTTCAAATAGGGCCATTGTTTTTTGACCAAGTGTGGTAACTGCCACCACAATTACAGCAGCTATGAGGGAAACCATTATTGCATATTCAACTGCTGTGGCCCCTTTCTGATTATTTTTTATTTTCAGATACAGATCCAAGAGAAAATAATTGATTTTATTAATTTTTATAGCTCTCATTGCAATTATTTATTAAGTTATTCTTTATAAAAATCTCCTGAAAAAACAAAAACCGACCAATTTTAGTCGGTTACGCTATTGGCTCGTCTTTCTTAAAGCGTCCAAATATTTAAAGAAAGATTCACAGCCTCTAAATATAAAAAATATTTTTATCTGCTAATTATTATTTGATACAGGTGTATTTTAATATTATATTATATAAATGTCAAATAAATTTAATAATTTAATTATAAAACTTTTACAAATTGTTTGTTTGCCCCCATACAGAAGCTGAAGGATTCTCATAAATAAGATTAAAATTAGCATTACCTGTTTTTTCAAGAAACAGTCTTGTAAATATTGAATTTGCAAGGCTTTTATCCAAGGTTACAATTTTCTGCTCATCCAGGAGTATAAAAATACAAAAATTGCTGTTTTGATTAATATATTTTTTTTCGGCATTGTTTTTTGAGATAATTTCAAGATAAAAAGGTTCTTCACCTTTCCACCTGGCATCAAGCGTTCTCATATCAACTAAAACACCATTATTTGAATTAAAAGCACCGCTTTCAGAAGTGAAGCTGTCTATGGTGTATATAAAATCCTGTCCACTGTTTTTTATAAAATCCCATTGACCAAATGTAAAAATATAAGAGGGATTATCCCGCATCTCCTCAGTAGCTACAAAAACAAAAGGTTTTTTAATATCCGGATGTGAGTATTCAACAACATCCAATGCCTGCTTTTCAGTTAAATAATAGGTATTGCATAATTTACTCTTAGCTGTTTTTTTATCACTGGCAAGTATATTGTTAAGGATTTCTACACTTTCAGCTGTGCTGCCTGTATAATCTTCAAGAATTAAATAAGATTGGTCACCGGTTGTTGCAAGCATGGTCAGGATAGCATTTGAAAGGTATCCATCACTTGTTACAAGCGCCCTGTCTATCCAGTATTCTCTTGCTATTCCAGGCGAGCGTATGCCGTATTTGAAGGCCGGATTATTATCTCTTTTGGACAGGTTCTCAATATAACCCATCCTGCCGTCAAAGGTGACCGGACGGTCTGCAATAGCTGAAAAAAGATGACCTCTTCCCCAATTTGTAATAACTACAGTATTTTCTGGAGTATTTTTTCCTATCCATTCAGATACAGCCCAGAGATCATCATTGGCAGTTGGTTTCATATTTAAAATGATCTGATGCACACCAATGCACGCGGGAATTGTTATAAATAGAAAAAAAGAAGCCAAAACCATTCCTGAAATGTTTTTTTTCATAAAAATTTCATATTTACTTTTTTCTTTTAACAGCTTTAAGTACTCTGCAAAGACACCGGCTGCGATGCCTGCAATTATTACAAAAGATGGCAAAAGAAGCAGAACAAACCTGGTACCGCTCAAAGTAATAGTCACCCCGCTTATAAGCCATATAAGAAGGAATATATAAAAAAACCAGGAAATTCTTCCAAGCAAAAGATTTTTTAACCTGGTGTTTATTAATATTGCAAATATAAATAATATGCCTGCTGCAGTGATTATGCACAGAACAAATCCGATATTTGCAGCGATTCCCAATGCTGATGGCTTTTCAAGCTCAGAGACGATCGAATATACATCCGGCCATGGGGCCCAGGGATTTTCTCCCAGAGAACGGATCAATATAAACGGCTGGTACAAAACACTTTTAATATTTTTAAAACCATTAAACGCTCCCGTTAAAAAAACTGAACCGGCAGTAAAGATTAAAAAAAATATAATGCTTTTTTTAAAGTCGTTCTTTTTAAATGCGCTTACCACCAGATAGATAAATGAGGATAATGCAACAATAAAAAACAAATAAAACCAGCCGGACCATGCCATTGAAAATCCAAACATAAATAAAGCTGATAGAGAAGAAAAAATTATCTGCATTTTCCTTTCTTTACTCTGAATAGCTTCAAGAAAAAACCAGATTATAAGCAAAGGGAATATAACAATAAAAATATCAGTGTCAAAAAATCCTGGTATCGTTCTTATTGCATAACGTGGAGAGGTGACTGTAAATATCCCCGCAGCAGCAGCTCCGATCATGTTTGTAAATCTTAAAGTAAAAAAATATGCAACAACTCCGGCAAGAGGACCTGCAAAGACCGGTATCCAGAAGCACACTTTCATTACGGGAATATCAGCAAACAAATTTAGAAATCTGTAGAGAAATGCGGCCAGATAAATTATCAGGGGCGGATAGTCCATTGGAACCCCTGGAGGAAAATACGAATGAATGTCCCATTGCATGCCTGATTTTAACTCATCACCGGGGTAACCATGGGTGATATAATTATTTATCAACCGGTAATGGTAATATGAGTCTCCAAATTCATACATATACGGAAGACCGTTTTGATCCTCATAAAATGACTTATCGTCAGCATTTATGCCGGGAAGCTGAATATATTCCAGCCTTATGAAAAACCCTAAAAGAAATATTACTGTAACTATTATAAATGTTATGGCCGTTTGTTTTTTTTTCATTTATAAGTATGAATAAATTAATAAAAATCTTATTTGAACCTTCAACAGCCTCTTTGCCGTTTTCGGCTTCACCAACTACTTCAATATCATCATAAACTTCAAGAAGCGTGCTGATACCATGTCTTACAAGTGCATGATCATCTGCTATCAATACTCTAATCATATCTATTTATTTATATATTTATTTATATATTCTTCCGGTAAATAGTTTTTATTTACTGCTGTATTTTTTCTATCTTAATTTTGTAATTTATTATATAACAACTAAAAGATCGTGTGAAATATCCGATTGGGACAATCTTCTTTCCCGCACCGGTATCATAATGGTACATAATTTTCATATTTTCATATTTTTAAAAATATAATAATTATTTCTTAGTGTAGTATTGAAAAACATTTTATATAACGGTAGATTGACCAGTTTTATACTGGTAATCCGGCCAGTTTGATTATTCATAGACATCATTAAACAAATACAACTTTTATTATTTTACCAGGTACATAAACCTGCTAATTATTAGAAATTCAAGAGTATTTATAAGTCGCTTATGCTATAATTTCTTAAACTTTAAGACGTGAATATGGAAATAGATTTTAAATTATTCATTTTAATAGCTTTTTTATCCATGCTTTTTGAGTTTATGGATGCGTCAATAGGTATGGGTTTTGGTACAACGTTAACACCTGTTCTTCTTCTCTTTAAATTTGTTCCATTACAGGTTATCCCATCAGTCCTTCTCAGCCAGCTTCTTGGCGGAGTGATAGGTGGAATAGCCCATTATAAATTCGAAAATATAAAACTGGATTTTAGAAATGACAGGGAATCGGTGAATATTAAGTTTAAAAAATTTTTATATATTCCCAGATCATTTGATTCAAAAGTGATATCGATACTTGGCGTCTTCGGCTTAGTCGGCGCTATTATAGGAGTTTTAATAGCCGTAAATATTCCAGGTATTGTTTTGAACATTTACATTGGCGCTATGGTTCTGGCTATTGGAATATGGATACTGGTAAAAAGAAATAAAACAGTATTATTTTCCTGGAAAAAATTGACCCTGATAGGAGTGGTGAGCGCTTTCAATAAGGGGATTAGCGGAGGCGGTTATGGACCTCTGATCACCGGGGGACAGATAATAAGCGGCTGTAAGACACGTAACTCTATAGGCAGCACTACTTTTGTAGAACCACTTATTTGTCTGGTGGCATTTATCGGCTATTTGATTGCAAACCGCAGTTTCAATTGGCCATTAATTTTTGCAACAAGTATTGGCTCTCTGATAGCAGCTCCGTTTGCTGCTTTTTTTGTTAAAAAAGTGAATTCAAGCTTACTGAGACTCTTAATTGGAATTGTAACTATACTGCTCGGAAGTTATACAATTCTGAGAATATTTATTTAATCGTCTTTTTATTTTTTTATAATTTTACATTAGAAGAATATATTATCAAATGACAATAGATCATAAAGCAATATACAATACGGAAACTGTTTCGAGAGATTATGCTTCCAGAGAATATATTGAACCTGCAGAAAAAACATTCCTGGATGAATATAGCCCGGTTCTTAAAGAAATGAATATGCTTGACATGGGTGTGGGCGGTGGAAGAACCACGAAATATTTTGCGCCGGTTGTTAAAAAGTATACAGGAGCCGATTATGCGCCTGCGATGATTGAAGCGTGCAGAAAAAGGTATCGTAATAAATATGAATTCCTGGAAGCGGATGCCCGAAATATGGCAGAATTTAATGACAGTATTTTTGATTTTGTGCTTTTTTCATTCAATGGAATCGACAGTTTTTCGCAAAGGGACAGATTCAGTGCGCTGCGTGAAATAAACAGGGTGTTAAAAATTAATGGAATTTTTTTCTTTTCTTCGCATAATCTTGAATGGACGGAACTCGTTGACAGGTTCAGGATCAGGCAAAATCGAAATAAAAACAGGTTCACCCAACAGGCATTAAAAAACATCAGGCTTAATTTACAGAACAAAAGTTTAAATATGGCAAATTATATAGATAAACTCCGGAAAAACAGTAAGGGTCATATTTATGACAATTCCTTAGACGGAAAAGCCAAAGTTTATTATATTACACCTTCTGAACAGATAAGCCAGTTGGCCCAGTGCGGTTTTAAAGATATAGAAACATACAGCCTCAATGGAGTAAAAACCGGGGATAAGGATATTCTTAATACAGGCGGGTGGGTCTACTATCTTTGTAGAGCAATAAAGTGATTCCTGCTGGCTCAGTTTTGCTGCATCCATGAAAAAAATTGACAGATTAGATTGAAGTAATTTTTATACTGTTTACCACATGCATATCTTTTAATAATATTGCGATATCCTTTATAATATCCTTATGGAATACTATGCGATTTCAGACACTGGTAACGTACGTGACCAGAACGAGGACTATTATTATGCCGGTGAAAACCTTTTTATAGTCGCTGACGGTATGGGAGGGCACGCAGCCGGTGAAGTTGCCAGCAAAAATGCCGTTGATTCTTTTGTCAGGTTTTTCTCAAAAAAAATTAAGAGAATAAAGCCCGGTCAGGATAAAAAAATTAATGACAACGACATAAACAGGATATTAATTTCCAGCATGGAGCATGCAAATAAAAATGTTTACGGACTTTCACTTTCAAAAAAAGAATATAAAGGGATGGGAACGACTCTTACCGCATGTTTTCTGAAAGACAGCGCGGCCCATATAGTGCATATTGGCGACAGCAGAGTATATTCAAGCAGTGGTGATGCTTTTAAACTATTGACAAGGGACCACACCGTTGTCGGCTCCATGTACAGAAATGGTTTGATTTCTTATGATGAAACTTTTATGCACCCTTTAAAGAATTACCTTGAAAATGTTATTGGAATGGAAAGCTTCATAAGTCCTGATTATTTAAAAACAGATCTTGTAAAAAAAGATATCATTTTAATCTGCAGCGACGGATTGAATTCGATGCTTAAAGATGCTGATATTGAAAAAATTGTAAAGAAGGGCTCTTCAGCCAGGGAAATTTCCGAAAATCTTGTAAAAAAGGCAAAGTCAAACGGCGGACTTGATAATATAACTGTCATAATCTTAATTATTTAATATGCTCTGAAATCAATGAATAACGGTCTTATAATCAACGGAAAATATGAAATAAATGAAATGATTGCTTCCGGGGGCATGGCGGATATTTATCTTGCAACAGAGTTAAAATCAGGTAAAAAATTTGCAGTAAAAATTCTGAGTGCAAGCTACTCAAAAAATAAGGGTTTTATTGCAAGATTCAAAAAAGAGGCGCAGATCCTTTCAAAGTTATCCGGCCACAATATTGTGTCGATTTATGAATATGGAGAATTCGAGGGTACTTATTATATTGTAATGGAATATGTAAGCGGTCAAACACTGAAGGAAATCATTGAGAAAAAAGGATACCTGAGCCCTTCAACCGCTGCAGGTTATGCTATCCAGATTTGCCGGGCACTTAAAATAGCACATTTTAACGGGCTTATCCACCGTGATATCAAGCCGCAGAATATTCTTATTACTCCCGAAGGTCTTGCAAAAGTTGCAGATTTCGGGATCGCTAAATATACTTCTGAAGAATTAACAAGAACGCTAAATGTCATCGGAACCGCCCATTATATCTCACCTGAGCACCTGCAGGGCAGGGTTCTGGATCAGAGGTCTGATATTTATTCGTTTGGTGTTGTTTTATTTGAAATGCTAACTGCAGATCTGCCATTCAGGGGCGGAGGCCCCATTGATATAGGATTCAAACATATAAATGAAAAACCCCAGAGGCCATCAGATATAATTGCCGGAATCCCTGAGAGGCTCGATGCAATAGTTCTTAAATGTCTTGAAAAAAGACCTGAAAGAAGGTATCAGAATGTTGCCAATTTAATTAGTGACCTTGAAGATTTTCTTTCCGGCCGTGATATAACAGCAGTGGAAACAAAAAAATTTTCAGAAAAATATATGGCACCTGGTGTTTCCGGTTCAAGAGTTGCAGGCATGGACGGAATTGCTTTCCGTGAAAATCTTCCCGCAAAACTAAGGGCAAGAATAAGAAGAATAACTTTGACAATGACGTTACTTGCTTTGATATTTGCAGCCGGGTTTACCGTGATACTGGCTCTGTTTTTTAATATTAATTCTGAATTGGCAGATTTCAAAGCAAGCTCCTCAGTTGTTGAGGTTCCTGATTTAATCAGCACTGATTTTGATTCTGCTGAAAAAATACTTTTAACTTATGGTTTAAATCTGAAAAATAACGGAAATGTATCTCTTGATAATCTGGCTGACAGTATAATAACATACCAGGAACCTGTCAGCGGAACTGCGGTAAATAAGGGCTCGAATGTTTATGTTAAAGTCAATAAAGCAAATGATACGGATATCGTCCTGATGCCGAATTTAATTGGTCTTGGTCTGGATAAAACGGAAGAAATTTTGAAATCTTTAAATCTTCGGATAAATGATCCTGTATATGAGTATAATCCGTTTTTTGAAAATAACATGGTATTTGCCCAGTCACCGCCGTCAGGCCAGGAAATCAATAAAAATTCACAGGTGGACCTGACTGTCAGCAAAGGTACTGAGCTGATAACCGTGCCTGATGTGAGGGGTATGGATTATGTATCCGCCAGATTAAGCATTGAATCGCTTGGGCTTTCAACCCTTGCCATGAAATTTACAGATGTAAATGTCAAACCCGGTACAGTTCTTGCTGCAGAACCGTCGGAAGGCAGCGCAGTAATTGCAAATACTCTTGTAAAATTATACGTTGCAACAGGTGAGCATCTGATTATTGTTCCTGATCTTGAAAATATGGATGCTGCGTCTGCAGGGCAGATTCTTTCAGACCTGGGAATAAATTTTGATCAGATTTTTATAAAAGTGGATTATTCCATTCAGAAAAACACTGTTATTTCTCAGATCCCTGAGTCTGGGGACCAGATATCGGTTGATGACAGGCTGCTTCTATTTATCGGTCAATAAAAAAACCAATTGATTCGTATTTCTCTGCCCGATTTTTCCTGAAATCTGTATTATGTGATCTCAAATAACGCATAAGTATGCTGATAACATAACCTTTAACTATCTTAACCATTCTTTCAGGATTATTCTGTGCGCCTCCCAATGGCTCATAAATTATCTTATCAACGACGCCAAGCTTAAAAAGGTCCCTTGATGTCAGTTTCAGCGCTCTTGCAGCAAGTTTGGCAACAGATGAATCCCGCCATAAAATTGATGCACATCCTTCCGGAGAAATTACGGAATAAGTTGAGTTTTCCAGCATCAATATGTAATTACCGACAGCCAGAGCAAGCGCGCCCCCGCTGCCACCCTCACCTATAAGGACTGTGATTACAGGAACATTGAGCTCAAACATCCTTAGAATGCAATTGGATATTGCTCCCGCCTGTCCCTGATCTTCAGCCTCAAGTGCAGGGTATGCGCCGGGCGTGTCTATAAATGTTATTAAGGGGAACCCAAATTTTTCGGCAATATCCATGACCCTTACCGCTTTTCTGTACCCCTGAGGCATGCTGGAACCGAAATTGAAATCAATTTTCTGTTTTAAATCCTTACCCTTATTATGACCTATAACTGCAACAGTTTTGCCCTTTAATTTTCCAAAACCTGCTATTATCGAACTGTCCTCATGGGATAACCGGTCCCCCGATACAGCTATAAAGTTTTTGAATATTGATTTTATATAATCAGATGTCTGGGGCCTGTTTTCATTTCTTGAAAGTTCCACAATTTTCCAGGTTCTGAGCGCTTCCCTTTCAACTCTTCTGTAGTTGTCAATTTTTTCGGTTAGCTTTTTTTCAGCTTCATTGAAACTGATCCCTGAAATATTTTTTATTTTTCTGAGCTTTTCAATTTTAAACAGAAAACCCATTGCTTCTTTTAAAAAGCTCTTTGGCAGATTTTTTAATTTTTCAATTTCCATAAGTTAAAATTATTTGCATTTTAATCAATTTGTAGTGAATAAATAAAGCAGGCTTATAAGTGTTTCCCTGATATCTTTTCTTTCAACAATCATATCAATCTGACCATTTTTCAAATTCCTGGGGGCCAGTCCGAAATCAGAAGGTACCCTTTTTTTTATGGTCTGTTCCACAACCCTTGGTCCAGCAAAACAGAACAATGCGTCAGGTTCGGATAATATAATATCAGCTATTGTTACAAAACTGGCACTAACACCGCCTGTTGTTGGATTGGTTATAATACAGAAATAGGGTATTTTTGCTTCATGTATTCTGTTTATGCTTGAAACCGTTTTTGCCATTTGCATCAGCGAAATTATTCCTTCCTGCATCCTGGCACCGCCCGATGCACTGAATATAAGAAGGGGTATATTTTTTTCAAGTGAAACATCGGCTATCCTTTTTATCTTTTCGCCAACCACGCTGCCCATACTTCCGCCAAGAAAATTAAAATCCATCACCCCCAGGGCAGTATCGTACCCTCCGATTTGTGCTGTCCCGGTGATAATGGCTTCGCTCAAACCGGAATTTCTGGCTTCGCTGATTCGCTCACTGTAGGGTTTTAGATCAATAAAATCAAGAAAATCATATGAATTGATGTCGCTGAAAAGCTCAATAAAACTTCCACTGTCGGCCGTCAGGTCTATCCTTTCTCTTGAAGAAAGATAATCGTGAAAATTGCAACCGGGGCATACGTTTAAATTTGCCGAAAATTTTTCGCTGTCTGTTTCTTTTTTACAGTTTTTGCAAATTATTTTGGCCATAATAATATTTCACTTTGACACTATATTAAATCTGTGGGTTTTACCAGGGAACTTTGTTAAATAATTTCAAATAAAATACCTTTTCCGGTTAACCGGTAAATTTTTTAAATCCGATCGTAACATTATGTCCGCCAAAACCCATTGAATTTGAAATTGCAACATTAACTCTTTTTGAAACCATTTTATTTGGCGTAAAATTAACATTTCCGCAGTCAGGATCGGGATTATCCAGGTTTATGGTTGGCGGAACTTTGTCATTGACAATTGCCAGTATGGATGCAATAGCCTCTATTGCCCCGGCTGCACCAAGACAGTGTCCATGCATTGATTTTGTGGAGCTTACGTTTAATTTTTGCGTATGCTCACCGAAACATTTCTGTATGGCAACACTTTCAACCACATCATTTAAAGGAGTGGAA
>Ga0233425_10011390_pt1 | contig 10392 bp, 6 predicted proteins | sample Watercolumn_Towu_2_FD_181712 | JGI IMG/M metagenome (GOLD analysis project Ga0233425, IMG submission 181712) | Freshwater microbial communities from Lake Towuti, South Sulawesi, Indonesia - Watercolumn_Towuti2014_140_MG | ecosystem: Environmental > Aquatic > Freshwater > Lake | place: Indonesia... | reverse complement strand
ATTCGCAGGAGGCGCTGCGCGGCCTGTACGACGTGCTGATGGGCCTCTCGGTCATCGAGGGGCCGAAGACGATGATCCTGCTGTCGGAAGGGATGGTGCTCGAGAGCCCGAGCGACCTCGACTTCGTCATCCGCGCGGCCGCCTTCGCCCGCGTCACGATTCACGTGATGGTGCTCGACGTACCGCGGAACGACATCACCGTCGCCCGCCTGGCGCCGACCGCCACTGAAGACCGCGACATGCAGGTACAGGGACTCGGCGACCTCGCCTCCGGCTCGCGCGGCGCGCTCTACTACGTGGCCGGCACCGGGGAGACGATCTTCGAGCGGCTGGCGTCGGAGACATTGGCGTATTACCTGCTCGGCGTCGAGCAGGCGGCGGGCGACCGCGACGATCGGCAGCACCGCATCGACGTCGAAGTGAAGCGGCAGAACGTCACGGTCCGGTCGCGCCGCGCCTTCGTCCTGTCGTCGGCCACGACGACGCGGCGCAAGGCGGAAGAGACGCTGCTGGACGCGTTGAAGTCGCCGTTTGGCGTGGCCGAAATTCCGCTGCGGCTCACCACGTTCACGCAAAAGGACCGCGCGAGCGACAAGGCGCGCATCATCATCGCGGCCGACGTCGGCCAGCCTGGCGGCACTCCCGAGGAGTTCACCCTCGGCTACGTCCTGCTCGATGCCGAAGGCAAGCCCGTGTCGAGCAACATCGACAAGCGCGTGCTCTCCGTGCCGAACGGCGCACAGAACACGGCGCGCGACTACCTCACCGAGGTGCTGGTCGACCCTGGTACGTACTCGCTGCGGTTCGGGGCCGTCGATGCGACGGGGCGGCGAGGCGGGATCATCCGCGAGGTCAGCGCGTGGAAGCTCGACGGCGAGGAATTTGCCCTCGGCGATCTGCTGATCGGCGACGCCGGCAGCGACGGCAACGGCCGCATCCGGCCGGGTGTCGAGCCGCGCGTGGCGGCCAACGTCGGCGCGTTTCTCGAGATGTACTCGACAAGTCCCGCCGTGCTCGACGCCACGACGGTGAGCCTGGAGGTCGCCGACGACCAGGACGCGCCGGCCCTCCTCACCGTGCCCGCGCAGCTCATTCCCGGAGCGGCGCCCACGCAGCGCGCCGGCCAGGGCGTCGTCTCGGCCACGCTGCTGCCGGCGGGCCGCTACGTCGCGCGGGCGCGGGTGCTCCGCGCGGGCAAGGTGGCCGGCATCCTCGCGCGGCCGTTCATCCTCGACACGCCGGCCGATGCCGCGCCTCCCGCGATGTTCGTGCGCGGCGAGGTGGCGAAGTTCGACCGTCAGGCCACGCTGCAGCGCGACCTGGTCCAGGGGATGCTCGACGCGGTGGAGAAGCGCTCGCCGGCGCTCAAGGGGCCCGTGGCCGAGGCGCGAGCGGGGCGGTACGGCCCCGCGGCGCTCGAGGCGCTGACGTCGGGCGAAGACCAGGCGGCGGCGTTCTTCAAGGGTCTCGAGTGGTACATCAAAGGACAGCTCAACGAAGCCGCGACGCAGCTGGCCGTGGCAGCCGGCCCGCGACGCGACTTTTATCCCGCGGCGTTCTATCTGGGCGCCGTCTATGCGGCGGCGGGGCGCGACCGTGATGCCGCCGGCGTGTGGCAGCTGGCCCTGGGACAGGAGCCGCGGCCGACCATCGCGTATCTCCTGCTGGCCGACGCGCGGCTGCGCGACGGGCAACCCGACTCGGTGATTGACGTGCTGAAGGCGGCGTACGAACGCAGTCCGGCCGACGATGAAATCGGCCAGCGGCTGATGGCGTCATACCTGATGACGGCCCGCTATCAGGAGGCGCTGCCGGTGCTCGATCGGTACCTGGCGGGGCACCCGACGGATCAGACCGCGCTGTTTGCCGCCGTCTTCACCCAGTACCACGTCGTGACGCGCGAGCGGCTCGCCGTGTCGCAGGCCGATCAGGCGCGGCTCGCGAAGTACGTCCAGGCGTACAACGGGCCGTACAAGGCCCTGCTGGCGAAATACCTGCAGGTCATGCGGGGGCGCTGAGACACGTCACAAGTCAGAAACGACTTGTGACTGGCTTACTTGTCCAGCCCCTCGATCGTGGCCGTCGAGGGCTCTCGTGCCTTCCGCAGCCGCGTGGCGACGTCCTCGGCGCGGCGCATGACACGCAGGACGTTCAGGCCGAGCGCCCTGCGGACGTCCTCGTCCGGCCAGCCGCGCCGCACGAGCTCCGCCGTCAGCGCTGGATACGTGGAAACGTCCTCGAGCCCGACGGGCACGGCGTCCACGCCGTCGAAGTCACTGCCGATGCCGACGTGATCCGGCCCCGCGACCTTGCGGACGTGGTCCATGTGGTTGGCGACGTCGCCGAGCGTCGCCTTCCCGCCCTTGACGAGGAATCCGGGCACGAAGGTGACCATCACGATCCCGCCGTTTTTCGGCAGCAGCCGCAGCACCGCATCGGGCACGTTGCGCCCGTGATCGTTCAACGCCCGCGCGTCGGAGTGCGAGAAGATCACCGGCGCCTCGGTGACACGTAGCGCGTCGAGCATGGTGTCGGGCGAGGTATGGCTCAAATCGACGAGCATCCCGAGGCGATTCATTTCGCGGACCACTTCCTCGCCGAACCGCGAGAGGCCGCCAAGCCGCGGCTTGTCGGTGCCGGAATCGGCCCACCGCACGTTGGCGCCGTGCGTCAGCGTCATGTAGCGTGCGCCGACCGCGAAGAAGGTCCGCAGCGTCGCGAGCGAGTTGTCGATGGCATGCCCGCCCTCCATGCCGATGAGCGAGGCGATCCGGCCCGCCTTGAAGATGCGCTCGACGTCGGCGGCGGTCGTCGCCAGCTCGAAGGTGTCGGGATACGCCTCGACCATCCGGTGGACGACGTCGATCTGCTCGAGCGTCGTTCGGACGGCGGCGCTGCCCGCGAGCGTCGCCGGCACGTACACCGACCAGAACTGCCCGCCCACGCCCCCCCGGCGCAGGCGCGGAATGTCGGTGTGGAGTGTCGGCTGGGCCAGCCGGATGTCGAGCCGGTTGAGGTCGCGCTCGACGTTATGCTCGCGCAGCTTCCAGGGATAGTCGTTGTGGCCGTCGATGAGAGGCACTTCGCGGTGGAGCGCTCGGGCGCGGGCCAGAGGATCGACCTGCTGGCCCGCCCCGAAACCAACCGTAACCGCCGCCAGCGCGAGAATCGCGAGCTGCCGCATGGTGGCTACGGCCATATACGCGCCGACATCGTCGCCATCGGCGTCGACAACACGGGGACCACGGCGTCGCCAGCGTCCCCAGTGGCGGGGATGCGCAGCACCTCGCCCGGTTTCACGTCCGCCTCCTTGGCTTGAGCCGGCCCGATTGTATGATGGGCGCATGTCACGAGCTGCTGTGATGTGGATGGCTGCGGCGATGGCTATCTCGGCCGCGGCCGTGCAGGGGCAGGGCGGCCGGGGCCGGGCGATCCCCATCAAACCGGGCGAGGAATGCCCGCCCGGGACGACCCTCGTGCGGGTGGGGCAGTGCCAGGCGCCTGAATGGCCCGCGCCGAGCATCGTCGACTACCGGCCGACGTCGACGCTCGTCGTCGAAGAGCACCCGGTGCCGCGCGCGAAGTTCCCCGTCGTCGACATCCACAGCCACACCGGACCCGCGGCCGAGTCGATCGATCGGCTGATCCAGGAGATGGACGCGCTCAACCTTCGCGTCCTCAACAATCTGAGCGGCGGCTACGGCACGGAGCTGAAGCGGCGCATCGATTTCATCCGCGGCTCGAAACACGCGAACCGCTTCACGGTGTTTGCCAACGGCCTCGACGGGTTCCGCGACGTGGCCCCCGGCTTTGGCCGCAAGGCGGCCGCGCAGCTCGAGGAGGACGTCAAGAACGGCGCCATCGGATTCAAGATCTTCAAGCCGACCGGAATGGACACGCTCAAGAAGGACGGCACGCGCCTGAAGATCAACGATCCGGAGCTCGCACCGATCTGGGACACCGCGGGCCGGCTCAACGTTCCGGTCATCATCCACACGGGCGAGCCGTCGGAGTTCTTCAAGCCGCCCGACATGCACAACGAGCGGTGGCTCGAGCTGGCGCTCTTTCCCGACCGTCGACAGTACCTGAATCCGAACAAGGTCACCTTCGAGCAGCTGCTTGCCGAGCGCAACGACCTGTTCCGACGCCACCCCAAGACGCGCTTCATCGTGGCGCACTTCGGCTGGCAGGCGAACAACCTTGGTCAGGCGGGCAAGCTCCTCGACGAGTTCCCGAATGTCGTCCTCGAGCTGGCGGCGATCCTCTACGATCTGGGCCGGCAGCCGCGCGGCGCGCACGACTTCTTCGTCAAGTACCAGGATCGGATTCTCTTCGGCAAGGACACGTACGCGCCGCCGGAGTTCCCGTACTACTGGCGCGTGCTCGAGACGACCGACGAGTACTTCGACTACTACCGCGACTATCACGCGTTCTGGAATCTGTACGGGATGGGCCTGCCGGACGCGGTGCTGCGGAAGGTGTACTACCAGAACGCGCTCAAGATCACGCCGGGCCTCCCGCAGGGCGGCTGGTAATCACGTCACAAGCCTTGTGACGTGCGACGCGATCGCTCTCTCGCGCCGGGGTCGGCTTCAGGCCGGTGGCCTTGGCGAGCTGCCGCTGGCGGCGATCGAAGGTCACGAACACACGAAGACCCAGCTCCAGGGCCGTTGCGACGTGCAGCACGTCGAGGGTGCGGCAGCCGAGCGCCGCGGTGTGCGCGCGGCTGATCTCGGCTGCACGCGTCAACGTGGCTCGCCAGAGGATGTCGGCGTGTACGTAGGCCTTCGGCCACGTCGTCCTCGAAGGAGTCGAGCGCATCGCGGAGGGCATCGGCGTCGATGAGCTGGCGAAAGGCGATCCTCTTCACTTTGGGGAACTGGTTCCGTAGCTCTCGAACGCTGGCGGTAGCCTTCATGGCGTGAGACGAGCATGTCTCACGCGGATGGAGGGGTCAAGAACGGCGACCATCCTGATCGACAGGGGGCGAGTGGTGGTGGATTTGCCGGAAAAGGATCGGTAAGCGCCGGGCCAAGAAGGCCCCGGTTTACGCGGGCGCCAGGTGTGCCGACCCGCGCTCGCAGACAAACGCGGCGGCGCGCGTCGAGGCGGCGGTCCGCTCCTGCACGGTCGGCACGAAATACCACTCCGCCAGCAGCCGCGACGGCGCGACGTCGACGAGCACGTAGCCCCGGCTGTCGCCGTCCAGGAACTTCAGGTGCGGCAGGGCCGAGCGGAACAGCGGGGCGTGCTCACGCGCCGCCGGGTTCGCGAACATCGGCACGGAGCTGATCGCCGGTGCGAGAATCTCCACCGCAAGCGACCCGCTGCCCGTCGCCGCCTGATACCCCTCCCAGGGATTCCGTGGCACGTCGAGCGCCCACGAGCTGTGCAGGTCGCCGCTCAGGATGGCGAGATCGCGCACACGCGCGGCGGCGATGAAGTCGAGCACGCGGTCGCGGGCGCCCTGGTAGCCGTCCCACGTGTCGGGATACGGCACCGGCCACTTCGGCGGCGTGACGCGCGAGAACATAACCTGCTGGCCGAGGACGCGCCAGGCCGTGCCGGCCTGTTGGGATGCGCGCAGCTGGTCGAAGAGCCAGGTTTCCTGCGCGGCGCCGAGCAGCGAGCGCTTCGGATCGGCAATCGCCGCCACGTCCTTGCCCGACACCTGCCGGTCGCGCAAGCCGCGCGTGTCGAGCATCAACAGATCGACGAGCCCGCCGAACCGCAGGCCGCGGTACAGGCGGACGCCCGGTCCCGCCGATTCGCGAATCGGCATCCACTCGAGATACGCCCGGTAGCCCGCCGCCTGGCGAGTGGCCCAGTCGCCTTCGCCCTGACGCGGATTGTGATTGTCCGCGCCTCCGGCCCACCCATTGTTGGTGACCTCGTGGTCGTCCCAGACGGCCACGAACGGATGCAGCCGATGCGCTTCCTGCAGATCGGGATCGGATCGGTAGGTCGCGTACCGAATTCGGTAGTCGCTGAGCGTGACGGCTTCCTTGCGCGGCTCGGGAATCCGCAGCAGGCCGTTGCCATCGCCGTAAACGCCGTTCTGGAACTCGTAAATGTAGTCGCCGACGTGGACGACGAGGTCGAGGTCGTCGCGATTGGCCAGACACCGATAGACGTTGAAGTAGCCCGCGGGATAGTTCGAGCAGCAGACCGAGGCAAATCGCATGCGCTCGGCGGCGGCCGGCAGTGTTTTCGTCCGGCCGACGGGCGATCGCTCCCCGGCCGTCTCGAAGGCGTAGTAGTAGGGGCGTCCCGGCTGCAGACCACCGGCGTCGATCTTGACCGTGAAATCGCGGTCGGCGCTCGTGCGCATGGTGCCGCGCGCGACGACCTGACCGAGCGCCGGATCGGTGCCGACACGCCAGCCGACGTCAATCGGTCCGCCGACCTCGGCGGGCGTGATGCGCGTCCAGAGGATCACGCGGTCGGTCAGCGGATCGCCGCTGGCGACGCCATGGCGGAAGAGCCCCGAGGCGGCGTTCGAGCTCTGCGCCAGCCGATTGCGCCCGCCTTCGCCGTGCTTCGGCGAGGCAAGGCCCGCGAGCGACCCCGCGCTCGTCCAGATGAACTGCCGGCGGGTCAGCGACACAACCACCGCATGGTACACCCATCGACGCTTGACATTCCCGGGCCGTCTCACTACGCTGGATGTCGGGCCATGCTGCAGTGGTTTCGCATTCGTGCTGCGCGTGTTGCCGCGACCACCCTCGTCGGGCTGATCGCGGTCGGCGGCGCCGCGGTCGCCCCGCACGAGGACGACTGCCACGACGCCGCGTGCCGCGCGGTCGCCGTTGAACACGACGCGTCGGCCCATCGCGTGGGTGCGCCGCCGATCGACGACGAGAGCCACCCGCTTCACTGTCTCGTCTGCCACTGGGTGCGCGCCTTCCGTCTGGGCGCGGCAACGCGGTTCGTTTCGACGCTTGCCTCCGCGACGAGCGTCCGGATCCCCCTTCAGTTTTTCGTCGTCGCCAGCCGCGCGCCGGCCGCGCAGCCTCCGCTCCGCTCGCCGCCCGCGTCTCCCGCCGCGTAGTCCGCGACGCCCGAGGCCTTGGGGCCCGAGGCCCGATTCCTTCTTTCGGCGGGAGACGATCCTCATGACGCACGTACGAAGATTCGCAGGCGTATTGACCTTCCTTCTCGGGGTGGTGGCGCTGCCGGCCGTGGCCGGCGCCCAAGGCGTCTCAGTGTCGGGACGCTTGACGAACTCGCTTTCGGGCGATCCGATCCCGGACGCGACGGTTCAACTCGACGAGCTGAATCGGCAGGAGACCTCCGCAGCCGACGGGACCTTCTCGTTTCCGAATGTGCCCCCGGGGATCTATCACGTGTCGGTCCGCTCGCAGGGCTACTCGGCCCGGCGCACTGAGATCACGGTCTCGAACACGGCCGCCCCGGCGATGGACTTCGCGATCGATCCGGAGCTGCACTTCACGGAAGTCACGACCGTGACAGGAACCTCGCGCAGCCAGTTCGACGTGGCTCAGCCGACGGCGGCCCTTGCGGGCCAGGATCTCACCAAACAGATGGAGATGTCGCTCGGCGCCACGCTCGAAAACCAGCCGGGCGTCGCGTCGCGGAGTTTCGGGCCGGCGCCCGCGCGGCCGGTCGTTCGAGGCCTCGACGGCGACCGGGTGCAGATCCTCCAGGACGGCCAGCGCATGGGGGACCTGTCCAGCCAGTCGGGCGACCACGGGGTCAACGTCAATCCCGCGGCCGCGCAGCGGATCGAAGTCGTGCGCGGGCCGGCCACCCTGCTCTACGGCGCCAACGCCATCGGCGGTCTGGTGAACATCATCACCGAGGACATTCCGACGCAGCCGCTCACGGGGGCGCAGGGGAACTTCACGGCGGACGTCGGAACGGCGGCCACGGAAGCCGGCGGCGCGGCCGACATCCGCGCCGGCGACGGCCGGTTCGTGCTCCACGCCGGCGGCGGCGGCCGCCGCTCGGGCGACGTCGACACGCCGAGCGGGGCCATCGAGAACTCGCAGTCGCGCAACGGCTTCGGCAATCTCGGCCTGTCCTGGACGGGGCAGCGCGGCTACTTCGGCGGCAGCTACGGGTATGACGACACGAAGTACGGCATTCCGGTGGTCGAAGAGGGGGCGCTGCAGCTCACGCCGCGCCGGCACTCGTTGTCGCTGCGCGGCGGCGGCCAGGGAGGGCAGGGCGTGTTCGATGCGTTTCGTGCCACGCTGTCGATGCGCCGCTACAAGCATGACGAGCTGGAAGGCGACGAGATCGGCACCGCGTTCAAGAACGACACGACCGAGATCGAGGTCATGGGGTCGCACCGCGCCGTCGGCCGGCTGAAGGGGAGCATCGGCGGCTGGGTGCTCGACCGGGCGTTCTCGGCGACCGGGGACGAAGCGCTCGCGCCGCCCGTCGATCAACGGGGCTTCTCGGCTTTTCTGTTCGAGGAAGTGACGTGGCCCCACGCCACGTTCCAGTTCGGCGGGCGGGTCGATCGCAACAGCTATTCGCCCGAGCAGCTCGCGGAGCGCGATTTCACGGACGTGTCCGGGTCGGTGGGCCTGCTGCTGCGACCTGCCGCCGCCGACGATCGCTTCACGATCGCCGCCAGCCTCGCCCGCGCGGCCCGCCCGCCCGCGCTCGAAGAGCTGTACTTCTTCGGCGTCCATCAGGGCAACTTCGCCCTCGAGGTGGGCAACCCCGGTCTCGAGTCGGAACACGCCCTGGGGCTGGATCTGTCGGCGCGGTGGCGTGGCAGCCGGGCGTCGGGTGAGGTCACGTGGTTCCGCAACGACATCCGGAACTTCATCTTCCGCAGCCTGCTCGACGAGGACGCATTCGAGGCCCGGGAGGAGGAGTTCGAGCGTCGATTCGGCGGCCGCGCGCCGGCGGGTCATCAGCACGACGCGACGGGCGCGCCGCCTGTGGACGAGGAGCTCGCGATCGTCGAGTTCGTCGGCCGGGACGCGGTGCTGCAGGGCATCGAGGCGCACGCCGACGTCTCGCTGACCTCCCGGTTCTTCGTGGAGGTGGGGGTCGACTACGTACGAGGCGTCGTCAAGGACAATAAGGGCGCGCTGCCGCGCATTCCGCCGTTCCGGTTTCGCGGCGGCCTGCGCTACCAGGATGGCGGCTTCCAGGTCGGCGGCGAACTGCTGGCCGTGGCCACGCAGGATCGTGTGTCCGGCCTCGAGAAGGCGACCGACGGCTACAACACTCTGAAGCTGTTTACCGCGTATTCGTTCCAGACCGGCGCGGCGGTCAGCACCATCACCGCGCGCCTCGACAACGCGGCCAACGAGCTGTATCGCAACCACCTGTCGCTCATCAAGGAACTCGTGCCGGAGATGGGGCGCAACTTCAAAGTGCTGTACAACGTCAGGTTCTGAAGACGGCGCGGCGGAACAGGTTCGCGTCGATCCTCATGCCTTGCCGGTCACCGCGATGCTCGGGCACGTTGCCGCGCCGTCTGGCGGAACGGCTGATGCAATAGATCGTCCGGCCGGGTTCGCCGCGGTGGCGCTGCTGTCGGCCAGCATCCCGCTCGCGGCGGCTGTCGGGCGCAGGCGACCCGCCTGCACTCGCCGCAGATCGACGGGGAGCGGCGCTTCGAATGTCAGCATCTCGCGGCCGACCGGATGCGGCAGCGTGACGCGCCAGGCGTGCAGCGCCTGGCGGGTGAATCCGTCACACGGTTCCCCATAGACGGCATCGCCGAGAATGGGCCACCCTCGCGAAGCGAGGTGGACGCGAATCTGGTGCGTCCGTCCCGTTTCGGGTTCGCACCGGACGATCGCCGCGTCGCCCTCGACCGCAATCACGTCGTAGGCCGTCCGGCTGCGCTGGCCCGCGGCGTCGATGACGACCCGCCGCCGATCGTCCGCGCTTCGGGCGAGCGGCGCGTCGATCGAGCCGCGCGGCGGCCGCGGAGCGCCGCGGACGATCGCCAGGTACTCCTTCTTGACGCGGCCCGCTGACGCGTCGAGTTGAGTCCGTTTGTGGATGTCGGCGCTCAACGCCACCACGACAACACCGGACGTGTCCTTGTCGAGCCGTGTGACGATGCGCGGCTGCACGCCGGGCGATACGTGTGCGAGAAGGCCGTTCAGGAGCGTGCCCGTCCAGTTCTTGTACGTGGGATGCACGACCATGCCGGCGGGTTTGTCAACGGCGAGGAGCCATTCGTCCTCGTAGAGCACCTCGAGGGCGATCGGTTCGGGCCCGGGCCGCGGACGGCGGCCGACCGATTGAAACCCCGAGCCGTTTTCAGGCATCGTGTACCTTATGGCTCTTTTTCCCAGCCCGTTCAAGCTGCGGCTGCCCCGGCCGGAGGATGCGCTTCCGGGCCGGACAGCGGCGATGCCGGTGCCCGACGCGCACTTCGTGAACGGCCATCGC
>Ga0233425_10011389_pt1 | contig 10397 bp, 9 predicted proteins | sample Watercolumn_Towu_2_FD_181712 | JGI IMG/M metagenome (GOLD analysis project Ga0233425, IMG submission 181712) | Freshwater microbial communities from Lake Towuti, South Sulawesi, Indonesia - Watercolumn_Towuti2014_140_MG | ecosystem: Environmental > Aquatic > Freshwater > Lake | place: Indonesia... | reverse complement strand
GACGACCGGGGTGAAGGTCAGGCAGATGATGTCGTTCGTGAGCACGGCGGAAAGCCCCGCGCTCGCCGCCATCAGCAGCGCGAGGAAGCGGGCCGGCCGCGCCAAGAAGCGGCTCAACACCTCCGCTGCGTGCGCATAGAAGCCGCCGAGCCGGAGTTGCGCCGAGACCACCATCAGCGCGTAGAGCAGCACCAGCGTCGGCATATCGAGCGCGTGGAGCGCATCGCCCATGCTCATCGTGCCGGCGGCGACCATCGCAATCGCGCCGAGCAGCGCAAAACCGGTACGGTCGAGCGCCAGCCCCGGCAGGCTGCCGAGCGCAACCCCGAGGCCGGTGAGCGCGAAAATGATAAGCGTGACCGTCTGCACGCGCCGCAGCTTGCCAAACACCGCCCCGGTTTCCAAGGCTTGGAAAGTCGGATGGAAAATTTTCCAAGGCTTGGAATTTATCCGCCCATCTTCTTCACCAGGCCGCGGCAGGCGTCGGCGAAGCGGTCGTAATCGGCGCGGTTGCACCACGCGGGTGTGCCGATGCGGAGGGGGATGTCGCCGGGCGCGGGCCGGTTCGTTTCTGGATCGCGGTTGGGGATGCAGCCCTCGAAGAAGGCTGCGGCGTCGGGATCGGGCTCGCGCGTCAGTCCCTTGCGGCCCAGCCCGCCGCAGCCGACGTGATAGCCGCACTCCTTGAGCATGCGCGCCTGAAACTCCTCGCACAGTTTCCAGTCGCGCCGCTGCTCCGGCTTGGGGAAGGGATTGAACGCGACGATGCCGCTCTTCAGTTCAGGGTCACGGCACGGCTGCAGCAGCGCCTGCTCGCCAAACGCAGTGGTGATTTTCTCCCGCGCATAGTCAGCCAGCGCGAGGATATAGTTCTGGATGCGCTCGCGGCCGGTCTGGTCCCAGAGCTCGCACGACTCGCCGAGCGCGCGCCAGTCGGCGGACTCCGGGAAACCGTAGAGGCTCAAGGCCGCGCCGATGTCGAAGTCCGCCGGCCGCGAGCCATCGGTGGGCGCATCGAGCGCGCCGGAGCGCACGAGATGGAAGCGCGGCAGTGGCGCGCCGTTCGCGGGCAGCGCCGCGTTGCGCGCGTAGAGAATGCCGGTCCCGCCGGGCCCGCACTGCCACTTGTGGCCGGAGAGGCCCCAGAAGTCCACGCCGACCTCGTCGAGCCGCGGCACCATCATGCCGCCGTAGTGCGCGCCATCCACCACCGTGATGACGCCGTGCCGCTGCGCCAGTTGCGCGAGGCGGCGCGCCGGCAACGCCAGCCCGTTTGGATGGGCCGGACACGAGAAAAACAAAACCTTCGTCTTGCCCGGCCGGAGACCGCGCTGCGCCGCAGCGACGATTTCCCCGGCCTCGGTGTCGGGCCGCGACGGCACGCCGAATTGGCGGATGGACACGCCGAAGCGCGCGGTGACGCGCCGGATCGTGGCGACGCAGTTGGGATATTCCAGCGTCGAGCAGAGCAGTTCATCGCCCGCCCGCCAGTCGAGCCCGTTCAGAATCTGGCTGATCGCATCGGTGGTGTTGCGCGCGATGGCGATCTCGTCCACGCGCGCGCCGTAGCCTTTGGCGAGCTTGGCGCGCGTGACCGCGGAAGGTTCGAGATAGACGGGGAACGGATCGGCGGCGATCTGGTCAAGTCCTTCCTTGAAGCGCTTCAGCACCGGGATGGGCATGGAGCCCTTTTGGCTGGCGACCATGTATTTGTGTTCGTGGGAAATGGAAAACAGTTTGGCGAACTTGGCGAAGAACGGCTCCTCGCGCTCCAATAGACTCGCCGCTGGCTTGGCCGCTGCCGTACCATCGCCGGCGAGCGCCACCGCGCCGCCGCCCGCCAGCGTCAGAAACCGCCGCCGATCCATTGTTCGTTCAAGCTGCATGGTGGCCTCGCTTTCGATGGTGGACATTCTAGGCCAATGTCCCGCCGGCACAAGCGCGGAGGCGGTCGCCAGCTTTCCAGACATTGGAAAAATTTTCCGGCGTTTTTCCAAGCCTTGGAAAACCGCGGCGAATTTTTTCCAAGCCTCCTGAAAACCGAAGTTGGACCGGCGTCGGTTTCTAAAACCACAGCGGGCTGCCCTTGATGGTCGTACCCAGAACGCCCTGACGGGCGCGCTACAAACGCGGCCCACACGAATGCCGTTTGTAGGGTCGCCGTAAGGCGATGCCGAACGGCACACGCACAGGTTGGCGCAACGCGGAACCCACCCCGCGCTGCGCGCACCCCTCCCAGGAGGGGATCAAGCAAGCGAGGAGTTCCGGGTTTCCTCCTTTGGAGGATGGCCGCAGGCCGGGGTGGGTTGGTCGCCACGGCACGCAACGCTCTGGTCAACTTCGGCTTTCAGGAGGCTTGGAACTTTTCCGCCAAATTTTTCCAGGCCTTGGAAAACGCGGTATGGCGCAAAATTTTCAGGTCTGTAGGGGCGCAGTCTTGCTGCGCCCAAGGTGCTCGGCATACAGAACAAGCGGGCGCAGCAAGACTGCGCCCCTACCATAACTTCACGGTGCGAGGCGGCCGGTCGGGCTGGTGGTTGTTGAGCTGGCGGGGCCGGTGCCCTCGATCTTGAAGGAGAATTCCGTCGCGGCGTCGGGCACGGGCACGCTGAACTCGAATGGGAAGGCGGCGTCGGTCACGCTCCGCCACGTACCGCCGGTGGAGTAGTGCAGAGTGGCCTGCTTGAGTTCGCGTTCCTGTAGATAGACGTAGGCCCAGCGGTGCCCCGCGCCAAGGTTGAGGATCAACGCGTGCGCGAATAGGGTCTGCGCGAATAGGGTCTGCGCGAATAGGCGAATAGGGTCAGGTCTTTATTATTATACAAATGGATATTGACGTGAAGGGGTTAATTTGTTGAACTGCGGCCATGGCGAGACCGTTACGCATCCTGATGGCCGGGGGCTGGTATCACGTCACGGCGCGGGGCACCGAACGGCGCGTCATCTTCGCCGACGAGGCTGGATACCTGCATTTTCTGGATTTGCTGGCGGCCTGGGTGCCGCGGTTCCGGGTGCAACTGCATGCCTATGTCCTGATGCCCAACCACGTGCATCTGGTCATCCGCACATTGGAAGCGAACTTGAGCGCGGCGATGCAATGGCTGAAGACGTCCTACAGCATGTGGTTCAATCGTCGCGTACAGCGAGTGGGGCCCTTGTTTCAAGGCCGTTACAAGGCGGAAGTGCTGGAAGGGCGCGCCGTCGCTTGGGCCGTAACCCAGTATGTCCACTTGAATCCGGTACGCGTTCGTGCCTTGGGCTTGAGCAAGCCGGAGCAACGGCGTGAGGGGCAAGGGTCCAGCCGACCTACACCGGAACTGGTGCGGCAACGCCTGGCCGTGTTGCAAACCTATCGCTGGAGTTCCTACCCCTGCTATAGTGGCGGGCGCGAGGTTCCGCCCTGGCTCACGGTGCGTGATGTGCTGACGGATGGACGAACGGCCGGCCTCGCCGCCCAGCAGCGTGCCTATCGGCGGTCGGCCGAGATGGCGGTGGGGCACGATGCGGCAGACGCGGCTTTACCTCCGGCCATGGGCGGGTTGTTGCGCGGTGGCGCGGCGTGGCTGGCCACCCAGCGCCAGCGGTTGACGGGTGACGCCGCAGAGCAGGGCTCTCTGCGGCCCCTGACTGTAAGGCCTGATTGGGAGCGCATCCGCCATGCTGTCGAACACGTCCAAGGCGAACCGTGGGTGGAATTTGCGGAGCGGCATGGCGATGTGGGGCGCGATCTTGCCCTATACGTTTTGCGTCACGAAGGCGGTTTGAGTTTGCGTGCCGCTGGTCAGCAAGTCGGTTTGGTGCAGTATCGCGCGGTAGCGCAAGCGCTGCACCGCATGCAGCGTCGCCTCGTCACAGACCAGCGGCTTCAACGATTGCTCAAGGAGGTTATCACTTGTATAAAAATAAAGACCTGACCCCATCCCGCGTCACACCGCCCTGCGCGACGAGCGTGCCCGGCAGCGTGCAGCGGCTCGCCTCCGTGAGGTAGGGATACAGCGGAAAGCGTTTTTCCTGCCAGACCAGCGGCTGCCACATCTCGTCCAGCGCCGCCGGCTCGACCTCCGGCGCGCCGACGTAGCCGATGGAGTACCAGCCGTCCTGTTTCGGCGTGAACGTGAACATCAACAGCGGGTCCTCGCCCCTGCCAAGGGTCGCGTGCAAGCTGAAGCGCGAGTTTTCCGGGAACTTCCAATCGCTGGAGCCGTTCACTGCTTCGAGCGCGCCGGACTGGAAGATGTCGAACGTGCGCCCCTCGTCCTTGGCGAGGTCAGCGGCGGGATCGAAGCCATCGGCGACGTGCTCCTGCTTGGCGGCCTTCTTCGCGACTTTCTTCACCGGCTTGGTCTGCCAGGTCAGCGCGTTGTATCGCTCGCGCGCACTCCGGCCGAGATCGGCCCAGCGGTATTGCGGGGCGGGGTCGTTCGTCGCGGTCAGCACGACGAAACGCGGCTCGAAGCGGACGCCGTCACCGGCTAACGTCGACGTGACCAGCAGCGCGGGAAGGAGGAGCGATTTCATGGCGCGCAGCGTAGCGAAATGCCGGGGACTCGGACAAGCAAACTTCCGGGATCAGTACAAAACCGCCTGCGCGATTTCGCCGCGGAGCTGGGCCTCGCCGGGCGCCTTCTCGAAGACGCCGTAGAAGAGGCCGACGCAATCCTGCCAGAGCGTCAGGCGGTGGAAATCCTCCGGCGAAAGCTTCACGTCGTGATGGCCCTTCTCCAGCAGCGCGATCAGTGGCGAGGCGTGCGCGCCAAATTTGCCGGGGATCGTGCGGTAGCCATCGCCGTAGCTGGAGAAGGAATACTTCATCAGCTTGTTATAGGAGGCGAAGTAGTGGTTTTGGATCGGCTCGCGCCGGAGGCTCGGCGCCTTGCCGGGATTTTTGTCGTGGCACGCGACGCAGTTGCGGTCGAGCACGGGCTGGACGAGGCGCGGGAAGCTGAACGGGTTCGAGCCATCCACGTCGGGCTGCGGCGTCGAGGGCGCGCGGCGCAGCGCAAGCGGCGCGGCGGCCGGAGCGGTCGCGGTCAGGTGTTTCGGCTCGTGGCAGCCGGCGCAGACGAGCTTCTCGCCGTGACGAATCGCGGTGCCGGAGCGCATGGACTGCACCGCCATGCCGCGCTCGTCCACGAGTTGGAAGAACAGCTCGCGGTTGGCGGGGACCTTGAAGTAGGCGCTGCCGTCGCTCTCGATCGGCACGGTGCCGAGTACCCAGCGCGCGGGGACGATCGAGTCGCCGGCCTCGGCGATGCGCTTGCCGGTCTGGTGCGGTGGCATCCCGGAAGGAACCGAGCACGGCAGGATTTGCAGGATGCGTAGCGCGGCGACCTTCGTGCCCGCCGGCAGCGGCTTCTGCGTGTTGAAGATGTTGACCACCGCCATCGTACCCTCGCCGACGTCGCCCGGCGTGAGCGGCTTGGTCTCGGCGAGCGAGGTCGGCGTGCGCTGCACCGGTTGGAGCGCGGTCGGTCGCACGGGGATCGGGCTGGAGCAGCCGATTTCGGGATCGCGATAGAGCAGTTCCTTGTTGCCGAAGGCGTCCACCAGATAGATGCCGTAATCGCCCGGCGTGTTGCGCGCCTTCACCGAGCCGTTCATCGCGGCGTCATAGACGCACAGGAAATAATTTTCCGCCAGCGGCCACGGCGTGCCATAGACCTCGCGCCCGCCCTGGCTCTCCGGGAAGGCGACGTCCGGCGTGAGCCGCTTGACCGGGCCCATCGCGTCATCGTCGGCGACGCGCGGATCAATCAGTACGAGCGAGCCGAACGCTTGCCCGTGGTGCGGCGCGCCGGTGGCGATGTACTTGGGCGAACCGGGCACGGCGCGCACGCCGAGTTCCATGTCCGCCCGCAGGTTGCGGATCGCGAAGTTCCCGTGCAACGCGCGCGGGTCGGTGCCGTCGAGCCGCGTGACCCACGGCATGTGCGCGATGCAGCCGTAGCGATCCACGTAGTCCCAGCGCGTCCAGATGATGCGGCCGTCGTGCGTCACGCTCGGCCCCCACTCGTTGCTGTCGTGGATGCTCAAGAGGTTGATGCCGCTGCCGTCGGCGGCCATGTCATAGAGATTGTAGAGCGGGCACGCGCGGCCGCAGCGCAGGTAGCCGCCGCGCCGCTCGCTGATGAACGCGATGCGCCCGTTCGGCAGCCAGCACGGATCGAATTCGTTCCACGTGCCATCGGTGAGTTGTTGCAGACGCTGGCCGTCGAGGCCGACTTTGAAGATGTGATAGCAGCGGCCCGCGTCCCAGTGGCCGCGCGTCGGGTCCTCGTGGAATTTCTGGTCGCGGTCGCCGCTGCACTCGCAGTAGGCGAAGAGGATTTCCTTCCCGTCGTAGGAGAGCGCGGGCGAGAGGAAGGCGCCGCCCTTGGTCTCGTCGCCGGAGAGCAGCCGCACGCCGTCCCAGCGCAGGTTCGCCTTCGCGCCATTGCCGCCGACCAATTTCTGGCTCTTGAGCCGGCCGTTCTCGACCACGGCGTTGGCCAGCAGATCGCGCGCGACCGGCGCTGGCCCAAACGGCTGCTCCAGCACGAACAACCCGCCGCCCGGCCGCGCGGTGATGCCATAGAACTGGTCGCACATGTGGTTGAAGATGGAGCGGTGCCGCTTGACGAAGAGAAGCTGATCGAAGTCCAGCAGCGGATTGGCAAACGCGATCTGCCGCCGCAGCGCGCACGCCTGATCAAACAGTGTCCGGCGCGCGGGCTTGTCGCTACTGTCGCTGGCGGCGGAATTTTTTTGCAGAGCGGCGAGTTGCTGGCCCAGCTCCGTCAGCTTGGCCGACGGCGCCATGCGCTGGAGGTCGGCCAGCAGCGCCGCCGTCCGGCGCAGCACCACGTCGGCCGGATCGCGGTCGCCCGCGAGGATCAGCGACTCGGCCCGAAACGTCTCGTTGGAAACTATGTCGAAGGCCGCGCGCGCGGCGAGGTCGCGCTGTAGCGATGCGAACTGTTCTTCGCGCTCCGCCGCCAGATCGGTCCCACGCGCCAGCGTCATGCACGCCAGCGCCGCCATCAACCCGCCCATCAGTTGCTTCATATCAGCCTCGTCAGAATCACGCGGAACAACGCCGCGCCGTGGCGATTATTTTAGCCGCCCGCCCGCCGCCGTGGCAACTGTTGCGCTGCAGGTCTTCTGCTGTAGCGGCACCCTATGGGTGCCGACGGCGGCCATAGGCCGCCACTACAGTTTTCCGAGGCTTGGAAAACCGCGGGCCGTTTTTTCCAAGCCTTGGAAAATATCACGGAAGTTTTCCCAAGCCTTGGAGAAGCCGGGGGCGTGGTTGACCGGCGGGGCGGCTGGCGTATCTTCCGCCAACAAAGGACGCCCCCATGAGCTTCACGCTTCAGATCGGACAGGCGGCGCCGGATTTCAAACTGCCGGCGACCGACGGCCACACCTACAGCCTTGCGGATTTCCAGGACGCGCCCGTGCTGGTGCTCTTCTTCACCTGCAACCACTGCCCCTACGTCATCGGCTCCGACGAGGTCACGCGGCGCACGGCGGAGAAATTCGTCGCGCGTGGCGTGAAGTTCGTTGGCATCAATTCCAACAGTAAGCACACCTATCCCGACGACGATTTCCCGCACATGGTCGCGCGGATGCAGCAGCAGAAATTTCCGTGGCTCTACCTCTATGACGAGCCGCAGGCGGTCGCCCGCGCCTACGGGGCGCTACGCACGCCGCACTTTTTCGTCTTCGACCGCGCGCGCAGGCTGGTCTATACCGGTCGCGGCGTGGATAGCCCGCGCGACACCTCGCGCATGAAAGTCAACGACCTCGACCGCGCGCTGGAGGAAATCTGCGCCGGCCGGCCAGTGAACGTACCGCTGACCAATCCCATCGGCTGCAACGTGAAGTGGGAGGGCCGGGATGCGCACTGGATGCCGCCGGACGCGTGCGACCTGGTGTGAGGCCCGCGTTCACCACCAGTGATCAGGATTGCTGTAACGGATTTGCATCCCGGGCCGGCCGTCTTTCTGGAAAGTCACCCACGCTAGATGTCCATCGGCATACATCACATTGCCGCCATCAGGCTCACTCCCCTGTTGGTGCGGTGAGCGATGAATATAGCCGCCGGAGCCGAGCCAGCCGCTGAAGTCCTGCCCCTTGCTGATGGTGGGGCAGGCCGCGAGCATGGTGCGGCTTGGTTGCGCGAGCGTGCCCAGCCTGTTGATGAGCACGTTAATGTCCTGTTGCTCCGCCGTCTTCTGCACCATGCGGCCGGTGGTGTCCGGTACGCCGCCGCGGCTGCGGGAGACCCCCAGCCAGTAGCCGAGCACCACGCAGCTGGGGAAATTCCACGCCTTCTCCAAACTGAAGCCGGAAAATTCCTGCAGGCCCGGGCAATACCAGATGGCGCGACTGGCGCCGCAGTTCGTGAAAATGGGCAGGAACGTGGGCCGGTCCACATCCCAGAGCCATTCCCCGCTGCGCCACGGCCCGAAGGAGAGCGAGTCCCTGTTGCCCGTTGAGAAACTGATGAGTAACGTACCCGCCTGACGACAGTTGCTCGCGCACAGGGTGCGCCGCGCCTTTTGGCGCGCGCCCAACAAAGTCGGCAGCAACAGGCCCATCAGGACTGCCAGGATGGCAATCACCACCAGCAGTTCGATCAGCGTAAAAGCCCGCCCGCTTGGGCTCCGATTGGCATGCGACCGAATCATGCCACAAGAATATCAGCCGCGGCGCAATCTGCAACCCACGCTTGTCGCCGCGCCGCCCATCCGCTACGGTGTGCGCCCGCACACGAAAGGCGAACCATGCAAATCACGGTGAACGGCGAGCAGATTGAAGCAACGGCCCTCGAGCGCGAGCGCGAAAACGCGCGGCGCGAACATGCCGACTGGACCGAGGCGCAGATCAACGAGCGCGCCCGCGAAGCCGTGGTCGAGTGGGCGCTCATCCGGCAGGAAGCCGTGAAGTTCACCCCCGAGCCGCCCGCCGAGGAAATCGAGGCCGAGTTCAAGAAGCTCTGCGACAGCCACGGCGGCAAGCCCGAATTCTTCCGCCGCTACAATCTGACCGGCCGCGACGAGCAGCGTATCCGCGGCGATCTCGCGTCGCAGCTCCGCGTGACGCGCTTCCTTGGCGACCTCTCCCGCAACGTCGCCGCGCCAGCCGAGGCCGCCATCGCCGAATACTTCGCCGCGCACTCCACCGATTTCGTCGAGCCGGAACAAGTCCACGCGCTGCACGTCGTCCGCCACCCGCGTAGCCAGGAGGAGGCCGAGAAGGCCTTCACCGAGTTGCTCGCGGTCCGCCAGCGGCTGCTCGCCGGCGAGAAGTTCATGGACGTGGCGCAGAAGGAATCCGAGTGCCACGACTCCAGCCCCGACCTCGGCTTCTTCCCGCGTGGCCAGATGGTGCCGGAGTTCGAGGTCGTCGCCTTCTCGATGAACATCGGCGAAATCTCGCCGGTGTTCCAGACGCAGTTCGGCTACCACGTCGCCACGGTCACCGAGCGCAAGGCCGCGCGGCCCCGGACGCTCGATGAATGCCGCGCCGAGATCAGCGACCGCCTCCACCACGACGCGAAGAACGACTACATCGGCACCTGGGTGGATGCGCGGAAATCCGTGGCGCAGATCGTCGTGAAGGACGACGAAAAACCCAAGGCCTGACGGCCGATTTCCCGCATTGACAATGCGCCGCCGGATGCGGAAAATGCGCGCCGTCAGGGCGCTCCTATGCTCACCGACGCCACATGGCAGTCCTTGCAGAAGCGATTGGGCCGTTCCGGTTTCCGCGCCAAGTTCCGGCTCTCCGAGAAGGAACTCGCCTATGCCCGCGACCGCGGCCTCGAGGTGCTCGAAACCCACGCGCGCGACTTCGTCACCCGCCGCGTCGCACCGCGCGATCCGCCCAACGATGGCAAGCAGACGCCGCTGACCGGCCACCCGGTCTTCGTCGCGCAGCACGCCACGGCGACCTGCTGCCGCGGTTGCCTCGCCAAGTGGCACAAAATTCCCGAGGGCCGCAAGCTCACCAACGCGCAAATCAACTACGTCACCGAGGTCCTCATCCGCTGGCTCGGCGACCAGCTCGCCGCGCACGCCCCCAAATGATCGCCCGCTGCCTGCTCGCGCTGTCTGCCCTCCTCGCTCCCGCGCTGGCGCTCGAAGTCCGCGTAGATGCCACTGGCGGCGCGCCGCGTATCTGCGTGGATGGCCAGCCGGTGCGTGCGCGGATGTTCTATGGCGCGCCCGGCAGCGGCCCGCTCAAGGTCGGCCCGACCGCCGGTGAGGTCGCCTTCGAGTTCACCGCCGCCGAGGACGAGCCCGGCCACGGCACGCTCCACTTCCGTTTCGGCGAAAAGCCCGGCGAAATTGATCTCTCCGATCTGCGCGTGGTTGATCTCGGCACTGGCCGCGACGTGCTCGGCGGCGAAG
>Ga0233425_10011388_pt1 | contig 10398 bp, 13 predicted proteins | sample Watercolumn_Towu_2_FD_181712 | JGI IMG/M metagenome (GOLD analysis project Ga0233425, IMG submission 181712) | Freshwater microbial communities from Lake Towuti, South Sulawesi, Indonesia - Watercolumn_Towuti2014_140_MG | ecosystem: Environmental > Aquatic > Freshwater > Lake | place... | reverse complement strand
CCCCTCGACCTGCCGAGCTTCGGTGCGCTCGGCGTCGCACTGTTTGCGTACCTCGCGCCCCTCGAGCCGACTCGCGCGCGCTCGCTCTGGGCGGGCAGCGCCGCCAAGACCCTGGCGCTCGCGGTGTCGGTCGCTGGGGTCGGCGCACTGCTGGTGGCGCTCACTCTGGGGCCGGTCGGCGGGGGCACGGGGAGCGGCGCCGACGCGGGGCGCGTGGCCGCGCTGCGCACCGCCATCCTCGCCGGCTCGGCCTTGGGTCTGAGCGCGCTGTCGCGGCTGCCGCGCTTCCGCGAGGCGGGGTACCTGGTCTACCCGGTGCTAGGCCTCGGGGCGCTGAAGCTTCTGCTCCAGGATTTCCCCAATGGCCGCGCGCTCACGCTCTTCGTCGCGCTCGCCCTGTTTGGGGCGGCTTCCGTGCTGGCGCCGCGGCTCCGCTACCGAGCCTAGCCGCTCTCTGCCACAATGGTCGGCGGCCGCATGAACCGCGCGCTCCCCCTGTACCCGCGGCGCGACCCGCACGACCGCCTGCGCGCCGAGCCGCCGGCGCGCTTCCCGGGGGCGATGCTCAACGTCACGAACCGCTGCAACCTGACCTGCGCGCACTGCTTCGTCTACACCGACGGCAACCCGAACGATCCGGCGGACGACATCCCCGACGACGAGCTCTTGGCGGAGCTCGAGCGCGTGCGTGAACGCCACGGCATCTACGGCATGTTGTGGATGGGCGGCGAGCCGATGATCCGCTGGCGCCTGCTCGAGCGCGGCGTGAAGCTGTTTCAGAGGAACGTCATCACCACGAACGGCACCATCCCGCTCCGGGACTTCGGCTCGAGCGTGACCTACGTCGTGTCGCTGGACGGGCCCGAGGACTTGAACGACCGCGTGCGGGGCGCAGGCGTGTACGCCAAGGTGAAGAAGACGCTCGGCGCGGTGCCCGACGACTTCGCGCCCACCGTGCAGATCCAGTGCGTCGTCAACAAGCTGAACCAACACCGCCTCGAGGAGCTGGTGCTCGACTTCCTGGATTCCCAGGCGGACGGCCTGGCCTTCACCTTCCACGTACCGAGCGAGGGCGAGGTCTCGGAGCTCGCCTGGCGCGACGTCGAGGAGCGCGAGAGCGCCGTCGATGCGGTGCTCGCGCTCAAGCAGCGCTACCCTTCCTTCGTGTGGAACTCGCGCCGGGCCCTCGAGCTGATGCGCCCGGCGACGGCGCGCCTGGTCACCGAGCGCTGCCCCGCGCTCTCCACCGTGCTGCCGCTGTACGTCGAGCGCGGCGCCTTCTCGAACCCGAAGTGCTGCTACGGCAACAACGCTGACTGCGATCGCTGCGGCGGCTGGGTGGTGTTCGCCCATGCTGCGAAGCTCGCGGGGCCGTGGGACGAGCATGTGCCCAGGGCCGACGGGCAGAGCCTCTTGGAAATGTACTTCTCGGCCGGGGAATGAGCGTGACGCGAACCATCGCTCTCGCGACGTGCTTGCTCGCGGTGGGCTGCGGGCAGGACGAGCGCGCGACGCGCGGCGTCGAGGTACCGTTTCGCGTGCCCGCGGACGGCGTGCCGGCGTTCGGTGAGGTCCCCTGGCCCAGCGACCTCTACCTGGACGCGAACGGCAGCGTGGGCGTGGTGCCCGGGCTCGAGCGCGTGACGGAGCACCACGACTCGATCCAGGAGGGCCTCTCGTCGCTCGACGGCTTCGGGCGCTCCACCGGCGCGCTGTTCTTCCTGGACACGGCCGCCGACGCAGAGACCTTGCCCCGCACCTGGGACGACGCCATCGAGTGGACGGCGAGCGTGCGCATCGTCGACGTCGACCCAGGCTCGCCCCTCCGCGGCAAGCGCTACCCGGCCTATGGCAAGCCGCTGCCGGCGATCGGCGCCATCTCCGTGATCCCGGTCCCGGGCGTGGTGCTGCCGCCGGGCGTGCGTCACGCGGTGGTGCTGACCAGCCGCGTGCGCGCCCTCGACGGCCGCCCGCTCGTCGCGGCGCCCGAGCTCTTCGAGCACCCGCTCTACGCGGCCGCGGCCGACGAGCTCGTCGCGAGCGGCGCGGTGGAGGATCGTGACCAGATCGCGAGCGTCGCGGTGTTCCGCACCTCGGCGCGGGTGCGCGAGCTGCCGGAGCTCCGTCAGAGCCTGCGCGCGTTGCCCGAGCCGACGCTCCTCTTCGGCCCGAGCGCAGCGCCTTACACGGTGAAGGTCTTCGGCGTGGCGAGCCCGGTCACCCTCGACGACTGGCTGGGCAAGCCGGACAAGGACGAGCAGGGACGCGAGTGGCCCGGTGGCGACAACCCCGGCGGCATCGCCCACGATCAGATCGCCGTCGTCGCTCACGCCGCCTTCGTGGCGCCGACCTTCCTGGACCCGAAGACGCGTCGCTTCGAGAAGGACGCGAGCGGCGCCTACGTGCTCGCCGACGCGCAAGCGACCATCCCGGTCACGCTGGTGATCCCGAAGAAGCCCGCGCCAGCCTCGGGCTACCCGGTGGTCGTGAACGGGCACGGTCTCTCCAACGATCGGGGCAGCATGCTCGGCGTCGCGAACGAGCTCTGCCGCGCGGGCTTCGCCGTCATCGGCATCGACGACGTGCTGCACGGCGCCCGGGGTGGCATCGCCGACGAGAACAACAACTATCCCGGCCCGTACATCGGGCCCGACGGCATCCCGGACGAGAAGCCGCTGCCGCTCAAGTTCTTCGCTGGCTTCTCCGACTTCGTGATCGTGCGCGACAACTTCCGCCAGACGGTGCTCGACCAGACCAGCCTGGTGCGACTGATCCAGAGCTCGAAGCTCGACCTCGCGCCGCTCGCGGCCGCGGCCGGTGGCGCGACGCCCAAGCTCGACCCGAAGCGCATCTACTGGAGCGGGGGCTCGCTGGGCGGGATCATGGGGACGATGACGCTGGCCGTGGAGCCGGAGATCCGTGGCGGCGCGCTGCAGGTGCCCGGCGCGAGCTTCGTGCAGCTCATCACCACCAGCTCCGCGAAGGTCGCGCCGCTGGTCACCACCATCGCCAAGGGCACCTTCGGCATCGTGGGCGACGACGTGCTCGACGAGTTCCACCCCGTCGGCACTCTGCTCGGCATGATCACCGAGGCCGGCGACCCCATCGGCTACGCGTCGCACATCCTGCGCGACCCGTTCCCGGGGCGCGCGCCGCCGGACGTGATGATCACCTACGCGACCGGCGACGAGGTCCTGCCCAACATCGCCACGGTGGCGCTGATGCGCGCCATCGGCGTCGAGCTCGCGACGCCCGCCCTCGTCGAGGTGCCCGGCATCCCCACGCGCGCGAGCCCGGTGAGCGCCAACGTCGACGGTCGCACCGCCGCCGCGGTGCAGTACGCGCCCGCGAACCACGGGCTCGGCTACGGGCGCTGGGATCTGCGCGAGTTCATGCCCGGCGTCCCCTTCGACGGCGAAGAGCGCTTCCCGCACCTGCCGGCGTCCTTCAAGGTCGAGATGCCGGTGCGCGAGCACGGGGACCAGCTCGCGGAGTTCTTCGCCACGGCGAACGCCGGCAAGGCCGTGATCCGCGTCACGGCGCCGCCCCGCGCCGACTTCGACGGCGACGGCGCGCTGGACGCCGAGGACGCGGATCCGATCAACCCGAAGAAGAAGTGAAAGCGGGCCCTCTAGCCGGGGTCCCCACCGAGCAACACGCTCACGGACAGCTCGATCGCGTCGAACGGCTCGGCGCGTACGGTCTCGTGCTCGGGGGCGCGAAGCACGACCAGGAATCCGTCCGGTGTGTGGCGGTGAACCGTCAGCGTGCGTTCGACCTGATCGACGATCCAGTAGTGCGGCACGCCGGCCTGGTGGTAGCGACGAAGCTTGGTCACGGTGTCCACGGCACGGTTCGACTCACTGACGATCTCGCAGATCCAGTCCGGTCGCAGCACGACCGGTCGTTCCGTCGGCCGGACGGGCACGCGTTCACGTCGCCACCCCGATACGTCGGGTCGGTAGCCGCGACCATCGAGCACGATATCGACCTCGGTGACGATCCACCAACCACCGGGACCGCCCGGCCCCCCTTCGCGGCGATGGAACGCGCCCGCAATCGAGCCCGCGGTGAGCGTCTGTGCGGCGCCATGCTCGAAGGTCGGCGCAGCCTTCTCGACGAGCTCACCGTCGATCAGCTCGAAGCGAGCGTCGTCGGGAGCCGCGAGCCAATCCGCGATCGTCTTGGGCTTGCCCCCACGGGCAGGCGTCGACATCGTGGGCCATCCTAGCATCTGGCGGCCGCGGCGTTCAGGTCGCCCGGGGCCACGTGGGCCGGGAAGCTGTCGTCGGAGGGGCGGCGCGTAGCTCGGCAGCTCACCGGGCGTCGCGCGCAACCGACGCGACCTCGGGCTCGGGCAACCCCAGCTCCACCGCGTACACCCAGCGCTCGCAGTGCTCGGCCTCTGCGACCTCCACGCTGACCGGCACGCCGCCGCGCTCGGCTCGGAGCTCCCAGCGCCCGGCGGGCAGCGCCATCGGAGCGCAGGTCATGAGCCGGCGCTCGCGCTCGCCAGAACGCGCGCGCACCGGCTCGGCGCAGAGCTCCGCGCCGGTCAGCTCGTCGCGCAGCGTCACGGCCACGTAGCCAGGGCAGTCGTGGGCGACTGCGGCTCCCGCGCCGAGCGACACCACGGTGACGCCGACTAGGCCGGCGTTGCAGCCCGAGAGAGCAAGAATGAGCAGCAGGGTCAGGACGGGCTTCCCCATCGACGGATGGGTCGTCGAAGGGCGCTTCCCGGATCGGTCAAATCGGGCAGGTGTACGTCGTGCAGGTCGCGGCGTTGGTGCAGACCCAATGGGTGGCATTCGTGACTGCGGTCCCGCCGCACTGCGCCTCGACCCAGCCGCGATGCAGCTTCTGCCACAGGTTGTCGCCGCCCGTGAAGCGATCGCAGTAGGCCGCGTACTCGGCGGCCGGGCAGCCGAGCTCGTTGTTGCAGGCCTGGCACTCCGCCTTGTCCGTGTTCGGCCCACCGCAACAGTTCGCGTGCAGGCCGCTGTCGTAGCAGTCCTTGGTGCCGCCCGGCGGGCAGTCGCCGGGGCAGTTGCCGCAGCTCTCGCCGCTCTCGCAGCTGCCGTTGCCGCACTTCACGCCGCCGGTCCCGCCGCCCCCGGAGCTCGCGCCACCTCCGCCCGGTGCGCCACCTCCGCCCGGCGTGCCGCCGCCGCCCGTGGCCGGGGCGTCCGCACCCGAGTCGCCGCCCGTGCTCCAGCCCCCACCCGCGACGCCGCCACCACCGCTGGCGACCACCCCGCCCTCGCCGCCGGTCTCCGCGCCGCCGATGTCGAAGCCGCAGGCCGGCGCGAGCAGCGCCGCGAGCCCGAGCCACGTCGCTCGTCTGGTCGCGCTGTGCTTCGGCGTCCCCATCGAACGGCTCCCGCCCGCATCTTCGCACGGAGCGGGGGAGTGGGGGAGGGGTCTACGCCCGCGCCTGGGTCAGGCGCTTGAGCAGCAGGCGTCCGATCAGTGCGAGCGGCAGGAACACCAGCAGCACGACCGGCAAGAGCACGCCGAAAAGGCGGATGCTGCCGATCACGATGCCCGCGCCCACGTTGACCGCGTCCGCGCCGGCGCGCTTCGCGGCGCGCGTGAAGGCGTCGGGAGCGAGGGCGACGAGCGGGCGCTCGCCATGGAAGCTGACGGTCACGGTCGAGAGCCCGATCTGGTGATCGAGCAGGCGCTTCCGGCCCTCGAGCTTCTCGATCTCTCCGCGCACCTCGGCGAGCTGCTTCTGCACCGCCAAGAGGTCGTCCACCTTGCTCGCGCTCTTCGCGATCTCCAGGTACTGTTCCTCGAGCTTCTTCTGGGTCTTGATGCGCGCGTCGACGTCGACCCACTCCTCGGTGACGTCGCGGCTGCTCAGCGTCTCGGTGCCCACGCGCTTGCCGAGCTTGCGCAGGGCGTCCAGGGCCGGGTCGAGCTCGTCGCTCGACACGCGCAGCACGACGCGCACGCTGCCGGGCTCCTCGCCGTCGTCCGAACGGCTCGCGAGGGACTCGCTGGAGGCGAGGTAGCCCCCGTACTGCTCCGCGATCTTGGCGGCCTCGCGCTGCGCGGTGCCAGGCGAAGCCACGGTCATGGACAGCTCCGCGTTGCGGATCACCTTGCGAACGACTTGGCTCGTGTCCGCGCCCTTCGTGGGCTCGGCGGGAGCGGCCGCAGCCGCCGGGGGCGCCGCGCCGGCGTCCTCCCTCTTCGAGCAGGCGGCGAGCGAACCGGCGAGCGAGACGACGAGCAGCGCGACCAGGGCGGGGTTCTTCATGGCTCCGAGGGCCAAACGACGGCACGGACCGTCGCCTTACACCCGGATCCCGCGCTAGGCTCGGGCCCCCGATGCGCCGCGCCCTGCTCCCTGTCTTGTTGCTGATCGCCGCCTGTGGTGGCCCCCGCCTCGTGCCCTACACGCCCCTGGAGAAGAAGACGGATCTGGATGGGAAGAAGCTCTACGAGGCCGCCGAGGGCACGCTGCTCGACCGCGGCTACCTGATCGAGAAGCGCGACGAGGCGGGGCTCACGCTGGTCACCGAGCCGCGCACCATCCTGGGCTCGGACATCGGGCAGAACAAGTTCAAGTACGCCTTCACGGTGAAGACCGTCGGCGGCACCCTGCGCATCGATCTCAAATGCCGGGAGGCCGGTGGGCTCGGAGAGCCCGTGGACTGCGACAAGGAGACGCCCGAGAAGGTCGTGCAGGAGCAGTCCGCCATCGCCGAGCAGGCCATCAACGAGGCGAAGGGGAAGTAGCGAGGCGGTCAGCGTGATACGCTCGATGCGTACCGTGCCCGATCTCGATCTGAAGGCGCTCGAACGAGCAGTGAGCCGCCCTGCCGGTGTGGTGGCGGCCTACCTGTTCGGGTCGCGGGCTCGCGGGACCGCCCGCGCGGATAGCGACCTCGACCTCGCGGTGCTCTGGGACGCCACGCTCGAATCCCGCGAGCGCGCTGTGCGTGAGAGCGAGCTTCGCGCTGCGCTCGTCGACGCCTTGGGTTCTCTCGGCGAGCGGACAGACCTACTCGATCTCGCCGCCGCGGGGTCGACGGTGGCGTTTCGCGTCATCCGGGAGGGCCGGCTCCTCGTCTGCGGCGACGACCGCGCACGCGTCGCGTTCGTCGCGCGAGTCGCACGCCGGTACGACGACGAAGCGCCGCATCGCGCGCTCTTCCGCGCCGCAGCCCGTCGGGCGGGGGAGCAGATGTCGGAGGCCGTGCGTGACCGATCCTGAGGTGCTGACGCGGCGGATCCTCGCGCTGAACGAGGCCCTGGGCCACCTCGCCCAGTCGGGCTCCGGCGATGCGAGTCGGCTGAGCAGCGACGCAATGCTCCGAGCCGCGACGGAGCGCTGGCTCCAGATCGCCATCGAGGCTTGCATCGACGTCGCCTACCACCTCATCGCCGAGCATGGCTGGACTCCGCCGGATACCGCACGCGGAGCGTTCATGACCCTTGCGAGTCACGGGTTCCTGGAGCCAGCGCTCGCGAGCCGACTGGGCTCGGCGGCCGGGCTCCGCAACGTGCTGGTCCACGACTACGCGTCGGTTGATCTCGAGCGGCTCGCGCGCGTCGTGCGCGAGGACCTCGACCATCTCAGGAGCTTTGGCGCCGCGGTGGCCAAGCTCGTCGAGGGGTGAGCTCCTTCACCGCCCCGCGAACGCCGGGCTCCGCCCTTCGCGGAACGCCGCCACGGCTTCCCGCAGATCGGCGGTCGTGAAGTCGAGGGCCTGGCAGGCTGCCTCTCGCTCGAGCGTCGCGTCGAGCGCCGCGAAGAGCGGCGCTGTCAGCGTCTCCTTGGCCTGCGTCACGGCGACCGGCGCCACAGAGGAGAGCTCGCGCGCGAGGTCGTCGACTCGTCCGTCGAGCTCGGCGCGTGGTACCGCGAGGTTCACCAGCCCGATGCGCTCGGCCTCGCTGCCGCTCACCAGCTTACCGGTGAGGATCAGCTCGGCTGCCTTCGCGGGGCCGACCAAGCGCGGGAGCAGGAGCGTGCAGCCCATGCCGGGGTGGAGCCCGACGCGCACGAAGTTGGCGCCGAGCTTCGCCTCGCTCGCGGCGACGCGGATGTCGCACGCCATGGCCAGGCAGAGGCCCGCGCCCACGGTCGCGCCGTGCAGCACGGCGACGCTCGGCACGGCGAGCCGCGCCACGGAGAGGAAGCTCGAGTAGAACCCGATCATGTCGCGGCGGTTCTCCTCCGGCGACTTCCTGGAGTTCTCCTCGATGAGCGAGAAGTCGCCGCCGGCGCAGAACGCTCGGCCCTCGCCCTGCACCAGCACCACGCGCGGCTCGCGCGAGGCGTTGAGCGTGGCGACGGCCTCGCTGATCAGGCCGCCCATCTCCGCGGTCATGGCGTTGTGCTTGTCGGGGCGGCTGAGCACGATGCGGGAGACGGGACCGACTTCGACGCGGACGGGCGGGCTCATGGCGCCCGGTATAGCGCAGTCCAAGATCGGCGGCTCCGTCACATTCGCTCCGCTCGCTTCGAGCGCGCCACGCGCTCAGATGTCCGGCGGGGGAGCGGGCGGAGGGTAGCTCGTGCCCGTCGGCGGGTAGGCGCTGGACGCCGGCGGTGCCGGGACGTCGTAGCCCGCGAGGGGCGGCGCGGTCGGCGCGCCCTTTGCGGCGCACACCACGGTCACGGACTGCGGCGAGTAGATGGTCGTCGTCACGATGTTCGCGAACGAGTGCAGCGGATCCGTCTCGGTGCGGACCTCGGCCCAGCCTCCCGGACAGACTTCGTCGAGCGGGTGCGGACCGCTGGTCTCGACGAGACCAGCCACGAAGCCGCTGTGCCAGCGCTGATCGTATGCCCCTGGCGCCGCGTCGGGCGGGTGACCCGAGCGGACCACGGTGCGGAAGCAGCCGCTCGAGAGGAGCCCAGCGACGATGACCAGCGCGAGCCTCATTTCCCAGCTCCCGTCGGCTCCGCGCGCCCGCAGGTGATGGCGACCTTGCGTGGCGTGTAGATGCCCAACGTGAGGAGGCTCACGCCCAGGGTGAGCACGTCCTCGCCGACCCAGACCTCGTGCGCCCGGGCCGTCGGGCAGTGATCGCGCACGTCGACCTCGGCCTCGCCCACGGCGCCGATGAAGTAGAAGTGCGCCCACTTCGTGCGCTCCTCGCCGGCCGGTACGCGGTGGTCCTTGAAGGTGGCGGCGCAACCCGGCAGGAGCGCGAGCGCCAGCATCGAGGCGAGGGCACGCAGACGTTGCGGCATGCCCGGCGAAGCTACCACCGTTCAGCGTGGCATACTCGCCCCGTGAGCACGCTCGAAGCACTCTCTCGCGAGCTCCCCGCCGTCGCGCGCCGGGCGATCGCCCTCGAGCTCGGCGAGGGCCGCGCGCTCGCGGTCTCGCGCCCCGGCGCGCCCGCTGCCGGCGTGTTCGTGACGCTGCGCAACCCGGACGGGAGCCTGCGCGGCTGCGTCGGCAGCATTGCCCCGGTCGAGCCCGACGTGTTCGCGGAGACGGCGCGCAGCGCGGTGCTCGCGGCGACCCGCGACCCGCGCTTCCCCGCCGTCGAGCTCGCGGAGCTGCCCAGCCTTCGCATCGAGGTCAGCGTGCTCGCCCCGGACGAGCCGATCCAAGGGCTCGCGGAGCTCGACCCCAAGCGGTACGGCGTCATCGTCCGCGATCGCCAGGGCCGGCGCGGGCTGCTCCTGCCCGACATCGAGGGCGTCGACGACGCGGCGACGCAGGTGGCGATCGCGAGGCAGAAGGCCGGGATCCGGGCGGGGGAGCCCGTGCTCCTGTCGAGGTTCCTGGTGGAGAAGTTCGTGGAGAAGTAGCAGGCAGCGCCTGGCGATCGAGGCGTTGGGGCTCCGCGCGGCGACCTGAGAAGGCGGCCCGGGAATTGTCCCCGGCGCCGTCCCTCGTGCTACTCGGCCGGGGATGGCCGGCACCGGCTCGAGCTCGGCCGAAGCCGAGCGCAAGAAGATCACCGGTCGAGCCGGCATCGTCGCCGCGGGCACGCTCTTCAGCCGCGTCCTCGGCCTGGTGCGCGATCAGGTGCTCGCCGCGGTCTTCACCCGAGCGGCCACCGACGCCTTCTTCGTGGCCTTCACCATCCCGAACGTGCTCCGCCAGCTCTTGGCCGAAGGCGCGGTGCAGAACGCCGTCTTGCCGGTCCTGGCCAAGACCCGAGAGCAAGAGGGCGACGAGGCCGCGCGCCAGCTGTTCCGCGCGCTCCGCGGGCTGTCGCTGCTGATCCTCAGCGTCGTGACCGTGGTGGGCGTCGCGCTCGCGCCCCAGCTGGTGGAGCTCTTCGCCGGCGGCTTCCACGCCCACGCGGGTCAGTACGAGCGCACCGTCACGCTCACACGCTGGGTGTTCCCGTACATCTTCTTCATGGGCACCGCGGCCTTGGGCGTAGCGGCCCTGAACGTGAACCAGCGCTTCGTCG
>Ga0233425_10011387_pt1 | contig 10398 bp, 7 predicted proteins | sample Watercolumn_Towu_2_FD_181712 | JGI IMG/M metagenome (GOLD analysis project Ga0233425, IMG submission 181712) | Freshwater microbial communities from Lake Towuti, South Sulawesi, Indonesia - Watercolumn_Towuti2014_140_MG | ecosystem: Environmental > Aquatic > Freshwater > Lake | place: Indonesia... | reverse complement strand
TCGGCGAAATGATGACGAGATCAATTTTTCCGGGCGCGTGTTGCTTGAACGAGAGCGTGTGCGCGTGCGCCATCGCGCCGGTGTAAAACATCGCGATCTGATTTTGCGTGCCGTCGGTGCTGACGAAGAACGACGCGGTGAAATCATCCGCGATCTCGATGATCGCGCGCGTGTCAATGTTGTTCGCTTCGAGCCACGCGCGATAATCGGAAAAATCTTGTCCGACCGTCGCCATAATGCGCGGGCGTTCGCCAAGCAATGCGAGATTGTACGCGATGTTCGTCGCGACTCCGCCGCGTTGTTTCTTCATCGAGTCCACAAGAAACGAGACGGACAGATTTTCAATTTTTTCCGGCAAGATATGATCTTTGAAATAGCCGGGAAATTGCATAATGTAATCGTAGGCAATCGAGCCGGTGATGAGGACGCTCATTCAAACTCCAGTAAATAGTGAGCAGTGAACAGTTGTCCGTCGCGAGTTTACTGTTTACTGTTCACTGTTGACTGACGACTTGGCTTTCATCGCGCGCGCGCGGCGAATCGTGTGATGCGTTACATCCACGACTATTCGAAATTCTTGCAGGACGTGTGTGCCAGCGAGTGGTTCGATTCCCTTCGGTCCGATCACGACCGTGCCGTTGATCACTTCGCCCTGGTATCCAAATTTGCAAAGCCCATACGGAAGCGAATGAACTTTGCCGTTTGCCAATTCCATCGGCGTTTTGCCGACCGGTTTGATGCCCAGTTTTTTTGTAATGTCTTCGGGAATCCACGCGCGCGTCGCGCCGGTGTCCGCGAGAAATTGCAATTCCATTTGCTTGTCTGGGTCTACATCATTGATGATGGTCAAGTCGAGATAGACGTCCCCCATCGGTTGCCTCCTGCAATTTGTGAGATCGCGGAATTAATTTCTGGTTCGCAAATCAGTCTGGAAAAACTCCAAATCACTTTTGGTCTGTGCCCAGACTTGATCAACCACCACCACCAATTTCTGCAACTCGTTCCAATCAATAAAGAACGAATAGGAATGGCGGTAAAAATGGCGAAACCCAAGATAATCGGCAAGTTTTTTTGCCGTTGCTTCCAAAATAACAATGCCGCGTTGATCATTCCGTTTGGTCAGTTGCACCAAGAGATCGCGATGCGATTGATTGCCGGTTGGCGCGTTTTCATCAACCTGTTTTGCCACGATCAAAAAGATCTTTTCGATGCCGTTGTAAAATGAATGCAAGACGGAGGCGACCGCCGCAATTTCAACTGTATCGGGTTGGTGCTGTTGAACGCGCGTCAAGAGTTCGGCGTACACCCCGAACAGATTGTCAATCTGCGTTATCTCAAAAGCGATTTGGGCAATCGCGCGCTCAACCGATTCGGACAAGTGCGCCCTCCCCTTGCAAGCGATTCGCAAATGCGTCAGACGAATCTAAATTGACGAGATCAACCGGATGGTCGAGCTCGATCAGCAATCGTCCCAGGATGTGAAAGAATTGTCCCGGGGGACAACCGCGTATTGCCAAGTCGAGATCGGAATCCGGTCGAACATTTCCGCGAACGGCAGAACCAAACAAGAATATCTCCGAGCAACCGGATGTTTTCAAGATATTGATGGCGCGGTGAATATCCGGTTCAAGTTGTTGTGCGTGAATTAAATTCTCATTCATCATCGCGTTACCTCCCCCTCGTCACGCATAATCCGCCGCAAACTTTCCACAAACGGCGGACGCACCACGCCGCGTTCCGTCACGAGCGCGGTGATGTACTTGTACGGTGTTACATCGAACGCGGGATTGCCCACGCGTACACCTTCCGGCGCGATCGGCACACCTTCGATGTGTGTAACTTCGCGCGCATCGCGTTCTTCAATTTCGATCAGATCACCATTCGCCAAATTCATGTCAATCGTCGAGGTTGGCATCACCGCGTAGAATGGCACATTATTTTCGCGCGCGACGACCGCGACTTTGTACGTGCCAACCTTGTTCGCGACATCGCCGTTCGCCGCGACGCGATCCGAGCCGACGAAACATTTTTTCACGACGCCTTTACGCAAGTAATGTCCGGCGGCATTGTCCGCGATCAACGTCATCGGCACGCCGTATTGCATCAACTCCCACGCGGTCAGGCGCGCGCCTTGCAAACGCGGACGCGTTTCATCCACGAGAACATGCACACGCTTGCCCTGCCGATGCGCTTCGATGATGCAACCGAGCGCGGTGCCGACATCCACCGTCGCGAGCGGACCGGTGTTGCAGTGATGCAAAATCGTGTCGCCGTCTTCGATCAGCGTCGCGCCGTTTTTCGCCATCGCGGCATTGATCGCGATATCCTCTTCCGCGATCGTTTGCGCGAGCGCGACGACGAAATCGCGCAAGCCGCTCGCATCGAGATTCTGTGCGCGCACCGCGTTCATCACACGATCCAACGCCCACATTAAATTGACTGCGGTCGGACGCGTCGCGCGCAAAATTTTTTCCGCCGCGTCGAGATCGCGCACCAGATCGTCGCGCGAGATTGCGCGCGATTCCAGCGCGGCGAGCGCGAGACCGAACGCCGCCGCCGCGCCAATCGCCGGCGCGCCGCGAATCGTCATATCCTTGATCGCATCGGCGACCGCGCGATAATCGCGGCATTCGACGATCTCAAACACGCGCGGCAGTTTACGTTGGTCGATCATCTTGACCACGCCGTTGATCATTTCAATCGTTCGCATCCCAACTCCGAGCAAAAAAAAATCTCTCCGCGCAAGAGAGAGAACGAGAAAAACGCGCGTCTCATCTCCCAAGCCAAAGCTCAGCGGCTTGCCGGAATTGGCACCATGTTTGGTAATTGGTAAATGGTAATTGGTAATTACCATTTACGATTTACTAATTACCACCCGGTTGCCGAGGTTTCACAGGGCCGGTCCCTCCACCTCTCTGGATGAGTGTCCAGTGGTATTGAATTGCGGAAAGTTTATAGCACAAGCGAAATGTTTTGTCAATTTGAAATCGCACAAACGCGTGGGGGGCAGATTATTTCGGCGCGATGATTTGCGCGTTATCCGGGAGTGTTACAAATAAATCCATTGAACCCAGGACAGGGACGCGCTCAAGGGTTGTTGGATCATATAATCCGATCACCCATTTTGCCGCGCCGCGATAATTGCGATCGATCCATCGCAGTAGATGTGGATCGGCAATCACCTCCCCCTTGATCCAACTACGCGTCGGGCGAAGTCCATTGCTCGGCATCATATCGCTTTGTGCAAGGACATGCCCATCGAGTGCAAGCAATTGAACAAACACGACATAGTTGCGCCGAATGGGTGGGGAAGCGCTCGCGCGCCAATGCAAAATCACTTGCGGTTGTTCATTCGGTGTAAACGACTCATTCTTTACGGCACAACCTACCAACTCAGCAACACCACTAAATATTGCGCGCGTGGGACACATTGACCGGGGCAGATCAAACGTGTGTTCGACTGCTGAAATCAATAGGTCTGCCGCATAAAGGATTTGACCGCCCTCTACGCCAATCTCCAAACGTGCCGTGCCTCCGCCGGCAGTGGGCGGCACGCTCAACTCAAAGCGATCGAGCACAAATTCGCCAACGCGCCATTGATCGGTAGGGTACAAATCATCCCCAGGCGCGCGTGTGATTTCAACAATCGTACGATTGTCCTGTCTCAAGCGCGCCCACATCTGAACCGATCGGGGCACTTTCGATAGCGATTGCCAGCGCGCAACGACACGCACATCTTCACCGGGCATGATCTGCAGAGGATCGACTCGGTAGGCATCCAGCCACAATCCATCGGATAGTTCAACATGCACTTGCGAGAGAGCGGGATCGGAAATTGTTTTGTACGGATCGGCTTGTAAATCGTTCGGACGCTCCACTTGGAATGAATCTAGCACGACAAAATCTGGATAAACCGTCGCGATCCCCTCCGCGTGGACAATCTGTAATCGCTGGAATGAATTTGCCGGATAGATCGCCAGCGCAAGCATATATGTGCCTGGTGGAGTTGCGAAGGGAATCGGCAAAACATAATCTGCCAGCACTGAACTGCCCGGCGACCACTGATTGGTTTGGCGTTGCACAGAATCCATAATGAAAAAATCCTGTGCCTGGATCAATCGCTGTTGGGCATCCAACACCAACCATGCAACCTTGAGCGGTGGCGCAGGATTTTCCGGCAACTGCCAGCGTATGGTGATTGCCAGCGCATCATGACTACATAACTGTCGCGTCATTGCCAAGCCAGTCACGCGAATACTCGCCCAGTCAATCTGCGCTGGCGCGAGTGCATCGGCGACCTGATCCACAAGCGCCGCGGGAATAACGCGCGGACGCGTGAGCGGTGCCCGTATGTCGTACCGACGCACTGGTAATCCAACCTGTGCTACTTCCGCGAGACAGCCATTGGCTTGCAGAAACGTCGCGAGAATTTTCCGCGTGTCCCGTGATGTGGTGGGGTCCATGATCCAAAACACGCGCCGGACGTCCTTCAGCGCGCGCGAGAGATCATCCCATAGTGCGAGACCGCGTTGATCGGGATCGAGATTCAAATGCGCGCCAACGGTACGGATACCATCGAGATTCAAATGTGGGCTATCCGTAATGATCAGGTCGTCTGGTTTAAGCCGACTCGCCAAGAAATTCGGTTGTAGATTTGTGTAAAATTCAACGCGAGGCGATCGACGCGTTGGTTCACCAACCAAGAATACGACAAGCAAAACGAGCGCAATCAGCATTGCCGATCCAAAATCTAGTCCGAGCTTTTGCGATAAACGCGTCCCTACCCTGGTATGCGCGACTAACGCCAGCGTAATACCCAACATCAAAAAGCCTAACGCCCAACACGCGAATCGCTCTGCAAGACTAATTTGATCGGACGCGAGGAAAACTGGAACCAGGATCAGCAGGCAAACTCCAAGAAGGACAAAAATTGCATGCGGCATCGCGTCAAAATAATCCCCAAGTCGCGCCCAACGCGTTGGCGCGCTGGGCGTGCTTTGCGCGCCGGCGCGCCACGCGCCCGCGAGAAGCAACGCATAAAATAAAATCAACGCGCGCGCCGAAACCTGCGGATCACCGATCAACATTGGCACCAGCCAGAGACCAAAGACACCGGTGACTGCAACGTACGAATAACGCGAGAGGCGCGCGGGAAAAGATCCGATTCGCACCGACGCCCACACGATACCGGCAAAGCCGACTTGGAAAGACACGGTCATCCAATGCGGGAAGGTTGCGTGTGCTAGGCGTATGTCTAACGCCAACACGACCAGCCACACCGCGCCGCCAAACGCAAATTCAAGTAGCCAGAAATAACCAAATAATTTTCGCATTTCAAGATTCGACGCGTCGGCGGATTCGGCTCACGCCGAGATATACCGTCGCCACGCCCAATGTCGCCAAGGACAAGATCCACCCGCCTTCATACAAACGCTGGGGAAGAAATTCAATCACCACATCGTAACTACCTTGTTCGGTCACTCGCCAGGCATTCGCATATCCATTCACGCGATAATGATCTTGGATCGGATGTCGATCATAATCACTCAGCGCGCTCAGCAATGCCGAGGGTAATTGATGTTCCAAATCCACCGTGGCGGCTTGCCACTCGTCGTGGTACGATTCGCTAAACACCAGAAAGAAAGGCGCGCGCGCGTTTTCGACGTGCGCCACAAAGCGCGTGGGATCAATCTGGCGAATTGTAATTGTCGGCGGTTGCACGGGTGGATCATTCGTTGCCGGCGCAATCTCGATTGAAGCGATCAGGTAGGTCGCATCGGGCGGTGCGTCGAGTGTTAACCGATGGGTTCCCGCGGACAAGGTAAACTCGGATGTGATAAAATCCTCTCGGCGCGATGCTCGCTCGCGTTGAGCGAAGGCAAGCGATTTGCCATCCATAGCCATATACGGGGGCGTCAATGGTCGATCATCCTGTGCGCGGTTCAGAATTCTCAGCCGGCTGATCGTTAATGTCGTGGAGCGAAATTCCGGATGACTATACAATCGTTGCGCGCGCATTTGGATCTGCGCCTGATCCAAATTGAGTTGCGCCGGATTGGGGACGTGCCACAAATCGAACTCGATAACATTTGCCTGAAAGGGTTCAAGCCATCGCGTACCGAGTGGAAATGTGTGCCGATTGCCTTGCAGATCCGGGATCATGATCGCAAGATCAGCGTACAGCATAGCGGGACCATCCACACGATATTCCAGTCGCGCTGATGCGTACGTCAGGGTGGTCGCGTCGAATGACAAAGTTAGCATCGGCGGGCGCACCGTGGCTGTGGGTAATGGGATCATCACTACCGACTGGGGATCGGGTATTGGATGATCCAATCCCAATTCACCTACCACGAACCAATATAAAGCGCGCGTGAAGATCGGACGCGCGATATTCTCAGATTTCTGCATACGCGCGGCGATCTGGACCACGCGATAGTTCGGTTGGCCGGGAAATGCCTGCCGCACCCCAGCAAGCGCATCTACGCGGTCCGTTTTGGAATTCGCGCGCGCGATCGGTTCGCTGTGCCATTCGGCATCGGCATTTCCATCGTCATCGAAATCCAGACTCAACACGATCTGCATTTGTTGGATGGCGGGATTTTCCACTTGCGATGTTATACGCGCGATTGGAAACGTCATCAAATCAATTGATTCAACTGCGCGTCCGAACTGGACAAATTCGGGCGCGGAGGTCGCGCCATCCAGATGCGCCCATACATGCATTTGCTGATCGGAGCTCGCGCGGTCATAGTTGAAGGAAACATTCGCGGTCCAATTTTCCAACGCGGGTAGATCAGGTTGGGCGAACGTGATACTCGCCGGATCATCTGCGCGCGGCGTGTACAAGTGGCTCGGTGTCACCTGGACACGCGCGCGATAAACCGAATCGCGCGGTGTGGTGAGCGTTACGCCCACACCGGGAATGGTCCCGGTTATCAAGAACGCTGGATTGACAGCGGCAGGATAAGGTAACGCGCGCACCGTATTGCCGGGAATAACCATTTGAGTCACTTGTGTTGCTAGTGCGTCCAGGTTGCGAACTGGTTGGCGTCCATCAACAAAAAAAGTTGAATGATTGTCGAAGAGTGTGGACTCGACAAAATCCAGCAGTGTCGCGCTATTGCCATGCAGTAAAGTCGTCTGTGTCGTCGCGTAGATCCGTGGCACTGCGCGGGTGTTTCGATAAATAACAGTTTCGCGAAACGGCAAATCCAATCGTACGAGATTTAATTGCCCAGCGATTTCGCGCTCAAACCGTTGACGCGGGTCGGTATAATCCGTAAACGGAATTGTCTTGGGGTACAGCGCCGCGTAGGGAAATGTGAATTTACCATGCGGAAAAACCAGATAGTTTGCCGCGCCCAGTCCCAACAACTTGGCACTCAAAAATTCGCGGGATTTGCCGCGCCACGCTTCTTCGTCAAAATAAGGAAGCAAAAATTCCGGTTGTGGTGACAGCCCGCCAAACCATTCTGTTCCGAGGTCGTACAACTGCGCGTAGAATAACGTCGGCGGTGGTACATAGGCGACACGACCAGCCGATTGATCGGTTCGCAAAAATTCATAGACGGCGCGATCTTCGGCGGTTGGTTCATACGACCGCAAATGTAAAATTTGACGCGGATCAATCAAAGGCGAACCGGCAAGAAAGGGCACGGTACAGATCGCGCAGATGACGATGGCAGATCCTTGGACGATTCTACCGCGCCAACGTCCCAGTGCGTCCGCCACGTCTTGCCAGGCGCGTGGAGCCAGTGCGGCGTATGCCAGAGCCACGAGTGGAAGCATTCGGAGGGTGATCGCGAACTGTGCCCAGACTGGAAAGACATTCATCAAGAGCCACGGCAACAGGACTGCGCCCGTAAGAAAATTAGCGCCCGCAATGTAGGAAACTCCAAACAACCCTGTCCCTGCCAGAATGATCGTAACTCGTTGATTCCGCTTCAGCAAAGCGCCGAACGCAAATACCGGCAACAAGAAACTCACGAACAACCACAACGATGCTAATTCAGCCGGCACCGGATAGGCATATTCTGTGGCAAAACCGGTCTCGGAATTCATTCGTAATGCGTCGAATACGGATCGCATCGCGTATTGCAACAGGTTGGCTTGCTTGGCGACCACCGCGGAGGGGGTTACCACATCGGGTTGTTGCATAGGCCACCCGCTATGGAACAAGGTGCCAGTGGTTAAATAACCCGAAATCGAGGGAAGCGCCCAAAATGCGCTAACGCCGGAAAAAAATACACTGATTAAAAGGAGTGAACGGATCAGCGCGCGCCGAATGCCCGTGCGGAGAACGTGGGATCCAATCACCAGAATCAGAATCACCGTCGCCATGAAGAGATAACTGGGATGAATCGCTTCCAAAGCGTACAGCACGCCGGTTGCAATCGCTTGGCGGGTCGGCGTACGCGTGGGCGCATCATCCGCGTGAAATGTTTGCCAAGCCACACCAAAGAAAAGCGGCAGTAGCGCGTACGGGGTGAGCATATGCAAATGCCCTGCCATCAAACGGCTGTAAAATGCCGGTGAAAACATGTAGAGCATGCCGGCAAGCACGCTCCATTCCGCGCCCAAGCAAATAACGCGGCGCGTCAACCAGCGCATGGTATTCGCAGATAGTAAAAGCAATATGACTATTGCAAGTTTGGTAAAACCAGCGCCACCGAAGATAGCAAGCGGAAACGTGAATAAATAATATAATCCTTCGGGGCGGTATGGTGAATAAAATCCGCCACGGAACTGATAGTCCCACACAAAAAAATAGCGCGAGATTTGTTGGGCAATTTGATCAGCAAAGACCGGAATTTCCCAATCCCACCAACGTCCCACCGTGCCAGGCAATGCCAGCACATCACGTAAGGCGATCAAAATGAGGATCACGAAAATCAATTGAATGATCCAGAACTCGTGTTTTCGAATCAAGGCGTAAACCGATTGAGACATCTTTTCCCACAGTCTAATTGCTGGATTGTGGCGCGCACAACCGGCACGATTTGTAGCATTATTAACCTGGTTTGTCAAAATGGCGCGCATATTTGACACCCTATCCCTTTGCAAGGATAATCGTAATCCTTATGCGCCCAATCCCACGCGCGTTCATTCTTTTCGTCCTCGCATTTTCGATTTACACCGCGCCATTGACATTCAACGCGCTGGTCACACCATTCTTTCACACCCTGCCAAGCCAGGATGTCGTCTCCGCGACACTTTTGCCTGCCAGCATTTTGTCTCGCGGCGATTTCTTTCTCGATCAATTTCGCCGGTTCATCACGAACAATTTTCCCGAGCCGTACTTTGTCAACGATCAAACGACGCACCTGGTTTCGCGTTATCCGGTGATGGCGGGTGTGCTTGCCGTGCCATTCGCTGGCGCGGGGTACGGCACAAGGTGGATCGCGCGCACGCTTCATTTGTACGAGATCGGCAAACTCTCCGCCGCGTTCATCACCGCATTGACCATAGTCATTTTTTTCTTTGCGGCGCGCGCGCTAACGAATCGTGCTACCGCGGTGATGGTAACGCTCGCGTTTGCATTCGGGACCGGCGTGTGGACAACCGCATCGCAAGGATTGTGGCAACACACGCCAAGCATTTTATTTCAGACGATCGCGTTTTGGTTTTTACTGCGCGGATTCGCGCAAGGCGCGCCGGCAGTTGCGCCCGCCGGATTATTTCTCGCGTGGGCGACCATCGCGCGTCCGCCGGTAGCAATCGTCGCCATCCTATTTGCCGGGTTTGTCGTGATCTTTTTCCGCCCCGCACTGCTTCGCTTCCTCGTGTGGACATTGCCGCCGGTGATCTTTGCATTCAGTTACAATACGATCATCAACGGATCACCTTTCGTATTCGGTTACCAAGAAGGCGCAGGGCAATTTTTTAGTTTTCCGCGTTGGGAAGCGATCCTGGGATTGTTGTTCAGTTCCGGGCGCGGCTTGTTCATCTATTCGCCTTTTCTATTACTCGCGCCACTTGGCTTGTGGCAAGGAATGAAATCACCGCGCAAATTTTTTTATCTTGCTCTGGCAATCTCATTCGTTGGCTACACCGGGATTATGGCGGCGTGGGGATCGCTCGGCGGTTGGGCATACGGCGCGCGAATGCTAACAGACACATTGCCGGCAATGTGCCTATTAATTATTCCGGCGGTGGAGCAACTGCACGGCGCGCCACGCGCGGGTTTGTGGATCGTCATCGGCTTGTCCTGTGTGCTGGCGAGTTTAGGCGTGTGGGATTACGGTTTGCGCTTTCATTCCGACCCGGCAAACAGCGTGTGGAGTTTGGAAAACAGTGAGCCGGTTTTTTATTTGCGCTTGTATCTGGTGATGATTCAGGAAACGCTCGGTTGGTAATTTGTAACTCCCGCTCAATAAAAGCGGGAGTTGTTTTTTT
>Ga0233425_10011386_pt1 | contig 10399 bp, 8 predicted proteins | sample Watercolumn_Towu_2_FD_181712 | JGI IMG/M metagenome (GOLD analysis project Ga0233425, IMG submission 181712) | Freshwater microbial communities from Lake Towuti, South Sulawesi, Indonesia - Watercolumn_Towuti2014_140_MG | ecosystem: Environmental > Aquatic > Freshwater > Lake | place: Indonesia... | reverse complement strand
CGCAGACGATGGTAGCTGAGGGCAGGGATCACCGCAAGTTCCGAGGCAGTGAAACCCGTCAGCCTCCGGCACTCCCGCCGCGTGAAACGCCCTCAAGGAGCCATGGATCCAGGGTCAACGGCGGCTGGGGACAGGCGGCAACAGCACACGGAACCCCTGGAAGACGTAACGGACCCCGGGGCGCCACCTGCCCCGCCCGGCGGCGCGGCACCCCCTCGCGCCGCCGTTCCAGCTCCCGCCGCGGACCACGCGATGCGCGGAGCCCACGGCGGCGGGATCCGCCAGGGGATCGACCTCGGCCGCCGCGCCGGAGTGATCGGCGGTCCAGGGATCGGCGGTCCACTCCCAGACGTTGCCGAGTGTGTCGCAAAGTCCCCAGGCGTTGGCTTTCTTCTGGCCGACCGGGTGGGTCTGTGCGCCGCCGTTCTTGCGGTACCAGGCGATCTCGTCGAGCGCGCCGTAGCGTGGAGCGGTGCTGCCCGCGCGGGCTGCGTACTCCCACTCGGCCTCGCGCGGCAAGCGGGCGGGGTGGCCGAGGCGGGCCGCCAGCGCCGCGCAGAAGCGCTCGATGTCGGCGCAGGCCACGTTCTCGACCGGCAGGTCATCGCCCTTGAAATGCGATGGGTTCTCGCCACCCAGCACCGCGCGGTACTCGGCCTGGGTGACCGGGGTCTCGCCGAGCCAGAAACCGCGCGTCAGCCGCACGTGGCGCTGGGGGCGCTCGTACTTCCACGATTCCCGGTCGCTATCGGGCGAGCCCAGCGTGAAGCTTCCCGGCGGGCACCAGCGGAACGCCATGAGGCCCTCGTACCGCGGTCCGATCCGCTCCTGGACACGCTCGACCCAGCGGGTGCCGGGATCCTCGCGCCAGGCCACGGGCAGCCCGAGGATGCGGCGGGTGGCGACGCGCGTCACGAAGGGCTCCTCGACCTCGACCCGCTCGGGCACGCGGGCGAACGCGAGGCGGATCTCTCCCAGCGGCACCTCGACCCGCTGGCCGGGGCTGGGGTCGTCGGGCAAGACGGCCTCGCCCGACTCCCGCAGCCACCCCGCCACCGCCCGTGCCTCGGCCGCCAGCGGAAGCTCCAGCGCGTGCTCGCGCTCGCCCACCACGACCGGGGGGAGCGCGCCCCAGGCCGCGAGCCAGGCTTCCACCGCCTCCAGCCCGTCGCGGCGGGTGGCGTCGCTCCAGCGCGCGCCGTCCTGCGAGGCCTTGCGGAGGAACTCCACGACCGCCACCCACTCGGCCCGCGCACGCGGCGCGACCTGGCGGCGGGCCGCGGTGAGCGCCTCGGCCACGTGCCGGGCGTACTCGGCCGCGAGCCGTACACGCTCCTCACCAGGGCCCCCTCCTCCGCCGCCAACCTGGCGTCGCGCGCCTGCCGCTCGGCCGTGGCGCGGGCCTCGCGCTCGCCGCGCTCGCGCTCCAGGCGCTCGGCCTCGGCCTGGGCCCTCGCCGCGGCCTCCTCCTGGCGCTGGCGCTCCCGCTCCAGGGCTGCGAGCTTTCCGGCCACCGCGCTGCCGCGGGCCAGGTTCGGGATCTCTACCTTCGGAGCCGGAGCGGCCGGCCGCGGTGTGCGCGACGGCTGCGCGTCCTGGGGGAGCACGTGCAGCAGGCGGGTCAGCTCCTCCAGGGCCTCGCGGGCGGTGCCACGGCGCCCAGGTTCAGGCTCCAGCCACCGGCCGAACAGCGCCCGCACCTCGGCCGGGGCCCGGGCGTGGCGCTCCCAGTCGTAGCCGTGCTGGCCGGTGCGCAGCGTCCCGGGCCGCCGCCGGGTGAGCAGCTCGATCCCGACGACCCCGAGCGCCCAGAGGTCGGCGGCGGGGGCGGCCTCGCCCGCGAACTGCTCGGGGGCCATGTACTCGAAGGTGCCGGCCACGGTGCTGCCCCCGTAGGTGCCTGCGTCCTCGGATCGCACCTAGCCGAAGTCGACGAGCCACCAGCGCCCGCTCCGGGCGTGCCGGATCAGGTTCTCGGGCTTGAGATCGCGGTGGATGACCGGCGGGGTCAGCTCGTGCAGGTACGCGAGCACCTCGGCCACGCCCGCGAGGATCGCCAGCGCCTCGGGCAGGCCGTGCCGCTCCGCGCTCATCTCGGCCCGCAGGGTGCGGCCGGGCACGAAGTCCATGGCCAGCCAGGCGCGCCTGCGCTCGCCATCGCCGGTGGTCAGGGCCTCGTGCAGGGCCGGGATGCAGGGGTGGGGCAGGCTGTGCAGCACCTCGATCTCGCGCTCCAGCAGTGCGCGGCCCTTCCGGTCGAGGCGCGCGAGCGGGATCTCCTTGACCGCCGCGGCGCCCTGCTCCCCCTCGGCCCGCCAGGTGGTGCCGAAGGCGCCGCTGCCGATCTTCTCCGCCAGCCACCAGCGCCCGGCGAGGGCCGGCGGCGCACCGCAGGTGGGGCAGAGGACGGGTTTCCCCTCGATAGAAACGCCGCAGTTCGCGCAGGTGAAAGGTGGCATGCCAGCCCTCCGGATCCCGGGTGGCCCAACCCGGGGAGGCGGCCCGCCGGCCGGTCAAGCACCCCAGTCTGCACCAAGCCACCGGGTCATGCCCCCGAAGATGCCCCATGACGGCGGGGGTGTAACCATGGAAGGATGGTTTTCGCGTAGCGGGCGACCCGCACGGTGGCCCGGCCCACCCCAGATGGTGCAGAAACGGGGACTTGACCTCGCCAGATGGTGCAGAAAGGAGGACTTGACCCCGCGGCTGCGTTCACCCCCCCTCCAGAAACAGCGTTCCCTGCCGCCGACCGGGCGCGGCTTCGGTGACCATTCCGACCAGACGCATCCGGGGACCAGCCCCTGACTGGGTCACGGAGACGCGGGGAGCACGGAGAGGCAAATGGCCCCGGTGACCGCATGGCGCGCTCACCTCACGTTTGAGCCTCCTCCCGAGGCAGGCCGCCAGGTCTTCGGCCCAGTCGCCGCGTCGCGACCCTGGCGCCTGGTGGTAGGGAGGGCCGCTCTCGCAGCAGCGCCACGCTCCTCCGGATACCTTGGCCTCTCGCTGGAGATCCCATGATCGAGGTGAGCCCCCGCGATGGTGTCGCGCTGCTCATGTGGCTCGGCGTCGCCCTCGGGGCCCTGACGTCCGCGCGGCCCGCTCCCGACTCAGCGCCCGGTCCCTCGGGGCGGCCGCGGAACTGGCCCCTCCTGGCGCTCGGGGTCGTCCTGGTGCTGCTGGTGGCCAACCAGGTCGCGGTGGCTGTCCATGTCCTCGCGGCCCACGGTGGAGATCCGTCCTTCATCGCCAGGTATCTGCCACCGCAGTGGTTCAGGATGCCCGCGTGGGGGTGGCTGGGGACCCTGGCTGCCAGCGTGGACCACCCGGAATGGCTGGCGTGGAGCGTGCTTCGGGTCCAGTCCACCCTGGAGGTCACGTTCACGCTGGCCGCCTACGGGGCCGCCGCCTGGTTCGTGGATCCGCGCCTGCCGCGGTGGCTCGCGGGCTGGCCGGGGGTGGCCGCGGTGCTCGTGCACTCAGCGGTCTGGTGCTGCATCGAGCTCGAGCTGCGCAATCCGTTCACGAAGGACGACCTCGTTGGACGCGGGATCGGCGCGCTCCTGGCGCTCGGGTTCCTGGCGCTCCTGCGGCGCGCGCCTCTCCCCGTTGCCGGCTGGCCCGACAGCGCGGTGTCGCTGGCGGCAAGGCTCGCGGGCATCGCGGGCGTGGCGGGCCTCACCGTGATCGCCGCCTGGGTGCTGCTCTGCTACAACCTCGGCCTGGCCGGCCTGTTCGCGCTCCCGGCGTTGGCCTGCCTGGGGCTGGTCGGGCTCGGGCTCGGGTTCTCCGGGCGACCGGGTCGCCCCAGCACCTTCCTCGGCGCCATGAGCGATCTGGGCCGGGCCTTCTGCCTCGCCTTCCTGCCGGCCTCCATCCCGATCCACGAGCACCTCGCTTTGAGCCGCGCTGCGCTCGCCGCGTTCCTGGCCGTCGCCGCCGTGTCGGCCTGGCGGGCTCGCGCGGGCCTCACGACCCGGCCGATGCTGATCGGCGCGTTGGCGGGCCTGATCCTGGCCGCCGCGGGTGGGCTCGGGCTCCTGCCAGACGCGCTCCTGGCGAACCCCGACCTCGCGCTGGTCTCCTGCGGCGCGCTGCTGCTCGGGGGATGGCTGGGGATCGGGTCGCTGGTGGAGCGGGCGGAGTTACCTTCCACTGCCCCGTGAAGAGGTCCCACCCATGCCCGCTCACATCCGCATCGCCGCCCGCCCCGACGAGCTCGACGCCCTGTTCCGGACCCGGGCGCTCGCCCGACGCGAGCAGGCAGGCCGCGCCGCCCAGGAGTCGGAGGCGCGCCTGCTGGACCGCTTCGACGCCTTCCCGGGCACGGTGAACCTGGCGGCCTTTGCCGGGGAGGAGTTGGTCGGGGGCCTGCGGCTGTGCCTGCCCGGCGCGTTCGCCACGCCCCTGGCCCATCTGCCCGACCTCTTCGCCCCCCTGCCGAAAGGCGCGCGCGCCGGCTGCCTCGACCGCTTCCACCTGCTCGCAGCCCACCGGGATCCGGGTCTCAGGCTGGGCTTCTCCCTGCTCTACATGGCCGCCTGGTGCGCGGTGCGGCGCGGTGTGGGGTACCTGGCCATCAGCCCCGAGCCGGGCCTGGCACGCACCGCCCAGAGCCTCGGGTTCCAGCAGGTCGGCCCCCGCTTCCAGACCGAAGACGGCCTGGAGGCGCTGCCGATGCTGCTCGATCTCGGCCAGATCCGGCTGCCCCTGGTGGATCTGGCCCGCAAGCAGGGGGTGTTCGAGATCTTCGAGGGGATCGAGTGGGCCTGCTACCGCGCGGGCGAGCCCATCGTGCTGGCGGGGGAGGAGGGGCAGGCGGCCTACATGGTGGTCACCGGCGAGGTGATCGTCTCGGCCGAGCGGGGCGGGCCGAGCGGCCGCAGTGCTTTCAAGCTGGCCACCCTGGGCGCTGGGCAGCTCTTCGGGGAATTGGCCCTGCTCACCGGCCGCCGCCGCACCGCCTCGGTGGTGGCGGCCACGGACGCCGACGTGCTGGTGCTCTCGCGGCAGGTGTTCCGCCGCGAGCTGCTCGAACGGCCGGATCGGCTGTTGGAGATCCTGGAGCGGCTGGCGGGGCGATTGGCCGACGCCGACGACCTGCTCACGCGCTGATCAGAGCACCACCACCCTGAACGGTGCCTGCGCGCTGCCCTGGCTGGCACCGCAGGGCTCGGCGGTGACGTAGTAGAGCAGGGCTGGCCGATGCTCGCCGGTGACGTCCAGGGACCAGGTGTAGACGGGGCCGGCCCCTGCCAGGGGGGCCTGGTGCCAGTCGGGCTGGCCCTCGATCTTCCAGTTCACCACCGGGCGGCAACCGGCTGAGTCCAGGCGCACGATGACGCCCATGGGGCTGTTGCGCAGGCTCCGGCGCGGGCCGTCGACGGTGAGCGACGCGGGCTGGGCGGTGCCCGGCGCGGGGGTGGGCTCGCGCGTCGCCGTCGGCTCCTTGGCCACCACCGGCGGTGCCGGCCGCTCCTTCGCGACGAGGGGGGGGGCGGGCGCCGGCTTGGGGGCTGGGGCGACGTGCGGCTCCACGACCGCGGGTACCGGCGCGGGGGTGGGTTCAGGCGCGGGGGCGGAGGCATCGGGCGAGGTTCCTTCGGCCCGAGCACCCTGGTGGCTGCCGATGGGCGTCGGTGGGGCCTTCCCCGCGATCAACTCCGCGGGGGGAGGCAAGGGCTCTTCCTCCAGGGGCGTCTCAACCTGTCGCTGGTCCACCCACCAGGCGATCCCCGCGCCGAGGGCCGCGAGGACCGGGATGGTGAGGACCAGCAGCGCGGCCACCGCCAGGTACCAACGGTGCCTCGGGGGCGGCGTGGGGATTCCGCCGGGTTCGGTCACGTCGTCGGGGTCGGTGGACCAGGGCGAGGCCACGCCCCGCTGCGAGCTGTCCTCGTCCAGCGTGGCTCCCACCAATTCGCCGTTGGGGTCGATCTGCTCGGCCGCGGCGACGCGCTCCACGGTCTCCCTGGCCCAGGTCTTGAGGTCGGGCCCGGGCAGATCCCGGCAGACCTGCAGGCACGTGCGGGCCACGTGGGCCGCGGTGGGGCGCCGCACCGGCTCGAAGGCCAGCATGTCCGAGAGCAGGGCGCGCAGGATCGGACCGCAGGGACCCCAGAGGGCAAGGTCGATCTCGCCGACCCGGCGAACGACCTGCTCGGCCTGCTTCTCGGGGGTGAGCCCGCAGCGCCCGAAACGGTTGCGCGCCAGGCTCTCGAAGAGGGTCACGCCCAGGGCGTACACGTCGGTCGCCGGCATGAGCGGGTGGCAGAGGAAGACCTCGGGCGCCAGGAACGTGAGGGAGCCCACGAGCTGGTTGTGGGTCGTGGTCTCGCGCTCCATGGCGTCGGCGCGGGCCACGCCGAAGTCGAGCACCTTGACCTCACCGTCGGGCGTGATGCGAATGTTGGAGGGCTTGATGTCCCGGTGCAGCACCCGCAGTGGTTGGCCCGTGAGGGTGGAGGGGCGCGACCAGGCTGCTTCCAGGGCCTCGGCCACCCGCCCGATGATGGCCGCCATGGCCGCCGGAGGCACCGGATCCGGGTTGACCCTCGGCATGATCAGCGAGAGCAGGTTGGCGCCCGGCACGTACTCCATGACGATGCCGACCCGCCCGCCGAGCATGACCAGATCGTCGGCCTGGACGATGGCGGGGTGGCGCAGGTGGCCGAGCAGCCGGGCCTCGTCGCGCATCCGGCCGACGATCTCGCGCTCGTCGGAGAATTCGGGCTTCAGCAGCTTGACCGCCACCACCTTGGAGAAGCCGCCGCCGGTGACCAGTTCCGCCAGGTAGACCTCGCCGAAGGCGCCCTGGCCGATGCGCCGCCGGAAGCGGAAGCTGCGACGGCCGGATCCGGAGGGGGGAGGCGCCATGGGGGCTCGCTAGTAATCGCCGCCGCAACCGCCCGGGACCACCGCGGGCTGGCCATCGGCGCCGATGAGCCCCTCCACATACCAGCACATGCGCAGCAGCTCCTCGTCGGTCATCTCGTCGCCGGTCGCGACGCGGGTGACTCCCTGGTTGTCCTTGATCGGCCCCACGAACGGGACGTGGATGTTCTCCTCCTTCACCAACTCGGAGATCTCGGACTCGATGTCGATGGCGACGTCCGCGGGCACGTAGGGGCTCATCTCGGCCAGATAGACCGTGCTGTCGTCGCGGTCGCCCTGGATCTGATCCCAGATCTGGTCGTAGGGATCCCAGGTGCCCTCCTGCATCTGGCCGACGATGCGGGTGTAGAGCGGCCCCCAGTTCCAGTACGGCGCGGTCAGGCAGGAATCCCCCACGACCTCGCACGCGTCGATGTTGTCGTAGGCGATGGAGAAGAGGCTGTCGCCCCCGCGCGGATCCGCCTCGACGATGCTGGGGGCGATGGTCGTGTCCGTCTTGTTCACGATGACGCTGGCACCCGCGTCGATCAGGGTCTGGGTGACCACCGGCTCGAGATCGACGTCGAACCAGTTGTCGATCCACTCGATGTGGACGACGACGTCGTCGTTGACCGACCGGGCGCCGAGCACCATGGCGTCGAGCTGGCGCACGGTCTCGGGGATGACCACCGGTCCCACCACGCCGATGCGATCCGTCCCGGTCTCCTCGGCCATGTACCCAGCCACCATGCCCGCCAGGTACCAGACCTGGTACATGCGGCCGAAGTAGGAGCCCATGTTCGGCGTCGAATAGAACCCCGAGCAGTTGAGGAAGTTGACCTCGGGATTGTTGGCGGCGGCGTTCTGCGTCTGGCTGATGAAGTCGAAGCTGGTGGTGAAGACGACGTTGTCGCCGTCGGCGATGAATTGGTCCATCACGGTGACGGCGTCGGCCGGGAGGACGGAGGGCTCGTAGTGGGTGGTGACGCCGTCGAGGTGTTCCTCCAGGTAGAGGCGCCCGTCGTCGTGGGCCTTGGTCCAGCCGTGGTCGCCGACCGGCCCGACGTACAGGAAACCGACCTGCGGCTCCTCGATCACGTGGCCGGGCCAGGGACCCATCCAGCAGCCGGCGAGCAGGGCGAGGAAGGGCAGCAGGTGGGGGCTCATCGGCGGACCTCCAGGGACAGGCCGTGGGGCATGGCGGCCACCGTCAGGGTTTGGTGGCCCCGGCGGGCCAGACCGAGCTCCAGGCCGAGCCCGGCGATCGCCACGGCGCTTCCCACGCCGAGGCCGATCACCGAGGCGTGGTTCCACGGGATCAGGGCCTCGTAGCCGTCCCGGTCGAGCTGCTCCACGTAGCCCTCGCTCCGGCTCCACGTGAGCCCCATGCCCACGCTGCCGGCGGCGCCCAACGCGATCCCCGTCCCGAAGACGGCCCAGCCGGCCCCCCGGCCCGGGTAGCCGTGGGTCGGGGTGGGCGGGACCACCGCGACCGGCGCAGGGGCGCTGGAGGTGGTCGGCGGGGTGGGTGCGGGCGTGGGCGGAGGTGCGGTGGGGATCGGTTCGGGCGGGGCCTCCTCCAGGCTGGCGACCAGGGCGTCGAGCTCGCTCAGGACGCTCTCGTCCGTGACCTCCATGCACGCGGCGAAGCGCGCATAGGACTCGCGCGCCATCTTCGCGTTGCCGATCGCGGCGTACGTGCGGCAGAGGTACTCATCGACGATGCAGCTCTCCGGCGCCTCGGCCTTGGCACGGCGCAGCAGGGAGAGCGCCAGGGCGGGCTCGCCGTCGGCCAACGCCTCCGAGGCCGCGAAGATGTAGTTCTCCACCTTGACGGTGAGATCCTCGGCGCGCGCCGGTGCGGACCACGCGCCCAGGAGCAGCGCGAGGGTGGACGCCAGGACCGGGGGCAGGCTGCGAAGGCTCGTGCTCATCGGGCTCACCGGTGATCAGGGATGGACGAAGGAGAGATTTCCGGGGCATCATACGCCGGATCATGCCTATCGCGCACGCGCCCGCAGTGCTCGACAACCGCGCGACGCGCCAGATAGGTCGCCTCGTCACCTCCGCAGGAGGCCCCATGCGCGCACCCGTCCTCGTCCTGGTCCTCTTCGCCGCGGCCGGCGGCTGCAACGAGTACGACCTCGGCCGGCGGAAGCACAGCGACAACCCGAACCCGGAAGACACGGGGTCTCCCCCCGACCCGCTGGATCCGGACATCGACGTGACGCCCACCAGCCTCGACTTCGGCTACATCATGAAGGACTGTCCCTCCGCCGCCCAGGAGGTGACCATCACCAACAAGGGCGGCGCCACGCTCCTGGTCGACTCCATCGAGATGTCGGGCGATGGCCGGGGCTCCTTCACCACCACCGGCCAGCCCACCAGCCTGGAGCCAGATGAGGAGTACACCTTCGAGGTCGTCTTCACGCCGGAGGCCACGGTGGCCTACTCGTTGGAGGTCGAGATCCTCTCCAACGACCCGGACGAAGGCGAGGTCGGCGTTCCGACGGTCGGCGTGGGCTCCGAGGACGCCTTCTACGAGGATGTCTTCCACCAGGGCGAGGGCGGCCGGCCCGTGGACATCCTCTGGATCGTGGACAACTCGGGCTCCATGACCAGCGAGATCCAGCGGGTCAAGGATGAGTTCGGGAGCTTCCTCGGCGACTTCCTCGACCTGGGCCTCGACTTCCACCTGGGCGCGACCACCGTGGACATGGACAACCCCACTGAGCAGGGCCGGCTGCAGGGCTACCCCACCTGGATCGACGGCAGCACCCCGGACCCCATCGGCACCTTCCGCGACACCATCGACCTCATCTACGACCACAAGGGTTCCCCGACCGAGACCGGCCTGGCCGCCACCCAGGCCGCCCTGACGAACCCCCTGGCGTCCAACGAGAACGCCGGCTTCCTGCGCACCCGCAACGACGATGGGGAGCTGGTCGCCATCCACGCCATCGTGGTCAGCGACGAGGACGACCAGTCGAGCGTCAGCGCCACCAACTTCGCCGCGTGGATGGAGGGCTTCAAGTCCGACGCGGACCTGGCCGCCTTCTCCGCCATCTGCGGGGATCGCGGCACCACGCTGTTCAACGGCGGGTGCATGGAGATCGACGGCACCAACGTGTACGAAGCCGTGGCCGGCAACAAGTACATCGACGCGGTCGATGCCACCGGAGGCCACTGGTCCAGCATCTGCACCGCCAGCTTCACCGAGGAATTGCAGTACCTCTCCCTCATCTCCCAGGGCCTGGAGGTGGAGTACCACCTCACCTACCCGATCTCCAACATCGGCCTGTCCACCGTAGACGTGAACGGCGTCACGGTCAGCTACGGAATGCCCAACGGCTGGACCTATTCGCCCACCACCGTCAGCATCACCTTCCACGGTGACGCCATCCCCGAGCCGTCGGCCACAATCCGCGTGCGTTACCCCTTCGACGGCGCCTGCTGACCGTCCTTCCGATGGCACCCCGGGAACCCTGGCGATAGGCGCGGCAGCGACGACCAGCCTTCCCTCCCG
>Ga0233425_10011385_pt1 | contig 10399 bp, 9 predicted proteins | sample Watercolumn_Towu_2_FD_181712 | JGI IMG/M metagenome (GOLD analysis project Ga0233425, IMG submission 181712) | Freshwater microbial communities from Lake Towuti, South Sulawesi, Indonesia - Watercolumn_Towuti2014_140_MG | ecosystem: Environmental > Aquatic > Freshwater > Lake | place: Indonesia... | reverse complement strand
ATCCGGAACCCACACCGGGGGAACCCTGCAACCCGTGTACGGCACCGTATCTGGTACGGTGTGCCAGGGCAACGACACCCGGCTATCCGACGCACGCACCCCGACCGCACACGCAAGCACGCACGCCGCAGCAGGGTCAGATCCGGTGACTCCTGCGGCAATCGGTGCGGCCACGTCCGGGCACAACCACACCGGGGTCTATGACCCCGCCGGGACCGCGGCGAGTGCGGTCTCGACACACGAATCGACCTACAGCCACAGCCAACTGCACAGCTACAAGCTGCAAGGCGCAAAGGTGCTCTACAGCCACACCTGCGGGCAGTCCTACCAGTACGTCGGCAAGACCTATCAGGCCAGCTACAGGACTGGCTATCTTGACGAGGCTGTGGCCGGGATCACGGTCGATATCGACCTGCTCAACATCTTGTTCCCGGGCGGCTGGAAATTCTGGGTCTTCATTTCGGGCAGCACCAATTCCGCCACCGGGCTGAATACCCTGTCGGTGCGCCTAGTGAATGACACCGGGGGGACCATCGGGGCGGGCACCGTGATAGGGGAGCGGACCGCCCCGCTTGTCCAAGGAAGCGCAACCCAGGCTTGGCCGCTGGTCACGTCCGGGGCGACCTATGACGGCATCGGACCATTCGATACAGGCACCGTCCCCACGTCGGGGAGCGTCACAATCACCTATCAGCAGCGGTGCACCGAAAGCACCAAGACCAGCTACACCGGCAACTGGACCCTGTTAGCTGTGGCGACCTAGGAGACGGCCTATGTGGAGACGCGAACCCACGGAGAAACAAGAGTATCTGGCGCGGCATGGGGTAGCCCCTGCCGACATCCCCGCCCTGGCAGCCGGTCTCCGCCGGGAGCTGGCCCCGGTGCTCCTGCTAATGGGGATGACCGAGCTTGCACGGCTGCGGGGCCTTCCGCTCCTACAGGCGAAGCGAGCCTACTACGGGCGAGGGCGGGACAAGGACGAGCGACCCGGAAGCATCGTTGACCTCTTGGCCTTGCTGGGTTGGGATTCCCCGCGCTTCACCACCTGGTTGAACCGAAGGGGGTAACATGCGATTCGAGCTGCCCGCAGCCTGGTACACACCCGACCTGGTTGAAGACTTGGGAGAAACCGACATATCCACTAGCCAAGGCGGGGTCCGGGTCTTCAGCTACTACCTGCCCGACGCCCACACACCCCTAGATGCCGCGGTCCAGTGCGGCAAAGCCGGAGGTTCCTAGGATGACACCGAACGGACACGACAACGAGACCTACAACCGCGAATGGTGCAACGAGCGGCACACCAACCTCAATATTGCCCTTGGCGAGCTGCGCGGAGCTGTGGAAGACCAGGGGAAGGAAATCTCGGGACTGCGGCTAGACGTTCAAGCCCTTACCACCGAGATACGGGCGAGGCCCGCGGAAGCATCCGGCGGAGAGGTGAAGTTCTACAGGAAGCTCCTACCCTGGTTGCTCGCTGCGCTGCTTGGGGGATCTACCGTCGGGGCAGTGGTGCGACCCGTTGCGGTTCCCGCCACGGATGTAGGGGAGAGTGGGGGAGAAAGGTAGTGCAAACACCGTGCGAGTCATTCCTTGGCCAACGACCGCCTCAACGCAAGGGTCTTCGCTACTTCGATACCCAGGGGGCTCAATGAAAACCGCCCAGCAGTATCCCGACAAATCAGTTTCATACACAACAGACTATCCAGCAAGTCCAGCGCATTGCTCAACACGCAACCATCAGTCAAACCATTACTTGGTGTCATCCTACAGAGATAGAGAACTATTTGTTCAAATCCGTCAGACGATAGATGGCCTCGCATGCGTCTAAGCTCACGATGACGCATTGCACTCAAAATACTTCCGACGTCGATCTCGAAGACCACTTCAGCGGATTGTTGACGATCCCAGTCGAACACCTCAGCTTTCAACTTTGTTTTCCCAGCATCAACAATTAACGACACACTTTCTCTTGTGCTGTCCAACTGCCGTTTTCCGATGGTGTGGCAAGCTCTAATCCAACCCATCTCTGGAGTAGCATCAGTCCTAACCATGCTATCGATTGCCCCGCGGACCTCACTCACAAGGTCTGCCTCAGTATGAAACGGCTTTATCTCCTGTACACTACTAACCTTCTTGCAAAAAACCTCAAACTGCTCAGCGTCCAGCCCGCTTGACCAATTATCGTCACGAGTGTAGCCTTGACCGTAGCTACACCGCAAAACCCGCATCGGCTTACCATTCTTTAGCGCATAATCGTATTCCAGCTCGGTGAAGCTATGTTGCTCCCCGTCCGGCTTTGACCCATACCTACACCCAAGCAGCAAAAGATAGAAGTCGCTGTAGTCAATTGCCCTTTTTACGACTTTTTCAACGCTTTTGCCGCTGGCAGGCCAAAGCTCCATTCCCGACGGCATATGGTTCATTTTGATAATCTCTTCCTGAACCTTCTTGCGCTGCGGTTTCAGGTCTTCAAAGGTAGAGGAAACGAAGACCAGGTAGCGCACGTCCGGGGCCGCCTGCTTGACCGCTGATTCCTTCTTTGCCATTCTCTCCCCCTCCATTCCGCGCGGATCGTACCTAGGGGCGGATAGGTGGCAAGAGAAATCGCGGGGCATGTCCACGGGCACGGCCGGAAGCTACGGGGAAGTAGGACTATTGAGATTCGATAATCCTACTTCCCCATTCAGGAGACGGGCGGCGGCGGCTCGGTCAATTCACTATTCCAGCATCTATTCCCGAGCGGTTCAACTCCCTCTACTTCGCCTTCTTCGCTGCGGCCTTCTTCGCTGCGGCCGCCAACCGGCGGGCCTTCCGCTTTAGTGCGCGGTCTTCTGCCTTGATCCGCTCCACATCCTCGCGGAGGGGCGGGTTTGGCAATCCAAGACGCTCCCGGACCCCGCGGACTACCTCCTCAAAATCCAGTAGAGCCTCCCAATTTGCATACGAAGCTGCGTTAAGCTCATCCCATGCCTCCGTTATTTCTGCCTGAATCTCATCCGGCAATGAGTCAAAGCCACCGTCTCCATAATCATAGAAGCATGGAGCGCACATCTCGTACTGCTCCGGATCTAAGTATTTCGGATCGTCCATGCAGTTAATGAATTGAAGAGCATGGAATGTCTCAAGATCATGGCCGCTGAGCTTCTTTGGATCAGCCTTCAAAAACCAGCGATGCCAGTCAACTACTTCTTTTTTCTCATCGTTCATTGCATTTTCCTTTGCCCTCTTGGGCCTTCCTGGTTACTTTGGGATATCCCCGGACCGCCTTACTTAGGCGTAGTCTTATTTTGTCTAAGCGGTCCAAGTTGATCCCCCCCTCTACTTTACCATCCGCAGCTCTTCCGGGCCGGAGTCCTGACTCAGGTTGGATTCAATGATCCGGTCCAACTCCGTTTCCGGCACGAGCCGACGGCCACCGAGCTTCACCGTTGTAAACCTCCCCTGCCGTGCCCACCGGCCAACGGTCCACTCAGACACCCCCAGCCGTTCCGCTGCTTCCCTAATCGAGATCAACTTCCCATACCCTTTCATGGTACCCCCTTTGTGCCCGGTCCTGTTGGGCACGAGTATAATATAGCAGCTTTCGGCACGGGTTGCAAGTGGCTAGCGCGCACTTTGATTTCTTGGTTGCTGACAGCACACAACGCGCTGATCGGCTAGACCTTGGCCCGCGTTTCCCGAGCCGTGTTTCCCGCCCCCACCCCCTTAAGCGCTCGCCAGGTGGGAAACGGTCATGCGTCCCCCGGCTCCGCTGGCTCCTGCTTGACGAGCACCCAGCCTAGCCGGGTATGGGCAACCCTTCCCTCCTCAGCCAGCGCGTTGAGGCAGGCGGAAAGCCATTCGGTCTTTACATGGGCAGCGGAGCGAAGCGCACGTAGGGAGACGGGTTCCGGTTGGGCTGCAAGGGCCGCAAGAACCCGCTCGACCCTAACATCTTCGGCCTCTGTTTGCTGGGTTAGGGTTTCTTCCTCTTCCTCATGGATCGCAAGGGTGACGGCGGCGGGAGTGTTGCCCGGGACGAAGGAGAGGGTCAACCCGTCGGGTGCGCGTCCCCTACGGTGCTCGGCTGTGAGACGGAGCATGTCACCCTCGCGCCGGAGGTACAGAGCGGAGTCAACCCAGGCGTGGAAGTCACCGGAACCACGCAAGGCTTGCCCGCCTCGGCGCTTATCCGCCCCTTTTCGGAAGTGGTGCACAATCAGCACCGCGCAGTGGTACTTCCGTTGCAGCTCCCGAAGGAAGGCAAGCAGGGGAACGATAACCCGGCTCGCGTTTTCGTCCCCGCGGTGAAGGCGCACGAAAGGGTCAAGAATGAGCAAGACGGGCTTCTCACGCTCGATTGTCTTCGCTAGGCGGGCGCAATCGCCTTCTACGTCGAGGCGAATCATCGGCTGGTCAATCAGCTTTAGAGGAAGGTCAGCGGCTTTGATTCCGGCGGCATCGCACAGAGCAGCCAGGCGGCTGCCGACGGTATCCAGCGCATCCTCGGCAGCGAAGTAGAGCACCGGCCCCTGTTTGTGCACTTCAAATTCGCCTAGGCACCGCCGACCGGACGCCACAGAGACAGCGATTTCTAGAGCGAGTAGCGACTTGCCGCACTTCGGCTCCCCTCCGATGAATCCGACAGCTTCCCGACCCCAGAGACTTTCAACAAGCCAGAGCTTATCCGGCGGCGTAACGGGCAAGTCCTTCGCGGCAACGACAGGATACGGCTTCATGATGCCTCCAAAGTAAAAGGTTCTCTTCTCCAGCCCATGCGGGCCAACCCACTCTTGCCCAGCACGCGGTGCGGTGCTACTGCTACGCCCTACTAGACGCCGCACCGGCAGACTGTCGGTATTAGGGGCCGCATGGCCCGAGTGCCCCGCTAAGGGGGGAAGGGGGTGAAGCTCTACTTGGCGATAGCCGGGGCCAGCCCGGGCTACGCCGTGCCACTAGGAGCAATGTAGTAGGGTGCGGGACTAGTTCAAGCTCCTTTTCGGGAAGGCAACGACGTTGCCGTTGACGGGTTTCTCCGGGGCCGCTTCCTCGGCTTCCGCCGGGACGGGGGGTGCAGGGGGAGGGGTAGCTCCGGGCATCCTGTCCATGAGTCCGCGGAGACGGTCCGGGGAGGTGTGGGCATACCGACGGGCAATGATCAACGTCTTGTGACCGAGCACGGTTGCCACGTCCGGCAGGGACGCCCCGGCATCTAGCAGGCGGCTTGCTGCGACGTGCCGCGTATCGTGGAAGCGAAGATCGTTGCGACCGAGGCCCCGCACCACGGTCAAGAACCCGTTGGAAACCATGCCCTGAGTGGGGACGCTGCCTACTGCGTGCGTGCATACGGGTGCGTCCGGCTCCCCCTTCCGCTCCCGCAGCTCGGCAAGCAAACCCTGGGAGAGGTAGACCCGCCGGGATTCTCCCGACTTGCTGTCTTCGATGACCAGGGACGCATTCCCGAAATCGACGTTGCGCCAGCGAAGGCTAAGCAGCTCGCCTTGACGGCAGCCCGTGTAGATGGCGAGGCGGACAATCCAGGCGAGCCAGGGCGGGCACGCTGCGACGATTGCCTTCTCGTCTTCCAAGGATACTTGCGGCTGCCGGGCGGGCGGTTCCCGAAGCATCTTGATCCGGCTGAGGGGGTTTGCGTCGAGCTTGCCGTACTCCACAGCGAGGGAAAGGATCTTGCGGAGCAGGGCCACCTGCCGATTGATGCGTGCAGGGCCGACGACTTCGGAGCGGGAGCGCATGAAGGCCCCAACCCGCAGCTTGTTGATCTCCGTCAACCGGAGGTTCCCGAAGTGGGCTTCGAGCCTCGGCAGCTCCCTAACATCCCGCGCTGCGCTCCGTTTGTGCAACTTCGCCCAGGCCAGATACTCGGGTGCGAAGTCGGACAGGGTAGGGGAAGCCTTCACCTTGGCGGGCAGCCCTGCCGCTTCCCTGTCCAGTTCCGCCCGCAGCTTCACGAGCAGTTCTTGTGCTGCTTCCTTGGACTTGCCCGCGGATCGCCAAACCTGTCGCCCGTCGCGCACGATCCGCACATACCAGGAATCACCCCGCCTCATGATGGAGTTGGACTGCTTCCCGTCCCCCCCGGTTCCTTTCTTGCTCGCCATTGTCAACCCCCTGGTTCACCGTGGCAACCGCTGCCACGAAATCAAGATGTAGCAGACGATGTAGCAGCCGTCAAGCAAAATCTCGCAGCCCCAGGTTTTATGCGGGTTTGCGGCTGCGCGACTGGAGACTTAAAATCTCCTGGAAGGCAACTTCCGTGGGAGTTCGAGACTCCCTCCCGGCACCAGGCAGGGCCTGGCACCAACTTGCCGCTGGCGCACCGCACCCACGGATCGGCCAAGACATCGCAGCCGGGCAGCTTCGCTCCGATCCGGGGCATCGGTCCGGATGCTCGTTCTGGCCTTCGTGAACGCTACGGGTCGACTTTCAGCATCACGGTCTTTCTGACGGCCTCGGCCATCTCCGCCCGGGTCAGCGAAGCATCGGGGCAGAACTTACCGGGAGCGCACGTGCCGAGGATTCCGAGAGTCACGGCCCAGTGAGCCCATGGATAGGCCCAGTGGCTACCAGCGGTCGGCATGTCCTGGAACACCGGCTGGGTCGGGGCGTTGGCCGGATCGTACCCGAGCCCGCTGACCAGGAACTTGGCCGCAGCGCCGCGCACCAGGGGATCGTCCGGACAGAAGAGAGGCGGCTGGACACTGCAACCGGAGGTCAGGCCCGCTTTCACCAGGGCCTCGACGAACGGGTAGCCCCAGTGGGTTTTGGGAACATCCTGGAACGTGGGAGTGGCGGGCGGATTTGCATACGGAATGTCGAACGTGCGCACGATGACCACTGCCCCCTGGATCCGGGTCAGCGGCGTGTCGGGCGAGAAGGTGTACTCGTCAAATCCGGTCATGATTTCGCGGGCAGCGACGAACTGCACGTCATCCCACCTGGGATGGCTTCTGGGAACGTCGGCAAACGGCCACACTGCAAGCAGGCAGCCCTCGCTGACCAGGACGTCCTGGACGATGGCCGGGTGCAGGTTCCTGGGCTGGATGCCCCGCTGGATGGCGAGCGCCGCAATGGCCCCTGCAGCCGGGCCGGTAAGCATCGTGATGGGCTGGAGACGGATGGCCCCGTTGACGAGACGGGTCACCGAGAGGTTCCTCTCCGCCACGAGCAGACCGTCGACCGATTGGGGAACAAACACCTCGAACGGCACCTGGAACGCACCGCTCTTGAATCCGGGCGGAACATCGGCCTCGGATTCGAGCGCCAGCTCGAGATGGGCGTTGGTGTTGCACCCATGCAGATCGACCGCGTAGTCGCCAACGGCAAGCGAGGAGGGAAACGTCTTGACCGCCCGGGCCGGGCACCCGGAGCATGGAGGTTCTCGGCGAATCTCTCCTGCGGTCAGGGTCTTGAGCCCCACGAGGCGCCGCGCCTCCCGCACGTACGGCATGACCGGAAGCTGCTTCTCGATGGCTTTGAGCTGCGCCGGAATCCCGGGACAGAGGTTTTCTTCGTTCTGGAACGGGGTCGAAAAGCCCTCGTCGTCCGCCACGCTCCACTGGGACTTCCCCATGTCGTGCTGGGCATAGTAGAGGAACTGTACGGTCCGCAGCCGGGCTGCGCAGAAGGCCTCCTTGCGAAGCGCTGGATCGAGCGATGCCACTGTCGTGGGGTAGTCGTTTGCCCAGTTCACTCCGGTGCGCGTGATGAGCTGCGGCTTGGAAGAGTCGTAGCTGCCGGGCTGGGACGAATCCGGCATGCCACGGTACCCGCTGTGGGTGTTCCAGCTCACGGGGTAGTCGTTTGGCCCGCTGATCCAGTCGGCTCCGTTGTTGGTCACGATGGTCTGGAAGTGCGCCTTCACGTCCGCTGTGTAGCCGGGAGGCTCGCCGGGGAACGAGAGCCCTGCCGGAAGCGGGCCGGGATACTTCCGGATCACAGCGGTCCACGTGCAGTCCTGCATGCAGGCAGACGGGTTGACGTCGGGGCTGACCGAGTTGCCCGCGCGGTACTGAGCCGGGCTCAGCGCCACGACGTCTCCCCACTCCGTGGCATCGATGACCTGCTCGGCATGGAAAACGAAGGGCTGCGGCTGGGCACCACCGGCCTGGGTGGCCTCGAGGCCGGTCACCACGGTCTTGCCCGCCTGCTGCACGCTGATGACCTTCGTGACTCTGGTACGGAAGTAGACTTCAACTCCCGGAGCGTCGGCGAGCATCGATTCCAGGATGGCTCTGCCGACCCACGGTTCGAAACAGTAGGTGTTCGTGCTCCAGTAGCAGGTCCCGATCGACTTCCCGAGGGCCCCGTAGTGCGCCTTGACCTTGTCGATGAACTCCTTGTAGATGCCCGAGTCCCGGTTCTTCATCCCCTCGTCCATGCTGGTAACGGCGGCCGCGGTCATCTGTCCCCCGACCCAGTCCGTCTCTTCCAGCAGGGCCACCTTCATACCATGGCGGCCGGCCTCGATAGCTGCGGCCGTGCCCCCGCTCCCGGCTCCGGCGACGACGACGTCAACGTAGACATGGATCGGCTGCGGCTCGAAGCAAGGCTGGCCGTTGTTCACGTGCACGCACCCCTGGGCGGGAACGCAGGCATCATCCGTGCAAGGAAGCCCGTCGTCGCAGGCACCAAGGGGGAGGGGGAGGCCCAGGCATCCGCCGTTCACGCATTGGTCCGACCCGGTGCAGGCGTTGCCGTCGTCGCAGGCGCCGGCGACCGCCTTCTGGGTGCAGGATCCCCCGTCACAGGCGGCACCGGTGCACGGGTTTGCGTCCTCCGCACATTGCCCGCACTGACCTCCGCAACCATCGGGGCCGCACTGCTTGCCCGCGCATTCCGGCACGCACGGTGCATCGCCTCCCACGTCCTGCAAAGGGAGATCGTCGGCCAGGTCCGGTTGCAGGTCGGGCGGCAAGTCACCCGCCCCATCCGGCGCACCGTCTCCGAGGGGCACGTCGAGCAGTGCCGACTCCCCAGGCACATCGTCTGCAGCCCCATCCAGCGCCGCATCCGCCCAGTCGGCAAGCGGCGGGCTGTCCGCAGGGTAGGGCGAGTCCGGGGCATTCCCGTCCTGGAGGCCGTCCGCCGGCCCCCCGTCCCCGCCGCCAGCGTCGGCCGCCACCGCGTCGGCTCCCCGGGCAGAGTCACCGAGGCCGGTCCCATCCCCGCGGCCGGAGCCGTCCTCCCAGGGAACCCTCACGTCCGACGAGGGTGCACAGTCCCCGGCGCAGGTGCTCCCGTTGCCCGAGCGGCAGCTCCAAAGCAGGAAACCCACAGCCAACACGCAACCCTGGAGTCGGGTCAGACCGGCTATTCTCATCACTCGCCCATGGTAGCCCCGGTCGATGCGTGGATTCAAGCGGATCATTCCCGGGCTGATGGTGCGCTAAGCGATGCCTACTGGCAAGGGCAGATGGAGCGGCGGGCCTCGGTGCTCGTGCATGCAGTTCCAAGGTTGTCCATATTGGTCCTGTGTTCGGCCGGGCATCCGCTGTAGGTCGAGCAGAGCAGGGGGCCGTTCAGCCCTGCCCCGTGGACTCCCCACGTGTCTTCCATGCAGGCATAGGTGTAGCTGCTCACCGTCACGGCCTGCGCGATCCCAAAGGCATTGCTGATCGCCTGACACTCCGCCGCCGTGTCTTGAGCCTGGAACCATGTCGTGTTGTCGGCGATCACCGTCAGCCCGACGGCAGAACAGACCGCGGTGCACGCCTGGCCGCACGCGGCACTGTTGTAGCACCACTTGATGCTACCCACGATCTTACAGGTCGACGGCAGCGCCGAGCATACCCCGCTGGCGCAGGTCGGCGTGCTCCCGCTGCAGGTATTCCCGCAGAAGCCGCAATGGGAGTTGCTCGAGGAGAGGTTGGACTCGCACCCGTTGCTCGCATTGCTGTCGCAGTTCCCGTAGCCGGAATTGCAGCCGATGAAACAGGTTCCGTTCGAGCAGAACCCGGTCCCGTTGGTCGAGTTGCAGACGATCCCGCACGCATTGCAGTTGCTCGGATCCCACTTCAGGCTGACGCAGGTGCCGCTGCAGTTGGTGAGTCCCGTGGGGCAGGATACCGCACAGGTTCCGTTGGAACAGACCTGGCCCGCCGGACACGTGACTCCGCATGATCCGCAGTTCGAGCTGTCCGTCTTGAGGTTGACGCAGGTGCCACTGCAATTCGTGAGGCCGCTCTGACAGGTCAGGGTGCACGTCGAATTCGTGCACACCTGCCCGCTCGGGCACACCTTTGCACACGACCCGCAGTTCGAGTTGTCGGTCTTCAGGTTCACGCAGGTGCCACTGCAGTTCGTCAGCCCGCTCTGGCACGACACCACGCAGGTTCCGGCGGAGCACGTCTGCCCGCTCGGGCACACTTTGGCGCATGACCCGCAGTTCGAGGCATCGGA
>Ga0233425_10011384_pt1 | contig 10400 bp, 10 predicted proteins | sample Watercolumn_Towu_2_FD_181712 | JGI IMG/M metagenome (GOLD analysis project Ga0233425, IMG submission 181712) | Freshwater microbial communities from Lake Towuti, South Sulawesi, Indonesia - Watercolumn_Towuti2014_140_MG | ecosystem: Environmental > Aquatic > Freshwater > Lake | place... | reverse complement strand
GCATCCTTTCCCGGTTTGAAGCCGATGATTTTCCGCAGACCGTGGAGCTGGCGACCGCTTTGATTGACATGTTCGAGTCTAGGGAGCCCGGCCCCCTGTTGAATGCTATCCATCGTTTGCTGGACTATGAACGCAGTTGTTGTCAGAAGCAGACAACCATGGATAGACTGCAGGCTCAGGTCGATGAGATGTCGGCCGAACATCTGCGGTTGGTGGCCATGGCTGAAGTCCAGGGTGATTCCGGTAACTTTATCGCTCAGTTGGTGAATCGACTGACCAGCCTTTATGAAGAGTTCAAAATTCTGACTGACGAATACAGTGATCTGCTCGGTGATCTGGAAGAAGAAAAGCAAACTATTCTGGATGATGGGGCGGTGTTGTCAGCCGAGTTGATGGCAGAATCATTTGCCGAACGGTTCATGACTGCTTCCAGCCAAGTCATCATGGTACGTTCCGGACGGCTGGCTTTCGCCGTCATGGCTGAGAGTCATCCATTCTTTGAGCAGATTTACAATCAAGCGGCCGCGATCAGACAACGAGCTGATCAGCTCAATGTCAAAATTGATCGGCTGGGATCAGCCTACGGTTCGGATTTCCGGCGACGCATGGCCGAAGTGCGTCAGAATATCCAGAATATCAAGGCGGCCTTCATTGCCGCGAAGAGCGAGTCGTTCTTCTACGGGTTGGTCTTCGGGCTTCATGAAATCGAAGAGTTCAGTCCCATGGATTTGGGCATCTATCGCATTCATGACGCGCTGGTTGATTTTGATTGGAATCGTCTGGAAAACTACATGTTTGACTACTTGGCGCTTCTGGAAAATGAAGTCAAGAAAGCCAAGGATGTTCCGGCCCCTGTGGTTTCTGAAAAGGCTCGCAAGAAAAAAGAAGAAATCAAGGATTCAAAATCCGACGCTCCGACGACGGCAGTCACGAAGAATGTTCACAACCTGCCTGACGTGGAGCTCGAAGAAATGTATTTGGCCGCGGTCTTTTGCTTCGTAATCGAGAAGTATGCTCGTTACTTGGCAGAGGGTAAGCCTCATGACAAGGCCTTTGCTCGAGCGAACCAATTCGGCAAGAAACAGGCATTGGTGGCCAGGCTGCTGTCAGAGACCGGATATGTCAACGACGCCGATCGGTCGCGATTGACCAGAGTGATCGCGCCGCGATTGGTCGAGCAGGGATTGATTGTGGTTTCCGAGTTTTTGTACCCGGGGCATCGATCGCGTTCTGGTTCCGGGGAAATGGATAAGACCAACAAAATCTATCTCACTGAAAAAGGGTTTGTCTCCGGTCAGGCGCTCAACGCCAAGTACATGGAAATGATGACCGCGGTCTTCAAGTATGACGCACAACGGCGCGAAGACTTCGGCAATCGGGTCAAGAAGTAATTTAAAAACCACTGTGATTCACAGTGGTTTTTCGTTTACCGAGAGCTGAGCTTGGCGAGAATTTCGCCGATTTTCATTTGGATGGTTTCCGCCCCGCTATCGTCATAGACCAGGAAGACGTAGCGAGTGATGATCTGCATCAGAACGTAGATCTTCCAGGCACTATCCGCTGTCTTGAGCGTCTCGATGTACTGAGGATGAACGACATTGATCCAGAATGTGACGCATTTGTTTTCCAGCTGACCATTCATGATCGATTCATTCGGATCGCCGCCATGCATGGTATCCACCACGATGGTGGTGTCCTCGATACGAAGCAATGGTAGCGAATTGTCCGGGATCTCAGTCACGGTCTTCACCGGCTCAGGGGCGCGGATGTAGAAGTCAGCTGAAGTGACAACAGAGGAATTCTTGGGATCTTTGGCTGTAACTGTGATCTTGCCGGCTTTGGCCGGCAGCAAGCGAATATCGGTCAGTGCCTTGTTGTTCTCAATCACCGCCGCGTCGGCTGGTGATACGGTCCAATGCAGATTGTGCGTCTTGGCGGGAGCGTTTTCGACCCGGAGAATCAACGTGTCATCGAGATCGTACGTGCCGCTAGCCGGTTTGATGGCCAGGTCTTTCTGGTGATTCAGACGAATGTGGGCTTCGCGGCTGGTACCACCATTCTTCTTGACTCGCAGCTTGAATTGATCGTTGTCTTGGAAAGTGGCATTATTGTCAATGCTCAGTTCCAATGTGTTACCGGTCTTGTTTGAACCTCGGGCGCCGGGAATGTCTGACCAGTCCCAGTCAAAGGTGTCGGTCTGACGTCCTTTGGCTCGGAAGGTGATTTTTTCCCCAGGGCAGAGTTGGACAGACCAGGGGCTGACGTGGAACTCGGGCGGAATGGTAATTGGCCGCAGCTTTTTCTCTCTGATCGCCACCGGCCCGAAGACGCGCTGGGTCAGATCTTGCAGCTCACGCAGGTTGTTCTGTTCGCGATCTTCGATTTTGGAGACTTCGAGATGGAATTCTTTGCGAATCATCGGCCACAGGATGGTTTCGAGGTAGAGCAGGAAATGCCTGACCTCGTCGCTGCGGTAGAGTTCCTCGCGGAATTCTTTCGAAGCGCCTTCGCGCCAGGGATTGAACCCTTCGACTTCGATCAGACCGCAGATGCTGCGATCGAAGAATACGGATGGAACCTTTTTGCGCAGTTCGAGCGGCAGTTCGCGAGCAAAAGTCAGGAAGTCAGTGACCGGTCCGATCGAACCCAGACGCAGCGTATCGATTCGCGTTCCCTCGCGCGAGGCCAGATGGACCGGACGGTAGAGGTAGGCGCGAATTTCGCCGAGCAGGGGGTCGGATCTCATGTCAGTGAAACCACCGAGAATGTCTCGCGGCTTGAGAGGTTGACCATTGACATAGACGCGATCAGCGTACTGCGGCGACAGCAGGTCGCCGAGGTTTTCCAGCAGGAAGGCTTCGGAGAAAAAGTGCTGCCGTTCGGCCTTGATTTCGATATCGATCAGCGTAAAAGTCGTGCCGCGCGGATCGTGCGGATGGGCACCCAGGGGAGAATCGAGCTGGATTTCCACTTGCTGCTGCTGGAGGATGTGATCGATCCAGCGGTCAGCATTGAGAGTGAAACACTTCACCGCTTTTTCCTTGAGGCTCAAAGAGCGGACTGTGATCTGTTTCGCGTGCCAGAGAATATACTTACTGCCCTTGCCGTTCGAACCCTTGTGTTTCGACGACAGCCACAGTGAGCGACCATAACGGAAGAAAGCCTCGATCCCATCTTTGGAGATCCCTGAGCCAGTGTCCACCACCACGACGTGGTTTGGATGCTTGGCATTGTCCAGAATGATGTTGACATTCAGGCTGCCGGCGTCAAAAGAGTTGTCCACGAGCTCGGCCAGCGCGTGCAGCGCCGGGAGCTTCTCGATTTCGCGAGAAATGGCATGGCGTTCGATACCGGCGGTGACGAAGAATGAGGTCTTGGAAGTGGTCATGTTAGGTTTCCCCCTCCTTGAAACGTTGAAGGAATTTTCGTTCACTTTCACGGAAACTCAAAGCCAGTTTCGCGCTCTTGGTTTTATGGAGCGCGCGGACAGTGATGAGGACGTCAATCAATTGATCGGCGATCGCTGCTGTTTCCGGTTCGAGTATTTGAATAATGACGTCAGAATCAGCGGCCTCTGCGGCTAACAGTTTTTCCAGGACAGCTCTGAAGGCTTCAGTGGCTGTAAGTATTTCTGCCATCAGCGACGGCTCAGGTTTGTTTGTCGGGATAGAACTAAAGGTCTCACTCAAGATTTTTGTTGACAGCAATTTGGCGATTTTTTCCAAAAATTTATGGTCAGCCAGCAGGGCGTTTTTTAGGTCATCCAGATTGGTGGCCATAGACACTGGCGCCGGAGTTTCTGGTTTCGGAGATACTGGTTCCGGCCTTGAATGTTCACCATTAATATCCGGAATAACTGACGGAAAAGAGGCTGCCGGTGGCTGCTCTGATGGTTCAGGTTGAATGTTTTTCGATGAGCTTGGCGGCGAGGCTAGAGAGTCGGCCACAAAAGGCAACCGCGAGATGTTTGTTTGCCAGACTTCCAGTAGCGCGTTTTCTTGCTCATTTCCAGGAGCGAAATCATCATCGTCAAACGCCAGATAAATTTTGATTTTCGTGGCTGGCTCGATCACGCTGGTTTTGTCACGGATGGCTTCGAATTGACGGCGTTGCAGACATAGATGTCGATAGAAAGCCTCGATGGACATTGCGCCATTCCGGCCACCAATATTGTAACGAGTCATGAGTTCTAATAATTTGTCATTGAGAGCGAACTCGTTTGGCGGCGGGAGATCGCTGGGCAAAACACTCATACCCAGTTTCTTTTTCCATTCGACTACCCAGCCTCTTTCGAGATCGTCGGTCGGCGCGAAACGCGGGTCTCTGGTTTGTACATACAGGCAAGCCTGCATGCTGGGTCCGAAGTTTCGATCACCGCGCATGACATGGTAAACCGAGCCTTCGTCCAGATGGAAGTGCGCCGCGAATGACAGGCGGATATTTTTTTTGCTTTCCCATTCCGGACAGAGTTCATAGACAAAATCTCGAAAAGCTCGATTGAATCTTTCGGTCAATGCGCTATTGCGTCGTTCTCGAGCCAACCCTTTTTCCGGGGTCGGCATAGACGGTAACGATTTTCCCGCCAGTTTGGCTCTGGTTTGCGCCACCCACTGCTCTTCGTCTTTATCAGTGGGTTGAAAGCGAATATCTCCGGTTTTTACAAACAGTTCAGCTTGGACGCCCAGTCCGAGGTTCTTTCGTCCGGAAACAATGTTGTAGATTACATTGGCATCCAGCTTGTATTTATCACAGAACGCGCGACGATCAGGACCGCTCTTTGAATCAAAGCCCTGCTCGTCCATGAGGCTGATGAGACTTTTACAGTAGAGTTTCCCGATTGAGGGGTCATCGCGATGCTTTCGTAGTCCGGCCATGATGATCTCCTTTTCAAAAGGTTATATTGTCAAAGTTCTACGCTTTTAGCGTAATAGGATAATTTAGCAGTTTTATTGGGTCTTGTCAAGTCTGGTAGATAGATAAATTTAGCTAAAATTAAATTAAAAAACCCTGGGTTCAGGGTTTAGATAACAAAGAGAAAACAGATAGAGATGATAGCTATTGCTGTGGAGCACAGAATAAAACATAGTATGAAGGGCATTAATTCTTCTTCTTCGTCCACCCAGTTTCGGTAACCGCCATATTGTGCTTCTTTCTTATACAAAATACGGAGGTTGAGTATCAAGAATGTTGTCGATCCTGCGAGATAAGTGAGTACGATTTCCTTTGTGATGGGAATGCCTTTGGTTTCAAGATGGCAACCAACGAACATTGAAACAATCCCGGCGATCAGGAGAAAGGCGTAGAACAGGCGGCCGAGGAAGTTCATGAGTGTCGGCGATAAAATTGAGAGTTTAGATTTCACCAGAGATTCCATTTTGGTTGTCTCCTATTAGGCCGTGAATTTGAAGAAGCTGACAGCCGTCATGATCATCCAAAACAGAGTCATAAAAAACATGAAAACGCTGAAAGTCACTTCATCTGGGTCCTTTATTTTCTTGGGCGCGTCTTCGGGCTCTGGCTTTTCTTCGTCTTTTATCGCCGCGTAGAATCCCATGGCGCTCAAACAGGTCAGGACGATTGATCCTCCCAGTCGAATGGACTGGACCAGCTGGGTGGAGGTGAAGAACCAGGAGACAATGACGAATGCCAGTGCGAGCATGAAGAAAATGAAGGTCATGAATAACGTGAATGACGTTTTGTTTGAGGAAGCCTTCTTGTCTTTCAGGTCGTGCAGAGAGTCCATGGTGTCTCCTTCGTTCGGTTAATGAAAGGAACAAGCTAATAGTATAATTTAGCAGGATGTTTGGGAATTGTCAAGACAAGTAAATACGAGTGGAACAAGTGTGACAAGTTGATGTTGATGAATCATTTAATAATATAATCTAGTTTTCTTGTCATGCCTGCCTGCTCCTCGAGTCTGAGCGAAGAGGTCTGCGGACCTCGGAGTCGATGACCGGTAGGCAAGCTTGTCTCGCTAGTCGTACTTGTTCTACTCGTACAAAAAAGAAGCCGTTTGGCTTCTAGCTATTGCTACGCGAAAGTGTGACTGGAAGGCTCCATGTGGCCGGGCCAGCTGACTGTTTCCGGATCGAGCTTGAGGCTGAAGGTGTTGCCTTCGAGCTTCATCAGTACGCAGAATTCGTCGTTGACATTCTCCAGTCTGAAAGGAGTAGTCAGCGGAGCGCAGTGGAAATCAGCCCCGTCACTCTCCAGTCGAATCGCGATGATGCCTGAAGGTGTGGAGCAACCATCGTCGATATGGGTCATGATCCAGCCACGCCTGACCCATTCACCATTTGGATACTTCTTGCCCGGCCCGAAGACCTTCTGCAGTTCGGCGAGCGTCAGCTTCTTGATCGTGCTTTTCGAACAACAAAGTGCCATGGTAACCTCCTCAGAAGAACAGTTGAAATAGGGAGATTGATGCGGAGGTACCAGCTACAATGCCGAGAAAAAGCATGAAAAACATCACACCGATTTCTTGATCTGCTGTCGCGGCGACATAGGCTATCAGCAGACTGAAGATCATCACGAACAGTGAGGCGATTAATCGATACCAGAGTAGCCCATCTGACTGAGTAAAAAAGTAGGAAACGATGACGGATATTACTCCGAAGATCATTGCCCCGATAATAATAGCTGCTCCCAGATCGCTGCCGTCGAGATCGGTGGTCTTTGATGTCATGATGGTCTCCTTATCTCTTGGTTGAGAACCGGTTGATAAATGTGTCGACACCGCTGACCGGATGGTCGTCTTCGGTTTCCGGAATCGGTTCGTTGAAGACCGGCAAGTCGCCATAGACGCTTTCCGGATAATGATCTTTGTATTGACCGCCGCCAAGGAAGGAATTTTGTAGGTCATTACTGATCCACAATTTGCGACGATGATGAGGGGTCAGACGTTTCGACACGAAGTCGGTCAGCATGTAGGCGTATGAATCGCCGGGGTAGAGCTCGAGGAGGACGGCATCGTAGTCGTTTCAATCTTGCAGTGTGAAGTTTTCAAATTCACCGGGATGAGCGGATCAGACAGTGAGGTCAAATTCAGGACCCAGGGCAATGTGTACTGTGCTTTTAAATGACGAAATGTTTAATTAACCGATGACTAGCACGGACAGCTTCTTGATTTTTTTGTCATGGAAACCTCCTTGTCAGGAATTTGTGAAGAACAGCGACATTCAAATATAATATATAGTCGCGTTTTTGTCAATGGTTTTTGATTAAATTATTGGAAAATGCTAAAATTCAATAAGAATTATTAAATTATATGGTATATGGGAATCATTGTTATCGCAGGTCGTAGCCATGGTCCAAGTGGCGTTGGTCACGGTGAAAGAAAAGGTTACTATGGAGGAGCAGATTATGTATCTTCACGTAATCCTCGAGAGCATGCGTTAAAACGAGATCTGTCGACCAACGATGAATCTGCTAAAAGGTCGTCGGAAGATCGTAAAAAAATGATGGCAAATTTAGATAGACCTTATGAATTGGTGGGCGCATTTAGAGAAGAATGGGTGTCAGTAATACAAGAAAAACCAAAAGATGATAGCGATGGGCAAGCCAATAGAGCTTATCAAGCTAGGATATTACGTCTTATTCGTGAGGTACAGGCCACAGCGAAACAATTAATTGAAAAAGGATTTGACTTCCAAGCCAAGGATCTCTATGAAAACATGAATAATGTTGTGAGACATGAAATCGGTACGACCATGTACAACAATGATTTGGCTGATATCGGCACGGAGATTGATCGATTGTCAAAGCAATATGATTTGCGAAAATTTCATCAAGCCATAAAAAATTTAAGTGCAGAGAATGAACAGTTAACTATTGGTCTTACTGATGATAAAGAAAGTAGCCAACATAATGGTTATGGAACATATATCAGGTTGGTACAAAAATTAATTGAAAACAGGAATATAAAAGAGGCCTTTGTTTTATTGGATCATGTATATAGAAATCGTGAAAAATTTGTTGGAAGGGCTGAAAAGATGGTTAATGATGTCAAACGTATTTTATTATCCCAGGTGGGATCAGTTATTGATCAAATTACAAAAACTTCAATTATGAAGATCGAAGGTAAGGACACTGCATGCAAAGTATTAAAAGTGGATGATCATGGATTTTTGCCAACTGATTTTTTTCAAGTTCTTTCAGCTTTTGGCAATGAGGTGGTTTCAGTCGCCGGTTCTGGTTATTGGATTAGGAGAAACCCCGATAATCAAAAGGAGTACTTGGTTGGCACGAGAAAAGTCTTTTGATATCAGATATTGGAGACATATCCATGACACAATGTGATATACGCATAAAAAGAACCACTGAAGTGGTTCTTTTATATTGACCAGGTAAATCACCGGCGTGAGCTGGTGGTACTTCATTCAGCGGTCTCTAATCCAGGTGTGCGTGATTGAAATAATAATTCAGTACCCCGAGTTGTAAAGTGAAAATTTGTTCCGGGTGGGTGTCGACGAGTTTTTTTAACTCGGATTTTTTTATCCAGCGGATATCTTTCACTTCAGATTCCTGGGGCGTTGGTTCTTTATTTTCCACCTCGCAAATGAAAACAAAACCGATCCAAGGTAATCCGGCCTTCAGTTGTTGCTGACAGCAGAAAGGCGCGAACGCAAAGCCGGCGTCGTCGCGTGGAGAATAGGTCTTAGTTTTAGAGTCTGGTTTGATTTTTATGACTTGTAAGCCGGTTTCTTCAAACACCTCTCGACGCAACGCGTCGTAAATGTTCTCATACTTATCAATACCGCCGGCCGGGATTTCTAATGTGCCGGAATACTCGGCGCCTTTCCCCGTCTTCCAGCGAGTTTGAACGAGAATTTCGGTTTCGTCATTCATTTCACGCTCAATGATCGCGGATACGACCGGTACGCACATATTTAATTCTTTAGTCATATAATTTAATTTATTGCAAACCATGCACCCTCGCTAATCACTTCAACTTTTTCGTTGATAACTTTCAGTGCCGATTGATCATCCAGAGCAAAGATTTTTTCAGTCATTCCTTTGCAAGCATGACGGATGAAATCTTCACGAAGGTTGGGAAAGTCCGGAGAGTTTAAGTGTGGTAGGAAATAAAAATTCACAAAGTTGAGTCCGGGCATTTCTTCGGTCCGTTCCAGATCTTCGCCGTAAACCGATTGGGCAATGTTGAGCAATAATGTTTTATTCGTCACCATGCTGCCGGCGCTGACTCCGACCCATACTTTGGTTTTTAATAACTCAGGCAGTTCTTCAGATAGCCCGGACTGGTTTAACCACTCCATGAGATGAAAGGTATCGCCACCTTCAAAGAAAAGGACATCGGCTGCTTGGAAGCAGGGTTTCCATATGGAAGGATCAACCGCGGATATATCCATGATCTCGATTGATTTGAAATTCTGTTTTTTGAGATTAAGAAGATCATTGATAAACCAACTTTTATCACCGGTCACAATGGTGGCCGCGGTTGGGATGACTACGACCGCAATATCTTCTGGCTTTTTTCCAACTAAATCAAACATCGCGTTGGCAAGGGATTGATTGGTCAGACCGCTGGAGGTGAGAAGAAGTTTCATATGATTTTATGTTTTTAAAATTATCGTCAAACCCAGCATCATTATTATAAATAGAATGATTTTTTTAATCATGGCCTTGCGGGAAATTTGTTCTTTGAATATTCGTGGGTAGAGGCGGCCGAGGATGAGGGCGTAGATCAGGACAATGATTGGCTGGAAAGAGCTGACCGCGTTGACCAGCGTGACGGAGATCATGGAGATGGCCAGGGTGTGCGCGGCCGAACCCCCGAAAGTCAGAAATTCTTCGATGGCAAATAAAGAGAAATGCTTTTTGTATCGTTTAATATTTTTTAAGATATCCTCTCGATTGGTTTTCGGAATAAAAAAGCCCAAAGACAAGAAAAAGGCGGCTAGTGTGCCCCACGTGAAGCCCGTGCCCCAGCTGACCTGAGCAAAAAGATATTTATAAATGACAGTTTCCAGGGCTAATATAAAAGTGCATAGGATCATCCAGAAGAAGGCGGCATTGGGACGAAATTTTTGTTGGCCATTGAGACTGAGAAGAGCGGCACTGAAAATGATAATTAAAAATCCTGAATACTGAACGAAAGTTAATCTTTCTCCGACGAGAAAATAGGCAAGTATCGGTACAAAGATTTCACCAATGGAAAACAAGGAAATGACGATTGACGTGTCGTCGTGTTGCAGCGCTTTATAATAGGGATAAAGATAGCCCATGCTGCACAAGCCCAAGGCCATAAAAAACGGTACTTGATTCCAGGTCGGCCAGGTCGGAAAATCGAGGATGAGGATGATGGGAATGAAGAGGACGTTGGTAAGGTCGGCGAAAAACATCAAGGTCGAAACTCGTTTGAAGAGATTATTGGTCAGGTG
>Ga0233425_10011383_pt1 | contig 10400 bp, 8 predicted proteins | sample Watercolumn_Towu_2_FD_181712 | JGI IMG/M metagenome (GOLD analysis project Ga0233425, IMG submission 181712) | Freshwater microbial communities from Lake Towuti, South Sulawesi, Indonesia - Watercolumn_Towuti2014_140_MG | ecosystem: Environmental > Aquatic > Freshwater > Lake | place: Indonesia... | reverse complement strand
CTGATTCCAGCAAATGAGAGCGTGTACGTTCTGTCGCCGTTTGGGCAGTTTTTCTTGAAAATCAGGTCTGCTTAGTGGGGGATTTTGAAGTGGCCACAGGTGGGGGATTTTGGGTGGCCATCAGGGAGAGGGTACGGTAGGCCATAATCGCGCGTCTGCATCACCTCATCGACCACCACTTTATCCCAGTTCTTGAATTGCACGGGGATCGTCTTTTCAGTAACTTTGTGCGGATCAATCAGGATCACTCCGGGCCGCAGTGGCACAAGCGTGACATCAACGTGATCGTACCCCAAGTTCATGGGGTGAACGTGGATATTGTCATCGACTAAACCACGTAAGGTGCGTTCCAGCCAACCGACTGCCCGGGGATTTGCAGAGTTGTTCACATCGATGAATATATCTTTACCGATTCGGACACAGTTCGCAGCATCGAAGAGGACTTCAACTTCGGTGATTCCGTTACCTACACCGGGGGAATAAGATTCCGCCCCAAGGATCGGCTTAGGGGCGGCCACCACGTGGGCGCCTTTCGCCACGTAAGCTTCCATGAACGGGCGAAACGCAAAAGTTTCGAAGTAGCGTGCCCGGGATGGCGAGGGTACCTCAATGAACAAATCCCCAACAACCAGCAGACAATCTCGCGGCATCAACGAATACAACTGCGAGATTTCGAAATGCGGGGTGCGGAATGACACCGAGCTATCCACCGCCACTGGCCGAATTACTTCGATGTCGAGATCGCGCAGCACCCGGATGAAACCCTGAATATCTTCTTCAATTTCATCGATGACTATCTGCGGTACCGGACCAATTGCCGCCATTCGCAAAGTTTCATCGTCCGGAACACGGAAGAAATTCTCAAAAGAGGCTTCGATTTCTGGGTGGTTGGCACCGAAAGGGTTGCCAACGATAATCGACCGTAATTTGGTGAACTCATCGAACGAGTGAAGGTGATGGCGGACGTTCGGGCGACTGCCTGGAAGAGAAAGCAAATCAGTGGTTGGCCGAAGTGTAAATGATCTCAATGGGGTTGTCACGTTAGTTTTTGCCTGAGACTGCCTCATATCTCTATACCACCACGTCACATCGTTAATATTTGAGTATGCCACCTGACGTGTGAATTTGTCTTGGCACAAAACATTACTAAAACACTGATTGTTGGGCTCCTTGTCAACGAGCTGAGGGCAGATCCAGTATGGTACTCTGTCCCTTCTCGCGTTCTTGCAGAAGTTCTCCATTACTGAAGCGCACAGGCAGCGAAGCGGCAGCATCGAGAATGCCGATAGTGACGCTCTCCCGTTGGGGAACTGAATCCACAAAGACTTCCTTCGGCCGGTCCTTACCCAGAAACTCAGTAATCATCGAACGGCAATATGCTCCGGCGTTGTGGAACATTATGGTGTCACCTGCCTCAGGGAGCGCTAGTCGCACTTCCCGGGCCAGGAAATCCCGGGAGTAGGTAGAGTTCCCGCAGATGTAAACCGGGAGTTCGAGGGGCGGCTGGACTCCGCGCGGTCCGATGATTTCGCAGGGGTGGATGGCACGATCGGGATACATCAACGGGCGGGGAAAGATCGCCACCGAACCGTTTGTTCCCACGAAAATCCGGTCTCCACGAATTTTGACATCGATGACCTTTACGAAGAAGAAACCGCAGTTCGCGGACAGGTAACGGCCCGGCTCGAGGACGAGCTCGAGCGGTCGGCCCTGACGGTGCTCGTGGCTGGCCATGATTTGGGCGGCGAGCTGGCCGTACCTTTTTATGTTGAACCCGGAATCACCTCGCTCAGTGACCCCAAACCCTCCACCGACATCGAGGTACTGCAGATCGGGAAGCAAATCGGCGGCCCGTCCAAGCCGCTCCATTCCATCCACAAGGAGTTCCGCAGATGTCAGGTCGGTGCCGAAGTACGAGTGAACGCCAACAATGCGCAGCCCGTATTGCCTGGCGATTGCAGCCGCTTGTGGCAGTTCAGCGGGCAGCAGCCCGAATCGGTACGAAGGATCCTCCCATAGTTCGACGCCGTCGAGCGCACTGCCGACGCTCAGACGCAGCCCTACCTCCTGTCCGGGTTTTGCCAATTCGGCGAAAATCTGGAGCTGACCGCGGGAGTCGAGGATGAGCCTTACGCCCATTTCCAGGCAAACTTCCATCTCCTCCCGCATCATATTTGTCGAGGCATAGATAATGCGCGAGGGCCCGAACCCCAGCTTGCTGGCCAGTAGGAGGTGGCGCAGCGAGTTGACGAAGACGCCATGCCCCTGGTCACGTATGCAGCCTAATATAGCAGGATGGTCGTTCGCCATGGTTGCAAAGAAGATGGATTTGCGCGTGACAGGAATCCCCGCGAGCTCCCGGCAGCGGTCGCGGAGCCGCTCAAGATCGTACACGTAAACCGGTCCCGAGTGATCGACTCCGGCTTTCAGAATGTCGACTGGGACCGCCGATTGGGTTGATACCGTCATTGCCGAACCACCTCCCCCAAAAGACCGTGGGTGATGAGTTGCTGGATTAGATTTATGAAAGCGCCGAGAAATTGGTCGCCTTCCCGCCTCTGACCTGTATCCCTGGGGAGGACGCTGGCGAACAGATCGCCGACGCGAAGCGGCTTGTCGGCCACTTCGAGAATGAGCTTGCCAACTTCAGGAACCTGAACCGTTTTCAGATCACCTTGTGCATCTTTTGAGCAAACGATCCATCGCTCACCTGACGGTTCGGCCTCCTGGGATCGTTGCCCAGCTATTAAAGCCAGGATGTCGTGGCGGAATGGGGCGGTCACGTAGTCGCAACGCCTCTCTATTACTGTATTAACGTCAATGCCATCGCGAGGCTTGCTAAGCGCCGCCTCCGGTGGCTTTAGAAATACTGCATTCAGCTTCAACTGTTCATAGCGCACTAGGTCGGCCAAATCACTCCCATCGAGCCCCAGGCGGTTAAGTTCCTTGTTGAAGAACATGAGTAAGTCTCCTGCGTCGCCCTGATGCGGCCACCGCGTCCCCGGCCGTTGTTTCGCGTTATGGGCTTCGATCCAGTCCACCCATCGTAGATACCAGTCCAAGGGCGAATCATAATGTGGTATTAGCAGCGGCCAGATGGATTTCACTACGACGAGGTGAGCTGAGAGCTCCTCAGTTGAGGCGATGAATCTGGCCGGAATTTTTGGAACCGTGTACCGGTAAGTGCTGGCAAAAACGATCGGATGCTGGATTCGCAACTGCTCGCCAAGCGCGCCCTCGGCTGGACTGAGAGGAAGATCATACCACTCGGCAAGCTTGGTAGCATACTGATTGTAATCGAGGAATATAGAGGACTCATGGTAAGGACAGAGAGTGAAGATATGTGCCCGGAAGCCGCCACATTGTAGATAATCGAAAAAATTTGCGATAGTTTCGCCCAGAGTCTCGAAGGTCTCCATCGGATAGCCGACAATGAACCCCGTTATCGGATGGATACCAGCGGCTGCTGTGGACTCGACTATCGTCCTGGACCTGTCGAGATTCAGGTTCTTCCCAATCTGGCCCTGAAGCGTCTGCGACCCGGTCTCGATGCCGTAATAGATCTCAACGCAGCCGGCCTTTGCCATTTTGTTAATTAGGACCGGGTCGATGATGTCAGTGCGCGTGCTACAGGTCCAGGTCATTCCCAAATTAGCCTTGATCAATTGATCGCAGAAACGGTGCGTCCACTCGCGATCATACGTCATGATGTCGTGGGAAAAGTTCACGCGACGATAATTGTACCTATCGCGGACAAGAGTCATCTCCTCAAGAATTCGTTCGATCGATTTCATGCGGTACTTGCGCTTCCAGAAGGGAGCGGTTCCACAGAAACGGCACTCGAAGGGACAGCCGCGACCGACATCCAGGTAAAGCGGTGCACCAGAGGCCATATCATAAGCCTCAAAAGCTGGGATCGGTAATTCATCGAGATCATCGATTAGTCCACATTCAGCATTTTCTATAACCCGGTTTCCGTCGCGCCAAGTGAGGCCGAGGACTCCGGAGTGAGGGTGGCCTCTTTGCAACAAGCTCCGGATCAGTTCGACAAATGTGATCTCTCCCTCTCCCCGCACAACGAAGTCGACAAAAGGAAACGTTTCAAGTATAGGTCGGCCAATCGGTGATGCGGAAGGTCCCCCCAAACAGACCAATGTCTTTGGTGAGCGGTCCTTGATTAATTTCGAAATTACGATTGTGTGGTGGAGAGAATCTGAGTCAGTCATCAGACCGACGAGGGCATCAGCCGGATCCAGGATGGCGTCGACAAGCCGATTGTAGAAATGGTCATCGTTGGAGATAGCGCCGGCGTTAATAAGGCCGTTTACCTCCGTCACTCGAATCTCCGCGTCCAAACCTGCACGATCCGCAGAGGCTTTGAGAGAGAGCAACCCCATAGGCACAAAGGCCTGCATAAATAGGGGATCGCCAGGGATGCTGGCGGGAGACATGCGGCCGTGGTTCAGATGAAGGCTAGTGGCTAAACTGATTTTCATACGTCACCTCATGTCATCTCGGTTTTCCATAGCTTGGTCAAGTGAGGCAGCATTTCTGTCCGATAAGCCAAACTCGCTTTGTCATATGCTGTAGCACCGCAAGCGTTGGGCGACCCGTGATACAACAGTGATAGGGGAGGGCAGCGGTTCGTGCAAAAATACTCGCCGCTGGAGAGTTTGCACCTCCCACAATCCTCGAAGGTGTCCCACCCCGACAGGCGACGAAACCCTTTGGAGGACTTCTCCCAAATATCCTGAAACGGTGATGTTGTAATATTGCCCAAGTGGAATGTGCCCGTGCCGACACAGGTGGTGCAGGGGTACACATCGCCGTTAGCGCAGACATAACTAATGAACCGAGCGCCCTTACAGGCTCGCACCATGTAGACAAGATTAAAGGCGAAATCGAAGCATTGGTCAAAAGTCAATACAGGCTGAATGGCCATTAGCGCTTGTTCATTCACCATGTCCATCGCCCAGAGTTCGGCGGTATCTTTTACTTCAGCGGTAGTGAGTTGCAGCTCCGGCGCGGAATGGCCACGGCCGATGGGGGAAAAGGGAATTCCACGATATCCGATTCCCTGTTCGGTGAGCCACGAAAAAATTGTCCTTAGCTGTGCGAGGTTCTGCCGCGTCATCGTAGCGGCGACATGACAAGCTATCCCCTCCTCTTTCAAGATAAGCAATCGCGATTGTAGATAGGAGAACCTCCGCTTGTTGTTGAGATGATCTGTCTCTCCGAAATGAAGGTTGTCCAGACTTATAGTAATTCGGATGTGACCTTTTGGAATCTGCTGAATGAGAGATCTGGTAAGAAGAAATCCATTTGTCACCACTGCAATGATGAAGCCGAGTCGGGAGGCATGTTCGAGGATGTAAGGAAAGTCGGAGCGAAAGAAAGGCTCGCCGCCGGAGAACACGACACATAGGACATTTTGGGCCTTCAGTTCATCAAGGAGCGATAAAATCTGAGCCGTTGATAGTTCATCGGGTTGAGGTTCACCTGCCGAGACGAAACAATGACGACAACGAAGATTGCATGCACGCGTCACCTCCAGCCAGACTATCAGAGGAGCACGCAGATGGAAGTCCGGTGTAATTTCCAATTTTTGCAGCTTGTGTGGCGCGAGCATTGCCGAATCAGCACCATTAGCGCACAAAGGGCCGGCCGACTTTCCATATAGACCAATGTAACCCTGTCGGAAAGAGATGAGGTACCCGAAAATCTCTTCATTGTAGGTATGAATCTGCACCGCGCACCTCACTAGAGCTGTTTGAGCGCTCGCAACCGGTGCTCTGTGAAGGGGAGTTAAGAAGTCCGCGACCCAGATCACTGCCAAACCGCAGCAACCGGTAAGTCACCATACTACTTAGATTAAAGTTAGATATGTGACCTTGAGTCGCGGGTTAGGTTCTCCTCAAGTTAAAATTATGCGGCACCGACCGTAACCGCAGCCGGAGCGATCCTGCCTTCGACTACATCGACGGAAAGCGAAATTACCGGCTGGTGACCGGTCTTTTTAACATATTCGACAATCGCTTTTTTTTGCTCCTCAGTGAGGGCAATGTTTATGGGAGCATGTTCTTCGGGGCGTTTAATTTCCCTAGGCATAGCTTGACCTCCTTTCATTTCCGGGAATTTCTATGGTTTGAAATTTGCTGTGGCTTGGTAACTTAAAAGTTTAATTATTAGATTTCAATTGTCAAGTTTATTTTTAAACTTTAATAGATATTTTAATAATTAATTTAATGGACATACCCTATTTATTTTGTAAAAATATTCTTGGTTTATCAGATCAACAACGAAGCTCCACGCTGCCTGAAAGGGTGGCCACAATTAGAAGCATGCGCCAGAAGGGAAAATTGCATGGATATTGTAGTTTTGCTCAAACAGGTGCCGGACACGGAAACGGTGATCAAGATCGGTGCGGATGGCAAATCCATCGACACCAGAGGGATTAAATGGATTATTAATCCCTACGATGAGTATGCGGTGGAAGCTGCCCTTCGCTTTAAAGATAGCCAGGCCACCAATGTCACCGTTCTCAGCGTGGGCCCCCAGCGCACCGTTGAATCAATCCGAGCTGCGCTGGCCATGGGCGCCGATAAGGGAATCCTGGTGGACGATCCAGCTACCGAGGGCAGCGACGCCCTGGGGAAGGCCCAGACCCTGGTCGCAGCCTTAAAGCAAATTCCCTATAATCTCATTTTTTGTGGCAATCGGGCCGTGGATGACGACGACAACCAGGTCGGCATTATGGTGGCCGAAATTTTAGGTATTCCTCATCTTGGTCTGGCGGTGGCCGTGGAACTTGCCGATGGCCGGATACAGATTGAGCGGCCCGTCGAGGGGGCTAAGGTAAAATTGGTGGCGCAGCTTCCGGCCCTGGTAACCTTTGGCGGCGCCCATGCTGTCTGGAATCCGCGCTATCCTTCTTTGCCTGGCATCATGAAGGCGAAAAAGAAACCGCTGGAGGTCAAGGGCCTCGCCGACCTGGGTCTGGCCTCGGATCAAATGGGAGCCTCTGCTGCAAAAATAAAGATCGCCTCCCTGGAGCTGCAGGAGGCGAGGCAGGCCGGGCTTATGGTGGAAGGCGACACCATAGGTAAGGCCAAAGAACTGGCACGCCTGCTCCACGAAGAAGCCAAGGTTATTTAACCGCAGGGGCCAGGATCGGTTCGGGCAATCAAAACTGACTCAGCGAGCTCTAATTCCAACTTCGCTGATTTGAACATCTTTTCGACTTCAAGTTTTTTAACTTTGAATTTTTCGAAGGGGTCGCAATAGAGGAGACAGCAATATGGCACAGGGAGTATGTGTAATTACTGAATTCCGGAATAATGCCTTTCGACGGGTCTCATTTGAGGTGGCCTCCGAAGGCCGACGATTGGCCGACGCCCTGGGGGAGCCTCTCATGGCCATTGCCTTGGGGGCAGGAGTCGCGGCCATGGCCGCAGATTTGGGCCACTATGGTGTAGAAAAAGTCTACGCAGTGGACCAGCCAGCACTGAAAGATTACCTGGCCGAGACCTACACGCCGGTGGTAGCCGACATTATGCAAGATTTGCAACCACGGGTAGTTCTCAGCGCCGCCTCGGTGGATGGTAAAGACCTGAGCTCTCGGCTGGCGGCGCGTCTGGGAGCGGGATTGGCTCAGGATTGTACGGAGATCAAGGTCGAAGGCGGGGATCTCAAAGCCAAGCGGCCGGTCTATGCCGGCAAGGCCTATGCTTGGTATGAATGGGCTGCCGGCGCTTCCCCCCAGATGATCTCCTGCCGGCCCAATGTGATGGCGTGCTTGGTGGCCGATACCGCTAAAGCCGCCGTAGTGGAAACCCCCAAGGTTACTCTGCCGCAGGGCGTCAAGAGCCAGGTGGTGAGTGTCGAGAGCGGGATGACCAAATTTGATCTCGCTGAAGCCCAGGTAATCATAGCTGGCGGCCGCGGCATGAAAGCTCCCGAGAATTTCTCCCTGCTGGAAGAGTTGGCGCAGCTCCTGGACGGGGCCGTGGGTGCATCCCGGGCCGCGGTGGACGCCGGTTGGCGGCCCCACTCCGACCAAGTGGGTCAGACCGGCAAGGTGGTCACCCCCACTCTCTACATTGCCTGCGGCATCTCCGGAGCCATTCAGCACTTGGCCGGCATGGGCTCCAGTAAGTTCATCGTGGCCGTCAACAAGGACTCCGAGGCTCCCATCTTCAGCAAGGCCGACTATGGGGTAACTGAAGACCTCTTCCAGTTCGTGCCGGCATTCATTGAGGAAGTCAAAAAGCTCAAGGCTGCCTGTTAATTTCTGATTACCGGGAGACGTTCATTATGATGCAACCAGGATACTTTCCCGCTAATCTGCTCTTTGCAATCCTGTTTATCGTGGCCATTAGATTTTTTTGGCTCTCCATCTCTAAGCTTTACAATATCTTACGCCTGGGTAAGCCGGAAGACCGTTTCGATCAATTGGGACAACGTCTTAAAGGCGTGGTCACCTTTGTCCTGGGGCAAAAGCGGGTGGTCCGGGAGCCCTACGGCTGGGGCCACTTCCTCATTTTCTGGGGTTTTATCATTATTACCATCGGCAGCTTGGAGTCCTTCGGGGTCGGGCTTTACCACGGCTTTGCCTATGGGAAAATTTTTGGCAAACCATTTACTGCCGTCCTTTACCTGCTGCAAGATCTCCTGTGTTTGGGCGTAGTTGCAGCGCTAAGCGTCTCCATCTATCGCCGTTTTGTGGTCAAGCCGGAACGTCTGCGGTTTTCTGATCAACAGGCGGTTAACCTGGATGCCGGCATCATCATTGGCTTGATTCTCGTGTTAATCGTGTGCTTGTTTGGGGCCCGGGCCGTGGAATACCGTCTGGCCCAGATGGAGTCTGGCCACTATTTTCCCCCAGCTGCTTTTATCTCCGTGGCCCTGGCCGGGATCTTTTCCGGCCTGTCGCAATCAAGTCTTTTAAACTGGTACAGCTTTTTCTGGTGGGCCCACACTCTGGTCATCCTGGGTTTCTTGGTTTATATCCCTTTCTCCAAGCACCTGCACATCTTAGGCGTCATCCCTAATGTCTTTTTCCGCCGTTTTCGGCCTATGGGAGAGCTCAGTAAGTTAGACCTGGAAGACGAATCGGTGGAGACCTATGGCGTCTCCAAGATTGAGGAGTTTACCTGGAAGCAGCTTCTGGACCTCTATGCTTGCACCGAATGCGGTCGCTGTTCCGAGTTTTGCCCCGCCACTTTCACCGGCAAACCGTTAAGCCCCAAAGAGACCATCCACCACCTCAAAAAGCACCTGTTGGTCAAAGGTAAACTGCTCCTGGAACAGGGTGACTCTCTGGACAATAAAGCCGAGTTGGATAAAGCCCTGGTGGGGAATGTCTGCCTCCCTGATGAGATCTGGTCATGCACCACCTGCGGTAACTGCATGGAACAATGCCCGGTTTTTATCGAGCATACCCCCAAATACTTGGATATGCGCCGCTACCTGGTGCTCATGGAGAGTAGTTTCCCGCCAGAGGTCCACACGGTGCTGCGCAATTGGGAGACCAACTCCAATCCCTGGGGTCTGGCCTTCGCCAGCCGGAGCGATTGGGCCCAAGGGCTGGCTGTTCACACCCTGGCTGAAAACCCGGAGGTGGAGTACTTGTTTTACGTGGGTTGCGCTAGCAGTTTTGACGAGCGGGGCAAAAGAGTGGCCGCTGCTATGGTAAAGCTCCTGAATCAGGCTGGGGTCAATTTCGGCATCCTGGGGGCTGAGGAGAAGTGTTGCGGCGAAACGGCACGGCGCCTGGGTAACGAGTATCTGTTTCAGGGCATGGCCACCGAGTTGACAGAGACCATCAACGCTTACGGAGTAAAAAAGATCATTACTACCTGTCCCCACGGCTATAACTGCCTGAAAAACGAGTATCCTCAATTTGGTGGCAACTGGGAAGTCTACCATCACACCGAGTTTTTGCACCTGCTGCTACGGCACGGACAGCTAAAGCCGCTGCGGCGTCTGGATAAGCGACTCACCTTCCACGATTCCTGTTACCTGGGCCGTTACAATGGCTTGTATGAAGAACCTCGTGGGATCTTGAAGTCCATCCCGGGCCTGAGCATGCAAGAAATGGAACTTCAGCGCCATAAATCCTTCTGTTGTGGCGCGGGGGGCGGCCGCATGTGGATGGAGGAGACCTTGGGGAATCATAAGATAAACGAGGTCCGCACCGGCCAGGCGCTGGCTTTCGAACTTGACATCATTGGGGTTGCCTGCCCCTTTTGCACTATCATGTTTGAGGACGGTGTCAAAGAGCGTGACCAGGGGGAGGCGGTGAAGGTCTATGATATTGCCGAACTGCTGCTCCAGGCCTTGGAAACGGAAAAGCAGGGATAAGGCGAAAAAAACATCCTCCAGTTATAAAAGAGATTTAA
>Ga0233425_10011382_pt1 | contig 10401 bp, 9 predicted proteins | sample Watercolumn_Towu_2_FD_181712 | JGI IMG/M metagenome (GOLD analysis project Ga0233425, IMG submission 181712) | Freshwater microbial communities from Lake Towuti, South Sulawesi, Indonesia - Watercolumn_Towuti2014_140_MG | ecosystem: Environmental > Aquatic > Freshwater > Lake | place: Indonesia... | reverse complement strand
GTGAACCTGAATCCATTCGAGCTGAATGTCAACATTGCCCGGAACAAATTCGGTTTTACCTCGGGGCTGGGTTTTACGCTGAACAACTATTACTTCAGCAATTCCTTTTCCTGGATCAATGATTCCTCCGTGCTGAAGGCCTATAACACCGTTACCGACAAGGGAAACAGCGTGAGCATGAAGGTGAACAAACTGTTCGTTTCCTATATTACGCTCCCGCTGTTGTTCGAATTCCAAACCAACCCCGGGCACCGGCTCAGCAGCTTTCACATTGCTGCAGGGGTGATCGGCGGGCTGCGGCTGCAATCCTACCAGAAACAGCGCCTCTACCAGTGGCAGGACACATATTACCTGGTGGATGACCAGGGCACGCGGGTAGCGTCATTCTACGCCAACAACGCCGTGATCCGGAATCACCACGCCTATCACCTCAATCCGTTCAAGGTGGATGCCGCCCTGCGTATAGGGTGGTCGTTCCTCAACCTGTATGCCACCTATTCCATCACCCCAATGTTTCAGAAAGACCAGGGACCCGTCGTCTACCCCTGGACCATCGGGATCACGCTGGTGGGGTGGTAACCCCGAAAAAACGTTCCTGGAAGTTCACCAGGAACGTTTTTTTTGTGGCCCGCGTCAGCGCGGTGTACAGCCATCGCAGGAATTCGGGATTCAGCATCTGTTCGGTGAGATATCCCTGGTCAATGAATACCGTATCCCACTGACCACCCTGGGTCTTGTGACAGGTGAGCGCATAGGCAAATTTTACCTGGAGGGCGTTGAAATGCGGACTGGCTTTCACCCGTTCCACCCGTTCACGGCGGGAGGGAATATTCTGAAAATCCTCCATCACGGTCTGGAATAACCGGTTGTTTTCGGCCTGCGTGAGCGCTGCCGATTCCGAATTCAGTGTATCCAGGATGATCTTTACATCCAGTTCCTGCTCTTCAGGATAATCGAGGAACCGTATCGTGAGATCGGCAAACCGGAAGCCGTACAACTCTTCAGTTTTCCTGATCCGCCGGATCTCCACGATGTCGCCGTTGGCAATAAATCCGGCGGAGGACTCCGGGGGCAGCCAGTAGTAGTTGTTTTTGACGATCATCAGGTAATCGCCGCACGCGATCTCTCCTTCATAACCCAGGATCCGCCGGCGGATCTCCCGGTTAAAAAGGTTGGCCCTCCTGTTCGACCTGCATACCACCACGTTGTTGTCCTTCCCCGAGCCGGAATAGGCTCTTTGCAAGGCCTCCTCCAGTTCCGGTCCGGCGATCCTCACCACGTCCCCGAAAAGGTGATCGCAGAACAGGGGGAATTTCAATTCCCCCGTTTTGATTTCCTCCCGGATGGCAGTGGCGTTCATCAGAATGCCCGACTCCTTCGATTGCCTTACCACTTCGGTCAGCTCAAAGGAATCAATCTCGAGGTGGTATGCGTTCCTGAGGAAGGCCGGATCCAGGGCCGGCGAATAATTCAATCCGACCGGCGGAAGCTGAGCCGTATCGCCGATGAACAGGATCCGGCAATTCTCCCCCGACTGAACAAAGGCAAACAGGTCATCCAGCAGGTTCCGGGATGGAAACAGTTGTCCTTCCTGCGCGCTGCCGTGGTATATCATGGAGGCTTCATCGACGATGAACAGGGTATGGCGGTGCAGGTTCTTCTGGAGCTTCAGTTCAATCTGGCCATCCTTGTTGGTCCAGGCAAAATAGATCTTCCGGTGGATAGTGTGCGCCTGTTTCGCGGTATATCCGGCCATGACTTTGGCTGCCCGGCCGGTCGGAGCCATCAGTACCGTTCTTTTTCCCATGGCCGGCAGGACATTTACCAATGCCTTGACTATCGTGGTTTTACCTGTGCCGGCGTATCCTTTCAGGATGAACAGGGCATTCGGTTTTTTCCAGGAAATAGCCAGGAAGACAGCCAGTTCTCCCATGAGCTGTTCCTGGCCGGGCGTGGTGTCATGAGGGAATTCCTTGAGCAGCTGGGACCGGATGCTGTTTACGTCCATACGGTCCGGTTATTCATATCTCAACGACTCGATGGGATCGAGGTTGGCTGCTTTCTGGGCAGGATAGATACCTGAAATGAGGGCAACGCCGAAACAGATGACAACTCCGGAGATGATCCAGATCCAGGGGACGATAAAGGCGCTGCCGATGGCCAGGGAGATCACGTTGCCGATGAGTATGCCCAGGACGATGCCAAGGGCGCCGCCAAGCTGGCCGATGACTACGGCTTCCACCAGAAACTGGTTCCTGATGAGCCGCCTGGTCGCTCCGATGGCTTTACGGATCCCGATCTCCCGGGTGCGCTCGGTCACCGAAACCAGCATGATGTTCATCAGCCCGATCGCTGCTCCCATGAGCGTGATCAGCCCGATGATCGTGGCTGCCATTGTAACATATTTCAGATTATCGATCAGCATCTTGGCCACATTGTCGCTCTTAGTGATCTCGAATGTTTCGTCGAGCCCCACAGGTACCTGCCGGATGCTGCGCAGCAATCCTGTGGCTTCACCGATCGCCGGCTCCAGGTTCTCCTGATCACTGACCATCACGTTCATGGCAAATGACATGTTCGGCCGGGGAAAATAAATCCTGACATTGTTCAGCGGGATGAAACAGCTCCGGTCCCCGCTGAATCCCATACTGGTCCCTTTTTCCTTCAGCACCCCGATGACCCTGTATTTTCCTGATCCCACCGAGATCACTTTATCAAGAGGATCTTCCTTCTGCTTGAAAATATTCTTTACGATCTCGGGCCCGATGATGACCACACTGGATCCGTAATAGATCTCATCCGGAGTGAAATTCCGGCCATTGTCGATCTCATCGCCGGATGTGAATAAGTAATTCTCATCCACCCCCATCACCCGTGTGTTGGGATTGGTCTTATTGGATCCGAACTTCACTGTCGCGATCCCGGTGGCATAGGTGAAGATGGAGGTATATCCCGGGAACACGAAGCGTTCCTTGAACTCCCGGGCCTGGTCGATGGTGATAGGTTCGTACCGTTTATGGATCTGCCGCTGGCCTCCGATATGGACATTCATGGAGCGGTTGCGGATGGTGAAGGTATTGGATCCCATCATCGAGAAGTTCTGTGTCAGGAAATACTTGATGGAATCGGTGGCTGTAAGGATCCCTACGAGGGCCATGATCCCGAAAGCGATGATCAGAATGGTCAGGATCGTGCGTAACAGATGGCTCCTGATCGAGTCGAGCGAAACTTTAACATTCTCCAGTACGAGGGTGCTTTTCATCGGGCACTGGATTAATTCTTGATGCCAAATGCCAGATCGCCGGCGTCTCCCAGTCCGGGAACCAGGAAAAGCTGTGCCGTCAGTTCTTCGTCCACTACTCCGGTCCAGATGGTGATGTCCCGCTGGGGCAAAGATTGCTTCAGGTGGTTGAGCCCTTCCATACACGCCAGGATGGTGACCAGATGGGTGTGGGATGGCTTTCCTTTTGAGATCAGTTCTTTATACGTATAGACCATCGATGAACCCGAAGCCATCATGGTATCGCAGATGATCAGCACTTTCCCTTCGATGGGGGTGGTGGAGGCATATTCAATGCTCATGCTGAAGGATCCGTCTTTATGCGGCATGCGGTAGGTAGAGATAAAGGCATTGGCCGATTGGTCGAATACATGGAGGAAGCCCTGGTGAAACGGCAGTCCGGCCCGCAGAATAGTTGCCAGCACCGGGTACTCCTTCAGCACAGGGACATTGGCAATACCGAGAGGTGTGGGTACTTCCTTCTCTTCATAAGCCATCTCCTTGCTGATCTCGAAAGCGAAAAGTTCCCCGATCCGTTCCAGGTTCTTCCGGAAACGAAGATGATCCTTCTGAATCTCCACATCCCGGATTTCGGCTATATACTGGTTGAGGATTGAATGGTTCTGGCCAAGCACCCGCACCAGGGAGGATGATCTCATAGCGGTTTCAGTTTAAGCAAAGGTAAATAATTTAGGAATCCGGAAGATTCGCACAAAGGAATATCTTGTCTCCCGTGCGCCGAAACTCTTGTAGAACCGGCCGAGATTCGGATCATTGCCTCCTTCGAAGTCCAGCAATAATGGCTGGCTAGCGAACTCCCGGATAACGGAGTCGAGCAGAAGGAACATGGCTCCATTTTCCCGTGTCGCATAGTCGGTGGCTCCCAGAAGCATGATGTACCGCCTGGCATCACGGAGAAAGAATGCCGCGGCATCCGGACGGCCTTCCCGTGCGCCAGCGCCAATCAACAATCCCGCTGACCGGTTCAGGCAATGACCGATCAGGTTCTGGAGGACCAGGTAATCTTTATAATTCAGTTTCCCTTCCCGCTTCCCGTAGTTGGACCGGAAAAGCCCGATCAGCTCATCCACCGAGATCTTCCGTTGTATGGATACCCCGGCGTCAATCGCCTTCCTGAGGTTGCGCCGGGTGTTCTGCGAGTAGTTCCGGTTAAGTTCTTCATACGTACGGACCAGCTCCAGTTCATGGTTGATCCGGGAAATGACCCTGAATATCCCGGGATCCACTTTGTTGAAGGAGTTCAGAGAGATCTCGGCCAGCCGGAATTTTGACGGAATAGCGTGCAGGAACGAGGTGACCAGCTCCTGTGACAGGATCCGCGTGGTGAACAGGCCGAGCTGTTGCGCAAAATTGGGCTGGGCAAGGTAGTAAATGCCGAATTTCCGCCTGCGGGGCAGGGGAAAAACGCTGGTATAATCATCTTCCACCAGGCCGTCCCATCCAGGCGAAACCAGGTCGAGGTACCAGGAATAGGCATAGACGATCGCATTCACCGAATGGGCGACACATTGATCCCACCGGTTCTTATCGATGGCAGAATGCCGAAGATAGCGTATCATGCCGATTCAGGGGATTGCATAGGTTACCATCTGTTCAAAAACCCACCGCCATTGTTTCCACCGGCCGGCCTCAGAGAGGCTCTCATTGTGCCATAAACTGACAAACTGCCCGTTGACAGCCCGTACCTGACGGATCACTTCCTGAATCCGGGAAAAACTCTCTTCCGGGTCCAGCTTGAGATAATCCCGGAAGGTGATATCCATAACCTGGACCGGGTGGATGCGGAGAGGGCAGGGTTCGTTGCGTGACAGGTCATAGAAACGGAATGGATTGGCAATCCCGGCACGGAATCCGGGATGCGAAGCATAGCCCATGGAGAATTCATCCGTGATCCCCGCAAGTTCCAGCCGGTGAAAAGTTTCGGGGAAAGTGAACTTCAGGAAATGCTGTCTGCTGCTGGTGACCGGGCGGCCGGTAAGCTCTTCCAGGCCTTCTTTTTCTCGTTTCAACCTGGAAAGATGCTTGTTGGATGACAGAGATGGATGAATGCCCAGATGATCACCTCCATCGCCCAGGATTTCGACCAGATTTTTCATGCCCCGTCCGCCGACCGGGATGTTGTTGTCATCGCCTCCGTAATCGGCAAAGAGGATGAACCATGTCACCCCTATCCCCAACGTATTATGGATCGCCCGGATATACTGATATGTGTCATACGGATCCCGTGACAGGCCGGCAAGGGTGGCTAACCGGCTGAATACTTCTCCGGGGTGTCCGTGCGACAGGGACCGGCCTATGCCCCCGAGCGTCCGGAATAAGGGGCGGTGAAGGAAGGCATAGGCATGATCGACGTCAATTGTAGAAATATAACCATACGGCGGTTGCCGGGTCGCTAGTCCCGGCCAGGTTTTCCGTAGCCGCTTCACCAGCTCCTGCATCCAGATGTTGATCACCGGTCTTTCCAGGAAGCCGCCCCTCGCAGCCAGCGAAGCGGCAGCAGGGAATCGTCCGTACTTGTCACACTGTCCCGGCAGATGTTCTTCATACCGGGAGACAAGGTAAAAGGAAGCGGCAAGGATGTCGAACGGAAAGCCGGTTTCCCGCCTGCCGGAAGGGAAGAAATACGGAACATCACCGTTGGCGCAGAGTGTGATCTCATGCGGAAATACGGCATGTTCAAAGAGCAATCCGGAGGGTTCGATGAAAAGCCCGTCACCGGGATATTCCTTCAGGTACGCGATCTTCGGGCCATCATACCGGGTATAGCGCTCAACCGATTGGGTGAAATCCACCGGGATCCCATACATCTCCGTGAACAGCAGGTCGGCGATGTAGCGCAAACGGCTGGAGATGGTGGTGGTCAGGAGCAGCAGCATGGAACCGGCGGATGGATGAGCCAAATTACACAAAAATTAAAACTTTCGTACCTTTGAATGCGCGTTTCGCCGTACCTTTCCTGTATGCAGAACTTCATCGTATCGGCCCGGAAGTATCGCCCGCAAACCTTTGATACAGTGGTGGGCCAGCCTTCCATCACCAGCACCCTGAAAAATGCCATCCTGCATAACCATCTGGCCCAGGCTTTCCTGTTTTGCGGTCCACGCGGTGTCGGGAAAACCACCTGCGCCCGCATCCTTGCAAAAACCATTAACTGCGCCAACCTCTCCCCCAATGCCGAAGCCTGCGACCGGTGCCCCTCCTGCGTATCATTCAACGACACCGCCTCATTCAACATATACGAGCTTGACGGGGCTTCAAACAACTCGGTCGACGACATCCGGACTCTGGTGGACCAGGTTCGAATTCCACCGCAGATGGGCAAATACAAGGTGTATATCATCGATGAAGTCCATATGCTGTCGGCCTCCGCCTTCAACGCATTCCTGAAAACGCTGGAAGAACCTCCGTCATATACCAAGTTCATCCTCGCCACCACTGAAAAGCACAGGATTATCCCTACGATCATCTCGCGTTGCCAGATATTTGATTTCCGGAGGATCACCGTCGACGACATTGTCGCGTACCTGTCGTTTGTCGCGGCAAGCGAGCATATCACCGTGGAGGAGGATGCCCTGCACATCATCGCCCAGAAAGCCGATGGCGCCATGCGCGATGCTCTTTCCATCTTCGATCAGCTGGTCAGCTTCGCCGGGAACGAACTGACGTACAAAACCGTTCTGGAGAACCTGAATGTGCTGGATTATGAATACTATTTCAGAATCACAACACATATCCTTTCCCGTGAGGTTGCCGGGACCCTGCTAACCCTGGACGAGATCCTGGAGAAGGGCTTTGACGGGCAGCACTTCCTGGCCGGATTCGGGGAGCATCTCCGGAACCTGCTCGTTTGCCTTGACCCGGCCACGGCTGGATTGCTGGAGACGGCACCCAATGTCCGGCAGCGTTACCTCGGGCAGGCGGCCGTATGCCAGGCCGATTTTCTTCTCCGGGGACTCGATGTTCTGAACCGGTGCGACCTCAGTTACAAAGCGAGCAACAATAAGCGGATCCACATCGAGCTGGCGCTTCTCCAGTTATGTACAACAGGCATTCCGGCTACCTCCTCTCCTCAAACCAACGCCCCTGCACCCGGCGCCGCCGTCACACAGGCCCCGCGCAGCAAGTCCACGGTCCCGCCAGCCACCCTTTCGTCAACAGAAGAAGGCACACGGCCGCAAAAACCTGCAGACATAAAAGCGCCGGCAAAAGGCATCAGAAGCGACCCCGGTTCTTTCCCGGGAACCATCTCCATCCGTCCCCGCCAGAAAACCGCACACCAGGATGAACCACCGCCCGGTGCCGAGCCTGCGGCGGAATCGCCATTCACCTCAGCAGACCTGGAGAGACGATGGAATGAATTCGCTTCCACACTGCAGGTCGATTTTCCGCATCTGTATACCACTCTCACCTCTGCAAAACCCATGCTGAACGAGGATTGGCAGATTGAATTTGAGATCGCCAACAAGATCCTGGAAGACGAGCTGAACCAGAAACGCAGTGACCTGCTCCAATTCCTCAAACAGTCACTGGGGAACCGCAAGCTGACCCTGCACACCAGGATCCGGGAAAACCAGAAAGAAACCAAGCCTTACACCGACCGGGAAAAATTCGAAAAAATGGCGGCGAAAAATCCGGCGCTTTTCAAACTTAAGGACCAACTCGACCTGGATATCGAATACTGATGAACAGGATCTACTGTATCGGGGAGACGGTCTTGGATATTATTTTCCGTAACGAAAATCCCATTGCCGCAAAGCCGGGCGGGTCCATGCTCAATGCCGCGGTCTCACTTGGGCGGATGGGGCTGTTACCGGTTTTCATCAGCGACTTCGGGGAAGACCAGGCAGGGAATCTCATCCATTCATTCCTCCGGGAGAACGGTGTAGATACCCAGCACGTCGACCGGTTCACGGAAGGCAACACGGCCCTTTCCCTGGCATTTCTCGATGAATTCAGCAATGCCTCCTACACCTTTTACCGGAATTACCCTTCCCGGCGCCTCCGGATTCCGTTACCTGAAGCCGGACACCGCGATCTTGTCTTGTTCGGCTCTTTCTATTCCATTGCACACGAAGTGCGTAAACCCATCTGGAAGTTCCTGGTCCGGGCCAGGGAGAACGGAGCCCTGCTCCTGTACGATCCGAACTTCCGGAAGCCACATGTGAAACAGCTTCCCGAGTTCAGGCCCTGGATCCTGGAAAATATTGCTCTGGCGCAGGTCACCCGCGGCTCGGCAGGCGATTTTTTCCATATTTTTGAATCCGCCACGCCGGAAGAAGCTTTCATGGAAGTGCGCAACCATGGCTGCCCGGTTCTTATATACACGCAGAATAAAGAGCCTGTGACGGTGTTCACCGGCCGGCAAAAAATCGAATTACCGGTCCCGGTGATCTGCCCGGTTTCCACAATCGGCGCCGGCGATGCATTCAACGCAGGCCTGATCTATGCCTGGCACCGGTTACATGGTGGCCTCCGGTTGCCATCTACAGAGTTGGAATGGAAATCGACCATTCAAACAGCTATCCGGTTCGCGGCGAATACATGCAGCAGTGTTGAAAACTATATTTCCCCGGAATTCGCAAACCAGTTCAAACATGCTTAGATGGTGTGCCCGGAAATCCCTGCAGCTGTTCGGGTGGGATACGAACGGCTCCCTTCCGCAGGGAATTGAGAAAGCAGTAGTGGTCTCGGCCCCCCATACAAGTTACCTGGATTTTGTGATCGGACGACTGACATTCTGGGCCATCAAGGTGAACATCAGATTCCTGATCAAAAAGGAGGTTTTCTTCTTTCCTCTGGGCTGGTTCCTGCGACAGCTCGGCGGATTACCCGTTGACCGCGGGAAATATAAAAGCAACATGGTTGGTCAGGTCGTCAGGATGTTCCGGGAATATCCATCACTCCTCGTGGTCATCACGCCGGAAGGGACGCGGCGAAGGGTGGACCAATGGAAAAAAGGATTCTACCTGATCGCTATGGAGGCCAAAGTCCCCCTGGCGCTTTCCTTCATCGACTATGGAAACAAGACCGGAGGCATCGGGCCGGTGTTTTATCCCAGCGGGGATTATAAGAAAGACCTCCATTTCATCCAGGACTTCTACAAAGACAAAACCGCCCGACATCCCGATCGTTTCAACCTTTCCAAACACCATACCCCATGAAAAAGATCAAAGCCACCCTCCGGGACATCCAGGACTTCCTGGAGCCGAAAAAATTCGCCATGGTCGGCGTATCCCGGGATCCGAAAAAGTTCGGTTGTCAGGTGTTCCGGGAATTGAAAAACCGCGGTTTTACCCTGTTTCCCGTACATCACACAGCTGAAAAGATCGACGAACTGCCGGCCTGTAAAACCATTGCCGATTTACCTCCGGATGTGAAACACCTGCTCATCATGACTCCGAAAAGAGAGACGGAGAAACTGGTGAATGATGCGATCGCCAGGGGGATCAGCCACCTGTGGATCCAGCAGATGTCCGACACTCCGGAGGCGGTACAGCGTGCCAGGGAAGCCGGCATAAAACTGGTCACCGGTCAGTGCATCTTCATGTGGGCCGAACCGGTCAGAAGCATCCACAAATTCCATAAATCAGTGTACCGGTTATTCGGCGTTCTTCCGAAATGACCGGGAAGTGTTGGGAATCCTCATACATTTGCGCGCAAAAAAGCCACTGTTGAATCCAGGATCGAAACCGGTATCTCTGCTGCTGATCTTCCTGCTTCTACTGGCCGGGGCCTGCAATGTCACCCGGAAATTTCCGGCAAACCAATACCTGCTGATCAAAAACAAGATCGGGGCCGACTCCAAAAAGATCTCATCCGACGACCTTTCCGGGTACCTTCAACAGGTGCCCAACACCAAATTCCTGGGACTGTTCCGCATGAATATCGCTCTTTACAACCTCGGAAGTAAAGGAAAGGACTCCAAATTCAAGAAATGGCTGCGGATAAAACTGGGAACTGCCCCTGTCATCCTGGACACCAGCATGATCCGGGTGACAAAAAACCAGATGGGTTTGTATCTCAACAATATCGGGTATTTTCACTCCACTATCACCGACACGGTGCGGTTCCACAAGAAAAAAGCGAAGGTGGAGTATCGG
>Ga0233425_10011381_pt1 | contig 10402 bp, 9 predicted proteins | sample Watercolumn_Towu_2_FD_181712 | JGI IMG/M metagenome (GOLD analysis project Ga0233425, IMG submission 181712) | Freshwater microbial communities from Lake Towuti, South Sulawesi, Indonesia - Watercolumn_Towuti2014_140_MG | ecosystem: Environmental > Aquatic > Freshwater > Lake | place: Indonesia... | reverse complement strand
GACCCCGTCCCGGACCGAGGAGCAGGAGAACTGTGTCGAAGGTCCGGGTCTACGAGCTCGCCAAGGAGCTCGGAGTCGAGAGCAAGGCCGTCGTGGCCAAGCTCCAGGAGATGGGTGAGTTCGTCCGTTCGGCGAGCTCGACCATCGAGGCGCCGGTGGTCCGGCGTCTCAGGGAGGCGTTCCCCGCCTCCGAGGCCGCGCCCGCCAAGGCCGCGCCCAAGCCCAAGCCCGCCCCGAAGCCCGCTGCCGAGGCCCCCGCCCCGGCCGTCGAGGCTCCGGCTGCGGCTGCCCCCGCGCCCGCCGCTCCCGCGGCCCCGGCTGCCCCCGCGGCACCGGCGCCCGAGGCCCCGGCGGCCGCCGCTGCTGCACCCGCCGCGCCTGCTGCCGAGGCGCCCGCCGCCCCGGCGGCGAAGGCCCCGGCCCCCGGCCCGGCCGCCCCGAAGCCGCCGCGCCCGGGCAACAACCCGTTCATGGACCGCAGCGCCGAGGCCCCGCCGCGGCCCGCGGCCCCGGGCGCCCCGCGCCCCGCGCGTCCGGGCAACAACCCCTTCACCGACCGCAGCGCCGGCGTGGAGGGTGCTCCGCGCCCGGTCCAGCGCCCCGGCGGCGTCCCCGGCGCCCCGCGCCCCAACCCCGGCATGATGCCCGGCCAGCGCCCGGCCGGTCCCGGCGCACGTCCGGGCGGCCCCGGCGGCCGTCCCGGCGGTCCCGGTGCTGGTCGTCCGGGTGCCCCCGGCGGCGCGCGTCCGGGCGGTCCCGGCGGCCGTCCCGGCGGCGGTGGCTTCGGCGGCCGTCCCGGAGGTCCCGGCGGCGGCGGTGGCGGCGGCTTCGCCGGCCGTCCCGGCGGTCCTGGTGGTGGCGGCGGCTTCGGCGGCCGTCCCGGCGGCCCCGGCGGCCGCGGCACCACGGCCGGCGCGTTCGGCCGTCCCGGCGGCAAGCCCGCCCGCGGCCGCAAGTCCAAGCGTGCGAAGCGCCAGGAGTTCGACAACATGTCGGCCCCGACCATGGGCGGCGAGATCCGTCCCATGGGCCAGGGCCAGACGATCCGTCTGGCGCGAGGGTCGTCCCTCACCGACTTCAGCGAGAAGATCAACGTGCCCGCCGGCGTGCTGGTGACGGTGATGTTCAAGCTCGGCGAGATGGTGACCGCCACGCAGTCGCTGTCCGACGACACGCTGGTGCTGCTCGGCACGGAGCTCAACTTCGACGTCCAGGTCATCAGCCCGGAGGACGAGGACCGCGAGCTGCTCGAGCGCTACGACCTCGAGTTCGGCGAGGACGAGGGCGACGAGTCCGACCTCGCCGCGCGGCCCCCGGTCGTCACGGTCATGGGCCACGTCGACCACGGAAAGACCAAGCTCCTCGACGCCATCCGCAACACCAACGTGGTGGCGAAGGAGGCCGGCGGCATCACCCAGCACATCGGCGCCTACCAGGTGCAGGCGCGGCTGGGCGACCAGGAGCCGCGTGCCATCACCTTCATCGACACCCCGGGCCACGAGGCGTTCACCGCCATGCGTGCCCGCGGTGCGCAGGTGACCGACATCGCGATCCTCGTGGTCGCGGCGGACGACGGCGTGAAGCCGCAGACCATCGAGGCGCTCAACCACGCCAAGGCTGCGGACGTGCCGATCGTGGTGGCGGTCAACAAGGTCGACAAGGAGGGCGCCGACCCCGTCAAGGTGCGCGGCCAGCTCACCGAGTACGGCCTGGTGCCCGAGGAGTACGGCGGCGACACGATGTTCGTCGACGTCTCCGCCAAGGGCCAGCTGGGCATCGACGACCTCCTCGAGGCCGTCCTGCTCACCGCCGACGCCGCGCTCGACCTGCGTGCCAACCCGCACCAGGACGCGCAGGGCGTGTCGATCGAGGCCCACCTCGACCGCGGCCGCGGCCCCGTGGCCACGGTCCTGGTCCAGCGCGGCACCCTGCGCCCCGGCGACTCCATCGTCGTCGGCGACGCCTACGGCCGCGTGCGAGCGATGCTCGACGAGTTCGGCAACACGCTGACGGAGGCGCCCCCGGCGCGTCCGGTCCAGGTGCTCGGCCTCACCGCCGTGCCGGGCGCGGGCGACAACTTCCTCGTCGTCGAGGACGACCGCACCGCGCGCCAGATCGCCACGACCCGTGCTGCGCGCGAGCGCAACGCCGCCCTGGCCCAGGCCCGCGGCCGCCGCACCCTCGAGGACTTCCTCAAGTCCCTCGAGCGCGGCGAGGTCGAGGAGCTCAAGCTCATCCTCAAGGGCGACGTGTCCGGCTCGGTCGAGGCCCTGGAGTCGGCGCTGCTCGGCATCGAGGTCAGCGACGAGGTCAGCCTGCGCGTCATCGACCGCGGTGTCGGTGCGATCACGCAGAACGACGTCAACCTCGCCGTCGCGTCGGACGCCGTCATCATCGGCTTCAACGTCCGGCCGGCCGAGCGCGTGCAGGAGATCATCGACCGCGAGCGCGTGGATGTCCGGTACTACTCGGTCATCTACCAGGCGATCGACGAGGTCGAGGCCGCGCTCAAGGGCATGCTCAAGCCCGAGTACGAGGAGGTGGCTCTCGGCTCCGCCGAGATCCGCGAGGTCTACCGCTCGAGCAAGTTCGGCAACATCGCCGGCTGCCTCGTGCGCTCGGGCCTCATCCGCCGCAACGCCAAGGCGCGCCTCGTGCGCGACGGCGCGGTCGTGGCGGACAACCTCACCATCGAGTCGCTGCGCCGGTTCAAGGACGACGCGACCGAGGTCCGCGAGGGCTTCGAGTGCGGTATCGGCCTGGGGTCGTTCAACGACATCAAGGTCGACGACGTGATCGAGACCTTCGAGATGCGCGAGAAGCCGCGCGTCTGATCCGTCCCTGGAGTGCCCCGGGGAGGGCGTCGTGTTCGTAGGTAGCCTCGAGCTCGACGTCCTCCTCGGGGACGTCCACTCCCTCAAGCAGAAGAGGGGCCTGGTCCGGCCCGTCGTCGCCGAGCTGCGCCGACGTCTCGACGTCGCCGCAGCAGAGGTGGGCCACCAGGACCTCCACCGCCGGTCGGTCATCGGTGTCGCGGTCGTCGCGGGGGACGCCGCCCACGTCACCGAGGTGCTCGACCAGGCGGAGCGGCTCGTCGCCGGGCATCCGGAGCTCGAGCTGCTGAGCGCACGCAGGACCTTGCGCGACTCGGACGACGAGTAGCGCCCACCGACGCCCCCGCCGGGGCAGCACGAGACAGGATCTGGTCATGGCCGACCCCGCCCGCGCCCGCAAGCTCGCCGACCGCATCAAGGTGATCGTGGCCGAGACGCTGGAGCAGCGCATCAAGGACCCGCGCGTCGGCTTCGTGACCATCACCGACGCCCGCGTCACCGGCGACCTCCACGACGCGACCGTCTACTACACGGTCTACGGCTCCGACGAGGACAAGCTCGGCACCGCCGCTGCGCTCGAGAGCGCCAAGGGCGTGCTGCGCAGCGAGATCGGCCGCCAGACCGGCGTGCGGTTCACCCCGACGCTGACCTTCGTCGCCGACGCCGTGCCCGAGAACGCCGCCGCCATCGACGACCTGCTCCGCCAGGCGCAGCAGGCCGACGCCGCCGTGCACGAGCAGGCCGCCGCCGCCACGTACGCCGGCGAGGCCGACCCGTACAAGAAGCCCCGCGACCTCGACGACGACGCGCAGGACGACGACGCGCAGGACGACGAGGAGCTCGAGGCGTGAGCTGGACGGCGGCGCCCACGGACGCCGACTGGGACGCCGCGGTCGCGGCGCTCACGTCGGGGGTGCCGGTGCTGCTGCTCGCGCACGTGGGCCCCGACGCCGACGCCCTCGGCTCGGCGCTCGCGGCCGGCCTCGCGCTCGAAGCCCGCGGCATCGACGTCGCGGTGTCGTTCGGCGACTCGCCGTTCGTCGTGCCCCGCGTCCTGCGGTCGCTGCCGGGCCAGCACCTGCTCGTCGCGCCCGCCGAGGTAGGGGAGCGGCCGGTCGTCGCGTCGTTCGACGTCTCGTCGGTCGAGCGCCTCGGCGTCCTGCAGCCCGTGGCCGAGGCGGCGTCCACTCTCGTCGTCGTCGACCACCACACCAGCTACACCGGCTTCGGCCAGGTGCACCTCGTCGACGTGAAGGCGCCCGCCACCGCGGTGCTCGCCCTCGAGCTCGTCGACCGCCTCGGCGTCGAGCTCGACCAGACGATCGCGACGGCGGTCTACTCCGGCATCGTCACCGACACCGGCTCGTTCAAGTACGCGGCGACCACGGCGGACACCCACCGCACCGCCGCCCGCCTGCTCGAGACCGGCCTGCGCCACGACCTCATCGCCCGCCACATCTACGACGACGAGCCGTTCGGCGTCCTCAAGGTGCTCGGCCACGCCCTCGACACCGCGGTGCTCGAGACCGGCGAGGTAGGCGGGCTCGGCCTCGTGCACACGCGGGTCGCGCTGGCCGAGCGGCAGGCGCACGGGCTGCCCCTCGACGCCGTCGAGCGCGTCATCGACGTCCTGCGCATCGCGACAGAGGCCGAGGTGGCCTGCGTGCTCAAGCAGGACGACACCGGCCTGTGGCGCGTCTCGATGCGCAGCAAGGGCCGCGTCGACGTCTCGCAGGTCGCGCTGTCGCTCGGCGGCGGCGGGCACCTGTTCGCGGCCGGCTTCACCGGCGGCCCCGACGCCGACGTCGTGCTCGACGACGTCCGCGCCGCGCTCGCAGCACTGCCGCACCGGGACGCCTGACGTGGCGCGCGGGCCGCGCGAGCGCACCGCGCCCGACGGGATCGTCGTCGTCGACAAGCCGGCGGGCCTCACCAGCCACGACGTCGTCGGCCGGATGCGCCGCATCGCCGGCACGCGCAAGGTGGGCCACGCGGGCACTCTCGACCCGATGGCCACCGGCGTCCTCATCCTCGGCATCGAGCGCGCCACCCGGCTGCTCGGCCACCTCGCGCTGCACGACAAGACCTACGAGGCCACGATCCGCCTCGGCGTCTCGACGGTCACCGACGACGCGGAGGGCGACGTCATCGCCACGGCGTCGGCGGCCGAGGTCTCGCAAGCCGCTGTGGCCGAGGGGATCTCGGCCCTCACCGGCGACATCCTGCAGCGGCCGTCGTCGGTCTCGGCCATCAAGGTCGACGGTGTGCGCTCCTACGCCCGCGTGCGCTCGGGCGAGGACGTCGAGCTGCCGGCCCGACCCGTCACCGTGTCGGAGTTCTCGCTCGTCGACCTGCGGCGCCACGACGACGTCGTCGACCTCGACGTCGTGGTGACCTGCTCGTCGGGCACCTACATCCGTGCTCTGGCCCGCGACCTCGGCGCCGCGCTGGGCGTGGGCGGGCACCTCACCGCGCTGCGCCGGACCCGCATCGGCGCGTTCGGCCTCGACCGCGCCCGCACCCTCGAGCAGCTCGAGGAGTCCTTCGACCTCGTGCCGCTCGCCGACGCGGTCGCGGCCGCGTTCCCGCGCATCGACGTCGACGAGGCGACGGCCGCGACCGTCCTGCACGGAGGCCGCCTGGCCACCGAGCTGCCCGACGGCGGCCCGGTCGGCGTCTTCGGCCCCGACGGCCGAGTGCTCTCCCTCGCCGAGCCCGCCGGCGGCATCCTCAAGGCGCTCGTCGTCTTCTCGTAGCCTCCGCATCCCTCACCCGTTCGCCGCGCCGCCGACGTGCTGGCCCTCTCGCGCGCCAGGATGAGGGCGTGGGCGACGGCATCACTCCGGGCGAGGAGTCGATCGAGGACGCCGTCGCACGGCTCAACCGGGAGTCGGCGGCGGCGCAGGAGCGCGCCCGCGCGGACCGCGCCGCCCGCGAGCAGCGCGGCCAGGCCGGGGTGGACTCGCGCAACGCGGCCCGGTCCGCCGACGAGGCGCGTCAGCGGCGCGAGGCGCGCCAGGCCGAGGTCGCGCGTCAGCAGCAGCAGCCCGGGCGCGCGCCCGTGACGCCCGCCCCCGCCCCCGCCCCCGCCCCGGCGCCGCGCCCCGCATCCCCGCGCCCGGCCGGCCCGGCCGCGACCGCCCCGAAGACGGGGTCCGCGGTCCCCGGGATCCCGGGGAGCAGCACCGGCAGCCCGTACCAGGCCGCGTACGGCGCGCTGACCGGAGCGCTGGCGAAGCAGGGCTGGACCGGGTCGGGCGTGCGCTCGAGCGCGGGCTCGCCGGGCAGCGACGCGGTGCTCCTCCCGTCCTACGCCGTGCAGCTCGCGTGGGGCCGCGTCATCGGCGGCGCCGTGGCCACCTTCATCGGCTTCCAGATCTCGCGCTGGATCGTCGGCGAGCCGTTCGGACTCTTCTTCGTGCTGCCGGGTGTGATCTGGCTGGTGTCCGGGATCCTGCGCGTGCGCGGCTCGGGCCGGGAGCGCGCGTGGGGCGACCACGGAGGCCTCCACCTCGTGGATGCCAAGGGCGAGCGCGTGATCCCGTGGCGCGAGCTCGCGTCGGTCGACGTCGTGCAGCGCGGCAGCAACGACAAGCGGCGCGGCCGCATCGTGCTCACGCTCGCCGACGGCACGAAGCTCACCCCGCGGCTGTGGGACGGCGCCGGCATCGGCCCCGTCCGTGCCGTCGCCGACCGCATCTACGCAGCCCGCGCCGGCTTCACCCGCCAGCGCTGACGCATCCGGCTCGCGCGGGGGTCGTACGAGAGCACGCTTCGGTGGCGGACTTCCTGCTTAGTCCGTGTCGCGCACCGCGGTGACCTCGGCGCGCGCCTGAGTGTCGAACTCGCCATAGGGGGCGGTCCGGCCAAGGGCTGCAGCGGCCTCGAGGTCCCCCCGGGCCACGAGAGCCTGGATCGCGGTCGCCACGGCGTCCCAGTCGGTCGTCGAGCCCGCCCTGCGGACCACGAGGTCGAGCTCCACCACCTGGTCCAAGCCCGGCTCGCGGTCGGGGATCGACGCCGGGCACCAGACCTCGAGACCGCCCGACCCATCTGCCACGGACCAGACACGCCCAGATCCGCTAGGGGCGGAGCCGAGCAGCCGGACCCGTACCGAGCCCTGCGCTGCGCCGGACTCCTCGGCAGCACGGAGGAGCTCGTCGACGGTGGAGAGGTGCTCCCGCGGTCCAGCGAAGGTGAGCTGGTCGGCTGTCCGCCAGTGCTCGGGCCACATGTCACGATCGGCCCAGATCCGCAGGTCCTGCTCGAAGCCGCGCACGTCCCGCGGCGGCGGCATCGAGCGTTCAACGGCTGCTTCCCAGCGCTCCTCCGGATCGAACAAGGGCGGGTAGGGCTCCTGCCGCTCGATCTCGCCAGCCTCGATGAACTGCGCCACGAGGTCGAGGTAGTCCGCCATCGAGGCCGCCTGGAGATCGAAGGAACCGCCGGCGGGATGCCACGAGAAGCATGCGCCACCGGGCGAACCGCCGTCGTCGAGCTCGACGAGCAGGTAGCCGGTGCCATCGCTCGAGACCGGGAACAGCAGGCGAGGCGACAGGGCGAACTCCCGCAGCACGCCGTCCCACAGGTCCAGGGCATCGTCGGGACTGACGGGTTCCGGCGAGGGCATCAGGCTGAGGCTCCGCGGGTCTACCTGGCGCCAGTACTCCTCGAGCTGCGCCGGCAGCCGCAGAGGCGCGATCGCCACCTTGATCCGGTCGATGACATCGTCGACGTCTCCCGGCGGACTAGGCGGGGCAATGCCTGCTGCCGCGTACGCCGTCGACAGCCGCGCGAGCGCGTCGGACACACTTCGAGGAGCCCCCATAGGAGGCTTGTCGTCGCACCCTCGCCCCGGCTTGACCCGCGCGGCCCCCTGTTCCGGTGTTCGCCTCCGGGTCGTGAGGCGCTCGGCGGGGGTGGCAAGGTAGGCCCGTGCAGATCTGGCGCTCGCTCGACGACGTGCCGGCCGACCAGCCGCCGTCGGTCGTGGCGATCGGCGTCTTCGACGGCGTCCACCACGGGCACCGCGCTCTCATCGGCAAGGCCGTCGCGCACGGGCGCCGGCTCGGTGCGCCCACGGTCGTCGTCACGTTCGACCCGCATCCCGACGAGGTCGTGCGGCCCGGCACCCACCCCGGTCTGCTCTCGACCCTCGAGCACCGCTGCGCGCTGCTCGCCGAGCTCGGCGTCGACGCCGTCTGCGTCGTCCCGTTCACCCGCGAGCTCGCGGCGCTGTCGCCCGAGGCGTTCGTGGAGCACGTGCTCGTCGAGCGGCTGCACACCGTCGCCGTGACGGTGGGGGAGAACTTCCGGTTCGGCCACCGCGCGCAGGGCGACACCGAGACCCTCGCCGAGCTCGGCCGCCAGTACGGCTTCGAGACCGACGCCGAGCCGCTGCTCGTCGGCGAGGGCGGCGTGTGGTCGTCGACCTACATCCGCGGCCTCATCCGCGCCGGCGACGTCGCCAACGCGGCGTACTCGCTGGGCCGGCCGCACCGCCTCGAGGGCGTCGTCGTCCACGGCGACAAGCGCGGCCGCGACCTCGGCTACCCCACGGCCAACCTGCAGACGACGCCGCACTCCGCGATCCCGGCCGACGGCGTCTACGCCGCCTGGTTCGTGCTCGACCCGTACACGGAGCCGCAGCGCTTCGCAGCGGCGGTGAGCATCGGCACGAACCCCACGTTCGACGGCGTCGAGCGGCGGGTCGAGGCCTACGTCCTCGACGTCGACGGCTTCGACGTCTACGGCCGCTCGGTCGCGCTCGACCTCGTCGAGCGCATCCGCGGCCAGCTGCGGTTCGAGTCGATCGACGACCTCGTCGTGCGCATGGGCGAGGACGTCCGCGCGGTGCGGCAGGTGCTCGGCGCGTCCGACCGTGGCTGAGCCGGAGGCGGCGCCCCCGGAGGTGCGGGCCACGGAGCGGTGGTTCATCCGCCAGGGCCTGCCGATGTTCGTGGAGGAGTACTCCGCGGGCCGCGACGTCTGGACGCGTGCGCTGCCGGTGCTCGCGCTGCTGTTCGTCGCCTCGATCCTGACGGGCACGGTCGCGGCCGACACGGTGCGCGGTGCCGTCCTGCTCGTGCTGGCGGCGATGCTGGCGCTCGGCGCCTACGCCGGGTGGAACCGCAGCCGCGGCAGGCCTGCGTTCGCGCTGCCCCCGCGCGTGGGCATCGGCTGGCTGATCGCGTTCGTCGCCGTGCCGGCGCTCGCGAGCCTCGCGGTCTCGCGCGATCTCGTGGCGTTCTGGGGCGACCTCGCCGTCGGGGCCGTCGTCCTCGGCGTCGTCTACGTCGTCACCCGCTACGCGCTCGTCGCCCAGCTGGGCTGGGCGCTGCGCTGGACGTTCCGGCAGCTCTCGAGCGTGACGCGCCTCATCACCCGCGTGCTGCCGCTCATGCTCCTGTTCATCACCTTCCTGTTCATCAACACCGAGGTGTGGCAGGTCGCCGGGACGATGAGCGCAGCGGTGCTCTGGGGCAGCCTCGCGGTGTTCGCCGCGGTCGGGGTGCTGTTCATCGTCGGGCGCAGCCGCGAGGAGTTCCAGGGCATCGAGGTCACCACCGACCGCGAGCAGCTGCTCGACCTCACGCACGGCACGCCGATGGCCGACGTCGCCCACGACCTGCCGGGCCTCGACCAGCCGGTGCCGATGCGCACCAGCCAGCGGGCCAACCTCGTGGCCGTCATGGTCACCGCGCAGGCGGTGCAGGTCGGCCTCGTCGGCATCGTCGTGTGGGCGTTCTTCGTCATCTTCGGGTCCGTGGCGATCAGCATCCCGGTGCAGGAGGCGTGGCTGGCCGGGCTGGGCCCGGTCGACGTCCTGCTCCCGCTCGGCGATGGGCACGGCGTCACCCGGTCGCTGCTGCGGGTCTCGACGTTCCTCGGCGGGTTCGCCGCGTTCTACGCCACCGTCTACGCCGCCAGCGACCCGGTCTACCGCGATCACTTCGTGGCCCGGATCACCGCCACGGTCGAGCGGGCCGTCGCCGTCCGGCGGGTCTACCTGGCGCTGCGCCGGCGGGAGGGCCTGCAGGCCGACCTGCCGGCGCCGCGGCCGCACCGCGGGCGGCCGGCCGACGAGACCGACCCGCCCCCCGACCGGCCAGGCGAGGGCCAGGAGAGCGGCGACGGCGGCAGCGCGACGGGCGGGCACCACCCGTCGGTGGGGCCCCGGGGTCTCTGACCTGCGGTTTCGCCGTCGGGCGCCGTTTGGAGGGGCCGGTGGCCCGCTGGTAGCCTGACCCCTGACGGCTGCGGGGTGGGCGCCCTGCAGACCGCGACTCCCAGAGTCCGCGCCCCCTGCGCGGACCGTGACGCGCCCGAAGGATCCCTGCATGTCGCTCGACACCGCGACCAAGAACGCCATCATCGCCGAGTACGCCACCACCCCGGGCGACACCGGCAGCCCCGAGGTCCAGATCGCGCTCCTCACGCGCCGCATCAACGACCTGACGGAGCACCTGAAGACCCACAAGCACGACCACCACAGCCGTCGTGGTCTGCTGCTGCTCGTCGGCCAGCGCCGCCGCCTGCTGCAGTACCTGACCAAGAAGGACATCAAC
>Ga0233425_10011380_pt1 | contig 10403 bp, 8 predicted proteins | sample Watercolumn_Towu_2_FD_181712 | JGI IMG/M metagenome (GOLD analysis project Ga0233425, IMG submission 181712) | Freshwater microbial communities from Lake Towuti, South Sulawesi, Indonesia - Watercolumn_Towuti2014_140_MG | ecosystem: Environmental > Aquatic > Freshwater > Lake | place: Indonesia... | reverse complement strand
CGAGCAATTTCGCTCCAATCTCGCAGACGCGTCGCGCAGCTTCGACATCGCGGTGATCGACACGCCGCCGACCTTCGGCGTGCGCAATCTCGCGGCGCTGATCGCCGGGCAGTTCGTGCTGGCCCCCATAGACCTCGACGACTACGCCATCGACGGCATCGAAACGCTGCTGAAGCACATCGTCGGCGTCAGGCAGAAATACAATCCCGACCTTACGTTTCTGGGCCTGATCCCCAATCGGCTGCAAACGACCTCCCCGCGCCAGCGGGAGAATTTGAAGAGCCTCGTGCAGAGATTTGGCACGAAATACCTGTTCGACGGCGTGATCCCGCAACGCTCGTCGATCGGCGAGGCGCTGGCCGAGAAGAAGCCGGTCTGGAACCTGCCAAAGACGGCGGCGCGCGAAGTCGGCCGCGAGATGCGCGCCGTTTTCGACAAGCTCGCGATCAAGATGGAGACGGCATGAGCTAGGCCCGCAAACTCGATGATGTCGCGCTGCTGCTGGACGAGCTCGAGGGCTTGGAAGCGCCTGCTTCGAGCGGCAAGCCTCTCGAAATCCCGCTTTCCTCGATCGAGGAAGACTCGGAGCAGCCGCGGCGCGCGTTCGACCCCAAGAGCCTGGAGGAGCTTGCCGCCTCAATCCGCGAGCGCGGCGTTCTGCAGCCGATCGGCGTAACTGCGGCGGCGTCCAACGGAATGCACAGGATCGTCTTCGGGGCGAGGCGCTTTCGGGCGGCGCAGCTCGCCGGACGCACGACGATCTCGGCGTTCATTCACTCCGAAGGAGCCAGCGATCCTTACGACCAAATGGTCGAGAATATCCAGCGGGACGACCTTTCGGCGGCGGACGTCGCCGCATTCATCGTCGCCCGGCTCGAGGCAGGCGAGAAGCAGAAAGACATCGCGCTGCGGCTCGGAAAGGACAAGAGCTACATCGCCATGTATGCGTCTGTTGCGCAGATGGCGCCAGTGTTGCGGGCGCGGTTGGCGACCTCGCCGATCCGCGCCGTCTACGAATTGCATCAAATGTGGAAGAGGTTTCCGGAGGCGGTCGAAGTGTTTTGCGCGGAACATGAGTCGTTCACGCGTGCGCAAGCGATCGCATTCTGCATGAGTCTGAGCCATCGCAAGTCAAAGATCGAAGAGCCTCCCTCGCGCGAGGCGGCGATCGGCGGGAATGTCCGCGGGGAGGCTTTGCTCGGCGCCGAACCGGGAGGGGATCGCGCTTCCCTCGCCGAGGGGAGCAAGGATTGTGGTCTGGAAGAGACCGGGCGCGCTCACGTCGCCGCGTCGCATGAGTCGGCACGCTCGGCAAGGGCGCCGAGCGCCGAGCCGCCGATGACTCTCCATGTCGAAAATGGGCAGCGTTCGGGGCAGCTGATGTTGGACCGCGGGTCGAGCAAGGGCGAGGCCCATGGTTTGGTCTTGTTCGACGACGGCGACGCGGTCGAGGACTTGCCCCTCTCCACGTTGAAGCTCGTGGCGCTCAAGGCAGACCTCTCCAAGGGGTGACGACGACATAGCGCGTGACGTAGCGGCTTTTCCATCCCGAAGGGACGAAGCGAAGTGGAGCGCCCGGAGGCCGAACGCGCTTTTTAAGTAGCGCCGTAGTGAGGCCGGAGGGTGTGGGAAAGGCGCGGGGAAGAAGGGAAACGGGCTTGGAGCGCCGTCTCCATGTTCATGCCGCCCCGAAACCATCCGAGGCAAGCACCGAATTTGCCGCGAGGCGAAGTCAGCCAATCGGAATCGAGCTATGAGACTTGGAAATGGAGCGCATCGTGTTTTTCGAGGGCGAGTGTAGGATAGGCTTGCCGCCAGCCGTTTTTAAACACCTCGCCCTTTGAGAGGACCAAGCGAACGCATGGCGTTTCTGGGATTTCATATCGACGATGCAACGGCCGAAAAATTCGCGGCGATGGCGGCGAATGAAGGCGGCAAATCCGCCTTGATGCGGCGTCTCGTCGAGCAAGCGCTGGGAAAGGTGCAATCGCCGGAGCAAGGGACGATCGTGAGGGGAGCGTCTTGCAAGGTTACGATCAGACTGAGCGAAAGCGAACTCGGCTTGCTGGCGACCATCGCCGCGCAACGCCGCATGAACCGCACGCAATGGATTGCGTCATTGGTGCGGGCTCGGCTCGGCTTACCGGTGCAGCAGACGCATGACGAACGCCAGGCGCTACGCGCGGTGGCGCGCGAGTTGAACCGCATCGGCGGCAACATCAACCAGATCGCCCACGCCGCCAATCTCAATCGACTGATCGGATCCTCGGTGAAGATCGAGGCGGAAGCGATCTGGCAGGCCTCGGCGCGCATCGAGGCCGCGCTCGAAGAGCTGCGCGCGGCGCTGAAACGGAACGCCGATTATTGGGCGGGTCGTTGATGAGCCACAGCGGAGATCGCGACCTCGAACTGCCGCCGATCTCCTATGTCTGGCAAACGCCGGTTCGAAAGCCGAAGCGCGCCAAGTGGGAGATTCCCGATTCCGCCGATCCCAGGAAGCTGACGCCGCCCATGCGGGCGAAGTTGCAGCGGATCGTAAAGAAGACGCCCGAGGTGATGGTCAAGATCACCGGCAAGACCAAGACCGTCGGTCATCTAAAATCGCATCTCGAATATATCACCCGCGACGGCGAGCTGGCGGCGGAAACGGAAACCGGCGCGGTCATGGAAGGGCGGCAGGGATTGCGCGACATCCAGGCGCGTTGGGCTGACGATGCGGCGCTCGATCAAGGACGGCGGCGGTATGGGCCGTTATCCCACAACATCATCCTGTCGATGCCGCCGGGAACCGACCCGATCGCCGTGAAGCACGCGGTCCGCGCCTTTGCGATGGAAACCTTCGGGGGACGGCACGATTATGTCTTCGTCCAACATCTCGACGATAAGCATCCGCACGTCCATCTGACGGTGCGCTCGCTCGGCTATGACGGCAAGCGGCTCAATCCGCGCAAGGCCGATCTCGCGACATGGCGCGAGCATTTCGCCGGCGAACTGAGATTGCGCGGCGTCGAGGCGGAAGCGACGCCGCGGCGCGCGCGCGGCAAGGTCAGGAAGGCCGAGCGCGGCGTCGTTCGCGTGATCAAAGAGCGCGGCGAACAACCGCGCGTGGAGCGCCTGGCCCGCGAGCAGATGGTGAGGGAAGCGCGTGCAGGTGAAACCTCGGAGCGTCCCTGGGAGAAAAAGACGCGCGACAGGCAGGCGGCGATTCGCGAAACTTACCGGATTGAGGCGCAGGAGCTGGAACGATCCAGCGATCCAAGCGACCACGAGCTTGCAAAACAGCTGCAGCGCTTCGTCGCTGAAATGCCCGCGCCTGAAACGAAGCGCGCTCAATTGCGAAGAGAGCTGGTCGAGAGCCTCGCGCGCCGTGGCGTCCGAGCGCATTCCAAAGGCAAGGAAAGAGGCGACGCCGACGATCGCTGAAGGGCAAGGCTTCCGCGAGCCTTTGAATCAACGAATTCGTCGGCAACGGAGAGATGTTCGCTCCCGTCTATGGTCAGAGCTCGCGCAGCGAGTAGCTGGTGCTGCGGCCGCCGGCGGCTTCCTTGACCAGAATGTCGCGCCGCAGCAAGTCGTCGATGTCGCGCAGCGCCGTGTCTTGGGAGCATTTCGCGAGCTTCGCCCATTTCGACGAGGTGAGCTTGCCCTCAAATCCTTCGAGCAGCCGACTGATCATCATGCGTTGACGGTCGTTGAGACGCTCCCCGATGAGGGCCTCCCAGAAACGCGCCTTTCGCAAGACGGAAGCCAGGATCGTCTCCGCCGCGTCGAAAGCTCGATCCAAGCATTCGAGGAACCATTCGAGCCAGGCGGTGATATCGAGATCGCCTTTCTGCGTTTCTTCCAGCATCTCGTAATAGGCGTTGCGCTCCAGGTGGATTTGCGCCGACATGCGGTAGAACCGCTGCGGATTGCCTTCCGAACGCGTGAGCGCGAGATCGGCGATGGCGCGAGCGATGCGGCCATTGCCGTCCTCGAATGGATGGATGGTGACGAACCACAGATGCGCGACGCCGGCTTTGATGACGGGGTCGATGGCGACGTCGGCCTCGAGCCAATCGAGAAAGGCGCGCATCTCTTTCTCGACCCTCGCTGCGTCGGGCGCCTCGAAATGCACGCGTTCGCGCCCGACCGGCCCCGAGACGACTTGCATCGAACCTGACGCTTTCGTGCGCCACGCGCCAACAGTGATCTTGCGCATTCCGCTGCGCCCTGTCGGAAACAGCGCCGCGTGCCAGGCGAACAGCCGCTCTTTGGTCAGCGGCGCTGAATAGTTCTGGGTCGCGTCGAGCATCATCTCGACGACGCCATCTACTTCGCGGTCGGCCGGGACCAGTCCGGCGATGTCCATGCCGAGGCGACGGGCGAGGGAGGAGCGCACCTGTTCCTTGTCGAGCAGCTCTCCCTCGATTTCGCTGGATTTCAGGACTTCCTCGGTGAGGGTCTGTAGGACGGCTTCGGCGCGCAGCTGAAAGCCGAGCCCCTCCATTCGCCCGATCAGCCGTCCCTGCCGGTGGCGCACAGAAGCGAGGCGGTCCGCCAAGCGGTCCTGGCTCCATCTGAAGGCAGGCCAGTCCTTGCGTTCGTGGATATATGTCATAATCACCGCGTCATTTGCGGCGATTATAGCGCCTATTCGCCGCAAGCAGCAAGCAGTTTAGCCGCACAAAATGCGGTGAAAAAGATCGCCATTCGCCGCGTCGATCCCGCAAAATTTCCGGCCGCAAGTCATCGTCGATCGCGGGGCTAAATCGCAAGCAGGGCTGCGAGCCGGTCGACGCCCCGACCATTACCGCGCCTTCGATGGTCCGACGCCAGGGCCAGGATTGAACGTGGACATCAACGATCGCCGCGCTGCCGCTCGGCGCGAGCGGTGTCTTTCGTGCGTTGCTTCGCCGCGACGGGCGCTTCGCGCGTCGGCCCTTTCCGCTCGAAGATTTCGGCGCGCTCGAAGCGGGCCCCGCGGCGGCGGTGATGCGCCATCCGTTCGCGCGCCGCTTCGAGAACGCGCCTGCGCGCTTCCGGGTCTTTCGGGAAGGCGGCGAGAACCACTCGTTCGATGACGGCGAGATGGGAACGGGCGTTCCGGTCGTTGTCTCCAATCGCGCGATCCCGCCCCGTTAGCTCCGATGACGAGCGCTGCTTTTGTGCTGGCCTGGCCGTCATGCTGTCACGCGCAAAGACAGGCGCCTTGTCGCCTCGTTCGAAGCCCTTCTGCAACGCGGCGCGATCGAGCTCCGTCGGCTCGTAGCCCTTCGCCTCGATCCCGCGAAGTGACGCGGCGAGCCAGGCCTCCCGCCGGAATTCCGCCGAGCCCGTCAATTCGACCCTTTCCCAGCCACGATGCGCGGCGATGGCGACGAGGTCGCGGACGATCTCGATGCTGCCGACTTGGGTGACGAGGCGGTCGCGCCCGGCCTTCGCCACCAGATATTCGCCTGATCGGTCGGCGTAGATTTTCGCTTCCGTGCCATCGACCTCAATGACGTAATATTTTCGGCGCAGATGCGGAGGCAAAGAATCGAACTCGGCGACACCGCTCGATCGCGACGCCGCGGGACGATCGGAGGCGTCCGCTGTCTGCTCGTTATCGCCGTCCCGTGCGGCTCGCTTCAATTCGAAGGCGCGGCTGGCGTTTTTCTCTTTCTCAGCCATGGCTCATCTCCCGACTTCGCTTGCGCCGCTGGCCGCGCCCGGACGAGCCCTTGGCCTGCGTGTCCTCGGCCGCGTCCGGCTGGGAAGAATTTGAAACTTCGCCCGCAGCGATCGCCTCCGCAGGCTCGTCATAGCGCGCGGCATTGTCGATATAGCCCGACACCCAGGCGTTGAGCGCTTCTTCCGAGACGTTCTCCAAATCGAGCGGCGCGTCGGCGAGATTCGACAGGGCGTCCGCCGGAATCGACGCCGGATCGTCGATCTCCTCATCGGTCAAAGGGCGGCGAACGACGATGGCGCGCAATTCCGCAACGTCCTGCCTCAATTGAAGAATCTGCGACGCGAGCGCCGCATGCGTCGGCGCCAGCATCGGTTCGATGGCGGGCGGTGGGAGCAGCCGCGCCGTGAAGCGGCGATCTTCATGATAGACGAGCTTGTCAGCGAGGATCGGCGGCGCGCCGGCCATCAGCACGAACGCCTTGCTCTTTGGGACAAGCGTCAATTCCTGCGGCAGGAGGAGCGGGCGTCGATGATCCGAGACCGTCTCGGAACGGGAGCGGTTGGAAAACCCCCAAGGCCGTGAGCGGCTCTTGGCCTCGACCGTTTGCGCGCCGAAGCGCTCCGAAAGCTCGACGGCGACATCGTGCTCTTTGGGCGTGAAGACGATTTCGACGGCGTGATTGGTCAAAAAATTCTTGGCGTCGTCCGCGCCATAGATCGTCCGCAGTTGCGAGGGGCTCTGCAAGACGGTGAGGAGCCTGATGCCATAGCCGGCGACGAAGGCGACGCTCTTCGCCAGCACGCCGACATGACCGAGAGAGGGGAATTCGTCGAGGAGGAGCAGCAATTGGCGTGAATGGGCGGGATTGTGCTCGGGCAATTCGCGGGCGTTGAGATCGACCACCTGTTGGAAGAACAGATTGAGGAGCGGCGCCAGCCGGTCGAGATTGTCGGGCGTCACGGCGAGATAGATCGAGATCGCTTCCGAGCGCAGTTTGCTCAGATCGAAATCGCTCGCCGAGGTCGCGGCGTCGATGCGGGGATTGAGCCAGAGCCCCAGGCGCGCGGTGACGGTCTTGCGCACCGACTGCAGCGTGTTTTCTGACGCCGCGAGAAAATCAATGAGCGCCGTGACGCAGGGCGCCGAAAGCTGTTCCGGTCCCGTTCGTCGCGCGCTGATGGCGCTCTCGAAATGCGCCTTTACGTCGCTCGCCGCGGTCAACTGGCGTAGGATTTCGCCGATGGTGAAAGGCAGTTGCGGCGTTTCGGCGATATAGCCGCCGATTGCGATGAAGGCCGAGCGCGCCGCTTCCGTCCAGAACGGATCGCCGCGCGGATCGGGCGGAAACAGCATGCCGGCGATCCGCTGGAGATCGTCATAGAGATCGGCCGGGTCGCGGCGCACCGCTGAGAGAGGATTGTAGCGCGCCGTGCGGCCTTGGCCGTCGAAGGGGTCGAACAGATAGACTTTCTGGCCATGCGCGGCGCGAAAACCCGCCGTCTTGATGAAATTCTCCTTCTTGACGTCGAGAACGACGACGCTGTCGCTCCAGGAGAGGAGATTGGGGATGACGACGCCGACGCCCTTGCCGGATCTGGTCGGGGCATAGACGATGACATGCTCGGTGCCGCCGAAAGTCAGGAGCTTGCCGTTCGCCTCGGCGAGCAAGAGGCCGTTTTTGGCGCGCATGCCGGCCGCGTCGATCTCGCGCGCCGTGGCGAAGCGCGCGGCGCCATGTAACGGGCGTGGACTCGCGCGTAAAATCAGGCCGAGCAGGACGAATGTCGCAATCGCGCCGGCGAGGGCGGCGATGGTCAGCCAACGGTCGAGGCGTTTGTCGCTCCCGAACTGCGGGGCGAGCGTCAGAACATCGAAAACATGAAAGCCGCCGTCATGGGCGCGCAGGCCGAGCAGCAGGACGTTCGAAGCAACGAAAAGAAAGGCCGCGGCGGCCAAGAGCGACAGTGCGACGTAAAGCGCGAGGCGCGGCCAGGATCGATCCCATTCCGGGCGCACGATCTTGCCGAGAAGGGCGGCAAATCCGAGCGAGCTCGATTCAGAACGCATTGCGGCGCTTGGCCTCGGGATCATAGTGGATTTCCGTAATGCGGTAACGGCCGTCGCGTCTGGTCATCTGCACCACGACGTCGACGGTGAGGTGGAGGAGTCGCCTGATGTCCTCGCGGGCGAGCTCGCGCCCCTCGGCGCTCTCCTTGACGAGAAGGGTCAGCTGTTCGAAAGCGAGCCGCGCCGAATCGGCGTGGACCGTGGTGATCGAGCCCGGATGACCGGAATTCACGTTGCGCAGATAATAGAAGGCCGTGCCGTCGCGCAGCTCCTGCAGCAGGATGCGGTCGGGGCGCATGCGTAAAGCCGACTCTAGCAATTCGCGCGGGCCGATCCTGGCGACGCCAGAGCCGTCCTTGGCGTAGAGCAGGCGGACGTGATTGGGTTGCGGAATGGTCAGCTCCGCCGTGTCTTCGATCGTGAGAATCCGCTCGTGATCGGGGATCAGCCCGACGAGGCCCTTGGCGAGCGTCGTCTTGCCCGATCCCGTCGCCCCGGAAATGACGATGTTGCGGCGGCTCGTTACAGTGCACTCCAGAAATTCGCGCCAGCGGCCTGCGTCTCTGAGGCGCACGAGCTCCTCTTCGTCGGCCGAGAGCCCGTCGCTCGCTTGGCGAATGTCGGCGAAGAGCGAGCGGCGTTCGAATTCGTCGAGGGTCATGGCGAGCCGAGCAACCTTGCGGATGGTGAGGCTCACCGTGCCGGCCGGAACGGCCGGCGGCGCGACGATCTGGCAGCGCTCGCCAAAGGGAAGAACGGTCGAGACAATTGGATGGTCGGGCGCGATATCCTGGCGGGTGAAGGCCGCGGCGGCGGTCGCGAGATTCATCAGATGTGCGAAGGCAAGACCTTTGCGCTCCAGGCGCCTCCAACCGCTCGGCCCTTCCGTGAAGACTTCGCCCGGCCGGTTGACGACGATTTCCGTCAGCTCGGGGTCGGCGAGGAGATCGGCGATCGGCTCCAGGCAGCGCAGGAGCACGCGGCGCTCGGCCGACAGCGCGCCGTTATCTGACGAGTTTTGCGGCAGGAATTCATCGAGAATGGCCGCTCGATCGGCGCTCACGGCTTTGTGACTTTCTGTGATCCCCCCAGGCCTCCGATGATCGTGCGATCCAGAATTTGCGTGCGGCCCTCGACGAGCCGCAGCCGATAGACGGAAGAAAAATCGAGATCGCGGGCGACGAAGACGGAGACGAGCTCGCCTTGGGTTTTATAAAGCGTCGGCGGAATATTGATCGACTGCTCGGTCGCGATCGCCGCCGCGCTCTGTCCCGATCGCTGGATCGAATTCACCTGGATGTCGGCTCGCGACAATTGAGCTGCGGCGATCTGGGCGGCGTCGCCGACGATAGACAAGAGAAGCGCGCCGCCGAAGCGCTCAAAGAAATGATTGTCGAGCTCGCCGTCGAAGCCGGAGCGCCCAAGCGCGTCGGTCGCGGGACTCGCCAGCGCCACGATCACCCCGGTCGGGGTTTTCGCCCTGGTCCAAAGGACGAACATGCGCCTCGAACCGCGCCGCACATTGCCGCGATATTCGCCGACGATCTGGGTGCCCTTCTCCATCAGCACGACCTGACCCGAATCCGACATCACGTCTCGTTCGACTACGCAGGAGACGAAGCCGGCCACGTCCGACGACATGGCGGTCTCCAAGACGCAGGGGATTGCGGTCCCCTGCGTCACCACGAGATGGCGATTGGGCAAACGGGCGGCGCGCACCCCTTCGATGGCGGTCGGCCTTAGGTTGCTCGCAAGTTCGTTGCGAGCCTCTGGGGCGCCGGCGCCGTTCGCGTAAATGGAGCCCGTCGCCTCAAGGTCGACGCCGGAAAAGGGGGCGGTCGGGGCAGCGGATTTTGCTTGCGAGGGGCGATTGAAGACGAGCACCGGCGCGCGCCTGGCGCTGTCCATCAGTTCATCGGCCTTGGAGCGCTCCACGCGATCGGGAATCACGACGGGAGGCGCGGCCGACTCCGCTCGAGCAGGCGGCGGATCGCGCGGGCGCTCGAACGCGTTCGCCACGGAAATCGTCGGCTTCTGGCGCGCTTCGGCCTCGGCTGGCGTGCGCTTCCAGCTCGCCCACAGCATGAGGCCGCAGAGCGCAACGAGACCGGCGACGCCAAGCCCCTTGCCCCAGGGCAGCATTTTGTCGCCTTCAGAGGAGACCGGTGTAATCCGGCGTTCCTGGTCAAGCGGGCCGTTAGCGGGATCTTCATTCATCGGCGTTGCTTTCGAATGGTTGCGAGCTGGCGCTCATCTTGTTCGCGCCGTCCGGCGGGGAAGCCGCGCGACGCTCGGGCTCGTCGTTCGCGTCGCCTGGTTGACGCCGACTGGATCGAAGGCTTCATTGAAGATGCAGAGCACCTCCGCGCCTTGGCGAAGGCGCGATTCGCGCCCGACCGCATGGACGACGACGAGTTCGCCGCGCACGTCCTTTGGAACCAGGCTCTCGGTTCCGTCCGAGGCGACGAGGAAGATCGCGGGAACCTCGCGATTGCCTTCAAAGCGCAGCGTCGATTCCTTGCCGTCGTCGTAAATGGCGTCTGGCTCCAGGCTCAGGGGAATCGGGTGAAAAACTCAAGCTGCGATTAGGCTTGCGAGGAAGTCGTCATCCCAGGCGGCGATTTTGCGTTTGGCGCGCAGGGAGTGCTTTGCCGGCGCGCGACGCATCAGATTATGCGCC
>Ga0233425_10011379_pt1 | contig 10403 bp, 8 predicted proteins | sample Watercolumn_Towu_2_FD_181712 | JGI IMG/M metagenome (GOLD analysis project Ga0233425, IMG submission 181712) | Freshwater microbial communities from Lake Towuti, South Sulawesi, Indonesia - Watercolumn_Towuti2014_140_MG | ecosystem: Environmental > Aquatic > Freshwater > Lake | place: Indonesia... | reverse complement strand
GGCACGCTCGGTTTCGAAGGGTGACGGTCCAGTACTGGACGTTGGAGATGGCAACGCACACAGGGCAGTGGCAACCGACGGGATTGCGGGCCGGTCTCGACGAGGTGAGAGAGAGCCTGGTCCGAGACTTCGGCTGGACGCTGAGCCCCATCGTCTGATCCACGACCGCCTCTGGCCTGCGCCTCATGAACCGGGCATCTGCTCTGGCCCTGGAAGGGCCGGACATACGGAGCCCAGGGCAAGCCGGTGAAACCGGCGCCGCCCTGGGGTGAAGGTCGTGTGTTGGGAGAGCCCTGGAGGGGCGAGACATCGGTTCTCGCGGCTGCTGCCGATGTACGATGTGCCGCCCTTTCAGGGCCGATATCCTTCCGACGTCGGTTCCCCGGGGCTTCGCCCCGGGCTGGTATCTCACGCCCCTGCGGGGCTGAGAGCATCCTGCTGTCTGCTCTCGCCGTCTGAAACCCGGAACGGACTTCCGATCTCACGTACTAGCTCAGCACCCCGTCGAGCCCGGGGCGACGATGCAGAAGGCCAGGCTCGGGGTCAGCGAGGGCGTGTCGCACGAGAACTGCACACCCTCGGTCCCGAACATGTTCTCGATCCCGACGGTCGCGCTCGACCCCGAACGGGAGCCCGCGTCCTGGTACTGGAACCGGATGCTCCCGTTCTCGTACAGGATGCCCTCGAAGGTGCCCGCCACGCCGACACCGTAGTACGGGATGTCGTCGTACTGGACCACGAGGCACCGGCCGCTGCCCACGGGGCACGAGGCGTACGAACGGTAGTACACGGGCCTCGTCAGACCGGGGTTCAGGTCGTCCCAGTGCAGCGCGATCACATTGTTCGGAGTCCCCGGGTTCGGTATGCAATCGTTCCCGAAGTCGCTCGATCCCGATCCGAACGTGATCATCCCGTTGCTGCTCACGTAGAAGTCCGAGTAGGAGCTCCCGTAGAAGCTGAACGAGAACCCGATCGGGAACGGGCCACGGGACTCGTCGTCGCCCATCACGACCGAGATCCCGCTCCCCGCGAGCTCCACCCACGAGTAGGCGATGGTCCGATTGATCGTATAGACGCCAACGCAGCCCGACGTGTCGAAGCCCATGCACGTCGCGTTGCAGCGCAGCGGGCCGCTCGGGAGGCCGAGGCCGACGCATGTCTGGCCTCCGAGGTCCGCGCCGTCGCAGATCTCCGCGCCCTCTCGCCTGCCGTTGCCGCACGTGATGAGTGTGCAGCCCGACGTGTCGAAGGCGGAGCAGGTCCCGTTGCAGCGCAGCGTGCCGCCATCGAACCCCTGGGTGATGCAGGTCTCCGCGCCCGTGTCGCTCCCGTCGCAGACCTCGCCCGCTCCGCGCCTGCCGTCGCCGCACACGCCCGTGCACTCGCTGGTGTCGAAGGTGCACTCGTCCGAGCAGGTCAACGTGCCGCCCGTGGAGCCCAGCGTGACGCACGTCTCGCCGGCGGGGTCCGTGCCGTCGCACTGCTCTCGGCCCTCGCGGGAGTCGTTCCCGCACCCACCCACGCACTCGTGCACGTCGAACGCGCTGCAGTCCCCGGCGCAACGGAGCAGGCCGGCGCTGAAGCCCTGCGTGCGGCATGTCGCGGCGCCGAGCGCGTCGCCGTCGCAGACCTCCCCCTCCTCGACCACGCCATTGCCGCACCCGCCGGTGCACGTCGAGGGGTCGACCGCGTCGCAGGTCTCGTTGCACCCGAGCGCTCCGCCGGTGAAGCCGAGGCTCTCGCAGCTCCGAATGCCGGTGTCCGTGCCGTCGCACAGCTCGAGGCCCTCCCGGTGTCCGTTGCCGCATCCTCCGAAGCAGGTCGTCAGGTCGAACGCCTCGCACGTCTCGAGGCACGCCAGGGAGCCGCCCGAGAAACCCAGCGTCTCGCAGTCCTGTCCGTTCAGGTTCGTCCCGTCGCAGGCCTCGCCGAAGTCGACCCTCGCGTTCCCGCACCCGGCGCCGCACGCGGTGAGGTCGTACCCGTCGCAGGTGTCCAGGCACGCCAGCGTCCCCCCCGAGAAGCCGAGCGACGAGCAGGTCGCGTCGCCGAGCCGCGATCCGTCGCAGACCTCCGGGACCTCCAGCAGGTCGTTCCCGCAGCCACCCGTGCACCCCAGGACGTCGAGCTCGGTGCAGTCCTCGGAGCACGCGAGGGACCCGCTCGTGAACCCGAGGGTCGTGCAGTCCTGGCCACCGAGCTCGAGACCGTCGCAGACTTCGCCGGTGTCGATGATCGCGTTCCCGCAGCCCGGGCCGCAGACCGACAGGTCGAGCCCGTCGCACGTCTCGAGGCACACCGGCGTGCCCTCGCTCAGGCCGAACGTCGTGCAATCGACGCCCCTGAGGTCGGCGCCGTCGCAGACCTCCTCGAGCTCGGCGACTCCGTTGCCGCACCCGTTCACGCACCCGGAGACGTCGAGCCCGTCGCAGGTCGCGGCGCACACGAGCGTCCCACTCTCGTACCCGAGCGTGGCGCAGTTCTGGCCCTGGAGGTCGGTCCCGTCACAGGTCTCGCCCGGATCGACACTCCCGTTGCCACACCCGCCGGTGCATTCGCTGACGTCGTGGCCGTCGCAGGTCTCGGTACAGCTCAGCGTCCCGCCCGAGAAGCCGAGGTCCGCGCACGTCACGTCGCCGAGGTCGTCACCGTCGCAGAGCTCCTCGTCCCGCATGGTGCCGTCGCCGCAGCCCCCGTCGCAGCCCGAGTAGTCGTAGTCCGAGCAGTCGGGGAGGCACGCGAGCTGGCCGCCGAAGTACCCGTAGTCCGCGCAGGTCTGTCCCCACAGTTGCAGGCCGTCGCAGGTCTCGCCCCTCTCGATATTGTCGTTTCCGCACCGCGGGCCGCCGTCGGGTTTCGGACCGCATCCGACGGAGAGCACGGCAACCAGGAAGCACAGTCGCGTCGCCAGCACATCAGTTGATCGAGCCATCGCTCCTCCTGTCTGCGGCATTTTATCAAAATGGTAGGATTCACGAGACATCGCGAGGTGACACCATTACGAGATCGGAAGTCGCGTGGGTCGTCGTGATCGCGTCGTCGCTGCTCACGGCAGCGGCCCGGGCCGAGGAGGACCGCGACCTGCCCATCGAAGCCGAGGTCCCCGCTACCATCATCGTCGGCGAGGGACGCCCGTATATCGAGCTCCGCGCTCTCGCACCTGTCCAGAACATCAAGGTCTCGATCTCGCGTGCCGGCGCCGCGGCCAAGCGCTTCGGCGTCGCCAAGCTCGGCGAGGGCGGCGTCAAGGTCTTCCAGTGGAGCGAGCGGCCGGGCATCTACACCTACGGCATCACTGTCGAGGGCAAGCGCGGAAAGCGCGTGACATCGACGACGTTCGACACGCGGCTCGCCTACCTCGAGCCGATCAAGATGCAGATGTCGCGCGACCATGTGGACCTGGCGAAGCGGACCGCGGTCTTCCAGATGAACCATCCCGCCGCGCGGGCCACGGCGGTGGTCAAGGCCCCCGACGGCTCCGTGCTCGCGCGCGGCGAGGAGACCTACGGCGACGCAGCGCCAGGGACGCCGCTCGAGATCTCCTGGCCCGAGGTCGACGGTGAAGTCGGCCGGATCGACATCGAGGCCCACAGCTCGGCCGGGTACTGGGTGGGCATGGCCCTGCTCCCGTGGTCGGTGTCCATCCCTCACGAGGAGGTCGAGTTCGAGACCGACCGGTCGGAGATCCGGCCCAGCGAGGAGCCCAAGCTCGACCGGGCCATCGAGCTCATCCACAAGGCCCTCAGGGAGCACGGCAACGAGATGGTGGTCCAGTTGTACGTGGGCGGCTTCACCGACACCCAGGGGTCCACGACCCACAACCGCACCCTGTCCGACGACCGCGCGAAGGCCATCGCCCAGTACTTCGCGCGCAACAAGGTGTCGCTCGACATCCACTACCGTGGCTACGGCGAGGAGGTGCTCGAGGTGCAGACGCCGGACGAGACCGACAACCCGCGCAACCGCCGCGCGGTCTACATCCTCGCTGCACAACCCCCCGCGATCTCCAAGACCGTCACCTGGGGCGCCTGGAAACGGTTGAGGTAGAAGCTCACGGGGGAGGGCCTTTTCTTCCGAGCACCTCCATCGTGAGCGTGAGCGTGAGCGTGAGCGAAAGCACTTCAAAGCTCATCTGATCGCCCCGACAGACACCACGAAAGATCGGGACCGATCAACCAGGCTTTACACTCCGAATCCTCAACGATGGCGATGTCGATGGCGATGTCGATGGCGAAATCACAACGGTTGTCGGGAGCAGGAGCGGGAGCGGGAGCAGGAGCGGATTGTAAAGCTCGTTGGCAGGGATTTGACCGGTCCCGAAAGATCGAACCACGAAAGTTGGACGAACCTCGAGGCACTTGCGAGGCGCAACGTATTGTCTGTCGAATTCGCTCACGCTCACGCTCACGCTCACGCTCACGGTCAGAAGCACTGGTCACACCCCGAGACGGACCTCGTCCAACAATCCGCGCGACGCGGCGTCGTCGATCTGCTGCTCGATGTCGTCGGCGGAGAGCCGGTAGGCGCGCATCACGCTCTGGCGCGCCTCGCTCACCGTGTCGGCATCGATGAGACCGAGCGCGCGGAGCGCGAGCGCGAGCTGGAACGCGTTGCGGACCGGGTGGATCATCGGGCCGTAGACCGTGAGCTCCTCGGGAGCGGTTCCCTTGGCGAGGTGGATGAAGATGTGCTCGACCCGCCCCACGTCCTCCGGGAGCGCGTCGATCATGTCGAAGACGAGCCTGCGGTCCTCGGGCGTGACCCTGCCGGCGATCAGCTCGCCCATGACCGCGCAGGCGTCGCGCTCGCGGTTGATGATGCCCGCGTAGAGCGAGTACGTCTCGGCGTCGCGCTCCGCGTCGTCGCCGAACAGCCACTCGCGGCACCTCGGTCGTCGCTGCCGCCCGAGCAGCAGCGCGCAGAGCTTGTACCCGAGGTGGTCGCGCAGCCGGCCGGGGCGGAGCTGGCGCAGGGTCGACACCCAGTCCTTGAACGTGAACCCGTCGGGCTGGACGCCGTCGATGAGCATCTTGCGCTCGATCACCGCCCTGAGCTGTGGCGGGCTGCTCGAGACGAAGTACAGCGGCGCCGCCGCGAACCCGGGCCCCGGACCACGGCGCAGGCCGCGCAGCACCTCGGGCATGCCGGCGATGGCCCGCTTGTCCACGGCGGACTCGAGCGGGATGCGCGCGAGGCCTTTCATCGAGGAGAAGTGCGTCGAGAGGTAGGTCTTGTCGATGTCCCAGACGAAGACATCGCCGTCGTAGTTCCGGGGCAGGTCGCGGTCGTCGGTCACGGTGAGTGGGTATCGTGGCGATCCCATGCGTGTGCTACCGCGTCCTCGGGGCCACGAGCTCGTCGCCGACCGGGACGCTCATCAGGTGGGCGAGCGCCCGCTGCACGTGCCAACCCTCGTGGAGCAGCCCGTGAACGGCGCGGACGATGGGGAGCTCGAGCCCCATCCTCGCGGCGTGCCTCGAGATCGCGTCCGAGGTCGGGAGCGCCTCGATCGAGTGCAGGTCCGCGAGCACCGTGTCCACGCTCTCGCCCGCGGCCACCCGGCGGCCGAGCTGGTGGCTGCGGCTGTGAGGCGAGACGCACGTGGCGGCGAGGTCCCCGATCCCGGCGAGGCCCGCGAACGTCAGGACGTCGGCGCCCATGGCCGCGCCGAGCCGGGTCATCTCCGACAGGCCGCGGGTGATGAGCAGCCACCTGGTGCTCTCGCCGAACTGGAGCCCCTGGACCGCGCCGGCCGCCACGGAGACCACGTTCTTGAACGCGCCCGCCACCTCGGTGCCGACCACGTCGCGCCCGCCGTAGACCCGGAAGAACCCTCCCTTGAAGAGGTCCTGCACCGCTTCCACGACCTCGGTGTACGCCGACGCCACAACAGCTCCTGTCGGGTGACCCGCGACGAGCTCCTCGGGGATCGTGGGGCCCGACAGCACGCCGATCTTGAGGGTGCAGGTCTCCTCTCTCAGGACCTGGCTCATCCGATTGAAGCTCTCCACCTCGAAGCCCTTCGTCGTGTGGACGACCATCTGGTCGCCCTCGAGGTGGTCGCCCACGGCCCGGGCCGCGTCCCGGAACGACTGCGACGGCACCGCCATGACGACGAGCGGGGTCTGCGTGACTGCGGCCGCGAGGTCCGTCGTGGCCCGCAGCCGTTCCGGGAGCCGCACGTCGCGCAGGTACGTGGGGTTGCGGTGCTCCTCGTCGATGACCCGCGCGAGGTCCTCGCGCCTCGCGTACAGCGTCACCCGGCGCCCGAGGCGAGCGAGCAGCGTCCCGAGCGCGGTCCCCATGCGGCCCGCGCCCACCACCAGCACGTCCATCCCGTCGCGAGCGCTCATGGCCGTCCCCCGCCCGCCGCGAGGTCGAAGCCCGACAGGCGGTTCTGGTAGTACAGGAGCAGGTTCCGGTCGACGTGGAACAGGCGGTCACCGCGCCGGGCCACGGCCGGCCTGCGGTGGTAGCAGCCGAGGTGCGCGAGCGCCTCGTCGATGACCTTGGTCGCGTCGCGGCCGGCGACGGTGTCGTCGAGCCTGGCCCGTCCGTCGGCGGCGAGCGCCCTCAATGCCCCGAGCATCCGATCGACCCGCTCGTGCGCCTCGGACAGCGGCAGGCTCTCGACCGCGCCGCCCGTGCGCAGGAGCCGATAGACGTCCATGTCGCGGTTCTCCTCGCGCAGCCACTCGAACATGACGTGCGAGAGGACCTTCGTTGCATCGACGACGGTGTCGCGGTGGAAGCGTTCGACGATCGCCCGCCCGATCTCTCGCACATACTCCTGGTCACGCTGGCCGTCGTGCGCGGGCGCGCCGTCGATCATCACGTACTTCCTGCGGTCCACGACTCGCCCGCGGCGGTCGCGCGAGCGGCACTCGTCGTCGATGGTGTTGCCGAACAGGTCCATCGGCCGGCTCACGATCATGTGGATGCGCGAGTCGAGCGCGAAGAGCTTCGTGATGAAGTCGATGATGCGCCTCGGCTTCGAGAACTCGTCGTCCTCGATGATGTACCGGCTCTTGCCCACCTCCTTGAGGTGGTCGTCGATGAGCGTCTCGCCCTCGAGCACGATCTGGTAGTTGAGCGTGCAGGGCACGATGAAGACGTCGGGCCGCTCCGTGACCCGTCTGAGGTTGTTGATGTACGCTTCGAGCGCGGTGGACACGAGGCCGAGCTTGAGCTTGGTCTCCACGGCGCCGCTCCGGCTGCGCGTCCCGCCCGGGAAGAACAGGTTGTGCAGCCCGAGCTCCATGGTGCAGCCGGCGTAGGTCTTGAGCACCTCCTTGTACACCCACGCCTGCTTGCGCCGGTCCACGGTGTAGGCGCCGAGGTTGTGCATGAAGATGCCGATGAACTTGTGCTCGAACAGGTTCAGGCCGGCGCCGTAGAGGAACGGCGGCAGGCCCATGCGCATGATCCCGTACCCGAGCAGGATGCTGTCGAGGTTGCTCGAGTGGGTGGGGACGAGCACCACGGTGCCGTGCCGCGCGGCCCGCTGGACCGCGTCGACCTCGCCGCCGACGACGATCCTCTCCTCGAGCGTGCGGAAGCCGTGCGACGCGGCCCGGACGAGCTCGATCGGGCTCATCGCGTTGAGCAGGACCGACAGCCCCGTGGGCACGACCTTCGTGGCGAGGGCGTAGAACCGCGGGTCGAAGTGGCCCGCGACCTCGGCCGCGAAGGACTCGACGATCCGCTTGAGGAGCTGGCGCTGGCGCTGCGCGTTGGCCCTCAGGGCCTCGGCCTGGATCTGGTCGTAGAACTGGCGCTGCGCGCGCGCCTTGTCCCGGTCATGCTCCTTCTCGAGCCGGCGGCGCTCCTCGTACAGCGTGTCGAAGAGCGCGCTCTCGATCCGCTGCGGGTCCGAGCCCACGTGCTCCATGACCCGGAGCACGCCCTCGATCTTGAGCCGCTCCTGGTCGTCCTCGGTGAGGAGTATCGGTGTCGCTGGCGAGATCGGCATGGCCCCGAGCATCGCCCAGAGATCGTGGACGGATCAAGAGCCGTTCGCCCGGTGCGGTTCCCGGACTCCGGGGTCCCTGGTCCGGACCGGTCCACTTCGTCCACGTCGTCCACCGTGTCCACTGCCCGGGTCGATCGACCGGCCGCGCGGCCGGAGGTTCGGGCTACCGCGGCAGGCCGGAGAAGAGGTGGCGGTTGCTCAGGACCTCGCTCCGCAGGAAGAAATACTCGTACCCGATGAGCAGCGCGCCGACGACTCCGCCGAGCGCCACGTTGACCACGAGCATGGTCACGTACCAGCCCGTGTCGTTGCCGAACAGGCTCGGGACCCGGGGGTCGCGCGCCTCGATCATCGCGGGGACCTTCCACCTCTGGGAGATGACGTAGATGTTCCACGCCGCGGCGATCGTGCCGACCACCGTGCCGACGAGCAGGATCGACAGCACGATCCACGCGATGTTGACGATGCGGAAGCGCCCCGCGAGCTTCCTCACGAGCCGCTCGTCGGCCTGCTGTTGGTGGAACGCCATCGGGTTCGCGTCATCTGTGTCTGGCATCACGATCTCCCTACGGGCCGGACCGTCGCGGTATTGCCCGTCACGCCACGAGGGCCGGGCACGGGGCGTGGCGCACGATGCGCTCGCTCGCGCCGCCGAATACCCTCTCGGCGAGCTCGATCTTCGTCTCGCGCCCGACCACGAGCAGGTCGGCCTCGATGTCCCGTGCGTATCTCGGGACGACCTCGTGCGGCTTGCCCTCCCTCACCTCGCACGAGATGGTCCACCCGTCCGGCACGACGTCCGCCGCCCGCTTCCGGAGCATCTCGATGAGCCTGTCCTTCAGGTCCGGCCTGAGCTGGAAGATGGAGTCCACGCCCGCGAAGGCGTAGGCCGGCGGGACGTCGGTGACGAGCGCGTGCGCGAGGCACACCTCGGGCTTGTACGGCCGCAGGTGCTCCACAGCGTACCGGAGCGCGGCCGCCGCGCTGTCCGAGAAGTCGTCGGCCACGACGACCCTGCGGATGCGCACCACGCCGGTGTCCGGGTCCACGTAGTCGCGGTCTCCCCCCCCGACCACGAGGACGGGGCAGGGCGCGTACCGGATCACCCGCTCGGTGACCGAGCCGAGGAGCACGTGGGCCAGGCCGGTGTTGCCCCTCGTGGCGATGACGACGAGGTCCGCCTTCTTGCGCTCGGCATACTCGACGATGGCCTCCGGCGCGCTGACGGCGCGGGTCAGCGCCTTGAAGACCTTGGCCTCGGCGGTCCCGCCGTGGAGCACGCCGGCGTCGAGCCTCTCGCGCGCCACCTTGTCGGCCCGCTCGAGGTACGGCTCGAGGTCCGGGAACGCGGCGAGGTCCGTCTGGCCTCCGTACCCTTGGAGCGTGACCACGTGGAGCAGGTGGATGTCTGTGCCGAACCGTTCGCCCAGGCTCGCCGCGTACATCAACGCGTGCTGCGCGTGCTTCGAGAAGTCCGTGGGGACCAGGATGGTCCGGATCGTGTGCATGGCGCCCATCGTATCGCTCATCGCACTGCCAGTCTCCAGGATCGCGCGACCACTCCCTTCGATTGACCCATCTCGCGGGCCGGGCTACATAAGGATCATGAACCCCACCGACATCACAATCGACATCTTGAAGAGCATCCGGGACGAGATCCGCGTCGTGGGACAGCGGCAGGCCGAGACCAACGAACGGCTCGACCGGCACGAGGAGATCCTGGTCCAGTTGGTCCGGGGCCAGGAACGGCACGAGCGTATTCTGGAGCGGCACGAGAAGATCCTGGAGCATCACGGGCAGATCCTCGAGCACCACAGTCAGATCCTCGAACGGCACGAGAAGGCCCTGGGCCTGCTGATCGGCGAGGTCAGGAACCTGGGCGGCCGCATCGACAACATCGTCTCCGGCCAACTCGGAGAGAAGGTCCGGGACCTCGACCTCCGCGTCACCGCCCTCGAGTCGCGCCTCGGCCCCGTCACGCCGTGAGGTTCGTGGCGTCGAGTGCGTCTTTCTTCCCCGAACAGCTCACCCCATGCCCAGGCATGAAGTTCCGTTCAGCGTGGACGAGGTGGACGATGTGGACACCGTGGACAGAGTTGACGATGGTGCGATGTCCACCACGTCCACCACGTCCACTTCGTCCAGCAGGGCAGGGTTGATTGCCCACCGAAAACCCAGGGCTTCTCCCTGGGCTGGTATATCGCGCCCCTCCGGGGCTGCGAGCCGACCCCATGCACGGATCCTCACCCGCGATTTCGAACGAGGATATCTCTCTTCGGACGACCTCCGGGACACCTGGAACGATGTCCCGAGCACGCCGGACGTCGTCCGACGAGCTTTTTCGAACTAAATCTGGAAAAGATTCAGTCCGAGCAGGATTTTCGAAGTCCGGCCAAGCTGGGACGTCGTCCGACGAGCTTTTTCGAACTAA
>Ga0233425_10011378_pt1 | contig 10404 bp, 7 predicted proteins | sample Watercolumn_Towu_2_FD_181712 | JGI IMG/M metagenome (GOLD analysis project Ga0233425, IMG submission 181712) | Freshwater microbial communities from Lake Towuti, South Sulawesi, Indonesia - Watercolumn_Towuti2014_140_MG | ecosystem: Environmental > Aquatic > Freshwater > Lake | place: Indonesia... | reverse complement strand
GAGTACTGAAATCTTTGGTAAAGACCGGCTCCCATGGAATACCACTTTTTGTGGATTTGTTCCTGCCGGAGTTATGCTGAGTCAACCGGAGTTGAAATTCCTGGCAATGGCCGGAATAGTATCTGTTCAGACTTTTGCTGTATATGATATACGTTGTAAACATAAAGAAAAACGGACAGCATAAACTGCCCGCTAATCTGTCGGGGCGATGGCGCCATGGCGCCATTGAACTTCCGACCCTGGCGCCTCCGGCGCCATACGCTAGCCAATCTGGTTTTAAATATTCAAAATAAACCGTTTTGCTCCTCTCTTTTTTATCCTGGATTCAAGAGCCATTGCTTCAGATCGGGTACTGAAATCTTTGGTAAAGACCGGTTCCCATGGAATACCACTTTTTGTGGATTTGTTCCTGCCGGAGTTATGCTGAGTCAACCGGAGTTGAAATTCCTGGCAATGGCCGGAATAGTATCTGTCCAGACTTTTGCTGTATATGATATACGTTGTAAACATAAAGAAAAACGGACAGCATAAACTGCCCGCCAATCTGTCGGGGCGAGAAGACTTGAACTTCCGACCCCTTGCACCCCATGCAAGTGCGCTAGCCAACTGCGCCACGCCCCGAAACGGAATGCAAAGGTAGGTATTTTTCCGATTTCCCCTTCCCTTCCCCTATTTCGATTCGGAATACCGGTCCCGGAATTTGGCCGCTGCTTCCTTGCGTTTTTTCAGCTCCTCCGGATCCATCTTGCCGAGAAACCACTTGTGCATGTCGCTGTTCAGCAGTGTGTTCAGCTCCGACTCGACCGTCTGGGCGCCCTGTGTCCTGCCATGTGCCCTGGCTTCCCGGATGATCTCTACCAGGTCGGGAATGAATTCCATATAAAACCGGTCGGCTACCTCATAGTTCCCGTGCCACTGGGTGTAATCGGGTCCCATCATCGATGCCCCCATCCGTGCCCGCCGGCCTTCATGGTGCCAGAGATAGTAATAGGTCCATTCGATCTGCTCATCAAATTCGGCAGGGGTGATCATCTGGTTCTCCAGTAAAAGCTTCATCAGCTTCAGGGCGGGCTTTCCGAATTTTTCATTATAGAGGAACACCTCGTTGTCGTACTGGGTATAAAAACCGGCTACGTAGTTTTTAGTATGGCACTGATAACAAACGTTCTGCATATTCGCCCGGCGCATCTCCCAGGTCAGGAACCCGGGGGGCAGCTCTTTCCCCTGCGCTTTGTACTTTGCCATCTCCTGTACATCGATCTTTTCCGACACTTTCGGCCGGAGGGTCCAGCTGATCCGGCTACCTACTTCGTGCGTCACCGGCATATCGGGGGTGGCGCTGATGTGACAGGTGGCACAGGTGGGCGCCGCGATGTAATCCAATCCCACCACCCAGGGCTGGGCACCCAGGTTCATCAGGTCCTTATGGGCATAGAAATTCACCCCGTGCTTCGACTCCTGGTAAATCTCCAGTTGAGGATGGTCGGGTCCCATATGGCATTTACCGCAGTTCTCGGGTTGCCGGGCCTGCTTCACGGAAAAGGCATGGCGGTTATGACAGGCCGAGCAGGAACCCTTCGAGCCATCCAGATTGATCCGGCCGATCCCGGTGTTGGGCCAGGTCTTGGGATCCAGCTTAGGTATCCCGTTGTCATACTTCCGGATGTTCCCCTGGTCATCGGTAAGCAGTTGCACACGGGAGCCGTGGCACTGCCAGCATCCGCTGGCTGCAGCCGGGTTGGCGCCGGAGTTGAAATTGACATCGCCCTCAACCACCTCGGCCAGCACATTGTCGAGGGAACCCATGATCATGCCTGCATCGGCATGGTGGCTGTTCACGAATTCCATGGTCTCCTTCTCATGGCACTTCCTGCAGTCATAAGGAGTCACCACGGTGGCGATCAGGGCTCCTTCATGCAGGTAGGCATCCACGTCGGTCTTGTTCGCCGCATGGCATTCCAGGCAGCCCACACCCACTTCGGCATGCTTGCTGGTCTTCCATTGTTCCACTATGACTTTGCCGGCTCCCTTCTCCGCATGACAGCTTATGCAATGCTTCGTGCCGGCATCCACGATCGGGGCAGGTTTGTATCCGGGCATCGCGTGCTGAACTTCTTTCCAGAGCGCGATCAGTAACACCACCAGGAAAACCAGGCTCAGTATCCCGATGATGATCCGCTTGGTGTTTAAACTTGTTGCCATGTCATATATTTTTAGTTGTTTGTTTTGTTTCTGCCGGATCAATGCCCGAAGATCTCCCACAGCAGGAATCCGTTGAGTGTTAGCATCCCGGCGATCCCGATCCAGAAAGCCGGTTCTTTCCCGGGTAGCTTTCTCTCCAGGAAACGGTCGATAAAGGGCCAGAAGAAAAGGATCAGGATAAACAGGATGGGGCCGAGCACACCAATGGTCAGGTTGGATATTTTCAGCCATCGGAATACGGGATAGAAATACCATTCGGGCTTTATATGCAATGGGGTGACATTCGGATTGGCAGGTTCTCCCAACTGAACGGGGAAAAGCAACGACAGGGTCACCAGGGTGATCATCAGGATTGTGACCATGATGAGCTCGGTATACACATGGTCGGGGAAAAGCGGGAAGGTCTTCTTTTCGCTGTGCTCGTCCCCCCTGAATTTCAGCTCGCTCACCCCGTGTGCGCGGATCAGGTAGATGTGCAGACTGATCGTCACCATCATCAGCACCGGCAAAAGAACCACATGGAAGAGGTAGAAGCGGGTGAGTGTGTTTTGCCCGATCTCGGATCCACCCCGCATGAAATCGGCAATCCACCCTCCGATTAGGGGAGTGGCGCCGGCGATCCCGGTGCCTACTTTCATCGCCCAGTACGACATCTGTTCATACACCAGGGAATACCCTGTAAATCCAAAGATAATGGTCAGCAGGAACAGCACCACACCGAACATCCAGTTCATCTCCCGTGGCTTCCGGAAGGTGGCGGTGAAGAAAACCCGGAGCATATGCAGCAGCAATGCCGCGATCATCAGATTGGAAGACCACCGGTGAATGCTGCGGATCAGCCAACCGAATGAAGCATGGTGTGTGATGTAGTACACGCTTTCGTAAGCCCGTGCCGGCTCGGGGACATAGTAGAAGATCAGCATGATCCCGGTGATGATCTGCACCGTGAACAGGTAAAGAGGGGTTCCTCCCAGTGCCCACCACCATCGTTTCAGGTGATTCGGGATCGGTTCCGCCGTGATCTTGATGAGGGCTTCCTGATCAACCGGGAACGATTCGTGAAACCATTTGGCCAGACCCATCCTATACCTCCTTGTCCTTGAAATAGATAAACACATTCCGGTCGTCAATCTCCACCCGGTACGAATCCAGCGGCCGGGGCGGAGGTCCCGAAAGAACGTTTCCGTTTTCATCAAACTGACCCTGGTGACAGGGGCAATAAAACAGTTTCTTGTCCTTCTGCCAGTACACCGTGCATCCCAGGTGCGTGCAAACAGTGGATAGCGCTTTTACACAGTTTTCTCCCGTACGCACAATGACCAGGTCCCTCCCCTGCAGGTCCTGGAACTGGCGGGATGCGTTCACCGGAAGCTCGTCGAGGCTCACCGTAAAGATCCGCCGGTAAACATCCTTCCGGTTCGGTGTGATGAACCGTATACCCATTGCTGTGAGCCCGGTGAATGCGGCCCCCAGAGGGATGAATGCAAAGAGGTTCTTCAAGGCAGTTCGTCGGTCCATGGGTGATCTTTTTACTGTGTTGAATCAGGGAGTAAATATAACGGATAAATTTTATTATGCAATCGTTTTCAAATTTATGACAATTGTCATTGTTTGACCTTTTTCATATGCGTAATTTCGTAGCTGTTAATTTTTTAACAAAGAGGAGGTTACATGCGTATCGGTATTTTTTTCTGCCTGGCCGGCACCGACAAAAACCTGAATATTGATGCGGTGGCAAAGTATTCTGCCAACCTGCCGGGCGTTGAACTGGTTAAGGTTCTGGGGATCAGGCCGCGCCTGAATTCCATGGAACTTTGCAAAGAACTTAAAGACAACCATATCCAGCGGGTTATCATTGCAGGGGATATGCCGGGGTACTTCAAACCCGTGTTCACCAAAGCCATGGCGCTGGCGGGATATAATCCGCACGAGGTGCGTCTGGCTTCCTTCCGGGAACACGGGGCGACTGACCAGGATTCCAACGACCGGGCCAAAGCGATCGTGGCCTGTGCCACCCGCGCAGTCCCATTCTCCCTTGCCGCTATTCCCAAAGAAACCCCGGTCCACCCGGCAACTCTGATAATAGGTGGCGGGGTGGCTGGAATCCAGGCCGCACTGGAGATTGCCGATGCGGGCAAGCAGGTGTACCTGGTGGAACGCACCGGGACCATCGGGGGTCACATGGCCATGTTCGACAAAACCTTCCCTACCCTCGACTGCGCCGCCTGTATCCTTACACCGAAAATGGTTTCGGTCGGGCAGCACGATATGATCCGCATGATGATCTGCTCTGAACTGGAATCGATCAGCGGCGCCCCCGGTGCTTACCATGTCCGTATCCGGCAACATGCCCGGTATGTCGATTCCGACGCTTGCGTGGCATGCGGGATCTGCACAGAGGTGTGCCCTGTAAAGGTGCCGAGCGAATTTGATGCAGGCCTCTCCGACCGGAAAGCCATCTATATTCCCTTCCCGCAGGCAGTCCCCAATTCCTACCTGATCGACGGGGAGAACTGCACCTACATCCAGACCAACGGGCAGAAATGCGGGGTGTGTCTCAAAAAATGTCCCAAGGAATGTATCGACTTTAATCAGAAGGATGTTGTAGAAGAGGTTGAAGTCGGGAATATCATCCTGGCCACCGGGTACGACGTACTGGAGGCCGGGAAACTGGACCAGTACGGCTATGGCGTCTATCCGAATGTGTTTACCGCGCTCGAGTTCGAACGAATGACCAATGCCAGCGGCACCACCGGCGGAAAGATCGTCATGAAAACCCTCCGGCAAAACAAACGGACCAAAGAAGACGAATGGGTGCTGCTGCCCGACGGCGATGCTCCAAAAAGTGTGGCTATCATCCATTGCGTCGGATCCCGGAATAAAAAATATAATTCCTACTGCTCCCGCGTCTGTTGCATGTATTCCCTCAAATTCGCACACCTTGTCAGGGAAAAGATCCCGAACGTCACATGCTATGAATTCTATATCGATATGCGGGCTTTCGGAAAGGGCTACGAGGAATTTGCCGAACGGATCAAATCAGAAGGGACTTTTGTTGTGAGGGGACGCACAGCCACCGTGGGGATGGAAAACGGAAAGATGATCGTCAACGGGGAGGACATAGTCAACGACACGCCTGTGAAGTTCCCTGTCGATATGGTGGTTCTGGCGATCGGCCTGGTCCCCGCCAGGGGCACGGAAGTGATCACCAAGATGCTGGGACTTACGCGCGATTCCGACGGGTGGTTCTCGGAGCTGGATTACAACGGCAATCCCACCGACACCGAAAAAGGAGGTATCTATGTTGCCGGGATGTGCCAGGGTCCCAAAGATATCCCCGACACGGTTGCCCAGGCATCCGCCGTGGCGGCCGGCGTGCTCCGCAGCATCACCAGCGGAAAGGGGATCGGCCACCGGAGCAGCCTTTCCCTCAGCGAGATTGAAACCCGTTCACAATTGATACATACCGAATAAGGAGGTTATATGCCAATCAGAGTTAACCCAAAATTGATCGAGGAGCTGGATTTTTACGGAGCCGAAGATGTCCAGTTTTGCTACCACTGCGGCGATTGCTCGGCCAATTGCACTCATACCGATGAAATCTACCGGTTCCCGCGGAAATCGATGCGAAGCCTTCAGATGGGGCTGGAACGGAAGCTGGAAACCGCCCTTGAGCCCTGGTTGTGCTATTACTGCGGCCAGTGCTCCTCGCAGTGCCCCAGGGAAGCCGATCCCGGCGAGACCATGATGGCTCTCCGCCGTTGGCTGATCGGCCGGTACGACTTCACCGGCATCGCCCGCCGGTTCTACATCTCCAGAGCATCGGAAGTGCTCGCCATTGTAATTACCGGCTTGCTTACAGGGATCGGATTCGTTCTCTATGGATATTTCCTCGGGAATCTCCGGATCTATGACGGAGAGGGGGCTTTTCTGCCCAGCTCCCTGATCCACACCTTCGACCTCACACTGGGCTCCCTGATCGGGGTCATCCTCCTGATCAACGCCTTCCGGATGTGGCGGCTGACGCTTTACAACGAGCGATCGGTTCACATTCCCTGGTGGCTCTACTTGAAATGGATCTGGCTGCTGCCCTTTCATTTCTTCACACAGAAACGGTATGCCGAATGCGAAAGCCAGCGGGCAACTCCTGTGTTCATGCCCTGGATCATCCACCTGTTCCTGATGCTGGGATATGTGATCATGCTGGTGCTGGTGATGGCTTTCATCGAACAGCTTCAGGCAGGTCCGGCGATCAACTGGAAGGTGCATATTTTCGGGTATGCCTCGGCCGTCGGGCTGACCATCGGTACGATCTACTTTATCGGGAGCCGTTTGCGCAAGCGCTCCGAGATCCAGTACAAGAAATCCCACAGCACCGACTGGGTGTTTGTGATCCTGCTGACGATCATCGTCATCACCGGGATCGTTCAGCACATCTTTCACCGGACCGGGATGCCCGTAGCAGCCAATATCACTTATATCCTGCACCTGATGGCGGTGGTTCCCTGGCTGCTCCGTATGCCGTTCAGCAAATGGGCCCACCTGGTATACCGTCCCCTGGGAATGTATTTTGCCGGTATCCGGAAAGATGCCATCCTGCGGCAGGAAAAGAAAGAAGGAATACTCGTACCAAATCCCGTTTAGGAAGAAAAACAATAACTTATGAAAAAGTGTAAAACCGGCGTTTATATCTGCATGTGCGGAACGAACATCGCCAAGATGGTGGATGTGGAAGGAGTGAAAGACCAGGTTTCCACCCTCCCGGATGTCGCCCTGGCGCGCACTTATAAATATATGTGCTCCAATCCCGGCCAGGAGATCATCGTTCAGGACATCAAGGAGCATAAGCTGGACCGCATTGTGGTGGCCGCCTGCAGCCCCCGGATGCACGAGCGTACCTTCCGCCGTGCGCTGAGCACGGCCGGTCTGAATCCTTACCTTCTGGAGATGGCCAACATCAGGGAACAGTGCAGCTGGGTTCACGAAGACCAGGCGACAGCCACCGAGAAAGCCAAGGCGCTGACCCGGGCCGCGATCAACCGGGTGAAATTCCATGAACCCCTGGAAAGCATGTCGGTCGATATGAGTTCCAGCACCCTGGTGATCGGAGGCGGTATCGCCGGCATGACGGCAGCGCTCGAACTTGCCGAAGCGGGACATTTTGTGTACCTGGTTGAAAAGGCCGATCACCTTGGCGGGAACCTGGCCCGGGTCGACCTTACCGCTCCGTACCTCGATTCGGCCCGCGACCTGATCGTCGAACGGATCACCCGGATCCGGAACAACCCGAGGATTGAAGTTCACCTGGGCTCCAGAGTCACCGGAGTTAAAGGATATATCGGGAATTTCGAAGGTTCGGTCGAGCTGGTCAACCGGCTGGACAATATCCTGCGGAAACCCGTGGAGATCAAAATCGGTAGCATCATCGTATGCACTGGTTACAAGGAGTTCGACGCAGCCCGGATCACCCATTACGGATACGGGAAGCTCCCGAACGTGATCACTTCCTTCGAATTTGAAAAGATGATCAGGGCGGGAAGAATTGAGACCAAGCAGGGGAAAACTCCACAATATATTTCCATCATCCATTGCGTTGGCAGCCGGAGTCAGGAGTTCCATTCCTACTGTTCCCGGGTTTGCTGTATGACCGCCCTGAAATATGCCCATGAGCTGAAGTCGGCAAATCCTGATTCGTACATATCCGACATCTACATCGACATGCATGCCTTCGGGAAAGGACATGAAGAGTTCTACAACCGGACTTCCGAAGCCAAGACTCTCTTCCTGATGTACGCAAAGAACGACAAGCCGGTGATCCGGAAAGCAGGGCCAAAGGATGATTGCGAGATGCTGATCGAAGTCAATGAGAAACTGTCGGGCGAGGTGATCGAGATCCCGGCCGACATGGTCATCCTGATGGTAGGCATGGAAGCCCGGGAAGATTCCGCGGAGGTGGCCCGGCTGGTGAACATCAGCGCCGACAAGGACGGCTGGTTCATGGAAAGCCATCCGAAGCTGGAACCGGTTGCCACCACGACCGACGGGATCTACATCGCCGGAACCTGTGTGGCTCCCAAAGATATTCCCGATACGGTCGCTCAGGCCCGGGCCGCTGCTGCCCGCGTCCTCGCCAAGATCGCCAAAGGAAAGATCGATGTGGATGCAGTCTATGCCGAAGTGAACGAGGATCTCTGCGCGGGTTGCCGGTTATGCAATGTCCTGTGCCCCTATAGCGCTATTGAATTTGACGAGGAGAAGAAGCGCAGCCATGTCATCAGCGCGCTGTGCAAGGCCTGCGGGACCTGTGTCTCATCCTGCCCCTCGGCTGCCATCAAAGGCCGCCACTTTACCGATCAGCAGATCTTTGCCGAGATCGAAGGGGTTCTGGCGCTCTGACAGGCCGGTTTTACAGTTTTATCATCTTACGCACCAGGTTCCCTGAACCGGCAATGAGGGAACAATAATACACTCCCGGAGAAAGTGCACTGCCATCAATCCGGAAGATACAATCTCCCGGCGTGACTTCCTGATCAGCCACCTGAAAAAGCTCCACTCCCATGGCATTCAGGATGACGAGTTTAAGCCGGCTGCGGGCCGGGATCCCGCAGGAGATGGCAGTGAAATCCCCGAATGGATTCGGAAATACCGACATCCGGATGCCGGGATCTGTCTGCGGATCACCGATCGCAAGCTCTCCCCCGTTCGTTGTCCGGAAGATCTTCCCGTCGTAACCTACTGCAAAACCCAGGTATGGATCCAGGAAGTAAATGCCGGTAAACATCTGGGATCCGCCGGGAAGTTGATTTTTCCATGTTTTCCCCTTGTCCGTTGTCTTATGGATCCCCGTATAGGTGATCCCGTATCCTGTGCTGTCGTTCACAAAAAAGATCTCCAGGAAGTCGGGGCAATCCGGATTCTCCATCGTCCATGTGAGTCCGCCGTCAGCGGAACTGTAGAACCTGGTATCAGCCGTAGGGCCGATCTCAGTGGTAAAGCTGGCAAATCCGTACAGGTTTCCCGTGAAGTGAAAACTCGTTACGCCCGGAATCGACTGGATCTCCTGCCAGGTGTTCGCGCCGTTGGTTGTGCGTAACAGGGTCCCGTTGGGCTGGATCCCGCTGGCCCTCAGGGAAAAACCTGTGGTGGGACTCACGAACTGGATGTGCACATACTTGCCCAGGTTCCCGAAGGAAAGCAGGTCCCACTGCGTCCCGCCGGTCAGGTTTCGCAGCAGCGTTCCCTGATCTCCACATACAAACCCTGATGCGGGATCGCCGAAGGTGACCGACAGGAGGTCCGACACGGTCCCCACATTCTGCTGCTGCCAGGTAACCCCTCCGTCGGTGGTTCCGGCCATCATCCCTTCCCCGCCCACCGCCCATCCGGTGCTTGGAGCGGGGAAACAAACATCGTACAAATTCGTGTTGATTCCCGAGATCTTTTGCTGCCAGTTTTTTCCGCCGTCGGCCGACCGCAGTATCTCCCCGGCATCTCCCACCACAAATCCCACCTGGTCGTCTGCAAACCACACTGAATTGAACTTATTGACTCCATATGGAATATACTCTGCCGGGAGCCACTGGGCACAAACCCAGACAGGCATTATGAAAAGTAATAAACTTACAAATGACTTGTTCATATGAAATCCCTCCCTTGATTGATTATAGAGTTATGTTCGAAGGGTAAATGTACAAAAATCCGGAATGCCTGTGTGAAGGAATCCGGTTACTTTTGGAGCAGGTCGCAGAGAAGTCGTTCTGACAGTTCCCATAACCTCTTTCCGTTCTCCGGATCCTCCGCTTTCAGATCGATCTCCCGGCGGGACATCAGGTACAGATACCCGAATGGTTTTCCGTCCAGATCAGCAGAAGCAGTCAGGTAAACGACCGGTTCTGCCGCCTTCGCCGGAGACCGGAAGAAAAGGAAGAAGATCAGCTTCAGCAATGGCTGAACCATTTTCGGGGCTTCCCGGGCAATCCCTGAGTTGATCGGGCCAGGGCACAGGGCAAAAACAGAGATTCTGACCGTTCTGCCGGGGTTGAGCCGGCGGGAAAGCTCACGGGCGAAGGTGACCAGCAGGAGCTTATAATACCCGTACCGTTCCATCGACTGTCTGATCCCGTGTTCCCGGTAGTTCCCGAAGCCATCCCAGTCGAAGGCCTCCGGGTTCCGGTGGGATTCGGAGGTGACAAAGATGACCCT
>Ga0233425_10011375_pt1 | contig 10406 bp, 7 predicted proteins | sample Watercolumn_Towu_2_FD_181712 | JGI IMG/M metagenome (GOLD analysis project Ga0233425, IMG submission 181712) | Freshwater microbial communities from Lake Towuti, South Sulawesi, Indonesia - Watercolumn_Towuti2014_140_MG | ecosystem: Environmental > Aquatic > Freshwater > Lake | place: Indonesia... | reverse complement strand
CCGATAGAGGGACAGATCTCCGTCGTAGAAATCCTCGGTTTCCAGTTCCGCGGCATCCGGGCTATGAATCGGCATATTGAATATGGCCAGATTCAAGAAGCCGATGGAACGGCTATGGCCTACAAGAAAGTCCAGAGTCCGTCCGGCTCCGGCACGATCTTCGACCGGTGTCCCGAATAAAACATAGACATAGGTCTCGATCCCACAGGCCTTCAGATTGTTCAGGACTGCTGAGGCCGTTTCCAGATCAATCCCCTTCTGCAGACGGTCCAGGACCGTTTGATCCCCTGATTCCAAACCCAGCTTGAGCATGACGCATCCGGCCCGTTTCAAGGCCCGGCCATAATCCGGGTCGGTCAATTCTTTGGTCATCCGGGCAAAACCATACCAGGGCACAGGCAAGGGATTTTCGCACAAGTCACTGAGCAGGGCCGGACTGATGGCATTATCGAGCAGATGGACCAATGCCGGACGGGTCTCCTCGATCAGTTCATGGAGGTCACTGCGCACCTGTTGAAGAGGGACAGGCCGATACCGATTTCTTTCGGCACACTCCGGGCAAAAGGAGCATCGATTCCAATAACACCCGCTGGAGGCGCTGTAAGGCAGGATAAATCCGGGAGATAAATACGGCAAACCGGTAAAAGGCCCATAGTCCGGCCGGTAATGATTTTTGATTTTTTTTACCCCCCGGCTCAAAAGCAAGGGTCTTTCCCCGGGACCGGCCACCCATTCATCAATCAGGCCCTCAAAGGGATTGCGCCCTTCCAGGCCGGCCGTCCAGGAAGTGACCAGGCCCCCGCCCATGATGATTTTAGTTTTCGGTGCTGTTTTCCTTAAATACCCGGTCAGGGAAAAGGCGCAGAGGGCCTGGCTCAGATAGTTGAGCGAAATCCCCACCAGAGACGGTTGCTTTTCCGTCAGCAGGCCGTCCAGGCGGACACGGAAATAGTCATAAAAAGGATTCATTTCTGGGTGTTCGGCGGCCCGCAGCAGATCTTGACTGCGGACCGGTGAGAGCCGGGAATCGGCGTAATTCACCAAGGAGAGGGTGCCGTCCACCTGAGGCAGACCCGCTTGCAGGATACGATTGATATCCAAAACGGATCGTTTGTAACGGTCGATCGAGGCGAAGGCCTGGCCTTTCCTCAGGGCGTTCAAATGGGAGGAAAGGTGCTTGGCGGCCCGTTGGGTCCATTTATCGGTGAGGCCGATCGGGCGGTGGAGGCGATGCTGAAGGGCCTCCAGATTGCCATCAATCCACCGGCCTTTTAGACAATGGTATTTCATGGCCCCGGCCAGTTTAGCCAACCCGGCGGGAGGTTCGGAGGGTTTAGCGACCGGCGGATGGATGAAGATCTGGGTTTCCGCCGTCCCGGCTGTTCTTTCAGGATCTGCTGACTTCACGAAAAACCTTTATGATTCATCGAGAAGCCGCCGGATCGTTTTAACCATCTCCACTTGGCTGTAGGGCTTGCGGATATAGGCCCGGGCCCCTAATTCGATGGTATCCCTTAATTGCCCTTCGTGGGAATATCCGCTGGCAACGATGACCTTCAACTCCGGATTGAGGCGCAAGAGTTCCAAGAGACATTTGTGCCCGCCCATCCCCGGCATGCTGATATCCAGGATGACCAGGTCAATGGAGTCCCCTTTTTCCCGGTAGATCTCCAGGGCCTCTTCCCCGCTGGCCGCCAGGAGGGGATGATATCCGAATCCGGTCAAGACTTCCTGCCCGATATCCCGAATGGCCGGCTCATCATCGATCAGGAGAATGGTTTCCTCTCCCTGCAGATCTCCATCACTGAAAGTGGGGGCCTGATCCTCAGGGGAGCCTCCCGCGGATAGAGAAACCGGCAAATAAATGGCAAAGGTTGTTCCTTCCCCAACTTGGCTGCGACAAACAATGTGTCCGCCATGGGCATGAACGATGCCGAAGACGGTGGAAAGCCCCAGACCGGTACCCCGGCCTACTTCCTTGGTCGTAAAAAAGGGATCAAAGATATTGACCAGGGTTTCCTGGTCCATACCTTGGCCGGTATCGCTGAATTCCAAAAGGACGAAATCCCCATTCAGGTGGACCCCGCAGGCCGAACAGAGTTCTTCGGTAATCGTCACGTTATCCGTCCGAATAGTCAACTTTCCGCCGTCCGGCATGGCATCGGCCGAATTGGAACTTAGGTTCAAAAAGATCTGGTGAAGCTGCCCGATATCCCCCTTGATGGTTTGCAATTCATCGGCCAGGATGAGATGGATGTCAATCATCTTGGGAATGGTCCGTTCGATCATTTTGACCGACTGGGTGACCACTTCGTTCAACTGGAGAGGAATCAGTTCGATCTCGGCCTTACGGCTGAAAGTCAGAATGTGTTTGACCAGATCTTTGGCCCGTTCGGCCGCCTCCAGGACGTGCTGTAATTCGGCCGTGTTGGCCAGACCCTTCTCGGCCTTTTTCAGGCTCAATTCGGTGAATCCCATGACGGCACTTAAGATATTATTAAAGTCATGGGCGATTCCTCCGGCCAGGGTCCCGATGGCCTCCATTTTTTGGGCCTGGCGCAGTTGGTTTTCCAACAGCACTTCCCGGGTTACGTCCCGTTTGACGGCGACAAAGTTGATAATATCACCGGCCTCATTGCGGACCGGAGAAATAGTGGCCTCTTCTTCATAGAGGGTCCCGTCTTTTTTCTTGTTGAAGAAATGGCCGCTCCAGGCCTGTCCCCCCCGAATAGTGGCCCACAGCTCTTGATAGAATGCCTCATCCTGTTTCCCGCTTTTTAAAATGGAGGGTTTCTGGCCGAGGGCCTCTGCCAAAGAATATCCGGAGGTCTTCTCAAAAGCGGGGTTAGCGTAAAGAATTGTTCCATTCACATCCGTGATGACGATGGTTTCGGCCGCCTGTTCCAGGGCTGTGGCCAGACGGAGACGTTCGGCCTCGACCTGTTTGAAGACGGTGATGTCGGTGATGTTAACGACCATCTCGATGACATTTTCATTCAGGTCTTTGATCCCGGCGGCACTGATGACCACATCCACGATCTGGCCTGATTTGGTCAAGCGCTGGCTTTGATAGGAGACCGGCTTGCCGTCTTGATAAAGGGCCTTGATATTGGTCAGGGTCGAGGCTTTGAGATCTTCAGGGAGAAAGGGGATGTTCCGGCCTTTCAGTTCCTCCAGGGTCCAGCCGAAAACCCGGGTGAACGCCGGGTTGAGATAGACCGTTTTCCCTTCATGATCATAAACGACCATTGGATCGGGGTTGGCCTCCAGGAAGGCCCTGGCCCGGGCCTCGGCCTGTTTCAAGGCCTCTTCCGCCCGCCGCCGTTCGGTAATATCCTCGGCCACGGTAATGGCCATGGATTCTCCGGCCTCCGGCGGCAGGGGGGCATACTTAATCAAGCAGTCGAAAATCGAGCCGTCCTTGCGGACCCATTTGGTTTCCACCGCAGCGCTGGGACCATCCTGAATAATCCGTTTGATCGTTCCCGTCGTCGGCACCATCTCCTCCCGATCCGGATAAAGTGTTTCCAGATCCCGGCCGGTCAGTTCTCCGGACTTGTAGCCCAACATCCGGCTCATGGCCGCATTGTGCCAACCGAGGGTCCGTCCCCGGACCAGACCGATGCCCACGGGCGAGGCAGCCAGGATGGCCCTCAGGGTATTCTCCGAACCGGTCAAAGCGGCCGTCCTGGCGGCCACCTGGGCCCGAAGTCTGAAATTCCAAAACCAGACCATCAGGGCCGTAAGGCCGAAAAGAGCGGCGATGACCAGCAAAATAAATACATGGGGGATGACCTGGGCAGGGGACCCGGAAAACTCCTTGCCCATCCATTTCTTATTGATTTGATCCAGGACACCTTCCCGGCGGGCCCGTTCAATGCCTTTGTTCAGGATGCCGATAAGAATCGGATTGGGGTCCTTGGCCGCCAGACAGTTTTGTCCGATATAAAGCGGTTCACCGACCTTTTTAATCCGCTTGGTCAGGTTTTTGGAGAAAATATGATAGAAAACAATCTGTTCATCGCCGATGACGGCATCGGCCTGACCGGCAATGACCAGATCAGTGGCTTCGGCAAAATTCTTGGTATAGATCACTTTAAAAGAAATACGTTTTGACTCCAGATATTCCAAGGCATAATCGCCGGCCTGCATGGCAATGGTTTTGCCCTGCAGATCATTCAGGCCTCGGATATCCGGTCTCTCGGAGACTACAAATATGGACGCCGGGACTTGAAAGACCTCTTTGCTGAAATCAAAAATGTGATCCCGCTTTTCGCTATAAAACAAACTGGTCAACACATCGGCTTTTCCGGATAGGAGGGCTTGCTGGGCCTGTTTAAAGGAGGTATGGGTCAAACGGATTTTGAACCCGAATTCAGCAGCCATCCAGCGGACCAATTCAATACACATACCGGTATGTTCCCCGTCGGGGCCGATGAATTCAAAAGGTGGGTAATGAGTCTGGCTGATAAAAATGATGGCCCCCTTTTTATTCAAGTAATCCTGTTCGACGGCTGAAAGACTTGCCGCCTCAGCCCGGGAAAGGAGAAAAAGAGGACCACAGACAAGAGTCCATAAAAATAGGGGGAGAGCAATTCTGGTAGAGAGAGTGAAATATGATTTAGGGGCTCTTCGCAACACGTTCCTCCGCCTCTGAGAGTACCCAGAACGTCTTGACCTACATAAATAATGTACTGTCAACCTCCGTTGTTGTCAATGGCTTTTTCAGCTTTTTCAGTCCGCGAATAGGGATATCTGGGGAACCCAACCCGGACCAGCCGGAACCAAAATGAATTTTCAAAATTTTGTAAATGTCCTGTCTGGTCCGGGTCAATATCAGGCTCTCCCCAAAATTCTATCCATTTTGCGAAGAATTTTATTCTTAAGTCACTAAGGATATGAGGATAGATGATCGGAGGGGGTGAAATTTAGTTTTGAACAGGGATGGCAAGCCCATACCCTGCAGCGTGGTGAGGGACGTTCAATTTTTATTCCGTTTTCAATTTAACCACAGTGGCCCCCCATCCGCCGGCCTCTTCCCCGGCCGGCCGGAAGCCCTCTACTTCGGGAAGCCGTTGCAGGAGGCTTTGGACTGTTCGGCGCAAGGCCCCGCTGCCTTTCCCGTGGATGATGCGTACCTGAAGAAGTCCTTTACTCCTGCAGACCGCCAAGTATTCCGGGATCAGCTCTTTCACTTCGTGCGGTCGAAAGGTGTGCAGGTCCAGGATGCCGTCTACCGGAAAATCGATCGGGTCATTTTCTTTCATATCCGCTTTAGAACAATAAAGGAAGTTGGTCGGCCACCAGAAATCCCTTTAACGTCGGAACAAGACGATTCCTTTCAATCGACGCCCATCCACCCTCCACCACCTTGTTTATCCTTCCCTTGAGATCAGGCCTATCACCGAAAATGCCCAAATCCAGACCCGTTTTGGTCCTTAAACCCAGACTGATCGTTTCCAGCCGGACCTGTTCGGCATCCAGCACTTCCCGCTCTTTTATCGGGGCAACCTCTTTTTCCAAGGACATACAGTACTTGGAAAAAGACGTGATATTCCACCAGCGTTGATTTTTCCGGAAGGAATGGGCCGACGGCCCCAGGCCCAGGTAGGGCTCCCGCCGCCAATATTTCTGATTGTGTCGGGAGAAATAGTTTTCATCCCGGGCGAAATTGGAAATCTCATAATGAATATAGCCATGGTCCTCTAAAAATCGGGAGGTGGTCATAAAAAAATCCCGCTCCGCTTCTTCCGGGATGGGCCGAAGGTCTCCTTTTTCTTTCAAGCCCCAGAAGAGGGTCCCTTTGGCCACGGTTAATTGATAGCAGGAAAGGTGTTCCGGGTGGAAGGCCAGGGCCTTTTCCAAAGTGGCTCGCCACGAGTCGACCGTCTGCCCCGGGAGGCCATAGATCAGATCAAGCCCCACGTTGTCAAATGCGGCTTTCCTAATCCAGGCCAGGACTTTTTCCGTTTCTTTGGCGGTGTGCCGTCTTTTCAAAAACGACAATTCGTGATCATTAAAGGATTGGACGCCCAGACTGATCCGGTTAAATCCCCGCTGACAAAGCATCTCCAATTTAGCCGGATTCAGATCATTCGGATTGGCTTCGATGGTCCTCTCGGAATCCGGGGAAAAAGTAAACCGGTTAAAAAGGATTTCCAAAAGACGGCCCAATTCGTTCTCGTTTAAAACAGACGGACTGCCGCCTCCCAGATAGAGGGTATCAAAAAGGGGAAATCGTTTTGGGTAGAAATCGGCTTCTTTTTCCAAGGCCGTCAGCCATCGGGGAATCAAGGTCAAATCCGTATGAGAATAGAAATCACAATAAGGGCATTTGCTCCGGCAAAAAGGCACATGGACATAAAGACCTGAAGGGATAATGTCGGTCAAGATAATCTCTGAAGACAAAGGCATTAAATGCTATTTTCTCTTCGAAGGACTCCGGGGTTAGGCAAATAGATAAAATCCAAGGTCAGAACCGATGTTTTTTTTGTCGATAAATTCGGTTCCCACGGATTGTCTGTCTATCGTCATGACTTTCACCCGATGGATTATTTTTGATTGGAGAGGATCATCTAGGTTGAATTTTAATTCCAGCAGTTCGTCCTTTTCCAACGTATGGGGGGACATATTTTCAAAACTTATTCCTCCATAGGAAATGTCCTTGACCAGCATGATTCCTTTTTTGTTGTTTTTTAAAATGATAAATTCTCCGGCAAGATGAACCTGTTTTCGATAACACTTTCTAAATTCAACCAAACAGTTAAATTTTTGTCCGCATTTACACGTTGCCAGAAAGGCTTTAGACTTTTCCTGGAATCCTGAGACATCGACCTTCCGGGTAAATCCGCAAAACGGGCAGGAAATAACCGTGTTGTTCGTATCATCTGCGTAAAAAGTATAAATCCGTTCGGTTTGTTTTAGATCCATAGTTGTACTCCTGTTTGTCTAACTTTGAAGCAAGAACATCTCTTGCAGTTGCCTGTTCTTGTATGGATAGAATGTATTTGAGAACAAGTCCTTTACCCGGACCAGCGATAACATTGGTCAGGTTAATCCACTTTTGGTCCTGGCTGGTCCGGGTTGGGGGTCTGGGCCAAGATAAAAACACCGGGAATGATAAACGTTGAATTATTACAAAAGGATTATAAAATGAAGGGGAGAAGGAGGTCAAGGAGAAAAAGAGTTTGGGATGTCGGGTCTGGACGGTTAACGGGTGGTTTTATTCTTTTTTGAATTTGTTAATGATCTTGGGAATGAGGAGGGAAAAAATAAAAAGGCCGATGGAGAGAAAGACCTTACCGGACAGAAGCTGACTCCAATCCCCGCCGGTCCAGATATCCCGAATCGTCCCGACGAAAAAGGTGATGACGAAGGTCCCGGCCAGCATGCCTAAGAGGGTTCCCCAGACAAAATCCCAGAAATGAACCCGGGTCAGGCCCATACCGAAATTCATGGCCGTATAGGGAAAGTAGATCAGACGCAGATACAGGACCGTGGAAAAACCGTTTCGTTCAATGGCCTGGTCATATTTTTTCAGCCTATCTCCGATAATGGAGGCGGCGAATTCCCGGCCCAGATACCGGCCGATAAAAAAGGCGGCCACGGCCCCGAGCATGGCCCCGACCATGACATAGACAAACCCCCAATAGACCCCGAAGATGACCGCCCCCAAACTGGTTAAAGCTGATCCGGGGACAAAGAGGCAGACTCCGAGGATATAAATGAGGACAAAAAGAAGCGGTGCCCACCCGCCGGCAGAGTCCAAAATTTGCCTCATTTTTTCAACCGTCAAAAATTCTTTGAGCGGCGTATAGCGGACGAGATAAATCGAGGTCAGGATAAAAATCACCAAAAAGACGGCTTTAAAAATTGCTCCTTGGCTCATTTTTGTTGCTGGAGTGTGTTCTTCTTTCATCACCTTTCAAATTTCACAATAGCCGGATTAATCCGCCATGCCCCGCCTTTTGGGGCGTGGCACCAGCCGGTCGGTCGATCGGCTCCTTTGAGGAGCCGATTCAATAGTTTCGACAAAGTCGAACGGCCCGACCTAAGGGTTTCCCGTGAGATCCCTCTATGGGATCTCACCAAAAGCTCGACAGAGTCGAGCGGCAGGAAACCGGCATGAAAATAGGACGTAGGCTCAGACTCTATTTTCGTATTAAATGGGGTAGGGAATGAATATGGAAGCCCTTTTCGGACATCACCACCTTTAGCACACAATCATTTTTATGTCTAGGATTTAAAAAATCGACCCCAGAGGCTTTTTTTCTCCGGTTCCAAGGGAGGCATTCCCAAATGGGTGCGGATGACGTTTTCCAGTTTGTCCTCGGCCACATCAGAGCCTTCCACGACAATTTCCTCCTCCACCATAATCGCCGGGGCCACCGGCAACTCCAACTCAAAATATTCATCCCTGTTGTATTCGGCGATGGGTTTGGAGATAGTCTCTATTTCTATTTCATACTTTTGGCCCAGCCTGGGCATCATGGCTTTAAAATGTTTTCAGGGCTTGCCGTTGGGTTCATTATAGAAACAGCGGACTTTAATCATGAGGATTCTCCTTTCTTAAACAATTTATTTTCGGGCCTCGGCCAGGCGTTTTAAAAACTGATCCGGAGGCATATAATCCACCAAGCGAAGGTCCTTCCGCTCCGTCCCTTGCCGATCTAATACGACAATCGTTGGAACCCCTTTTATTTCATACTGCTTTAGCAAGGCCTGATGAAGAGGGTTACCGCTCTGCGTCAAATCGACCTTAATCATCACAAAATGACCCTCGGCCTCTCTGACTACGGTTGGATCATGAAAGGTTACCTCTTCCAACTCCCGGCAGGGTGAGCACCATGTGGCAGAGAAGTCAATAATGACCGGTTTTTTCAATTGACGAGCTTCAGTCAAAACCCGATCTGAATAAGGCTGCCAGGTCACTCCGGGACCGCGGAAAAACCAGGACCCGATCAAAAAGGTGGCCATAACCAGGCCGGCCAATCCCACCCCGGCTTTTAACCAGGCAAAAGAACGAAAGGCGGCTTGGGTTTTATCCAGCCACCCCAGATGCAATCCGGCAAGAATGGCCACACCACCCAGAAGGATGCTCCCTCCGGTCTCCGGCAAAAGAGGCCGGATAAAATGGGCGGCCATGCCCACCAATACCCAGCCCATGAGCTTGCGCACCCAGATCATCCACTCGCCGGACCGGGGTAGTTTTTCGATTTTCCCTGAGAAAAGGGCCAGAATAAAAAGGGGCAACCCCAGTCCCAGACTGAGAGTGAAAAAGATAATAAATCCCAACCAGGGAGAACCCATGCCGGCCACCCAGGTCAGCAGACCCAGGACAAAAGGGCCGATACACGGAGCGGCCACCAATCCCAGGGTCAATCCCATAAACAGGGTGCCGAAATAGCCGGCATAGGATTTAGAGGCTATCTTGTTCACCCCCTCAGGCAACTGGAGTTCCCAAAACCCGAACAGACTGGAGGCAAAGATGATCAGGATGGCCGCTACGACGATCAACACTATAGGGTTTTGGAGTAAGGCCCCCATCAGCCCGCCGGTTAGGGCGGCCGCAACACCCAGGAGGGTATTGGTCAACGATAGGCCACCAATAAAAAAGAGTCCGTCCAGGAAGAGACGGCCCTGACCCTGTCCGCTCCGACCGCCGAAATAGGAGATAGTGATGGGTATGAGGGGATAAACACAGGGTGTCAAATTCAGGGCTATGCCAGCGGCAAAGATCCCCAGGAGGGTCCAGACCATGGCCCAGCCATACAACGGCCCCGGTGCCTTGGTCGGGTCCGCGCCCTTGGAAAGGCCGGCCGGTCTGCTTTCAATGGGAAAGTCCTTGGCCAGCCATTCCGGAAAACCGTAAGGATCCCGATAGACATTCGTATATCCCAATTTTACCGCCACCCGGGCGGCCGAGTCGCTGCGGACTCAGGTCAGCCCGTCTCAGTAAAAGACGAGAAAGCGATTTTTATTCGGACCGACTAAGGCTCCTAAGGATTTTTGCTTCTGCCAGCGCGACCACCAGGTGGGCTCCATGGGGAAATTGACAGCTCCCTTGATATGACCGGCTCGATATTCCCAATCCTGACGGGTATCCACCACCAGAATGCTATTGGGGTCTTTTTGATAACGGACCCAGAGCTCCTGGGTCTTGATGATTTGATACCCGCCCTTTCGGGCTTCTTCCAGGATGTCCTTCCAGGTGGCCTCTTTAGGAGTCACCGCCCGATTAGTCAGCCAGAGGCTGCCAATAACTATGAACACGGCGGCTAAGGCTAATAGTATGGATTTAGAAACCTTCATCACATTCTCATTGCGGTTACCTGATTTGTCCCTCTCTTCCGTACACTGCACACCCCACTCCGAATTCCGCAATCCGCAATGGTTATATCCTTCCT
>Ga0233425_10011374_pt1 | contig 10406 bp, 10 predicted proteins | sample Watercolumn_Towu_2_FD_181712 | JGI IMG/M metagenome (GOLD analysis project Ga0233425, IMG submission 181712) | Freshwater microbial communities from Lake Towuti, South Sulawesi, Indonesia - Watercolumn_Towuti2014_140_MG | ecosystem: Environmental > Aquatic > Freshwater > Lake | place... | reverse complement strand
CCCATTGAACGACTTTGGAAACTTATTCGCCGTTTAGCTACACATAATCAGTATTTCCAAACTTTGGCAGACATCGTGGACGCCGTGGAGAGCATATTCTCCCAATGGCGTCTGGGGAATGAAACCGACAAACGCTTATGTTCAGTTACTTAAGACGCTGTGTATAGTAAGAAATTTTCAGAGCTTGGGCAAAACCTGGGCGGGCACGGAGGCCCGCCACACCAAAAACCAATAAACCCAGAACCCAGAACCACAAGCTGAAAGCTGACCGCTGACAGCTGAGAGCTTTCAAATGGCCGAATTCACCCAACTCATTTACAAATACCTGCGCCACGAGAAGAAGTTCCCCCACGTCTGGTGTCCGGGGTGCGGCAACGGCATCGTCCTGGGCGCGCTCATCCGGGCCATCGACCGCACCGGCTTCACCAAGGACGAGATCGTTTTGGTCTCCGGCATCGGCTGCTCCGGGCGCATCAGCGTCTACGTGGACTTCAATACGCTCCACACCACCCACGGCCGGGCCCTGACCTTCGCCACCGGCGTCAAGCTGGCCAACCCCAAACTCCAGGTCATCGTGGTCATGGGGGACGGCGACGCCACCGCCATCGGCGGCAACCATTTCATCCACGCGGCCCGGCGCAATTTGAATCTTACGGCCATCATCATCAACAACAACATCTACGGCATGACCGGGGGCCAGTATTCCCCCACCACGCCCTACGCGGCCCGGACCACCACCTCTCTGTACGGTCACATCGAACACCCCTTTTCCATCGCCGAACTGGCGGTGACCGCAGGCGCGGCCATGGTGGGCCGGGGCACGGTTTACCATGCTAACCTGTTGGATCAACTGATGGAAGCGGCCATCTTAAAAAGGGGCTTTGCGGTGGTGGAGGTCATCAGCCACTGCCACACCCAGTTCGGCCTGAAAAACAAGCTGGGCGGGCCGGTGGAGATGATGCGCCGGCAAAAGGAAATGGCGGTCAGGGTGGACAAGGCCGAAACTATGGCCCCGGAGGAACTGGAAGGCCGGATCACCATCGGCACCCTGGCGGACCGGGAACTGCCCATCTATACCCAGGAATACCGCCGCATCCGGGAGGCGGCGAAGAAATGATTAAAAGATTCACCACAAAGGCACAAAGAACACAAAGAGGCACAAAGAAAAGATTCATTTGTGCCTTGGCTCTGCCAAGGCACAAATAGATATTTCCTTGGTGAACCTTTGTGTCTTAGTGCCTTTGTGGTGAAGTCTTTAACCTTTTCCAAGAGTTGTATGAGCACACGCTACGAAATCAGGTTGGCCGGGTCCGGGGGCCAGGGGTTGATCCTGGCGGGCATCATCCTGGCCGAGGCCGCGGGGATTCATGACGGCAAGTACGTCTGCCAGACCCAGAGCTATGGGCCCGCGGCTCGGGGCGGGGCCTCCAAGGCGGAGGTGGTGATCAGCGACGTGGAGATCGATTATCCCAAGGCCATCCAGCCGGACGTGCTCCTGGCCATGAATCAAAAGTCACTGGACACCTATGGTTCCGACCTGAAGCCTGACGGGTTGCTGATTGTGGACGAGACCCTGGTGCCGGAGGTCTTCGCCGAGAGTTTCGTTGCCATTCCCTTCACCCGCATGGCCCGGGACCTGGGGAAGGAAATGGTGGCCAACATCGTGGCCCTGGGGACCCTGGCGGCCTTGAGCGGGGTAGTAAGCCTGGAGAGCCTGGAAAAAGCGGTGCTGGCCCGGGTGCCCAAGGGGACGGAGGAATTGAACCGGAAGGCTCTACAAGCCGGCGTGGACGCGGCCCTTAATCCCAAAGGAAATAACCGGAACCGATCCGTATCAGGAGAATAGGAACTATGCCGCCAACGTCTCTGGGTTTGCAGGAACTGTTTATCATTATTGCCATTATCGCGGTGACGCTGTTCTCCCTGATCGCCGCGGGCCTGTTCTATCTGCGCCGGACCCGGCCCCAGGCCGTGGCCCTGGAGGCCATCAAGGTCCATGAACTGATCTCCCTGGTGATCTCCCTCCTTTATTTCATTACCGTCTGTGTCACCCTGATCTTATTGATCGTGCAAAACCGGAATATCTCCATGCAGACGCAGTTTGCCCTGCAATCCTTGGAAGGCAACGTCTACGGCCAGGTGATGAGCCAGACCCTGGCCCAGGATGAGCTTTTTATCAAAAACCCGGAGACGCGGCCCTATTTTTATGAGAGCAAGGAGCTCTACCCCGATGATCCCTTATATTTTAAGGTTTTGGCCACCGCGGAATATATCCTGGATTTTTATGATTCCCTGGAAAAGCAGTTGAAGCATTATCCCCACCTCTGGATTCACGAACAGAAGACGTGGGAAGCCAACATTATCGACATGTTCGCTTGGAGCCCGGTTCTCTGCCGCTACCTGGACGCCACCAAGGAATGGTACAGCGACAGCCTCTACGCCTTGAAGACCAGGGGGGAAAAGAAACGGCGGGAAGGTTTGAGCAAACAGAAATTTTCCGGGGATTAATCCGGCTCCGGCGGTCAAGCCGGTCTCAATAACGGAAAAAGGGAAACGGCAAACGGGAATCGGCATCAGGGGATGCTTAATGAGCAAGCCAAGACAATTAATAGCAATGCTGGTCTTCATCCTGGCCGGGTTAACCCCCGGCGCGGCCTTTGCCCAGGGCCCGAGCCCCCAGGAGACCTGGGTCCTGCAGCAGGTGGCCGCGGGCCGGGTGGCGGACTTAAAAGAGCGCTTCGGCGAGGACGAAACAGCGCGCACCATCCGGGGCCGGTTTGTGGAGGCCCTGCTCACCGACGAATTCTCCGGGTTCAAGCCGCCCCGGGGCGGCATCTATCTGTTAAATGCCATCATTCCCGACATCTTCAGCCTGCAATATGCCACGGTGGAGCAGGCGGTATTTTTGGAGGGCTGCCAATTCCGGGGGTTGGTTAACTGCGGCGGCGCCCATTTCAAAAAGACCCTGGATCTGAAGCAGGCGGTTTTTTCCCAAGCGGCCGATTTCCACTACCTCAAGGTGGACCTGGATGCCTACTTTAGGGAGGCCGTTTTTACGGGGCCTGCTGATTTCGGCGCGGCCCGGATCGAGGGAAATCTGGTCTTCGAGGATGCCAGGTTTACGGGGCAAGACCGGGACGCCAATTTCAACGGCCTCAAGGCAGGGGGGAGCCTGTCCTTGCAAAATGCGGTCTTTGAGGGCGGGGTGGACCTGACCGGCGCCAGGCTGGGCGCGGAACTCAATGCTGTGGGCGCCAGGTTTGTCCATCCGGAGAAAAAGGTAAGCTGCACCGGAGTGAAAGTGGGCCGGGTCGCCAGCTTTGACCAGGCCCGATTCCAGGGCCCGGTTTTCTTAGGAGATTCGGAGATCGGCGGCACCTTGTCCGCCAGCGGCGCCCGGTTTGAGTCCGCCGCCCACGGGGTCCTCTTCACCGGCCTCAAGGTGGGCGCGGGCGCCCTCTTCGGCCAAACCGTCTTCAAAGGCCCGGTGAATTTCAGCAACACTGCGATTGCCGGGGGCCTCTATGTGGATGGGGCGCGCTTTGAAAATAAGGAGCAGGCGCCACAATTTTCCGGCCTGAAGGCGGACAATGCCTCTTTCCTGGAAACGGTCTTCCAGGGCGGCGCCACCATGGTCGGGGCCGGTTTCAAGAACCTGATGTTCGCCGGCGCGGCGGACGCGGCCTTGCATTACCCGCTGCTGAACCTGGACGGCGCGGTGGTGGATTATAGCCTGATCATTGGCGACCTCAATCTGGACGTTTTGCTGGCCACCCGGCTGCAAGTCAAAGGCCCCACCATCCTGAAGAACCTGAAGGTCGGCAAAGAAGCGGATTTGCGGGACAGCAGCCTCTTTTCCCTGAAGATGATCAATGTCGCCTGGCCCCAGCAGGCGGACCGGGTGTGGTTGGAAGGCCTCACCTACCAGAGCGTCAGCGCCGGGGAAGGCCCCGGGGATTGGGCCAAGCTCCTGGCCTGGATCGACCACAGCCGCCTGGATACCCGGAACTACAGCCAGTTGGAGACCTTCTTCCGGCAGGGAGGCTACCAGGACCGGGCCGATACCATCCATATCCAGGGCCGCCGCCGGGTGGCGCTGGAGCAGTGGTGGCGGCCGGATAACCTGGCCACCCTGATCTTCTGGGACGCCCTGGCGGGATACGGCAAGAAGCCGGGCCGCACCTTCTGGATCAGCCTAGCCATCGTGCTGTTGGGAATGCTTTTCTTTGATCCCAAGAACTTCGACCCCACCTTCCTGGGGGGCTGGACCTGGCTGTTGAACGGCAATGTCTGGCGGACCAGGGTGGTGCGGTTCTTCTTGAGCCTGGACGAATTCCTGCCGGGGGTGGACTTAGGATTGGCCCGGCTCTGGCAGATCTCGAAGATTTCGTACCCCACGCTGCTGTACTACCACTTTCACAAGATCAGCGGCTGGATCCTGGTGCCCATAGGTTTGGCCGCGGTGTTTTCGCAGTTTAAATAGAGAGGAGAAATATGCTCAAAGACGCCATCTACAAAGTAGTCACCCGCCAGGATTTGACGGAAGCGGAGATGACCCGGGCCATGGAGGTGATCATGACCGGGGAGGCCACCGAGGCCCAGATCGGGGCGTTTATCACAGGGTTGCGCATGAAGGGGGAGACGGTGACGGAGATCGCGGCCGCGGCCCAAGTGATGCGGGCCAAGGCCACCCGCATCCCCGTGGGGGACGGCCTGGTGGACCTGGACCGGGATGAAATCAACGTGGACCAGGAGACGGTGGTGGACACCTGCGGCACCGGGGGCGATGCCACGGCCACCTTTAATGTCTCCACCACCACCGCCTTCGTGGTGGCCGCGGCAGGGCTAAAAGTCGCCAAGCACGGCAACCGCGCGGTTTCCTCCCGCTGCGGCTCCGCGGACGTCATTGAGGCCCTGGGTATCAACCTGGCCCTGACCCCGGAACAGGTCTCCTGGTGCATCCTGGAGGTGGGCATCGGCTTTCTCTTCGCGCCCCAGCTCCACGGGGCCATGCGCTACGCCATCGGCCCCCGGCGGGAGATCGGCATCCGCACCATCTTCAACATCCTGGGGCCGCTCACCAACCCCGCGGGGGCCAACGTCCAGGTGCTGGGGGTCTACGACGCGGCGCTCACCGAGCCCCTGGCCCAGGTCCTGGGCCGGTTGGGGGCGAAAAGCGCGTTCGTGGTCTTCGGCGAGGGCTCGTTTGACGAGATCAGCATCGTCGGCCCCACCCGGGTGAGCCGCCTCCAAGACGGCCAGGTGAGCACCTTCACCATCGCGCCCGAGGATTTCGGCTTGAAAAGGGCGACCCTGGGGGACATCAAGGGCGGGGACGTCTTTGAGAACGCCCGCATCGTCCGCCAGGTTTTGCAAGGCGGCGGCGGTCCCAAGGAAGACATGGTGGCCCTGAACGCGGCCGCGGTCTTCATCGCCGCGGGGCTGAGCCGGGATTTCCCGGCAGGCATCACCCTGGCCCGGGAGTGCATCAACTCCGGCAAGGCCCTGGGCAAACTGGAAGCATTGATCGAAAAGAGCAAAAGCTTTGGATAAGAAAAAGATTCACCACAAAGGCACCAAGACACAAAGGTTCACCAAGAAAAGATAAATTTGTGCCTTGGCTCTGCCAAGACACAAATATATTTATTCTTTGTGCTTCTTTGTGTTCTTTGTGTCTTTGTGGTGAATCTTTAAAAAGGCGACTATGAACTTTCTGGCTAAGATTGTAGAGCATAAGCTAAAAGAGTCCGAGGCCCTGTTCACGCCGGAGACCACCGCGCGGTTCAAGGCGGCCATTGCCGCCCGGCCCCCGGTTTTGAGCTTCAAGGCTGCCTTGGACGCCGCGGTGGGGGCGGCCATCATCGCCGAAGTCAAGCGGGCCTCTCCGTCCAAGGGCGAATTCGCCATGCATTGGGACCCGGTGGAGCTGGCGCAGATTTACCAGGAGAACGGGGCCGCGGCCCTGTCCGTGCTAACCGAAGTGAAATACTTCAAAGGCGACCCGGAGTTCATCCCCCGGATGCGGCCGCTGATCAAAATTCCCATCCTGCGCAAGGACTTCATCCTGGAGCCGGTCCAGGTCTATGAAACCGCGGCCCTGGGCGCGGACGCCCTGCTGTTGATCGTGCACCTGCTGGAGGCGAGCAAGCTCCGGGCGCTCTTGATGCTCGCCCGCTCTCTAAACCTGGAGGCCCTGGTGGAGGTGCACACCAAAGGGGAAATGGAGACGGCGCTGAGCGCCGGGGCCCGGGTCATCGGCATCAATTCCCGGGACCTGACCACCTTTAAGATGTACCCGGACCGGGCTTTGGAGCTGGCGCCCATGGCCCCCAAGGAAGTAGCCCTGGTGGCCGCGTCCGGTTTCAAGACCCGGGGGGACCTCGAGCGCCTGGAAACCGCGGGCATCAAGGGCTTTCTCATCGGCGAGACGCTGGTAGTTTCCGGTGACCCGGGACTGAAACTGCGGGAGTTTTTAGGTGGATAGAGTACTAGCAGAGCAGTCACAAAAGGGAATTGCAAAAATGCCTAAGCTCAAGTTGTCGGCGCTAACCAGGGTCATCTGTCTTTTAATTTTTGGGGTGGGATTATTTCCCGGTCTTGTCCTTGCCGAGGCTCCTGCCGGGATTCCCCGGAGATGCGTCCTGGACGATGTTCCCCAATATTATCAAAGCTCCATGGAATGCGGGCCTGTGGCCCTGCGCATGGTCCTGGAATACCATGGAGTCGAATTATCCACCAGCGCTATCAAAGAGGAAGTATGGACCGATGAGTCCGTGGGCACCAGGCCCCAGGACCTGGCGGCCTACCCCAAATCCCTGGGGCTTAAGGCCAGGGAAGTCAACGGCAACATCGACGCACTGGCCAGGAGCATAGCCGACGACTCCCCGGTGATTGTCCGCCAGTGGAAAACGGACGAGGCCAAGGAAAAGGGAACGGTATCCCACTACCGGGTGGTGATCGGCTATGACTATGACCGGCAGTTGGTCTATATGAGAGACCCCAGCAAATCCGGGTTATCCATGGCTTCGTTCCAGACTTTCAACGAGCTGTGGGACGTGCAAAAGGAAAGGGGCCTGTCCACCAGGAACTGGATGTTGATAATCCATGAATAAGGGGATAATAAAAGCGGAAACCTTTGCGGTTCTCAGGGCTCTCCTCTTTTGCCCATCCAAAAAATCATGAATAAGGTTCGCATTAAAATCTGCGGCATCACCAATCTGGAGGAAGCGCTGCTGGCCGCCGACTTGGGCGCGGACGCGCTGGGGTTCATCTTTTATCCCCCCAGTCCCCGCTCCGTCGAGCCGCAAGCGGCTAAGGCCATCATCGCCCAACTGCCGCCGTTCGTGACCACCGTGGGGGTGTTCGTGGACGAGGATGCGGCGACGGTGAAAGAACTGGCCGCGGCCGCGGGCCTGGATTGGCTGCAACTCCATGGCAAGGAAACGCCGGAGTATTGCCGGAGCCTGGACCGGCGGGTAATCAAGGCCTTTCGCATCCGGGATGAGAGTTCTCTGGCCGAGTTGACCTCTTATCAAGACATAGTCCAGGCCCTTCTCCTGGATACTTACAAAAAAGGGCAGGTGGGCGGCACCGGGGAGACGTTCAATTGGGACTTGGCATTGAAGGCGAAACAATCCGGCCCCATCATTCTGGCCGGGGGCTTGACTTCGGAAAACGTAGCCCAGGCCATTGCCGTCGCCCACCCCCAGGCCGTAGACGTGGCCAGCGGCGTGGAGGCGGCGCCGGGGAAGAAGGACCCGGAGAAGTTGAAGGCTTTTTTTAAAGCAGTGGCCAGTGGCCAGTAAAAGAAGCAGCGGCCAGTGGCCGGTGGTCAGTGGTCAGTGAAAAACCAAGAACCAAGAACCCAGAATCAAAAGCTGAAAGCTGACCGCTGAAAGCTGATAGCTTTTACCTGAAAGCTGACAGCTATCCCATAAGGAGGTTCACTTGCTACCCGACAGACACGGCCGTTACGGCCCCTACGGAGGCCAGTTCGTCCCCGAAACCCTGATGCCCGCGCTCCTGGAGCTGGAGGGGGCCTACCGGCGCATCAGCCGGGACCCGGAGTTCCGCCGGGAGGTGGCCTGGTATTTGAAGGACTACGTGGGCCGGCCCACGCCGCTCTATTTTGCCCGGCATCTGACGGAGGCACTGGGCGGACCAAAAGTTTACATCAAGCGGGAGGACCTGGCCCACACCGGCGCGCACAAGATCAACAACACCCTGGGCCAGGGGCTGCTCGCCCGGCGCATGGGGAAAAAGCGGATCATCGCCGAGACCGGCGCCGGCCAGCACGGGGTGGCCACGGCCACGGTCGCGGCCCTCCTGGGCCGGGAGTGCGACATCTACATGGGCACCGAGGACATCCGCCGCCAGCGCCTCAACGTCATCCGCATGCGCCTCCTGGGGGCGAAAGTAATCCCGGTGGAGTCCGGGAGCTGCACTCTGAAGGACGCCATGAACGAGGCCATCCGGGATTGGGTCACCAACGTGCGCCATACCCACTATGTCCTGGGTTCGGTGGGCGGGCCGCACCCCTACCCCATGATCGTCCGGGATTTCCAGGCGGTCATCGGCCGGGAGGCCAAAGCCCAGTTGCGCCGGGACAGCGGCCGCCTGCCCCAATGCCTGGTGGCCTGCGTGGGCGGCGGCAGCAACGCCATGGGCCTCTTCCATGCCTTTTATCAAGACCCGGTGCGCTTCGTGGGGGTGGAGGCCGCGGGCCATGGGCTGAGCACGGGGCATCATTCCGCCACCCTGGTGGCCGGGAGCAAGGGCGTACTTCACGGCGCGTTCAGCTACCTCCTGCAAGACCCCTGGGGCAACATCCAGGAGGCCCATTCCCTGGCGCCGGGACTGGATTATCCCGGGGTAGGGCCGGAGCATTCCTTCTTTAAGGATACCGGCCGGGCGGAGTACGTGGCCGTGACCGATCAGGAGGCCCTGGAAGGGTTCAAGCTGCTCTCCCGCACCGAGGGGATTCTCCCGGCCCTGGAGAGCGCCCACGCGATGGCTTACCTGCAAAAACTCGCGCCCCAATACGGCAAGGACGACATCGTCATCGTCAATCTTTCCGGCCGGGGGGATAAGGATATGGAGGCCGTGAGCCAGGCCCTGGAGGTGTCCGGTGACGCGCATTGAAGCAACATTTAGCAGACTAAAAAAGCGGGGCGAAAAGGCCTTGATTCCCTTTATCACCGCCGGGGACCCGGATCTGGCCACCACCAAGGCCCTGGCCCTGGAGATGGCGGAGCGGGGTGCGGACCTTCTGGAGTTGGGCATTCCCTTCTCCGACCCTCTGGCCGACGGCCCCACTATCCAGGAGGCCAGTTGCCGAGCCTTAAAAGCGGGGGTGCATCTCCAGGAAGTCCTGGAACTGGCCGGACAGATCCGCCAGAAAACGGAGATTCCCCTGGTCTTGATGGGTTATTACAACCCCATCCTGCAATACGGCCTGGAGCGCACCGCGAGCGAGGCCCAACGCCTGGGCGTGGACGGCTTCATCATCCCGGATCTGCCTCTGGAAGAGGCCGGACCCTGGCGGCAGGCGGCCCTGGCCGCGGGGGTGGCTCCCATCTTCCTGGCCGCGCCCACCAGCGGCGCGGCGCGCATTAAAAAGGCCGCCAAACTCACCAAAGGATTTTTATATTACGTCTCGGTCACCGGCATCACCGGCGCGCGCCAGGCCCTGCCCGGGGACCTGGAGGCCGCGCTCAAAGAGGTGCGGACCTTGGTGAAATGCCCACTGGCCGTGGGCTTCGGCATCTCCACTCCGGAGCAGGTGCAAAACCTGGCCCCCTATGTGGACGGAATAGTGGTGGGCAGCGCCATCGTGCAGCGGGTGGCCAGGCTCACAGGGCTGGAGCTGGTCAAGGAAGTGGGGGATTTCATCGCCGCGCTGAAAGCGCCGCTGCGGAAGTAGCTGTCAGCTTTCAGCTATCAGCGTTCAGTTTAAAAGAATAACCAAAGGCATTTAATTAGGATTTAACCACCGGGTTAACTTGCTGCTTTAACTCTCGTTTTTTGGCTGAAAGCTGAAAGCTGATAGCTTTTGTATAATGCGTCCGTCCGGGGTGGTTGGAGGCGGCACGTATCCAAAGAACCGCCAGGGAACCTGGGAGACCCGGCGGAACGGGTGGGGCAACAGGTAGCCCACACCCAAGGGAGGTGGGGAAGCCATAACCCGCCTTGCCGTTCCGGCCGGGAGTCGGACCTGCCCGTAGTAGCGTGGAAGCGGCTAATCCCCGCGGCGCCAAGGGGCAGGACTTTGATCTCGTTTTCATCAAGAGAGGGAATCCCGCTTGAGCAAAAGCTCCCCTACGGAAGAAGGGTTTAAGCCGGAAGCCGGTTTGCCCCTGAAAGTCTCCCTGTTGCGATGGAAACTGGGCCGTAAGGCCAAGCTGGAG
>Ga0233425_10011373_pt1 | contig 10408 bp, 12 predicted proteins | sample Watercolumn_Towu_2_FD_181712 | JGI IMG/M metagenome (GOLD analysis project Ga0233425, IMG submission 181712) | Freshwater microbial communities from Lake Towuti, South Sulawesi, Indonesia - Watercolumn_Towuti2014_140_MG | ecosystem: Environmental > Aquatic > Freshwater > Lake | place... | reverse complement strand
TTGATGAAATCAAGCCCCGCGCCCTGCAACCCGTTCAGCGTAGCCACGATATCGCCATGGCTGATAGGGCCGCCCTTTTTGAGGTAGCGCAGACACCAGTGATCCCCGCTCACATTGTCGCTCTGCCCGCCCGGCCACATCTTGAGGCCTTTGGACGAAATCATCTGCAGCTCGGCCCCGCCGGACGCGGCTTTCACGGCCAGCCCCGCCAAATACTCCATATCCTCCATGCTGCGCCCGCGCCAGTTGACCCAGATATCCACGCCCACCATTTCCTTCTTCGCAGGCGCAGTTTCGCGCACGACAATGGGAGGCATGGGCTTGGCCGCGCCAAAAGCCACCGGCTTGAAGATTTTGGGCTTGTTGCCCAGCTGGCGAATAACCTCATTGGCAAACTCTTCCGTGCCCACGCGCTCGCGGCTGGCACCATCGGCGCTGCGGCGGGTTGTATCAGTCGGCTCGCGATAGATGTCACCCGTATGCCGCCCGCTTTCCAGCGCACAGAGCCAGGCATTCTGGATGCGTTCGGCTACTTCGGCCTGGCCGATATGCACCAGCATCATCACTGCCGAAAGGAGAAGACCGGACGGATTGGCAATGCCCTTGCCCGCAATGTCCGGCGCGGAGCCGTGAATGGCCTCGAACATCGCGCATTTCGGGCCGATATTGCTTGACCCGGCCAGACCCACGGACCCCGCCACCTGTGCCGCCACATCCGATACAATGTCGCCATAGAGGTTGAGCGTCACGACCACGTCAAACCGCTCCGGCGTGTCGGCAATGCGGGCCGTGCCGATATCCACAATCAGGCTGTCTTTCACAAGGTCGGGATACTCGGCCCCGACTTCATCAAACACTTTGTGGAAGATGCCGTCGGTCATCTTCATGATGTTGTCTTTCACCAGCGCGGTCACGCGCTTGCGGCCATTGGCGCGGGCATACTCGAATGCATAACGCACGATGCGCTCGCAGCCGGGGCGGCTGATAAGCTTGAGGCACTGATACATGTCATCCGTCTGGCGGTGTTCAATGCCGGAATAAAGGTCTTCCTCGTTCTCGCGCACGATTACCATGTCAATGCCGGGATATTTGGTAGCGACAACGGGATGATAGGAAACAGTCGGGCGCACATTGGCAAACAGGCCCATGGATTTGCGGATGGTCACGTTCAGGCTCTTGAACCCGCCGCCCTGCGGCGTGGTGATGGGCGCTTTGAGGAACACGCCGGTGCGCTTCAGGCTTTCCCACGAACTGTCGGCAATGCCGGAAGAGTGACCCTGCTCATACATGGCCTTGCCGATGACGATTTCCTCAATATCCAGCCTGGCCCCCGCTTCCTTCAGGATGCGAAGCGTCGCGTCCATGATTTCGGGACCAATACCGTCGCCTCTGGCAACCGTGATGGGGGTGCTCATGCTGTAAACTCCTGTCAAAACGGGACAAAACCCGGCCGGGCCAGTGTGACGGGCAAGGGTTAATGCCGCCTTAAACGGGGAAGTCCGCACTGGATTTGGACAAAAGCAGCGCCTATAGTCCCCCGCCATGACTGAGATCCTGCTGCAAAAATCCGGTTCAAAGGCGCTTGAGAGCTTCCTGCGCACTGAAACCGGGCTTGACTCCATCACCCTGTGCTTTCTGGCCTTTGCGCTGGAATGTGAAGAGGCTGGCGGCTGTGCTGACATCAACATGATGACGGCGGAACTGGGCGCTGTCTGCCATCCTGAAGGCCATCGCCGCCCCCGCAGCTTTACAGGGCGTTTCATCTCTCTTGAAGGCGGGGATGGCTCAGGAAAGACAACCCAGACAAAACTGCTGGCTGAGGCGTTACAGAAGGAAGGCCACAATGCTGTGGCCACCCGCGCTTTGGGCGGTGCATCAGAGGCGGGAGCGCGGCTCCGCGCCCTCATCCTCAATCCCGATTACCACTGGAACAGCGTGGCCGAAGGCCTGCTCACCATTGCCGTGCTGCGCGAAACGCTGGCGGGAGTCATCATCCCGGCGCTGGAAGGCGGATCCTGGGTCGTATGTGACCGGCTGATTGATACATTCATGGTCTATCTCTGCGATGAATCCGCAGGCCTTACCCCGGCCATCTACCTGCGCTGGTATGACATCCTAGTGGCGGATATCGCCCCCGGCCTGATGCCGGACATCACGTTCCTGCTCGACCTGCCGTATGAAAAAGCACAAGAGCGCCGCGACAGCCGCACCGAGGGGCGGCTTGACCGCAACGAAGCCAAGGGCGAAGCCTTCCACCGCAGTGTGTTCGAGCGCTATCGTGCCTTTGCCAAAACCGACCCGCGCCTTGTGGTGGTGGATGCGCTGCTGCCTGAAGTCAAACTGACAGAAGCCATGGCCCATATAGTCAAAACACATGAGGAAGAGACAGGAAATGCCTGATATTTTCCACTCTGCTGTCCACGCTGTCATTATCCAGAACAGCCAGGTTTTGCTGGGCCGCCGCTTCAATACCGGCTGGGGCGATGGCGAGTATTTTTTCCCTGCCGGGCATGTGAAAGCGTTTGAAACCCTGCAGGACGCACTGACCCGCGAGATGGATGAAGAAATCGGCGCTGCCCCCATTTTCAATGCCCATGTCATCAAGCCTGCGCTGGTAATTGAGCACCTGAAGGACTACGGCGCAGCCAAACCGGCAAGCGACCGTTTCCGGCACTATTACGAGTATTTCTATCTCGTGCAGAATCTTGAAGGCACGCCGCGAAATCTGGAGCCGGACAAATGCGATGACCTGCGCTTTTTCCCGCTTTCCTCACTGCCGTCTAACATCCACCCCCTCGCCCTGCATGCTTTGCAATGCGTAACTGGCAACATCCCCCATTCCAGCTACGGATTCGACAATCCGGAATTTGCGCGTCTGCACGGAACGACTCCAAAAGTCAGGCCTGCCCTCGTGCTCGCTGCAACTGCGTAAAGGGACACCCGCCTTTTCCGCCTGAAACAGGCAGAAACACACGCAAGTATTCAGTATTATTTTGCAGTGCATTAAAGTATTCCGCACTGCAGCACGATTAATTTTTATTACTTGTAGAAATAATGAATCAGAATTATAAGTAATAAAAAAGAGCTTATACCGTTACAAGACGGACAGCCACTGAGGAAACGCCCAAGGAGGAAGAGCCATGCAAATCCCCTCTCACGTTACCGCTTTCGCCGGCATTTTTGGCAGCGCCACGCCTCCCAGTATCAAAGCGGATCCTGAAGCCGTTCTCTCCCAGCCGGGCGGCGGTGTGCTGATGGGGCCGGAGGCCCGCTGGGCCATCCACCTCGTCACGATTAACCCTGCCCTTGGCCAGCTGCTCCTGATGGTGCTGCGAGACTTGTCGCCTCTCTCCATGCAGAGCGATTCCACCCTCATCCTGCGGATCACGGCTTATGACGAAGCGGCTGCACGCGATACCGCCCTTGAAAATGAAATCCGCGACGGGCTGAAACAGCTGGACAGGCTGGCCCGCCGGGTCGGCACACAAGGCTATGCCGAAATTCCGGAGCGTTCCCTGCGCCGCCCCCTCCTGATGCAGATGTCCCACTTGCCGCTGTTCCAGCGGCTGGGAGTCGGCCATTCTGCCTACGCAGCCGTATAATCAGGCGACCAGCGTCGCGAGCTTCACTTCCGGTCTTGCCCCGAAGTGGGAAATCACTTCGGCGGCCGAAACAGCACCAATCTGTCCGGCACGGACCAATCCGAGATTCTGCGTATAACCGTGAAGGAATCCGGCGGCGAATGCGTCACCCGCACCGGTCAGGTCAACCACCCGTGCCACAGGAGCTGCCGGAACATGGAACACGTCAGAACCTGACAGAATCGTGGCTCCCTTCTCGCTGCGGGTCAAAACGGCGATCTTGCAGTGCCCTTTCACTTGGGCGGCCGCGGCATCAAAATTGTCGGTCTGGTAGAGAGCGGTAATCTCGCCCTCATTGGCAAAGAGAATGTCTACCTCATCGCGCACCAGGGCGAGGAAATCGTCACGATGGCGCTCGACACAGAAACGGTCAGACAGAGTGAGGGCGACTTCACTCCCCGCCTCGCGGGCAATTCGGGCCGACGTGCGATAGGCCAGCTTGGCCGAAGGCTGGTCGAACAGATAGCCTTCCAGATAAACAACCCGCGCATTGGCAATCATCTGCGCGGACAAGTCCTCCGGCCCGAAATTCACATTACAGCCGAGCGAGGTATTCATTGTGCGCTCGCCATCCGGTGTCACGGCAATCAGGCAGCGCCCGGTCGGCAAGGACTCATCCCGCGCTCCTTCGGCAAACACCACCCCCTGCGCCCGCATGTCATGGGCGAATACATCCCCCAGTTCATCTTTTCCGGTGCGGGCGATAAAGCCGCCGCGCCCGCCCAGCGAGGCAAAAGCGGCCAGCGTATTGGCCGCCGATCCGCCCGATGTTTCCTGCGCCGGGGGCATGACTTCGTAAAGGGCGCTGGCCTCGGCAGCATCAATCAGCCGCATCGTGCCCTTGGTCAGGCCATGGGAAGCAAGAAAGCTGTCTTCCACGCGGGCCAGAACATCCACCAGGGCATTGCCCACGCCGACCACATCAAAATCCCGCTGCGCCATGATTGAAACACTCCCTGACTCGTTGACACCGGAAGCCGTCCTAGCATGTCAGGACGGGACTGAAAACCTCCCCCCTGAAACAGGCACAGAAAAAAGCCACCTCCGCATTCCTGCGGAGATGGCTTTCTCCCGATTGTCCACACTTTAATCAGGGAGTGATACCGACGCTCGCTGTCTTGACCTGAGGCGCATGCAGGGCCGGATGCGAATGCTTGTGCACAGCATAGGCACTGCCAGCCATAATCAGTGCAAAAGCCCCGACCACGCCTGCCTTCACATGTTTGTCACATACAGCGCTCGAAGCCCCGTTGAGCACACGGGTTCCAAGACCGACCATTCCCGTGAAAATGGCAGCAAGGGAAAGTTCGGGAACAACTTCGGCGGCGGCGGCGGCTTTCATAAACAAAAGCGCCTTGCCCGATGCATAAGAAGCAATGCTGCCAAAAGTGACACCATTCCCGATATTCGACATGCGCTCCCTGAAAGACAGCGCAGGACTCCCGGACGCGTTTTCAGCGTCATTCTGATTTGACATGTTTATAAAACCTCATGCAAAAACGTGCGCCCGCACAGCCCCATGCCGTGTGAGTGTCGCGTTACGGTTTCTGCCTTCTTGTGGTTCGCCCGGACAGACTACATCAAGTTCTGGGCGAAAGATAAAAAGGCTTGGGCCAAAGCTGCGCCTTTCGGAGCGCGATGGCAAGAAAAATGTTCACACGGAATACGCAGCATGTTTACCATCCTGCTGTTTACATTTATATTTGCCCGGATTTCTGCCCCTGATTTATTCCGGGAGAACCTGCCCCCGTGCTGACCGACCTCCGCCTCTCTCTGTCCGTCTTGCGACTGCCTGTCAGCTGGGCCGTATTGCTGGCTTCCATCGTGGCAACCGGGCTGGTTTTTGCCGTTCTGGGCGGGTTTGTGTGGTGGGCCATCCTCCAGAGCAATATCGTTGATACAGTCTGGCTGGAGAAAATTATTGGCGGTTTTGGCGTGGGGATGGCCGCCATTCTGGGCTGGTTCTGCTTTCCGGCCTTCATCACCGCGCTTGTCGGACTGTTCAGCGACCCTTTGGCCGGACGCATTGAAAAACAGCATTATCCGTTTCTTCCCGCCCCCACGCCTGCCCCGCTGCCTGACCAGATCCGCAACAGCATCAAGGCCATTGGCAAGGCCGTGGCCCTCAATCTTCTGGCTTTTCCGTTCTATTTCATTCCGGTGGTGAATATTCTGGCTTATGCCTTGGTCAATGCGCAGCTGCTGGGACGGGAATATTTTTTCAATTTTGCCCTGCGCCACATGCCGCTTGAAAAAGCCCAGGCCGTTTATGCCGAACACCATTGGGCCGTGACCAAAACCGGCCTCCTCATCGCGGGCCTGTTTATCCTGCCCGGCATTAATCTTTTTGCCCCCATTTTGGCCACTTCCCTGACTATCCACAGGCTTTTGCGGGGCAAGGCCGCCCCCCTCTCCCAAATGCTTGCTCTCGCCCCCTGAGGCATGCTACGCAAGCGACTTCAGTCCCCAGCTTGAAGAGGCAAAGACATCATGTTCCGACGCAACAATCCGGTCAGCGGCCTGCAGCGCCCCGAATCTTCCGACAACACTCTCGCGCAGCAGCCTGCCGCAACGAATGAACTGCCGCTTCGTCCGGCAGCGGCCCCGGCCCAGACGCTGGCCCCGCGCCCTGTGGCAGCCACAACAACCGCCCCGGCTGGCAAGCCCGCCGACCTTCCCGTCAGCCGCTTTGGCGGCATTCCGGGTGTCATGCCGCGCCGCGTTGGCGCTGCAGCCGAAACCGCAACCCAGCAGGGCACAGCCGCTGCTGCTGACCAGCAAGGCCTGCGCAAGCTGATTGTTGGCCGTGAGATTACCCTGTCGGGTGATATCACCACCTGCGATATCCTGATGGTGGAAGGCAACATTGATGCCACGCTGCGCGACGGCAAAGTGCTTGAAATCACGCAGGAAGGCCATTTCAGGGGTGCAGCCGAAGTGGATGAAGCTGACATCGCCGGCAAGTTCGAAGGCAACCTGACTGTGCGTGGCCGCCTCAGGCTCCGCGCCACGGGCCAGATCGAAGGCACGCTGAGCTATGGCGAAATCGAGGTTGAGGCCGGTGGCCGCCTGATTGGCGAGCTGAAAGTTCTCACCGCGACACCGCAGAAAACCACCCGCAGCAAGCGCGAGGAGAGCAGTGCCGAACCCGCGGCGCGGCTGACAACGGGTGCTGAGGCCTGAGGCTCTCTACACTCCGGCTCCGCTTTATTCACGGATGAGGCAGGCGACGCAGCACTGGGCTGCGCCGCCTGTTTTTCTGTGGCCTGAATGGCCGGAATATCCCTCGCCGTGGTTTCTCCTGACCCTTGGCATTATCGGCGGCAGCCTGCTGCTCACTGCGCTGGGCTTTGCCCTTCCCCCGTCCGGCAATGCAGACAAGCCGGGTATCTCCACCAGCCTGCAGACACCAGAAGATTTATCAGGCCTGACAGCCACTGAAACGCGCAGCCTGTTCGGCCCCCCGGTGCTTGTGCGCCACGAGCCGCCTGCCGAAATCTGGCAATACCGCAGTGACTCCTGCGTGCTGGATATCTATCTCTATACCGACACGACCCCGACAAAAATCCGGCACGCCGAAATCCGCCCCCGCACCCAGCCTGTAACGGATGCCGACTGCCTGCACATCCTGACCGTGGCGGCAACTAACTAGGCTCAGGACTCATTCTCTCCTGTTGTCGTCACTCCCGCGGAAGCGGGAGGCCATTTTTTGCGGGCGTTCAGCGAACAAGAAAATCATATCGGCGCTACGCGCCTCTCGCTGGATTCCCGCTTTCGCGGGAATGACATTGAAAAGATTCACTATTTAATGAGGACTGACCCTAAAGGCTCTTGCCCTCATAGCCGCACAAATCCTGCACCACACAATGGGCACAGTCAGGGTTTCTGGCCTTGCAGACATAGCGTCCATGCAAAATCAGCCAGTGATGCGCGTGCAAAAGAAACTCCTCCGGCACAGTTTTGAGCAGTTTCTCTTCCACTTCCAGCGGTGTTTTGCCGGGCGCAAGCCCGGTGCGGTTCGAGACGCGGAACACATGCGTATCCACGGCAAGGGTCGGCTGGCCAAAGGCAATGTTCAGCACGACATTGGCCGTCTTCCGCCCCACGCCGGGCAGTTTTTCCAGCGCCTCACGCTCTTGCGGAACCTTGCTGCCATGCTCATCCATCAGAAGGCGGGACAGCGCGATGACATTCTTGGCCTTGCCGTTGAAGAGGCCGATGGTTTTGATGTGCTGTTTCAGCCCTTCTTCCCCCAGTTCCAGCATTTTCTCCGGCGTGTCTGCCACTTTGAACAAGCTGCGCGTCGCCTTGTTCACGCCTGTATCCGTCGCCTGTGCTGAAAGCACAACCGCCACAAGCAGCGTATAGGCATTCACATGTTCCAGTTCGCCTTTCGGCTCAGGCCGCTCGCGGCGGAGGCGGGAAAAGAAGTCGCGTATTTTGGCAGGTGTCATGCCGCCAAGACTACACGGTGAAGGCAAACTGCGCTAGATTTGTCGCCATGCAGGTCAGGTGGAAAATCCTTGAAGGCGATACTGGCACGGCCCTTGTCGCCGTAACCGACGACCGCATTTGCTGGCTTGGTTTTGCCGACAAGGGCGTGAAATACCTCAAACAGCGTTTTCTTGCTGACTGGGGCCATGCCGAGCTTGAGGAAAAATCTCATCCCCTCATGTCAAAGGCTTTGAAGAAAAACCCGCCCGCTCTGCCCCTGCTGCTGGAAGGCACGCCCTTTCAGGTGAAAGTCTGGACAGAGCTGCCGGAAATTCCGCGGGGCACAATCATTTCCTATGGCGAGTTGGCAAATCGCATTGGCAAACCCAAATCCGCCCGCGCTGTGGGCAATGCCGTGGGGGCCAATCCCGTCAGCTGGCTTGTGCCCTGCCACCGCGTCAGCCATGCCAATGGCAGTCTGGCCGGGTTTGGCTGGGGTGAAAGCTGCAAACGCCGCTTGCTGTCGCTGGAGGGCTATGCCGCCAATACATCCCGCATGGAATAAACCCCCGGCGGCTTGCCGATGAGCCACTGCGCTGCGGCAACAGCGCCCTTGGCATAGATGGCGCGGTTTTCGCCCCGGTGGGTCAGTTCAATCCGCTCACCCTCAAGCGCCAGCGTAACCGTATGGTCGCCCACCACGCTCCCGCCCCGCAGCGCGGCGAAAGAAGCCCGGTTGCCTGAAGCGGATCCCAGCGCCAGCGCCGTGCCGGACGGGGAATCCTTTTTGTGGCGGTGATGCATTTCATAAATGCCGACATCCGCCTCCGGCAATGCTCTGGCCGCTGCTTCCACCAGATTGAGCAGCAAATTCACGCCCCGGCTGAAATTGGCCGCCACCAGCACGGGAACAACTTTCCCCAGTGCCGCAATCTTCTGCCCGGCTTCGCCGGACAGCCCTGTTGTGCCAATAACGAGTGGAACTTTGTGGACAAGCGCCAGATCAAGATGACGGGCTGTGGCTTCGGGCGTGGTAAAGTCTATCACCACATCTGCCGCAAACAGGGAGGCCGGTTCACCGGAGGACTTGACATCCAGCGGCTCCAGCCCAGCCAGAATGCCGATATCCTCGCCTGCTCTCAAACTGTGCGGTGAAACCGTGGCTGCCACGATCTCCGCCTTTGCGGCAAGTGCCTCTGCAACCAGCAAACGCCCCATCCGCCCGGTGCATCCGGCAATTCCAAGTTTCATTCCTGTTTTCATTTCAGGCACTCCTCAAACCCGTCCGCCAGACGGTGCAGCCAGTTGAAATAGAGGTTGGCATCCAGCGGCAAATCGCTGGCATCGGGGTTCAGCGTCCCCGTTTTCACCTGCGTTCCTTCGGTCAAGGTCGTCAGCAAGGCCGGGGCAAATTGCGGCTCGGCAAACACGCAGGCCACTTTCTGTGCCTCAATGCGGGAACGGAGCTGCGCCACGCGACCCGCTGAAGGCTGCTCATCCGGCGACAGCGTGATGGCTCCAGCCCCGTTCAGGCGATACTGTTTTTCGAAATACTGGAACGCATCATGGAATACGATAAAGGGCTTGCGGCCCAGCGGTTCCAGCTGTGCCCTGATGGCTGCATCTTCCTGCTTCAGCCGCTCGGCAAACTTCCTGGCATTGGCGCGATAAGTTTCCGAACGGGTAAAATCCTTTTCGGCCAGCTTTTCGGCAATCATCCAGGCGATGACGGCGGCATTGTCCGGATCCAGCCAGAGATGAGGATCAAGCCCCCCCTGTTCATGCTCTCCCTCATGGTCATCCTCTTCCCACACGCCGCCTGTGCGGGAAAAATAGCGTGTCAGTGTTTCGACCTTCGACAGATTAATCACCCGCGAAGGCCGGGGCAGGTTTTCCATCGGCTTGACGAGAAAACTTTCCAGTCCCGGCCCGGCCCAGAGGATGATGTCCGCTTCCATCAGATGTGCGGCATCCATGGGGGAAAGCTGGTGCGTGTGGGGTGAATCATTGCTGCCGAGCAACACAACCGGCTGCCCTGCCCCTTCCATCACGGCGGCGGCAATGCCGCCCAGTGGCGCGATGGTGGTCACCACCTTGGGCGCTTCGGCATGAGCGGGAAAGGCAAGCAACATGAAAACAAACATGAACCCGGCAGCAAAACGCCCAGCAAAGAACATGACTCCTCCCTCTCTTCCTGCTATCAGGAATGCAATGGCACTCTACGACACAAGCCCATGCTGCTGAAGGCCGAAAATATCACCCTCTCCCGTGACAGACGCGGCGTTCTTTCCGGCATTTCCCTTGAAATCCGGGCCGGAGAGGTTGTCAGTCTT
>Ga0233425_10011372_pt1 | contig 10409 bp, 7 predicted proteins | sample Watercolumn_Towu_2_FD_181712 | JGI IMG/M metagenome (GOLD analysis project Ga0233425, IMG submission 181712) | Freshwater microbial communities from Lake Towuti, South Sulawesi, Indonesia - Watercolumn_Towuti2014_140_MG | ecosystem: Environmental > Aquatic > Freshwater > Lake | place: Indonesia... | reverse complement strand
CGAGCTCGTCGGCATCTCGCTCATGACCCACTACTTCGCCTCGGCCTGCCAGATCACCACGGCGGTGCACCGGCGGCTCGGCAAGCCCGTGGTCTGGGGAGGTTTCCACGCCTCGGCGCGCCCCGGCGAGTGCATGGAGCATGCCGACTACGTGGTGATGGGGGAGGGGGAGCATTGCGCGCTCGCCCTGGCGGAGCGCCTCGCCGCGGGCCGGGCGGAGGATCTCTCCGACATCCCGGGGCTCGTGTGGAAGCGGGGCGGCGAGATCGTGCAGAACGCCCCTGGAACCCTCGAACAGGACCTCGACATCTTCGGCATGCCGGACTGGAGCCTCGAGGACCACTGGCTCGGGCGCGATGGGCGTGTGATCCCGGCCACCCCGGCCCTGCTGCGGACCTTCCTCTCCGAGGGTACCGTCGCCGCCCAGTTCGGGCGCCTCGGCTACCAGACCATGACCGGCCGAGGCTGCCCGCACGCCTGCGCCTACTGCGGCAACAGCTTCATGCGCGGCCTCTACCCGCGTCAGCGCTACGTGCGTTTCCGCTCCGTGGAGAACGTGATCCGGGAACTCGAGTGGATCAAGAAGGCGTTTCCCTGGGTCGATCTCATGTGGCTCTCGGACGACTCCTTCTTCGGCCGGACCGTGGAGGAGCTGCGCCACTTCGCCCGGGAGTACCAGGCCCGCGTCGGCGACCCCATGTACCTGCTGGGCTCGCCGGCCACGATCACCGAGGAGAAGTACGCCTTGATGGTCGACGCCGGGCTGCTCTGCATCCAGGTGGGCATCGAGCACGGCAGCGCCCGCATCCAGCGCTTGTTCTGCCGAGCCAACCAGGGCAACGACAAGATCCTGGAGACCGCCCGCATCCTGGCGAAGTACGCCCATCGCACCGCGCCGCCCCACTACGACGTCATCTACGACGTCGCCTACGAGACCCTGGAGGACCAGCTCGAGACCCTGCGCCTCATCGCCCGGCTGCCCAAGCCCTACCGGCTGCAGGTCTTCACCCTGGTGTACTACCCGGGCACGGCCCTGTACACCCAGGCTCTGGCCGATGGCCTCATCCGGGACGAGCAGGCCGAGATCTACGACCGCATGTTCTTCGAACGGCACGACTCCTACGCCAACACGCTGCTGTTCCTCTCCCGCACGGGGCGCTTTCCCCACCCGCTGTTGAGGGTCCTCACCCACCGGAGGCTGGCGGAGTTCATGACCTCGGAATCCCTGCGCCCCCTCTCCGACGGCGCCAAGGTGGCGCTCAAGGGGATGCGGCGGGCCAAGAGGCGTTACGGGCATCTGCCCCATGAAGCCCGCCGGATCCTGGGTGCACTGCGGGGCACCGCTCCTCCGCCGCGCACCACCTGATGACCACCCCGCCCCCGGGCTACCGCCTCCGGATCGCGCAGCCCGACGACGCTGGCGCCATGCGCGAGGTCTGGCGCTCCGTGCTGTGCGAGGGGCGGTGGTTCGCCAGCCGTCCGGACGAGCAGAACGCCTCGGCGGCCGAGGTGCGCGCGGGCCTCGTGTCCAGGCTCCGGCAGCCCAACAGCCTGGTGCTGACCGCATGGAGCGGGGCGCGGCTGGCGGGCTTCGTCTCCATCCGCGGCGAGCCGCTCCAGCGCATGGCGCACGTGGGGAGGCTGGAGATCCTCCTCGCCGCCCAGGACCGTGGGCGCGGGCTGGGGACCGCCTTGCTGGCCGAGGCCCTGGCACGCGCGGCGCGGGGCGGGGTGCTCCAGAAGCTCACGCTGGCGGTGTTTGCGGACAACGCGGCCGCCATCGCCCTCTACCGGCGCGCCGGCTTCGTGGAGGAGGGACGGCGAGTGGGGGAATACCGGATGGAGGACGGGAGCCTGCGGGACGACCTGCTGATGGCGCGGTGGGTGGGGTAGGGCGACGCCGGGTTCAGCGCCGCCTGCGCCGCGCTGCGCGGCCCGGTGCGGGCTCCGTCGATTCGGCGTCTGTCAGCGCTGGACCTTCGGGCGGGTTGGCCACCAGGGTGTCGTGGTGCTCACGGTAGGAAGCCACCAGGAAGGCGCGGTCCACCGGGGTGATGCGGGCCAGCAGCGAGGCCACGTCAGCGCCACGCTCCAGGCAGGCGGCCAGCCCAATCTCCGCCAGCGGGCTGCGGGGGAAGCTCGTCACGAACTCCACCCATGCGCTGAGGCTGTCGCCATCGCTCATGGTGCTGTAGGCGACGGCATGGAAGGCGGCGATGTCGGCTCCGGCCTGGACGGGATTGGGCGCAACGGACTGCGCGAGCAGCGGGCTGGAGAGCAGGAGCGCGAGCGTCGGAGCCAGGATCAAAACGCTTCCTCGGGGCGGGCTTCGGCGTGGTCTGGCGAATCTACCGGTTCACCCGCCGAGCCGTCAAGGCACCGCAGACACTTTTCACAGGTCAGTCCTTCCCCAGGAAGCTCCCCTCGAGCGGACCTTCCCGTACAGAACGCGCGAAGCGCCCGAGGACCACCTCCCAGGCCTCCGTGAAGTACGCGAAGGCCTGGTCCCACTGCGGGCCATCCTTCCAGCCGTGATGGTGCATGGTGAGGGTAGTGGTACCCTCGCCTGCGTCGTCGAACTGCACTACCACCCAGTTCTTGTGGGCGCGCACCTCGGGCAGGTGCGGCGGGGCGTCCCACTGGAAGGAGAGCATGCGCTCCGGGAGGAACGAGAGCAGGACCAGGTCCTCGGCCCCGCGCGCGCCCGGCGGGTTCTCCGGAAAGAACCAGATGTGGAAGGGAGTGAGCGGCCAGAGCTCGATGGCGCAGTCCGGCGCGAAGAAGGTCTGCAGACCCTCCTTCGTGGTCCAGCGGCGCCAGGCTTCGGCGCGGGGGAGGGGGACGGTGACGGACTTGACGATGGCGCGGTCCATGGGGGCTCCGGGTCAGGGGTGGCGGCGCCGCGCCAGCAAAGGCAGCGCCAGCACGAGGAGAGCGGGGGAGAGGAGTGCGCGGCCACCGGTGCAGCCGCAACGCGACAGCTCGCCTTCGCCGGTGTCGCCGGGCGGTTGGGTGTCGTCGGGGGCCTCCGTGTCGCCGGGGGCCTCGGTATCGTCCGGCGCCTCGGTGTCGTCGGGCGCCTCGTCGCAGTCGAAGCCCACGCCGTCGGCGCAATCGGCGGCCGCCTCGGCGCGGGTGTGCATGGCGAGCACATACAGGCCCGCGCCAAAGCCCATCATCGGGGCTGGGCCCTCGTAGTCCCCGGTCTCGGGGTGCAGCAGCTCCGGGATGGTCCAGTGGTTCTGGAGCGCCTGCTGCGTGATCCAGTCCTCGAGGGCCTGGGCGTCCTCCATCCGGCAGGCGCGGCGGTACGCCTCCGCCAGGCGCAGGTCCACCATGACCCACTCCTGCTCGTCGTAGGAATCCCCATCGTCGTTGCGCTTGAAACCGTGCCCGGAGGGGACCGCCAGGTGCTCCTCCCAGCGGGCGAAGCTGGCGGTGGCGGTGGCTCCGGCGGCGTCGATCCCGGCGGCGTTGAAGGCTTCCACCGCGGCGAGATCGTCGTAGCCCGAGCCCTGGTCTCTTTGCTCCAGGCTGGCGGTCATGGCGCCGTCGTCGTCGCGCAGCCAGGCGCACATGGCGGTGCGGGTCTCGTCGGCGCGCATGCGGTAGACGTCGTGGTGGGGGCGCTCATCGCCGGTCCAGGCGGTCCAGAGGTCCTGGGCGGCTCCCAGCCCGGCCGCGGCCCAGGCCGAGGTGTACGCGAAGTGCTGCTGGTGGCCGTTCCAGTGGCGCTCCCAGATGGAGGAGTCGGCAAGGATGAGGCCTTCTCCGTGCGCTTCTTGCTCCCGCAGGGACATCAGGACGTTCGCGAGGCGGTCGAAGACCACGCCATCCACGTCGATCCCGAGCGCCGCGAGGTCCCCGCCGGCCTCGACCCAGGCTCCCAGCGCCCACAGGGTGAGGCCGAAGTCGTCGAATTCCACGTTGGGGCCGTCTTCGTTCTCATCGGACCACTCCGAGCCGTCCCCGTAGCAGCGGCAGACGGACACGGAGTAGTCCTGGCCGCCCAAGTAGTCGGTGTAGCCGCCCGCCTTGTCCTGCAGGAGGAACGCGAGGGCATCGCCGGCCTCCTGGAGGTAGCCGGCGGCGGTCAGCGCTCGGATGGCGTAGGCCCCGTCGCGCACCCAGGCGATGTTCCAGGTGTGGGAGAAGCCGCCGGTGCCGGCCGAGAGGGGCAGGGAGGCCAGGATCTGGCCGTGCGCGTCGCCCTCCTCGACCACCTGGCCCATCTTGAGGAAGACAAGCTGCTGCTCGTAGACCGCTTGCTCGTCGGCGCTCAGGCCCTCAGGCTCGATGCCCTCCGCCAGCCAGGCGGCCCAGGCGGCGCGCTCGTCGGCCAGCAGCGTCTCCGGGTCGCGATCGCTGCGCCAGGTCTCGACCACGGCGCGCACGTCGCCCGCGTCCCAGTTCGAGAAGAACGCCTGGATGGTGCCGAACCAGGCGACCTCACCGGGCTGGAGGGTGGCCTCCCACTGCAGCGCGCCCACCCGGTCGTCGCCCTCCCAGCGGGCCTCGGGCGTGCCGCAGGTGCCGGGCAGGGGCGCGCCGCCGCCCACCGTGGCCCAGACCTGGTCGCAGCCGTAGCTGCTCGGGGCGGTGAGGGGGAGGAAGCGCATCCCGAGCCCGGTGGTCGCGCCCCACTCCGAGAGCACGCCGTCCTCGACCCAGAGCGCCTCGCCGTCGTCGTAGGCACCGTCTCCGTCGGAGTCCTGGCCGAGGTGGTAGTTGTGCAGCGAGAAGGCGCGCAGATCCTCAGCGGCGGTTCCCCGGTGCTCGACGCGCAGCAGGTGCACGAAGCCAGGCACGGGCAGCCCCAGCGGCGCGAAGGCGTACTCGGTGACCACCAGGTCGCCTCGTGAGCGGTCGATGGCCAGGATGCCCGTTCCATGCTCGTAGTCGAAGGTCGATGCGGCGGTCAGCCAGGCCTGACCGTCCGAGGCGCCCAGCCCGAAGTAGCTGTCGTAGAGCAGGTCGCGGGTCGCCTCCTGGCCCGGTTGGTATTGCTGGTAGAGGTGATCGGAGAAGAGATCGAGCACCGGACCGCTGGCGTTGTCGCCATCGAGCACCACCACGGCCCGGCCGTTGGCGGTGACCAGCTTGCGGTAGGAGGGGTGTGGGTCCGCGGCCTGGGCGGTGGCGAGGGCGAGCAGCAGGATGCACAGCATGGGGCCTCCGCGGACGGCGGGTGGGCTCGGAATCTGTAGCCCGCCGGGCCCCGCCGCGGAAACGCGCCCGGATCATGCGCGCGGGCAGCTTGCATCGCTGCCCCGGTGGCTCGCCTGCGTTATGCGTTCGCCCCTTTCCCCTGCCTGTGCGCGCCGACGGCCGCCAGGCCGTCCCTCAACCTCGCGTCACGGAGTCATCCCATGCCGTACGACAAGAAGCTCGACCTCGCCGGCCCCGGCATCAGCACCTACGAGAAGGTCGCGGAAGTCCTCCCCGAGAACTACGACCCGATCCTCTCCCGCAAGGACACCCAGAAGGCCATCGCCCTCATCAAGATGAAGATGGAAGAAGGCCTCTGCAAGCGCCTGAACCTCTTCCGGATCGAGTGCCCGCTGATCCTCGAGAAGGCCAGCGGCATGAACGACTACCTGGATCGCGACGGCTCCCGCACGCCCGTGGACTTCCCCGCCGGGCTCGGCCTGGAGAAGCGCATCGAGGCCCAGGTGGTGCAGGCCGCCACCAAGTGGAAGCGCTTCGCCCTGCGGCAGTTCGAGTGCGGCATGCACGAGGGCATCTACACCGACATGCGCGCCGTGCGGAAGGACTACTTCCTCGATCACGATCACTCCTCCTACGTCGATCAGTGGGACTGGGAGCGCGTGATCGACCCCGGCACGGACCGCACGATCCCGTTCCTCAAGGAGACCGTGCGCGCCCTGTGGGCGACCTTCGTCGAGGCCGACGCGGCCGTGCGCCGGGAGTTCCGGCCCCTGGCCGAGAAGCTCGCGCCCATCCCGAAGGAGCTGGTCTTCCTGCACGCCGAGGAGATCCTCGCCAAGTACCCCACCCTGCCCCGCAAGGAGCGTGAGACCCGGATCGTCCAGGAGATCCCGGGCGTCTTCATCATCGGCATCGGCGCCACCCTGCGCGACGGCTACCCCCACGAGATGCGCGCGGCCGACTACGACGACTGGTGCACCCCCACCATCCAGGGCCCCGACGGCGAGCAGTACCACGGCCTCAACGGCGACATCCTGATGTGGAACCCGGTCACCAAGCGCCGCCACGAGCTGTCCTCGATGGGCATCCGCGTCACCAAGGAGACCCTGGTGCAGCAGCTCACGGAGACCAAGCAGGAGCACTTCCTGCAACTGCCCTACCACAAGATGATCCTCGCGGACCAGATCCCGCAGTCCATCGGCGGCGGCATCGGCCAGTCCCGCACCTACCAGTACCTGCTGGGCAAGGCTGCCCTGGGCGAGTGCTCGGTCACCATCTGGCCGCACCAGCTCCACGAAGCCTGCGCCGCCAAGGGCATCCACCTGCTCCGTTAGGCGTGCGCCATCCCTGGAGGCCCGGGCCTGTGTGACCCGGGCCTTCGCGTCTTCGGGAATCCCTCGCCCCTCGTCCGGGTTCGTGTCAAGCTGTCGCAACCCTGACAGGATGACACGATGGACGAGACCAACTTGATCCTGGTGGTGGATGACGAAGCCTCCAACCGCGAGGTGCTGGCGCGGATCCTCACGCGCGAGGGCTACGTGGTCGAGCAGACCGACGACGGGCGGCAGGCACTGGACCGGCTGCGGGCCGGAGGCGTGGAGCTGGTGCTCACCGACCTGAAAATGCCAGGGATGGACGGGCTGGAGCTGCTCCGGGCCGTGCGGGCGCTGGGCCAGGACGTGGAGCTGATCGTGATGACCGCCTACGGCACGGTGGAGGCCGCGGTGGAGGCCATGAAGGAGGGGGCCTACGACTTCATCACCAAGCCCCTGAAACGGGTGGAGCTGACCACCACGGTGCGCAAGGCGCTGGAGCGGCGCCGGTTGTCGGCGGAGAACCGTCGTTTGCGGGCCCGGCTGGCCGAGAGCGACGAGGTCATCGGGCGTTCCGCGGTCCTGCGGCGGGTGCTGGAGGAGGTGGAGCAGGTGGCGCCGTCTGAGGCCTCGGTGCTGCTGGAGGGCGAGAGCGGGACGGGCAAGGGCTTGCTGGCGCGGCGCATCCACGCGGCCAGCGCGCGGGCGGCCGGAAGGCTGGTGACGGTCAACTGCGCGGCCATCCCCGAGAGCCTGCTGGAGAGCGAGCTGTTTGGCTACGAAGCGGGGGCGTTCACTGGAGCCCGCGGGCGCAAGGAGGGGCGCTTCGACCTGGCGGCGGGTGGGACGTTGTTCTTGGACGAGGTCACCGAGATGTCCCCCGCCATCCAGGTGAAGCTGCTGCGGGTCTTGCAGGACGGCGAGTACGAGCGGGTGGGCGGCACGCGCACGCTGGAAGCGGACTGCCGCATCCTGTCCGCGACCAACCGTGATCTCGACCGCGCAGTGACCGAGGGCCGCTTCCGCGAGGACCTCTACTACCGGCTCAACGTGATCCGGATCGTGGTGCCCCCGCTGCGCGAGCGGCCGGAGGACGTGCCGCTCTTGGCCCAGGCCTTCCTGGCGCGGTTCGCCAGCAAGAACCACAAGGAGATCGGTGGGTTTTCGCCCGAGGCCCTGGACGCCATGGCGGCCTACCGCTGGCCAGGCAACGTGCGCGAGCTGGAGAACGTGGTCGAACGCGCGGTGGTCCTGTGCCGCGGGCAACTGGTGACCCTGGAGAACCTGCCCGAACCTGTGCGGCAGGGCCGCGGAGCGCGCCAGGCGCTGACCTTCCAGGTGGGTTCGCCGCTCAAGGAGATGGAGCGGGCCATGATCGAGGCCACCCTGAGGTTCGCGGGCGGGGACAAGAACCTGGCGGCCAACCTGCTCGGCATCACCGCCCGCACCATCTACCGGCGCGAGGCGGAGTGGGCGGGGGAGGAAGAGCCCGAGGGGTAGGGGTCAGGTCGTTACAATTACAATTTCCCCTGGCTGGACATGGCCGCGGAACGCCCCGCTCCGGGTGCCGGTGTCATCCGGGCAAGGGGGACAGGTCGTTACAATTACAATTTCCCCGGCCGGGCATTGCCGCGGAGAGCCCCGCTCCGGCTCCCAGTGTCGTCGTGCTACGCTGCCGGCCGGAGGGCACCGTGAGTGTCGCACCCGCCATCCCCCCGTCGTACCGCATGACCTTCGCGGACTGGCTGCGCTTCCCGGACGACGGGCGGCTCTATGAGCTCCTGGGAGGAGAGCTGTACCTCGCCCCGAGGCCGTCCATCCTGCACCAACGCCTCTCCCGGAACATCGGGATCAAGCTCTTCCTTTTTCTCGATCAGGGGCAGCGCGGGGAGATCCTCAACGCCCCCGTAGGCGTGCGCATCTCGGACGACGACGTCCTGGAGCCCGACCTGCTGGTGGTGCTGGCCGAGCACGCGTACCGCGTGCGCGAGCAGTACGTCGAGGCGCCGCCCGACCTCGTGGTGGAGATCCTCTCCCCGGGGACCGCCGGCCGGGACATCGGGACGAAGCGCCGGCTGTACGAGTCCGCGGCGGTGCCCGAGTACTGGATCGTGGACCCGGAGGGCCGCGCGGTCGAGGTCCTCGTGCTGGAGGACGGGCGGTATCGCCGTTTCGGGCTGTTCCGGCGCAAGGACACGCTGCGCTCCCAGGTGCTGGAAGGGTTCGAGCTGGCGCTGGACGAGGTGTTTCCGGCTGAGGGTAGCCATTGAGGCGGTCTCCCCGGCCGTGGAGGGCGCGGCTGCGGGCAGCTCCCCCTCGAACCTACCGGAATGCGGCGTGCCCTGCCGTGAACCTACCACCATGGGCACCCGCCGCCGTGGCATCGGCCGAAAAGCGACGTTTCACGGTAGGCACGGGTGCCGCCGAGGGCGTTGTTGGTAGGTTCGGGCCGACCCTGATCGCGATTCGGTAGGTTCGACCCGACCCTGCCCGCAGGGCCCGCCGCGGGGCCGGACGCCGCGACAACTGTAGGATCTCTGTAGGGTTCGAGCCCGTCGCCCGGCGGATAGGATGAGCCTCGAACGGAGGAACCTCCCATGACCCGCCCGGCCATCCTGCTCGCCCTGCTGCTCCCCCTCGCACTCGGCGCCGACACCCGCGCCTTCCGCGATCTGTCCCCGGCCGAGCAGGTCGAGGTCATGCGCAGCGAGGCGCGGGTGGCGCTGGTCATCGGGAACGGGGCGTACGCGGGGGCCGCCTTCCTGCGAAACCCACCGTCCGACGCCAGCGCCGTGGCGGAGGCGCTGCGGCGGGTGGGCTTCACGGTCACCTACCAGCAGGACCTCGGCAACCTCGCCATGAAGCAGGCGCTCCAGGCCTTCGGGCGCCAGCTCGCGGCGGGCGGGGTGGGGCTGTTCTACTACGCTGGCCACGGCATCCAGTACGGCGGCACCAACTACCTCGTGCCGGTGGACGCCGAGCTTGCGAGCCCCGAGGACCTGGAGCTGTACGGCATCCCGGCCGACGCGGTGCTGGCGAAGATGGAGAGCGCGCAGAACCGCGTGAACATCGTGATCCTGGACGCCTGCCGCAACGATCCGTTCTCCCGCGGCGCGGGCGGCCTGGGCATGATGGACGCCCGGGGGACCTTTCTGGCTTTCGCCGCGGGCTCGGGCAAGGTGGCCACCGATGAGGGGGTCTACGCCCGCGCGCTCACCCAGCACCTGGGCACGCCCGGCGTCAAGCTGGAGGACGTGTTCAAGAGCGTGGGCGCCGACGTCGAGGAGGCCACCCAGGGTGTCCAGAGCCCCTGGGTGGGCAGCAACCTGCGCGGGGACTTCTACTTCGTGCTGCCGGGGGAGGAGGAGCTGCTGGCGCGCGCACCCACCCCCACCCCTGAGGCGACCTCGGACGTCCAGGACGGCGGGTACGGGGCCAAGCTGGCGGAGCTGAAAGCCGCGCAGGCGGCGGCGGACGCCGCGGCGGCGGCGAAGGCCGAGGCGGAGGCGCGGCTGGCGGCTACCGAGCGCCTGCGGGAGGAAGCTGAGGCGAGGCTGGCGGCGGACCGGCGGGTGAAGCTGGACGCGGAGAAGTCGAAGGTGCGGGCGCGGGCGACGGCGGCGTGGTGGGAGACCCAGTCGCTGCTCGCGGGCAGCGGGGCCAAGGCCGCGGCGCAGGCGTTCGTGGACGCCTACGGCACGGCGAAGGTGAGCGTCACGGACGACACGGGGACCTACGAGGAGCCGGTGGAGGTGCCCGAGGTGGGGGAGGCGCGGAGGTACCTCGGGCCGAGCACGGGGATCGAGTGGGTGAGCATCCCGGGGGGGACGTTCCAGATGGGGTCGAACGGGTATTCGAAAGAGAAGCCGGTGCACACGGTGCGGGTTGCCGCCTTCGAGATGTCGCGGACGGAGGTGACGGTGCGTC
>Ga0233425_10011371_pt1 | contig 10410 bp, 9 predicted proteins | sample Watercolumn_Towu_2_FD_181712 | JGI IMG/M metagenome (GOLD analysis project Ga0233425, IMG submission 181712) | Freshwater microbial communities from Lake Towuti, South Sulawesi, Indonesia - Watercolumn_Towuti2014_140_MG | ecosystem: Environmental > Aquatic > Freshwater > Lake | place: Indonesia... | reverse complement strand
AAAAAAATGATAGAAAGAGGATTATACCTAAATCGATTAAAGCAACTAAAAGACCAGAACTTAATTAAAGTAATAACTGGAATAAGACGTTGTGGTAAATCCACACTTTTAGAAGCGTTTATGAATGAACTACTTAAAGAAGGAGTTGCAACTGAAAATATCATTTTTATAAACTTTGAAGAAAGAGAGAATTTACACCTAACTAATTGGACAACACTTTATGACGAGATAATTGAAAAGGTCAATCCCGAGAAAAAGTATTACATATTCTTGGATGAAGTACAATTAATAGACGATTTTGAAAGGTTAGTAAATGGCTTATTTACAAAAAAGAATATTGATTTATATGTTACTGGTTCAAATGCATATTTACTATCAAGTGAGTTGGCAACACTTTTGACAGGTAGATATATTGCCATAAACCTACAACCTTATTCTTTTAAAGAATACGTATCTGCTTATCCTGAAGAAAAAAACACTGATAGACTTTTTAGAAAATATATCAATGAGAGTTGTTTCCCTGAGGCGGTAACACTTTCAAAAAATGGAGAAAATCTCGTTAATGATTACCTGCAATCAATATATGATACTGTGATTATTAAGGATATTTCACAACGTCATAGTTTGCGGAATGTTGAGAACCTGCATCGAATTGTTCGTTTTTTATTTGATTCAATAGGCTCTTGTGTATCACCTACTAATATTGCGGCACAATTAAACCAAAATTCCCCAAAGACAATTTCGCATAACACGATTATTAAATACATTGATTTTCTGACTCAGTCATACATTTTATATGCTGCACCACGATATGACATCAAAGGAAAAGAATTGTTATCTACGAATGGAAAATATTATATGGTTGATTTAGGTTTAAAAAACATTACTGCTACAAATAAATATGAAGCTGATTTAGGACGCAAACTTGAAAACATAGTTTACTTTGAGCTATTTAGGCGAGGTGGAAAAGTTTATGTAGGAAAACATAATGACAGAGAAATTGACTTTGTTGTACAAAAGGCAAACAATGAACGAGAATATTATCAGGTAGCATACACTGTTAATGACGAAAAAACATTTAATCGTGAAATTTCGGCATTTGATAGAATTAAAGATAATTATCCTAAATTTCTATTAACATTAGACTACGATAATACGAGTATTAATGGAATTCAAAAAATTAATGTAATTGATTGGTTGTTACGATGAAATCAATGGAATGCCAGCTGGTGACACGGTATATAAAAACATTTGGCGGAAAGTGCTATTATCAAAAACTTTGATGGGATTGAAAAGTTTAGCAATTTAAAAAGACTGGAATTACATTACTGCGTGAAACTCGAAAATGATTTTGGCTTAAGTAGACTTAAAGATAGTATCGAGGTTTTGCACATTAACACATCTAAAAAATTTAAGTTTACAGACGAATTACTACGACTTAAAAAGTTGAAAGTTCTATGTTTGAATGCTTGTGAACCAATTGACAACCTTGACTTTCTAAAAGCCTTTCCAAATCTTATTGACTTTCGTTTTGTCGACACAAATATATTGGACGGAAATCTTAAACCAATCTTGGAACATCCTACAATTAGGACAGTTGGCTACTTAAACAAGAAACACTACAATTATAATGACGAAAAATTAAAATTAGAACTCGAAAAAAAGTTTGACAGTGAGTATAAAACAACTGTATATAAAGGACAATATTTAACCTACAGATATGACTATGAGTAAAAATACAGCAGCTAACACACGTTTTGCGTCAGGCGGGCTGATGTGCAAACTTGAAGAATTGTGCTTGTAATGATTATTAGTGTTAAATAGCCACTATGACCAAAGAAACCGTGACAAATATTCACGCTTTGCAAACGTCCGAAAAAATCGGACAGTTGAAATTTTAAACAAAATTGATATGACCAAAGAATCCGCTATAAAACTATTCGAGCAAAAGGAAATACGTTCAGTGTGGAGCGATGAAGATGAAAAATGGTTTTTTTCTATCATTGATGTTATTGAGGTTTTAACAGGAACAGACCGCCCACGAAAATACTGGAGCGACCTGAAAGCTAAGTTGATAAAAGAAGGCAATGAAACAGTTACAAATTGTAACCGGTTGAAATTACTTGCCGAAGACGGCAAAATGCGTGAAACAGATGTTGCTGATACCGAACAGCTTTTCCGGCTAATCCAAACCATTCCTTCGCCCAAAGCCGAACCCTTTAAAATGTGGCTGGCACAGGTTGGTAGAGAGCGTATTGATGAAATTGAAGATCCGGAGTTGGGAATTGACCGATTAATGGAAACTTACCTGCGAAAAGGATACAGCAAAGAGTGGATAAACCAACGCCTAAAAAGCATTGAAGTCCGCAAAGAATTAACCGATGAATGGGAAAACAGGGGTGTACAAAAAGGACAAGATTATGCAATTTTAACTGATGAAATTACAAAAGCATGGAGCGGTTATACAACCAAACAATACAAGAACCTGAAAGATTTGAAAAAAGAGAACTTACGTGACCACATGACAAATCTTGAATTGGTGCTTAATATGCTCGCAGAGGCTACAACGACAGAAATTTCTAAAGAGAAAAAACCAAAAACATTCGAAGATAACAAACGCATTGCCCGTCAAGGTGGAACAATTGCCGGAAATACGAGAAGGGAAATTGAGGAAAAAACTGGAAAAAAAGTTGTAACGCCTCAGAATGCAAAACAACTTGATAAAAAGAAGAATAAAGAAATAGATGATAAATGATTACCAAGCCCACGCTTCACAGCCACACACAATGCCAAGCCCCACGAGCCAACGCTAAAACCAAAGCTTGTCAAAGAGTGTGTCTGCCCAACCGCACCACCCAACCGACCGACAAACGAGCGGACGAAGAAGAACACCGAACCGGAAACATGCGTTTGGTGTCATGGCGGGCGCAGTGCTTCATATGACAGTTTTGTGGTAGGTTCAAGTGCAGTTCTTCGTTTGACCATTCGTACTAAAAATCCGCACTAACGCCATACCGTAAACCGTCGATATGCAGCAATACGATGTCCTTCATACCTTTAGGCTGCGATGCTTCTTTCTTCTTCAAATAGACACATAGGCCATCTTACTTCATTGAGATGGTCTTTTTTTTATGAATACTTCCAACGATGGTTTATTTTGGTTAAATTTGTGCTTCAAAATTTTCTAAGATATGAAACGAATAATTTCGCCATCTTTGTTGGCGGCAAATTTTGGTAACTTACAGGCTGACTGTGAGATGATTAATTCGAGTGAAGCTGAATGGTTGCATATCGACGTGATGGACGGTACGTTTGTGCCCAATATTTCGTTTGGATTTCCTGTGCTAGAAGCGGTGAAAAAGCATTGTACCAAACTGCTGGATGTGCATCTGATGATAGTCAACCCTGAGAACTATGTGGAGCGCTTTGCTGCTGCAGGTGCTGGAATGATTACCTTTCATCAAGAGGCCACTGCCAAACCCTTGGAAGTGATAGAGCAGATACGAAAATCGGGTGCCAAAGTGGGTATTTCCATCAATCCTGATGTGGATGTCAGCGTGTTGGAACCCTATGTAGATAAAGTGGATATGGTATTGTTGATGACAGTGTTTGCTGGATATGGCGGTCAGAAATTCATCCCCGAAAGTTATGACCGAATAGCGCAGTTGGTTACAATCATCAAAAATAAAAATGCCAACTGCATGGTGCAGGTGGACGGTGGTGTGAATACAGCCAATGCTCACAATCTGTATGAAGCAGGTGTGAATGTGCTGGTGGCGGGTAGTGCGGTGTTTGGAGCTAATGATCCTATAGCAACTATACAGCAACTGTTGAATGCTTAACTTGAAATATAATGATTGAAATTGAATATCGCTTTACAAAGGATTTTACGGCTGAAAGCTTAGAGTCCTTGTTTTTGTCGGTAGGGTGGTCGTCGGGGCATTATCCACAGAAACTGGTGTTGGCGATGCGCAATTCTGCTACCGTAATTTCGGCTTGGAGCGATGGTCATCTGGTAGGGCTTATTAATGCAATGGATGATGGAGTAATGACTGCATACATTCATTTTTTATTGATAAAACCAGATTTTCAGGACAAAGGCATTGGGCATGAATTAGTAAAAAGGATGACGGAACATTATTCTGAATTTTTGCGACTTGTACTTATTGCTTATGAAAAAGAGCTTGGATTTTATGAGCGTCAAGGTTTTAGGGTAGGTGAGGATAAAGTACCAATGTTTATCACTTCGCTTTGGACATGAGGATATGATGGATTTTCTTCATCGAACGCCATTCTTTAGGCTCACGCTTCCCTTGTTGCTTGGCATTGTGCTTAGTCAGGTGCTCTATATGCCTATGATCTTCCTCGAGGGAATGTCCATTGTTGGATGTTTGATGATTGGATTTTCATTTTTAATAAAAGATATTGGATTGAACTATAAATTCCGTTGGCTTTTTGGCAGCGGAATTTTTTTATTCCTTTTTGCATTAGGTGTATTTCTAGTAAGTCAGTGTCAACGGGCTAATGAGTTCGAAGCATTAAATGAAAAAGGGGTGTTTCAAGTAGAACTGATAGCCTCACCATTGGAAAAGTCTAAAACCTATCTGTGTAAAGTGAAGTTGCATGGGCAATACAAAAACCATCATTGGCATTCGGTAAAAGGAAAAGCCATCATTTATATCCAAAAGGATAGTACTTCTGCTCGTTTGCTTTTCGGAGATCTTCTTCTTGTGGAAGGAGCTTTTGAAGCTCCTTCACCACCATTGAATCCAGATGAATTTGATTATGCATCATATCTTCGTCGTCAGGGTATTGGCGCTACAATTTATGTCCCTGCTGGTAGATGGAGATTTTTAGTTCACGATACTTCATTTTCGGTATTTCGATTGGCTAATATGTGTAGGTTGCGGTTGTTGGATGTATATCGAAGTTTTGGTATTAGGGGTGATGAATTTGCTGTTCTGGCAGGACTTACGCTTGGTTATACCGATGCTTTGCAGCCTGAACTAAAAGCTGGATACAGTGCCACTGGAGCTATGCATATCCTTTCGGTGAGCGGTTTGCATGTGGGCGTAGTATATGCAGTACTTATGTTTTTGCTAGCTTGGATGGATCGATTCAAACGTGGAAAAATACTACGAGTGTTGATAATTCTACTTTTTCTATGGTTTTATGCTTTCCTTACAGGGCTTTCGGCAGCAGTGGTTCGTTCAAGTTTGATGTTTAGTTTTGTGGTTATAGGAACTTGTTTTGATAAGAAATCCTTGATTTACAACACGGTATTTATGTCAATGTTTTTTATATTGTTGATCAATCCATTATACCTCTTTGATGTGGGTTTTCAGTTGAGTTATGCTGCAGTGTTGAGTATTATCTTTTTTCAACCTATGCTGCTACTATTGTATAATCCTAAAAATAAAATGTTGAATCTGATCTGGAATTTGGTGTTGGTTTCAGTAGCAGCACAATTGGGAACAACTCCTTTCACACTTTATTATTTTCAGCAGTTTCCCAATTATTTTTTACTTACCAATCTTATTGCCATTCCACTTTCTACTTTGGTGATTTATTTGGCTATAGGTTTATTCATTATAAACTTTATACCATATATTTCTACTTGTGTAGCATGTTTGCTGAAAGGGTCAACATGGTTGATGAATACCAGTATTGCTTATCTATATTATTTGCCAGGTTCGGTGAGTATAGCCCCACTTACTTTGCTTCAGTCAATATTACTTTTTGGAGCTTTGATGATGTTTTCCACTTTTTATTTCAAGAGGAGATTTATTCCACTTTTTATTGGATTGATATTTTTGTGTGTTTTGCTTGGTCTGGACGTATTTCAAACTTATTCAACAATGACAAGTAATAGACTTTTAATTTTTGCAGGAAAGAGGCATACACATATCAACTTGATACAACATCGACGCAATCAAGTCATTACATCAGATAGTGTGGAGGCCGCAAAGATAGGGAGTAATTTCTGGAGAAAACAAAAATTAGAAAATCCGTGTTATTTAAGTTCAAAGCAGTTGAAATATATATGTTTTGGAGATAAGTCGTATTTGCTCCTTGATAGTATAATGTTTGCTAAAAGGACTTTGGGCAAACCACTGATGGTAGACTATCTAATAATAGGAAACAGGATGAAGCCTAAAATGGAGTGGGTGTTTGAAAATATTCAACCTAAGAATGTGATTGTTGATGCAAATATTTCGAAATGGTATACCCACCATATTGATGAAAGTTGTAAAATGCATAATATCCCAATCTATCATATCGCTTATAGTGGGGCATTTTATGTATCGAAGGAAAGGTATTAGTCTGTTTGATAATTAAACATCATTCATATTCAAATTTTTGTTACTTTTGTATACCAATATAATCCTGAAACATGATAAAAAAAATTATAGCTCAAGACCTTATTCATAAAGTAGAAAAGGCTATTGATAAAGTGGAACGTATAGCCATTGTGGCGCATGTAAGTCCGGATGGTGATGCCATGGGGGCAGCTTTGGGATTGTGGCATTATCTGATGACCATTGAAAAAGAACCAGTGGTGATAGTTCCTACAGCCTTTGCCGATTTTTTGGCATGGATGCCAGGCGCTGATCAAGTGTTGATTTATGAAAATGATAAGGCAAAAGCTGACGAGATATTTGCGACTACCGAGCTTATTTTTGCAGTTGATTTCAATGTCCCTCAGCGAATGTCCAAAATGGCCGACGCAGTGTTAGCATCGCCAGCCTATAAGATTTTAGTTGACCACCACCTTTATCCTGGTGATTTTTGCAATATAGTGATATCCTATCCTCAGATTTCTTCTACCAGCGAGATGATATTTAGGCTGATTTGTAGGATGGGTGACTTCTCAAAAATTAATCTTGCTTGTGCCGACTGTATCTATACAGGCATGATGACCGACACAGGAGGATTTACTTACAATTCAAATAAAGCCGAGATTTATACTATCGTTGCCGAACTCATTAATTTGGGAGTGGATAAAGATGATATTTACCGCCGTGTGTACAATACTTTCTCTGCCGATAGAATTCGATTAATGGGATATTGCCTCAATGATAAAATGAAAGTATATCCCGAATACAAGGCTGCACTTATTACGCTTTCCAAAGATGAATTGGCAAAGTACAACTATCAAAATGGCGATTCAGAAGGTTTTGTTAATATTCCGCTCTCTATCAAAGGCATTGTTTTCTCCGTATTTATGCGTGAAGATACTGAAAAAATAAAGCTGTCACTTCGCTCACAAGGTACATTTCCTGCCAACAAAGTGGCGGCCGATTTGTTTAACGGTGGCGGACACCTCAATGCTGCCGGTGGCGAAAGCAACCTTTCACTGGAGGATACGGTAAAGAAATTTGAGGAGGCATTGCCTAACTACAAAGAATTATTGGACTTATAACGTTTAACGAAATAGCATCCTTGACCGAATACATATTGAATGTTCAAGGATATGATTATTCACATTCCCCTGTATTGATCTTCCCATTTGGGAATTATGGGGCTAAATTTAAATAAAGAATGAAATACTTAATTATACTTGGCGATGGGATGGCAGATGAGCCATTAGCATCATTGGGAGATAAAACACCACTTCAAGCAGCTAATAAACCAAGCATTGATAAGCTAGCAGCAATGGGCAGAACAGGTATGTTGGGCACTGTGCCAGTGGGTTTTTCTCCTGGCAGCGAGATAGCCAACCTCACTGTGTTGGGCTATGATGTGTCAAAGGTGTTTGAGGGGAGAGGGTCACTGGAAGCTGCCAGTATGGGGGTGGCTATACAGCCAGGCGAAATGGCCATGCGTTGCAATTTAATTTGTATTCAAGACGGAAAAATAAAGAACCACTCAGCAGGGCATATCAGCAATGAAGAAGCCACAGAGTTGATTCATTTTTTGGAAAAAGAATTGGGAAGCGAATTGGTGAGTTTTCACCCCGGTGTTTCCTATCGCCATTTGGTAAAGGTAAAAAACGGCAATAAGCAAATAAAATGTACAGCACCTCATGATGTACCAGGAACCGAATTTGCTAAGGTGATGATCAAAGCTGAATCACCTGAGGCAGAACAAACTGCCGATTTGCTCAATGCACTGACCTTGCGTTCACAGGAGTTGTTAGAAAATCATCCTGTAAATCTTAAACGTGCAGCAGCTGGTAAAGATAAGGCAAACAGCATTTGGTTGTGGTCACCAGGATACAAACCTCAGATGCAAACCCTACAAGAGGTTTATGGTTTTAAGAGCGGAGCTGTGATTTCGGCAGTAGATTTAATAAAAGGGATAGGCGTATATGCTGGTCTAGATGTGATAGAGGTAGAAGGTGCCACCGGATTGTATGATACTAACTATGAAGGCAAATGCCAAGCAGCTATTGATCAATTACGCACTAAAGATTTTGTGTTTTTACATATCGAAGCCAGCGATGAAGCAGGGCATGAGGGTGATGAAATACTCAAGACCAAAACCATTGAATACTTGGATGCTCGCGTAGTAAAAACCATCATCGAGGAACTCACCACTTGGGATGAACCCGTAACTATTGCCTTGTTGCCCGACCATCCAACACCCTGTGCCACAAAAACACACACAAAAAAACCAGTGCCTTTTATTATTTACAAAACTGGTAATACCCCAGATGAGGTAAGTGTATATGACGAATTTGCTCCCGAGAAAGGAAGCTATGGATTGCTGCACGGCCCTGAATTTATGAGGGAATTGGTAGCCCAGGCCCGCTAAATTCAAAGTGCCACTAGCTTCTAAAGGGTGAACTTTTGAAAAGAACTTATTAGCAATAAAATAAATTCTAATTTTTATATCATGGCTAAACAAAAATTCTGTCAAAGTTGCGGTATGCCGCTAAGTAAAGATCCTTCCAACGGAGGTACTTCTGCCGATGGTTGTAAGACTGATAAATATTGTAGCTATTGTTATGTAAATGGTAAGTTCACCTTCGAAGGTACCGTGAACGAAATGCAAACCTTCTGTTATCAGAAAATGGTGGAGCAAGGGCATTCTAAGTTTTTGGCATGGGTTTTCACTCGTGGCATGAAACGTTTGGAGAGGTGGAAGTAAAAGCCTAATACAAGCCCTAACCCCTGAAGGGGGATAAAAGACAAAATTTGTTGAACATCTTTTTTATCAATTATAAATACAGTATTTAGCTCCAATATTTTCCTCCCTTCAAGGGGGATTAAGGGGTATTAAACCTATGAAGTATTACAGTACCAACAAGAAAGTATCTGGCGTAAGTTTGCAAGACGCCGTAGTAAAGGGATTAGCAGAAGACAAAGGTCTGTTCATGCCCGATGTGATTAAAGCCTTGCCACAATCGTTTTTTGACAATATCGAGAGCATGACGTTCCAAGAGATGTCGTATGTGGTTGCCGATGCCTTTTTTGGTGAAGATGTAGATGCCGATGCGCTGAAAAAAATTGTATACGACACATTGAGCTTTGATGTGCCGCTGGTGCAAGTGATAGATAATATTTACAGTTTGGAACTGTATCATGGTCCAACACTGGCGTTCAAAGACGTGGGTGGACGTTTTATGTCGCGCCTATTGGGATATTTCATACAAAAACAAGGCGAGAAAAATGTCAACGTACTGGTAGCAACTTCGGGCGATACAGGTAGTGCTGTTGCCAACGGATTTTTAGGCGTGGAAGGCATTCATGTGTATGTCCTTTATCCAAAAGGGTTGGTAAGTCCTATTCAGGAATGTCAATTCACCACGCTGGGTCAAAACATCACCGCCATAGAGGTGGAAGGTACTTTCGACGACTGTCAGGCTTTGGTAAAATCGGCATTTATGGATGCTGAACTGAACCAAAAGATGAAGCTTACTTCTGCTAACTCCATCAATGTGGCGCGTTTTCTTCCGCAAGCATTCTATTATTTCTACGCTTATGCGCAGCTCAAAAAGTTGGGTAAAGCTCAGCAAACTGTGATGTGTGTGCCTAGTGGTAATTTTGGAAACATCACTGCCGGACTGTTTGGTAAACGCATGGGGCTGCCCGTGAAACGATTCATAGCTGCCAACAATCGCAATGATATTTTCTTACAATACATTCGCACTGGCGAGTATTCTCCACGACCATCAGTAGCAACCATTGCCAATGCCATGGATGTGGGTGACCCGAGTAACTTTGCGCGCGTGCTCGACTTGTACGGAGCATCTCACAGTGCCATAGCTGCCGAAATAGCCGCAGTAAGTTATACCGATGAGCAAATAGCCGACACGCTCCGAAACTGCAAGACCGAGACCTCCTACCTGCTCGATCCTCATGGTGCTTGTGGCTATCAAGCACTGAAAGACTTGTTGCAAGCGGGTGAAGTAGGTGTGTTCCTGGAAACAGCACACCCTGCCAAATTCCTAGAAACAGTAGAACG
>Ga0233425_10011370_pt1 | contig 10411 bp, 9 predicted proteins | sample Watercolumn_Towu_2_FD_181712 | JGI IMG/M metagenome (GOLD analysis project Ga0233425, IMG submission 181712) | Freshwater microbial communities from Lake Towuti, South Sulawesi, Indonesia - Watercolumn_Towuti2014_140_MG | ecosystem: Environmental > Aquatic > Freshwater > Lake | place: Indonesia... | reverse complement strand
ACAGGGACAGAGACAGGGACAGGGACAGAGACAGAGACAGGGACAGGGATAGAGACAGAGACAGGGACAGGGACAGGGATAGAGACAGAGACAGGGACAGGGACAGGGATAGAGACAGGGACAGGGACAGGGACAGGGACAGGGACAGGGACAGAGGGGAAAGCGATAGCGGAAGAAGGAAGTGAGCGCCGAGTGCCGAGTGGGCGCGGGTCGGAAGTCGCTATCGGGGTTCGCCGTCGGAAACGCTGGAGAGTTGAGAGAAGCCGGAGGAGCGGAATCGAATGAGTGCCTACGATGTGGTGATCCTGGGGGCAGGTCCGGGTGGCTATGTGGCTGCCCTGCGGGCCGCCCAGCGGGGCGCGAGGGTCTGCCTTGTCGAGAAGGACGCGTTGGGAGGGACCTGTCTGAATCGGGGGTGTATCCCTTCCAAGGCGCTGCTGCACTCTGCTGCGCTATGGAAGAGGGCCAAGGAGGGCCAGAGCTTCGGCGTGTCGGCGGGCAGTTTGAGTTTTGATTGGAGTATTGCCCAACGGCGCAAGAACGAAATCGTCAACATGCAAGTCAAGGGGATTCACACCCTCTTATCTGCCGCGAGGGTCGAGGTGAAGCAGGGTCTGGGGAGTGTGATGGACGCCAGGACCGTCAGGATCACCGCCACAGGCGAAGAGGAGACCATCTCGGGGAAGGCTATCATCATCGCCACGGGGTCGGAACCGGCAGGGATTCCCGGTGTGTCGGTGGACGGCGAGCGGGTACTCACCAGCACCGAGGCCTTGAGACTTCCCGAGGTGCCGAGAACCTTCTTGATCGTGGGGGGCGGCGCCATCGGGATGGAGTTCGCCTCGATGCTCAGCAGCCTGGGCACTCAGGTAACCGTGGTGGAGATGCTGCCTCAAGTTCTTCCGATGGAAGATCCGATGCTCGTGCGATTCCTGCAAGGTGCCCTGCAAAAACAAGGAGTGACCTTCCACCTGAATGCCAGGGTCGAGCGGGTGGAGAAGGGGCCGTCGAGCGTGCGTGTCAAGATCAGCAGCGGCACTGTTGTGGAGGCAGAGCGCGTACTCGTTGCCACCGGGCGGAGCCTGAACAGCGCCGGGATCGGCCTGGAGGCTGTGGGGGTCAAGACAGAGCGAGGCGCCATTGCCGTGAACGACCGGATGGAGACCTCGGTTCCCGGAATCTATGCCGTCGGAGACGTCACCGGCCTTTGGCTGCTGGCGCACGTAGCCTCGATGCAGGGATTGGTGGCCGCCGCCAACGTGACGGGTGGCAGTGCAGCCATGGACTATTCTGCAATTCCGAGTTGTGTCTATAGCGACCCCGAGGTTGCCAGCGTCGGCCTCTCCGAACCCAAGGCCAAAGAGCATGGCCGGGCCGTGAGAGTAGGCCGCTTCAATTTCGCCGCCCTCGGAAAAGCGATGTGCGTCGGGGAGACGGCCGGGATGGTGAAGGTGGTGGCGGATGCCGAGACGGACACGATCCTGGGTGTTGGCATCGTGGGAGCACATGCGAGCGATATTCTCGCGGAGGCGGTGCTGGCAATCCGCCATGGCCTCACGATCCGTCAGGTGGGCGAAGCCATTCATGCGCACCCGACGCTCACCGAGGCCATCGGCGAGGCCGTGCACGACGTCCATGGACAGGCGATCCATAAGGCGCGACTGAGAGCGTAGCGCCGGGTACCCCGCCCGAGGGCGGGGTGGCCGCGAGCCGACAGAACGGAAACGTTCGAGCGTTTCAACGTTGGGACGTGGCCATATTATCGGACTGGGGAACCGAGACCGCGAGGCACCGATGAGCGAACTCCTGCAGATTGAGAAGGGGGACACTGCTGACACACCGGCGACGCCGGGGAGGCGCCTGCCGTCATGGCTCCGCGCAAAGTCGGGCCACTGGGAACGGGTGCACGACATGAAGGTGCTGCTTTCGGGTTCCCACCTGCACACCGTGTGTGAGGAGGCCCGCTGCCCCAATCAGGGCGAGTGCTGGACGCGGGGGACAGCCACCTTCATGCTGTTGGGCGATATCTGCACCCGCAGTTGCAGTTTCTGTGCTGTGAGAACAGGGCGGCCCGCGCCCCCCGACCCGGAGGAGCCTCGCCACGTGGCCGAAGCGAGCCGGCGACTCGGCCTGAGATTTGTGGTGATCACCTCGGTCACCCGAGACGATCTCGAGGACGGCGGGGCATCCCATTTCGCCGCGACGGTCCGGGCGATCTCCGAGATGAATCCCGGCGCCAGGGTCGAGGTGCTGGTCCCGGACTTCAAGGCGGACCGGGAAAGCATTCGGCGGGTAGTGGAGAGCCGGCCGACCGTCTTCAATCACAATCTCGAGACGGTGGAACGGCTGACGAAGCGGATACGGATCCAAGGGCGGTACCATCGGTCGCTGACGGTCCTGCGGATCGCCAAGGACCTCGGGCAGCGCGTCACCAAGACGGGCATTATGCTGGGCCTGGGTGAAACCGAAGAGGAGGTGCTCCACCTGATGCGGGATGCCCGAGGGGCGGGCTGCGACATCTTTACCGTCGGCCAGTACCTGCAGCCGACGAAGCACCATTCGCCGGTGGCAGAGTTCGTCCCTCCGGACCGGTTCAAGACCTATGAGGGGGCGGGGTACGGTATGGGGTTCAAGGTGGTCCTGTCTGGACCGCTCGTGCGCAGCAGCTATCACGCCGAACTGGCTGCGCAGGAACTGGAGGAGGTCACGGCCTGATATACAAGAAGCGTTCGAGGGTTCGGGGGTTTCCCGCTCCGGAGCGGGAAACGCTCGAACTGCAGAACGCTTTTGCGCCGGGAGGGGGACATGGAGGAATTCAAGCGCATCAAGCGGCTACCGCCGTATGTGTTTGCGATCGTCAACGACCTGAAGATCAAGGCACGCGCCCGCGGCGAGGACATCATCGACTTCGGCATGGGCAACCCGGATTTGCCCACGCCGCCCCATATCGTGGAGAAGTTGTGCGAGGCGGTGAGCAATCCGCGCAATCATCGCTATTCCGCCTCGCGAGGGATCACCAAGCTCCGGCATGCGATCTGCGACTGGTACCACCGGCGCTTTGGCGTTGATCTGGATCCCGATACCGAAGCCATCGCCACCATCGGGGCAAAGGAGGGGTTGGCCCACCTGGCCCTGGCCATCGTCGAGCCGGGGGATATCGCGCTGGTACCCAATCCAACCTATCCGATTCACGCATATTCCGTGGTGATCGCTGGTGGGGATGTGCGGCACGTTCGGTTGAGTCCGGGGGAGGATTTCTTTGCGAATGTGACGGCGGCGTTTCGCGAGTCGTGGCCGCAGCCCAAACTCTTGATCTTGAGTTTTCCCCATAATCCCACGACGGCGGTAGTGGACCTCGAGTTCTTCAGGCAGATCGCGGCGTTCGCCCAAGACCACGATCTGATCGTGATTCATGATTTCGCCTATGCCGACCTCACCTTCGATGGCTATCGGGCTCCCAGTTTTCTCCAGGTACCGGAGGCCAAGGAGGTGGGTGTGGAGTTCTTCACGCTCTCCAAGAGCTACAACATGCCCGGTTGGCGTGTGGGATTTGCCGTGGGCAACCCACGGATGATTGCCGCGCTGACCCGGATCAAGAGCTATCTGGACTACGGGATGTTCCAACCCATTCAGATTGCTTCGATCATCGCTTTGAACGGGCCGCAGGATTGTGTGGACGAGATGACCAGGACGTACGCCTCGCGCCGGGATGTCCTGTGCGAGGGGTTGACACGCATCGGATGGAAAATCGACAAGCCCAGGGGGACGATGTTCGTGTGGGCCAAGATCCCGGATCAATTCCGCATGATGGGCTCTCTGGAGTTTAGCAAGCTCCTCTTGGAGCAGGCCAAGGTAGCGGTCTCTCCGGGTATCGGATTCGGACAATACGGGGAGGAATACGTGCGCTTCGCCCTCGTTGAGAACGAACATCGGACGCGTCAGGCGATCCAGGGCATCAAGCGGATGCTGTAGGAGCCGACCACAAGACCACAGGACCACGAGACCACAGACCACCGACAGGGACGACGTGGTCCGTAGTCAGTTGTCAGTGGTCAGTAGTCGAGTGGCGGGGAGGCTGATGTTGGATAGGTTTCGAGAGGCCTGTGGAATCTTCGGGATTCTCGGTAGCCCGGAAGCGGCAAACCTGACCTATCTCGGACTGTATGCGCTCCAGCATCGCGGTCAAGAGAGCGCAGGCATCGTCCTCTCGGATGGCGAAGCTCTCCATCTCGAGAAGGGTATGGGGCACGTGGCGGAGGTCTTCACCGAGGCGCGCCTGCGGCGACTCGGGAAGGGCACCCTGGCTATCGGCCATGTCCGGTATTCAACGGCGGGCAGCTCTCAGCTCAAGAATGCGCAACCCATCATGGCCACCTGCCGGCACGGGGGGGTGGCGCTCGGCCATAATGGGAACCTGTTGAACGCCCACTTGTTACGGGCCGAACTGGAGCGACGCGGATCCATTTTCAGCTCCACCACTGACAGCGAGGTGATCGTGCACTTGATCGCCCGGTCCAACAGCGGCGACCTGGTGGAGGCCACGGCCGAGGCGTTGGCCCCGGTTTCGGGTGCCTATTCCCTGGTGGTGATGAACGAGACCGAACTTTTGGGGATTCGGGATCCGCACGGATTCCGACCGCTCTCCCTCGGCCGGTTGAAGGATGCCTGGGTTCTGGCCTCGGAGAGCTGCGCCTTCGACCTCATCGAGGCGACGTTTGTCCGCGATCTCGAGCCGGGCGAGTTCTTGCATATCAGCTCCCGCGGGTTGAAGTCCTACCATCCGCTGCCCCCGGCCCGGAGGGCACAGTGCATTTTCGAGTACATCTATTTCGCCCGTCCCGACAGCCTGCTTTTCCGGCAGAATGTGTCCACCGTCCGCAAGGCGCTGGGCCGGCAACTGGCGCGCGAGGCGCCGGTCGAGGCAGATCTGGTGATTCCGGTGCCCGATTCTGGGGTACCGGCTGCGCTGGGCTACTCCCAGGAATCCGGCATGGCCTTCGATCACGGTCTGATCCGCAATCACTATGTGGGCCGCACGTTCATCGAACCCAAGCAGAACATCCGCCATTTCGGCGTCAAGATTAAGCTGAACCCTGTGCGCGAGATCCTCGAGGGGAAGCGGGTGGTGGTGGTGGATGACTCCATCGTGCGCGGGACGACCAGTCGAAAGATCGTCAGCATGGTCCGATCGGCCGGCGCGCACGAGGTCCACATGCGTATTAGTTCGCCGCCGACGATGTCTCCATGCTATTATGGTATTGATACTCCCACCCGGAAGGAGTTGATCGCATCCAGCCATTCGGAGGAGGAGATTCGGCGTTACATCCGGGCGGACAGCTTGGGGTATCTCAGCATGGCTGGCTTGCTGAAGGCGGTCGGCAAGGACGTCGACTTCTGCCACGCCTGTTTCAGCATGCAGTATCCCGTGGCGTTCCCGATGGAGGATGTGGCTCAGCTTCGCCTGTTCGAGCCTTGATTGCCACCAGCGATAAGGGGTTCACACATGGCCGTCGACCGGAAGGATCCGCACGAGCGTGCCAAACGCCTGGCGCGCTTGATCATCAGCGACATCGTCCTGTACAACCAGGAGAAGGTCGTCGAGGGGATCAAGAACGATACGCTATTCCAGATCCTGGAGGACGAACTGATGGAGGGGCGGAAGTACTATGACAAGAACGTGGACCAGGCAGTGGCCTCCCAAGCTGACTACTTCAACCTAGCGATTGTCGATGTTCTAGTGAAGGGCCGGGCAAACGTGGAGTCGAAGATCTGGTAGGAAACTTCTTGGGCCCTCCGGCATTTGACAAGAACGAACGCGGCCCGGAATCCACTTCCGGGCCGCGTTTTCTTCTATCCGTCGAAGGCTCTCTTCTGACCTCTGACTTCTGACCTCCGACATCTGATGACTGACCTCAGCCTCTCAGTACACCGGTGTGCACCAGTGGCGGTACTTTGGGTGATTGCCCTTGACCACCTCTGCGTAGAGCTGCTGGATACGGGCAGTGACGGGGCCGATCTTCCCGCTGCCGATGCGCCGGCGATCCACCTCGACCACCGGAGAGACCTGGGCGCCGGTGCCGCAGAAAAAGACCTCGTCGGCCACGTACGCTTCTGTTCGGCCCACCTGGCGCTCGACCACGCTCAGGCCCAATTCCTCGCGACAGAGGACGAGCAGGGTGTCACGGGTGATGCCCTCCAGGATGTCCTGAGATCGGTCCGGGGTGATAAGGGCGCCGTTTCTGACCAGAAAGATATTCTCGGCCGAGCCCTCGGACAAAAACCCGTCCTGGGTCAAGAAGAGTGCCTCGTCAAAGCCCTGCTCCATCGCTTCGGTTCTGGCGAGGGCCGAGTTCACGTACCCGCCGGTCACCTTGCAGCGGGCCGGGATGCTGTTGTCGCTGATTCGCCTCCAGGAGGAGAAGCCGACTTTGATCCCGGACGTGTCGATATACTCACCCAGCGGAATTGTGTAGATGGCAAAGCCGGTCTCATAGCCGATGAGTTTCGGTCCTAACCCCTCGGAACTCACATAGGCAATGGGCCGGATGTATGTGTCCTCCTCAGGATGGTTCCGGCGCACCAGGTCCACGGTGATGGCGCAGAGCTCTTTCGCGTCGTGGTCCAGCTTCAGCTTGAGGACCTTGCAGTTATTGACCATCCGCTCATAGTGTTCGATGAGCCTAAAGACAAAAAGCTGCCGTTCAATGGCATTCCAGTAGGCCCGGATACCTTCGAACACGCCGCTTCCGTAGTGCAGGGCGTTGGTTCGGATGCTCACCTTGGCCTCGGATAACGGAACGAACTGTTTGTTGAAGTACACCGTCTGCATACCGTCTCCCTCCATGACGTTCCAAACGAGCATTCGAGATATCACCCTACTCAGCGTCGGGGGAATTGTCAACGAGAAAACCCGAGGCAGCGCGTATGGAGCCTATGCCTCTTGCCCGAAGCCAGTCAAAGCTTGAATACCGTGGGGAGGAACATCACCAGCCACGGCCAGAAGGCGATGATGACCAGGTCGACTAACAGGATGGCGATATAGGGGATCAGAGGCCGGATCGTATCCGTCAGCTTGATCTTGGCGAGGCTACACAGGATGACCAAGCACAGTCCGATGGGAGGGGCCACGATCGCGATGCCGACCACGGCGATCACCAGGACCCCATAGTGCAGCGGGAGCACGTTCAGGGAGGCGGCGATCGGCATCAGGATCGGGTAGAAGATCAGGATGGCCGGCAAGCCGTCCAGGATCATCCCGAAGACAAAGATCACCACGATCGTGAGCAGCAGGAACATGTACTGGCCGCCCCCGATGGCCGTGATCAGCTCCCCGACTGCCCGGGGCACCTGGTGGGTGGCCAGGATCCAGGAGAAGCCGGTCGCGGCCCCCACCAGCAGGGACACCACCCCCGTCATGACCGCCGTGTCGACGAGGATCTTGTATACCTCCTTGGTCCCGATCTCCTTGTAGATGAAGAACGACACGATGAACGCATACACGGTGGCCACGGCCGCCGCCTCGGTCGCCGTGAAGATCCCCGTGAAGATGCCCCCGAAGATAATCACCGGTGTCATCAGCGGGATCACGCTCTCCTTGATGGAGATCAACACCTCCCGCATCGCGGGTCTGGCCGACGTGGCCCCGGGCAGCGAGCCCCGCGAGGACTGGATATAGATGAGGACCATAAGAGTGAGGGCCATCAGGAAGCCGGGCAGGAACCCGCCCATGAACAGGCCGGCGATGGAGATGTTGGCCACCGCCCCTAGGACAACCATGTTGAGGCAGGGCGGAATCATCATCCCCATGCCCGTGGCCGCCGCCACGACAGCCGTGGCCTGGGCGGCGGTATACCCCGCCCGGATCATGGACGGCAGGAGGAGCGACCCGATGGCCGACGCATCCGCGACGGAGGAGCCGGAGATGCCCGAGAAGAATATCTCCGATACGACCACGACGAACCCCAGGCCGCCCTTGATATGGCCGACCAAGTTGGTGGCCAAGCGCACCAGGCGCGCGGCGATGCCGCCCTGCTCCATCAGGCCGCCGGCCAGGATGAAGAGCGGGATGGCCAGAAAGGGGAAGGTGTCGATCCCCGAGTAGAGCTTCATGGTCACCGTCAGGATCGGGATCGTCCCCTGCCACCAGAGGGCCGCAATGCAGGCCAAGACCATGGAGAACGCTACCGGGACGTTGAGCGCCACGAGGAAGAAGAAGCCGCCGAGGAGGATGGCGATCGGCGTCATGCTCATTGCCCGTGCCCTCCTTCCTCCGAGGATTTCCCGCGCCAGCGGTCGATTTCCATCTGGACCAGGTAGATGAGGATCAGGACCCCGCTGATCGGAATGGGCAGGAAGGCCCAGGTGTAGGTGACGTCCATGGTGGCGAAGATCCGCGTCCGGTTGAGTCCGAGGATCGCCCAGCCCTGGAAGACCATGACCAGCGCCACCACGGCCATGACGGCGGGGGTGAGGAGATTAACCGCATGCCGCAGCCGCTCCGGGAAGCGGCGCACGACCAACTCGATCCCGAAGTGGCGCAATCGTTTCACTCCCAGGGCCGCCCCTAGGAAGACCACCCACTGGAAGAGGAGCATGGCCAGGTCCTCGGACCAGGCCAGCGGGGTCTTCAGGACGAAGCGGTTGAAGACCTGCACGCAGACGATGACGGTCAGCGCCACGACCGCGACGGCGCAGGCGGCTTCGATCAGCGAATCCCAGAGCTTCCTCACGGCATCCCTCCACGCCCAGACGGAAACGGGGGCGGGGCGCTGCGCGCCACCGCCCCCGCGATGCTTTCCGGTCAGGCGCGCCTACTTCATCGAGGCGCGAACCTGATCCAGCAGATCCTTGCCGAAGGCGTACTTTTTGATGAAGCTCTCGTACACCGGCTCGATCCGTTTCTCGAAGGTGGCCTTGTCCACGTCGGTCACCACCGTCACGCCCTGCCCCTTCAGGAGGTCGATACACTTGTTCTCTAGGGCGACGTAGGTGTCGACGAAGTACTTCTCCGTTTCCGGCGCGGCGGCCATCATCTCGGACTTGATGTCGGCCGGCAGGCCGTCCCACCACTTCTTGTTGGCGATGAAGGCGCTCACCGACCAGAACTGCTCGGTCAGGGAGTACACCCGGGCGATCTCCCAGTGCTTGGTGGTCCAGACCATGGCCGGCGAGTTCTCGGCGCCGTCGATCACCTTCTGCTGGATGGCCAGGTAGACCTCGCCGAAGGCCAGCGCGGTGCCGATGCCTCCCATCTTGTTGATGGCATCGATCTGGATGTCGCTGGGCTGAACCCGGATCTTGAGCCCCTTCAGGTCCTCGGGCTTCCGGATGGGCTTGTGGGTGTAGATGCTCCGGCCGCCGTCATCCACCCAGAACAGGCCCACCAGCCCCTGCCGAGGATAAAACTCGCTCATGAACTTGTTGCCCACGGGGCCGCGCATGGCCTTCCAGAGGCCTTCCCGGTTGTTGAATAGGTAGGGCAGATCCCAGACCTTGGACTCGGGAATCCACTCGCCGGAAAACGACATCGGCATCTTGGCCATCTCGATGCTGCCGGCCTGAACGCCCATGAACAGGTCCTTGGTCTGGCCGAGCTGGGCGGCCGGGAAGACCTGGATGTCCATCCGGCCCTTGGTTCGCTCCTTCACCTTGTCGGAGAAGAACTTCATCGTAGTGGAGTGCGGGTGATCCGGCGGCAGGATGTCGGCGATCTTGGCCGTGAACTTCTGCTGGGCCTGGGCGACGCCGAGGGTGACTCCGAAGGCGCACACAACCATCAGCATGGTCAACAGAATCCTTCCGCTTGCTCTCATGTCTCGGTCTCCTCTGGTTGCGAGTACGAATGAATGAACAAGTCCTTGCCTTCGATTCGGGTGAGTTGTTTTCGTGGGCGTGGGATCGCTCTCGATTCCCTTGATACCCGTGACCCCCCTGTTATGTCAACGGGAAATTCATGAACGAACGATTGATGGAACCTCCTCCGCACTGGCACTGCGGGTGCATCCGCCCCGCCGAACGAAACAAGAGCGGAACATGCCACCTCCCGGGCTCCCTCAGCCGGTACGGAGTCAGCGAGGGATCATGTGCCGGCCCTTTTGGCTGGCGCCGCGATGCTTGCGGGTTCGGTAGGCGGGGGGCGGTCTTCAGAGCGGAAGAGAGGGGGGAAATGGCTTGACAATCGTAAGGGTGCTGGGTATTGTGGCCGTAGAGCGTCCGGAAGGAGATTTCGCATCAGCGAAAGGGGAATGTTTGGACCGCCTCGCACCAGCCGAGCGGCGATCCCGCCTTCGAGCACAGGGCCCTCCAGGGCAAGAGAAGTTCCTGCTGTTTCGCGTCGGGGAGGAACTGTACGGCCTGGGCCTCCGAGGGCTGCGGGAAGTACTGCTGCCTGAGGGACTGAAGCCTTTGCCCA
>Ga0233425_10011369_pt1 | contig 10411 bp, 6 predicted proteins | sample Watercolumn_Towu_2_FD_181712 | JGI IMG/M metagenome (GOLD analysis project Ga0233425, IMG submission 181712) | Freshwater microbial communities from Lake Towuti, South Sulawesi, Indonesia - Watercolumn_Towuti2014_140_MG | ecosystem: Environmental > Aquatic > Freshwater > Lake | place: Indonesia... | reverse complement strand
CCTTGCGGGGTCCGCCTTGCTGCACGCCTCGTACTGCGACACTACAATTTCGTACTTCCCGATGAGGTACCCCCTGGCGAAAGTGACCGGATGCACCGGGCCCTCGTCATCCTGGCGGCCACTCTCGTACGTGGGGCTGCCCATCTGCATCGTTCCGGGTGGAACGTAGATCCACACGTCCCACTTCCTCCAGCCGGTGTTGTCTTTGTTCTTGTACTCGCAACGACCCTGCGGGTTGCACGTGACGCTGTAGCCCTCCAGAACAGGGCAGGAGGGGAGATCACACGCGGGCACGTCGCAGATGTCGCCAATGCCGTTGCCGTCCGCGTCATCCTGAAGCGGGTTGCCCGTCCCGGGGCAGTTGTCGTTGCAGGCATCGACGCCACCGCTCTTGCACCTTTCGGAGTATCCCCAGTCCGCAACCCCATCCTGGTCGGCATCCGGCAAGCCCGCACACACGCCGCCCAGGCAGACGTCGTCCGCGGTCACCGGGTTCGAGTCGTCGCAGCCGGCTCCGTCGGCAAGCGACCAGTCGAATCCTTCAGCGGCAGCGGCGCAAATCTCGCACTGGTTACCCGGGTTCTCGGTCCCCGTCTCAACGCACGCGTCGTCGATGATGCACCACGCCGCCTGGCGCTCGTTGGCGCAAGCCAGCCCGCTGCTGCACGTGTCGGTGGTGCATGCCAGCCCGTCGTCGCACTCTGCCCCCGGGCCGCTCCAGCACGTTCCGCCGCAGCCGTCAGACCCGCAGACCTTGCCTTCACATGCGGGCTGGCAGACGCACTGGCCCCAGACGCAGAGGTCCTGCGGACCGGGGCACGTTCCACAGGTTCCGGTGCAGCCGTCGTCGCCGCAGACTGCGCCCTCGCAAGCCGGAACGCATACGCACAGGCCGTCGACGCAAGCCATCTGGTCACCGAAGCAGGTGCCCGCGCCGCACAGCCCGCCGCAGCCGTCGTCGCCGCAGACCTTCCCCTCGCAGTCCGGCACGCAGACGCACACGCCCTGGAGGCAGGCCTGGCTCGACTTGCATTCGCCGCAATCCGCGCCGCAACCGTCGGGCCCGCACACCTTCTCGACGCAGTCGGGGATGCAAGCGCACGCGAAATCGACGCACAGGTGCTGCTCCGGACACTGTCCGCACGAGCCGCCGCAACCGTCATCTCCGCAGACCTTCCCAGAGCAGTCCGGCTCGCACGGAATCTCGCCGTCCACCGCGTCGTCCGCGCCTGCAATCTCCGCGTCGTCCTGCACCTCGGCCCAATCCGGAAGCCCCTCCGTCCATACTTCAGGCACATCGGGCAGCATGGCATCTGCATCGTCCGGAACATCCTGGACGCCGTCGGGCTCCGCATCGGGCAGCACATCGAAAGGCAGCTCGTGAATCAGATCGACCGGCAGGTCGTCAGGCAAGTCCTGCGGGACGTCTGGCAGATCAGCCGGCACGTCGGGCGGCAAATCCTTGGGCACGTCGGGCGGCAAATCCTGGGGCACGTCGGGCGGCACGTCGAGCAGACTGGAGTCCGCGTCGTCCTGGACGGAACGGGAATCGGAAGCGTCGCCCCCAGGCATCTCGCCTGTGAAGACGTAGTCCTGCTTCGAAACGCAGCCGGCCAGGATCAGCACTGCGAAGACGATGATGACGTGGCGGTACTGTCGCATCAGAACGCACCTCCACCGATGAAACCAACGGCCCCTGGAGCTGCCATCGGAGCCAGCGTGACCGGCGCCGGGCCCTCTTCGGAATCGAGCAGCAGCCAGACGACTCCGCCGATGACCGCTGCGGCCCCAACTGCATACAGGCCGTAGGAAGTCGCCAGCAGCGGCGCGACGTCGCTTTCGAAGTCCTCGTCATAGCCCTCGCTGTTCTTCACGAATTCGTTGTAGTCCTTGGTGCCGGGCGGGTACTTGTCCAGCAAGTCCTGGTTCTTGGAATACCCCATGTACTGGACCACACCGCCCGCGGCCAGCAGCAAAGCCCCCCCGCCTGCGGTGAGGACCGGCCCCCACGCCAGCCCATCGCCGGCTCCAGGTCCGGCTGTGACGACAGGCCCCTTGCCGGGCGGCGGCTTGTCTGTGGGCAGGGGTGCAATCGGCCCCGCCGGCCTGGGCGCCACGGCCTTGGCAACGTCGGGCTCCTCCACCACCGTCTTGCCTGCCTCGATGGTCACGGTCTTCTTCCACGGCTTCTGACCGGAGGAACCGACCATGAGGTCGTACGTGCCCGGCTTCAGCTTCCTCTTGAAAGGAACCGCACCTTCCAGCCTGCCGTCGATGAACACCTGGACCGACTTGGCATCCCCGCGCACCTCCAGCACGCCCGTGAGCGCAGCGTCCTTTTCGAGCTTCACAACGAATACTCCGGGTGCGCCGAGAGCCGGGATATCAAGCAGCTCCTCCTTCTGCTTGTAACCGGCACGAGTCGCAACCACCGTGTGCTTGCCCGGCTTGAACCACCAGGTGAGCGGGCACGACTGATTGCTGGAAGCAGGGCCCTGCGCCCCCTGGGATTTCACGGCCAGCAACGTTCCATCCGGCTCGCACGAGATGCCTACCTTCGCGTGGTCCTTGCCCAGCTTCTCCTCGAGCTTCCTGAGCGCTTTCTCCGCTGCTGCATCGCTCTTCCCCTGCCTGGTGCTCTCGCGCAGGTAGAGAGCCAGGTGATGCCACGAATCCGGAAGGCGCCCGATCCTCTCGTACGCCACCGACAGGTTGACGTGTGTGTCGAGCAGGGCCGATCCCTCCAGCTCGTCGAGAAGGTCGTCCCACAACACGATGGCTTCAGCCATCTTGCCTGCCGTGGCCAGCTCCAGCGCCTTGGAAGACGCTTCCGAAAGCTGCTCCGGCGTCCTCTTGTCCTGTGCAGCAACAGGCAGGGACAGCACCAGCAGGGCCGCTGAAAACGCCCCTGCGAGACTGTGGGCGGGCACGTGCTTCATGCTTCACTCCGACGGCTGATTGAGAGCGAATGGGCAGCAAGACCTTCGACTTCGTTTCGACGTCGGGCAGGTTCGCTCCCCCGGCCGCGCATCACACGCGTGCAGCGTCAAGCTGATGCTCCTACAAACCGCACTCGACATCTGGAGCCTCTCATACTCACGAACCTATGCGCGTTGCGGGGTGCAGTCAAGCGCGAAGCCGGGGTCGATGTCGACTGGCTCCTCCTCGCAGACTGACGACGGGGGGACTGCGGGTCACGCGGGGGGCTTCCCGCCCCTGCGCAGGCAGCGGGTGTCCGCGGGCACGATGAGGACCGACGTGCGGTCCACCCGCACCAGCACCTGCCGCAAGTGCACCCGGCGCACGCCCCCGCCCTGCTCCAGCACCTTCTCCACCTGTCGGACCTGCGCGGCCGTGGGCGCACGCCCGGATACCCTCTCGATGGCCCGGTGCAGCAGCACGCCCGTCAGCGGCGCAGCCACGAGGCCTGCCCGGTCCAGGCGCAGTCCCCCGAGCTTCGGGTCCGCCACGGCCATTGCGTCCAGTCGGGAATCCACGAGGCAGCGGAAGGCTGAAGCCTGCCCCGCGGAAACGTCCGCGAACCGGGCAAGCGTCCGGACCGCGGCCGCATCGATGCGCTCCAGGGCAGGCAAGACCTCGTGGCGCACGCGGTTGCGCAGGAACTCGTCGCCGGAGTTCGTCGGATCCTCCACGAACCGGATCCGGCACGCCCGGACGTAACGCTCCACGTCGGCACGGGTCACGGCCAGCAGCGGCCTGACGAACAGCCGGTCCCGCTGCGACCGCATGCCCGCGACCCCGACCATGCCGCACCCGCGAAGCAGCCGCAGCAGCACGGTCTCGGCCTGGTCGCTCGCGGTGTGCGCCAGCGCCACCACATCGAGTCCGGCCTCCTCCGCCATGCGCTCCAACGCCCGGTAGCGCTCGTCCCGGAGCGCTTCCTCCAGGCTCTTGCCCTCGCGCCGCGCCCGCTGCCGTATCCCGGCCGGAAGCACGGCAACCGCCAGCGGGATCCGCCGGCGCTTGCAGAAGGCGCGGATGCAGGCAAGCTCTCTGCTGAAGTCCCGCATGCCGTGGTCCACGGTCAGGCACGTCACCGGCCAGCGTCCACCGGCCAGCGCGTGCACCGCGTGCAGCAGGCACATGGAGTCCATGCCGCCGGACACGGCAACGCCGATCCGACGCGCACCACCGGGCGCACGGGACTCGGACGGCGACAACAGCCCGGAGTCTGACAGCGCTGCCCTGACGATATCCCGCTGCGTGCCATGGTCCGGCACGGCGCCGTCGGCCCCGGCCCTGCGGCGCAACGTGCGGCTCCTGCGGCCCGTGATGGTCATGGCGTGTCCGAAGCCCGCGCTACCGCTTGCCCGGCCTGATGGTCGAGCCCGGCGGCACCGCATCCCCGAAGTCCGCGCCGCTGGCTCCGGGGAACACGATGGTGTTGGCCCCAACGGTGGCTCCGGCAGGCACGTCTGCTGCCTTGCCCATCACCACCAGCCCGGAGGACAGGTGGGAGGGGAACTCCGCGTTGGGGATCGCTGTCTCGTAGGACCCCACGACCGCGCCCTCCCCCACGATGCACCGCTTGTCCACGATGGCCCGGACGACCCGCGCACCCGCCCGGATCACGGCCCGGTGCATCACGATGCAGTCGGAAACCTCCGCCCCCTTCTCCACCACCACGCCCGGGGACAGGATGCTCCGCTCGACCTTGCCCGCAACCTGGCAGCCCGCGGAAACGAGGGACTCCTTCAACTTGCCGCCGGGTCGGACCGCTGCGGGAGGCATCGCGTAGACGGATTCGTACAGCAGGTTCGTCCGCACCTTCCACTGCGCAAGCTGGATGCCGGAGTCCGGCTTGAGCACGTCCCGGTTGGCGTCGAAGTAGCTGTCGATGGTCCCCACGTCCCGCCAGTAGCCAGTAAACGGGAAGACGCCGATGCGCCGCCGCTCCAGCGCGGACGGGATCACGTCCGCACCGAAGTCGGTGCCGCCGCTGGCGGCCATCCGCTTGAGCTCGTCCAGCAGCACCTCGGTCTCGAACACGTAGATACCCATGGACGCGAGGTTCGAGCGCGCCTGCTTCGGCTTCTCCTGGAACCCCACGACGCGGCGCTGCTCGTCCGCGACGATGATGCCGAAGCGGTGCGTCTCCTCCCACGGAACCGGCATGGCGGCAATCGTGATGGCCGAGCCCGCTTCCCGGTGCTGGTCCAGCATCTGCCGGTAGTCCATCCGGTAGATGTGGTCCCCCGACAGGATGAGCACCCGCTCGGGCTTGTACCTCCAGATGAAGTTGAGGTTCTGGTACACCGCGTCCGCGGTCCCGTGGTACCAGTCGAAGTCGTCGCTGGCCTGGTACGGGGGCAGGATCTTGAGCACGCCGGTCTTTCCGGCCATGTCCCAGTGCTCGCCGCTTCCGAGGTGGTTGACGAGGGACTGCGGCCGGTACTGCGTCAGCACACCCACCCGCCCGAGCCGGGCGTTCATGCAGTTGGACAGCGTGAAGTCCAGGATCCGGTACATGCCTGCGAACGGCACCGCGGGCTTGGCGCGATGGGCCGCAAGGATGTTGAGTCGCGTGCCGCGGCCACCGGCCAGCAGCATCACCAGCGTGCGAACCATGGCTCCTCCCCCATCCGCTTGACCAGCGACGAATCATCGACCTGAGAGCCTGCGGCAACGACCGCGGCCGGCTCCACCTGCGTGTTGGCGCCGACACGGGCGCCCGCGGCCACCCGCGATTCGCGTCCCAGCAGCACTGCCCCGCACGTGTGGAACTGGGGAGCGCCGGCAAACGGGGCCGCCGCACCCTCGTGGCCCAGCTGGCATCCGTCTTCGATGACCACGTGCTTGTCCGCGATCACCCGGTGCAGCTTGCAGTTCCGGCCCACCCGCACCCCGTGCATGAGGACGCACTCGGTGACCTGCGCACCCTCCTCCACCACCACGCCGGGCGACAGGATGGACCGGCGCACAACCCCGTTCACGAGACAGCCCGGAGAAAGCCGGGAATCCTCGACTCCCGCCAAAGCCGTCACGTAGGCTGGCGCGACGTCCCCGACCCCGGCCTGGTCCGCGTTGGTGAACACCTCCCACCGGTCCAGGTCGAGCCCTGAAGCCGGGTCGAGCACGTCCATCGACGCCTTGAAGTAGTCGTCCACGGTGCGGGCGTAGGCCCAGTAGCCGTCCCACAGGAACGATTGGACCTTGCCCGAGGCAACCACCTGGGGCACCACGTCCTCGTAGAGATGGTACGACTCCTTCCCCGTCTGCATCGCGAGCCGGAGGTAGTGCTCCAGGACGTCGCGCTCGAACAGGTAGACCGTGAGGCTCCCGAGGTCGCTGCGGGGGGATGCCGGCTTCTCCTGGTACGACAGGACCCGGCCCCCGGAATCCACGTCCGCGGTACCGAAGCTCCGGCAGGCTTCCCGTGTGAACCGCTTGAAGGCCATGGTCAGGTGCGCGCCGGTGCGCACGTGCTCCTCCAGGAGGCGGTTGTAGTCCATGTGGTAGACGTGGTCCCCGGACACGATGAGGACCCGGTCCTCGCCCTTGAGGAAGTTGAGGTTGCGGTACACCGCGTCGGCAGTCCCGCGGTACCAGTCCACGTTCCCCTCGCCCTGGAACGGCGAGAGGACGTGCACCTCGCGCTTGCGGCCCACGATGCCCCAGGACGCGCCGTTCCGGATGTGGTCCATCAGGGACGACAGGCGATACTGCGACAGCACGCCCACCCTGTCCACGCCGGAAAGCGCGAGGTTGGACATGGGGAAGTCCACGAACCGGTACACGCCCGCGAAGGGCAGCGCGGACTTGGCCCGACGCAGTGTGAGAACCCCCAGGTCGGCCACCCGGCCGCCTGCCAGGACGAACGCCGCAACGTTCTTCATTGCGACCTCCTATGCTCCAGTCCCGATATTCCGCTGGAAAAGGGGTGAGTGTCAAGGTATCATGGCGGGGTTCTGAAAACCATCATGGGAGGAAGAGATGAGGAACATCGTAGCGTTGGCAACTCTGGTCCTGGTCCTGGCAACGGCCTTTGACGCGAGCGCCCAGTGGACGAGCCGCAGGGTCCAGCGGACCGGCGGCGAGCTGACTGTCGGCGGCGGCTTGAACATGTGCATGGACAGCGGCGACGCCAGCTGCGACGACATGGACTCGTCGTTTGCCATCCTGGTGTCTCCCGGCTTCCGCATGTCGGACATCATCGGCTTTTACCTGGACGCCAACTACAGCCGGCTGGGCGGGGACGGCATTGACTCCTGGGCCCACCTGAGCCTCATGCCGACGGCCCGCTTCTTCGCCCTCCTCCAGGGAGCTGAGCTGTTCTTCGGCGCGGGCGTCGGCTACGCACGCATCGACTCGGAGGTGGAAGGGGGAGGGGACTACTCCTGGACGAACTACCTCAACATGAAGCTCAACGTGGGCGGTGCGTTCAAGGTGGCTCCGTCCATGGACATCGGCGTGAACCTCGACTACATCTTCAACGCGGATGGCGCAGGCGAAGTCTGTACCAGCACGGGCGGAGAGGGCAAGAGCTGTGAAGACAACGAGAAAGGGGATCTGATCGACCTGCTTCAGATCATGGCTTTCGCCAAGTTCCACTTCTAGGCCGGTACGCGGCAACGACCAGCGCCATCCCCAGCATCAGCAGCCACGATGATCCGTGAGGGCCGGTCCCCGCGGAGCAGCCCGACGCCACGTCGGATGCCTCGTTGGTTGGTGCGGCCGGGACGCACTTGCCATACATGAGCGTCGTGCCCGGACCGCACTGGGCAAAGGGCGAGGTGTAGCCGCCGGGCTCACCCCCGTCATCCTCCTCGGTGCCGCCTTCCGAAGCCGGGTGGACCGGATCCCCGTCTCCCGTGGGGTCCTCGCCATAGCCGGGATCCCCCTCGGTCTGGCCCGGGTCCGGATCGTCCTGGTCCACGCACAGCCCCTTGGTGCTGCACTTCATTCCGAATCCGCAAGAGCCGCAGCTCCCGCTGCAGCCGTCCGAGCCGCACTCCTTGCCCGTGCAGGAGGGGGTGCAGCTCTGCTGGCACAGGTTGTTCACGCAGAACCAGCCGCCGAAGCACTCGCCACAGGACCCACCGCAGCCATCGTTGCCGCACTCCTTGCCGTCGCAGGAACCTGCGCAATCCTGCACGCAGACGCCGGAGGTGTTGCAGTACATGTCGAACCCGCAAGCCCCGCAGGTGCCGCCGCACCCGTCCTCGCCGCACTGCTTGCCGCCGCAATTCGGCTGACACGGCCCGGACGTACACTGCCCCGTGGCGTTGCACGACTTGCCAAAGGGACAGCTTCCGCAGGTGCCGCCGCAGCCGTCCGACCCGCACTGTTTGCCCGCGCACGCCGGGGTGCAGCCGTTGCCCCCCTGGCACCACCCGTTCACGCAGTTCTCGCCGAACCCGCAGTTGCCGCACGTGCCGCCGCACCCGTCGGAGCCGCACTCCTTGCCCGCGCAGTTGCCCTGGCAGTTGCCCACGCACAGGCCGTTCTGGCACGTCTGGTTGAGGGCGCAGCTTCCGCAGGTGCCGCCGCAGCCGTCCGACCCGCACTGCTTGCCCCCACAGCTCGGCATGCAGGAGGACTTGCACATGCCGCCGAGGCACTGCTGGCCGATGGCGCACTGGCCGCACGTACCGCCGCACCCGTCGTCGCCGCACTGCTTGCCGCTGCAGTTCGGCATGCACCCGTTGTTCCCGCCGCAGTACCCGCATTCCTGGCACGCGTCCGGGCAGCAGTCGCCGTAGTCCACACAGGAGGCGTCGCACCAGCACCCGTTGCCCTGGCCGCCGCAGTTGAGCCAGCAATCCCCGCCGCCCTGGTTTCCATCGCAGTAGCCGCATTCCTGGCACGCGTCCGGGCAGCAGTCACCGTAGTCGACACAGGAGGCGTCGCACCAGCACCCGTTGCCCTGGCCTCCGCAGTTGAACGCGCAGTCCCCGCCGCCGCCGCCTCCGGTGCAGCTCCCGCACCCGTAGAGCTCGACTTCGCTGGCGCACGTGGAGTCCCAGGAGACCGAGCAACAGAAGCCATCGAACAGGCAGACGCACATCTCGATCACGAAGTCGCTGCAGCCCGCGTAGCCGTGGACCGAGCAGCAGTCGTGGGCAAGGGCGTCGGCAGGCCAGACGGACACCAGCAGCGCCAGGGCCAGGGCAGGCAGCGACCAACCGGCAGCGGAATCACGGCGAAGTCTCGCCATTGTAGACTCCTCCCCACAATACCGAGCGATTGTAGCTTCACCACAGGAGGGCTTCAACGAGCTTCGGCGAGCCTGCCTGGCAATTGCCCCGGACGCACCATTTCTGGCGCAGTTCGTCCGGACGCCCTGAGACAGTCTGTCCCACTTGCCTGCGGTACCCGCGAAGCGTCGAGACGGTACAGCATTCCTCCGTAGTCCGCGACGAACAGCAGGTCTCCGCTCACGGCCGGAGTCGACGCAAGCGGCACGCCCAGCTCCAGTCGTCCGACCAGAGCGCCCGTCCGTGCGTCGAGGACATGGAGCGCTCCGTCCGTCCCCGGCACGAAGAGCCGCGCTCCGGCCAGCACCGGCGACCCGATGAGGCCTCTGCTGGTCAGCTCGTTCAACGCGAAGCTCAAGAGGGGCTCGCCCGGCGAGTAGGTCCACGCCCTGGCCCCGGACGGTGTTTGGAAGCGCGCAACACCCTTGTGCCCCAGCGGGCTGACGATGAAGTCCGCACCGAAGGCCGGCTCGGCCGGGAGGATGGCGTAGGGAATGGTGACCGTGAACTCCGGCACCCCGGTGTCCGGGTCCAGGCGCTGCAGTCGGCTGCGGGTCGTGAGCCACAGGCCCTTGGAAAGCCTGAGGTCGGACGATGTGTGGGCCTTTTCGACGAGGCGTCGCCCCTCCCCGGAGCTGCTGTCCAGCCGGTACCGGTACAGGCCGCCGTGCAACCCTGCGCACAGCAGCGCCCCGCGGGTGACTACTCCCCGCGAGTGGCTGAAAGCGTCCTCGCTCCCGAACGCCTTTCCCACCCACATCACCTTGCCCGAAGCGGCGGACACGCCGAAGGGCGCGGCCTGGTAGCAATGGTAGACCACTCCCTCGTGGGCCACTCCGGAGGCGTGCACCATGTGGTCCAGGAACCGGGGAGCGACGGCATCCGCCACGGACGACCGCCACAGCTCCTCGCCGGTTCCGGCCCTGTAGGCGGCCATGTTCCCCGCGAGGTCCGCGACCACGACCCTGTCGCCGACGACCACGGGGGTTGTGACCGTGACCGCCGCGCTGGGCTGCTCCCAGAGCCGCTTCCCGGACTCGGTATCGAGCGCCACGATCCCGCCGGCATGGCCTTCGCCAAAGGGCGAGCGAAACGGCACGAGCACCTGCTTGCCGTGGACCACCGGCCCGGCCATGAGCACGTTGCCCGGCACGGCCGCTGCCCATTCGGGCACGGCTTGGCCGCCGGTCGGT